>Ga0209385_1000049_pt1 | contig 39659 bp, 42 predicted proteins | sample NGEPerB_FD_184506 | JGI IMG/M metagenome (GOLD analysis project Ga0209385, IMG submission 184506) | Arctic peat soil microbial communities from the Barrow Environmental Observatory site, Barrow, Alaska, USA - NGEE PermafrostAB12-B... | ecosystem: Environmental > Terrestrial > Soil > Wetlands >... | reverse complement strand
GCAAGCGATCCTCGTGCTGCGGCCCGTTGCGGTAGTGCAGCGCGAGCGAATAGCCCTTGTCCTCGACGATGATGCCGGAGCCCGGCGTGGCCGCCTCGGCGAGGTGCCGCCGCAGATCCTGCGGCAACGGCGCTGCCGAACTGATCACCTCGCGCACGCGCAGCTCGGCGCCATGGCCGCCGACGGCCGGCAGCTTGAACGGCGCGAACAGCACATCGAGATCGACGATCGGACGCCCCGCGCACGCGCAGCTCGGCGCCATGGCCGCCGACGGCCGGCAGCTTGAACGGCGCGAACAGCACATCGAGATCGACGATCGGACGCCCGCTCACCAAGGCGAGCGCGCCGCCGGTCAGCCGCGACAGGCGCGCGAGCGAGTCGCGCAAATCGTCGGCGACATGCACTTCATTTGGCGACGGCGCGATATCGATCAGCGTGCCGTCCACATCGAGCAGCAGCGCGATCGATTTGGCATCGAGCTCGGCGAAAATATCCGTGGCCGCGTCGTTCGCAATGGGCAGAGTCACCATAATCTATTCCAACGATCGGATTTGCGGGTTAGTTCCCGCCGTCACTGCGCCAGCACCTCGACGTCGCCGTCCACGCCGGTGACGACCTTGAATTCGCGCTCGAAAACTTTGCCCTCGTTGCGCGCGATGGCGCGATATTCGCCCTCAGCCAGGATCACGCGCGGAAAGGCGCCGATCGATTCCTTGATCACGTCGCCGCCGGGCGTGAGCACCGACCAGGCGGTACTGGCGAGCGCCTCGCCGCCTTTCTCGCTCACCAGCTTGAGCGTGATCGCGGCGGCGCGGTGGGTGACGGTGATGTCGGTGAGCTTGCCGGCCGCCACGCGGATGTCGGAGCGCACCACCGAATTGGCGTCGCCATAGTTCGACACGATATAATAGGTGCCCTCGGGCACCACCACCACGTTGCCGGTCATCACGCGTTCGGCGATCGGCCGGCGGTCGCCGGGCTCGAACTGGCTGCCCTTGTAAACGTCGAACGACACCTGTCCGGCCGGAATGCGCACGTCGCCGACGCGTCCTTCCAGGCGCATGGCGCCGGCCGGAAGATCGAAGTCCGCGTGCACGGTCGGCCCGTTCAAGGTCACCGGCTTGACCGCGGTGGCGAGCCCGAAGCCGACATGCACGATATAGGCGCCGGGCGGCAGCACCAGCGTCGGCGCCGGCGACTTGTCTTCCTTGACCAGGTGGAAGGTCCCGGTGGTGTCGCGCTTGGCGGAATAGACGCGCCAGGTCAGGCCGCCGTCGATGAGGGCGCCCTTGCCGAAGCGCGCTGAGAGTGCGAGCGCCACCTGGCCGGCCGGTACCATCGGCACCGCACTCGGCGCGGTCGCGTGCGGCGTGGTCAGCGGCCATTCCGACTGCGGCGCCAGCACGCCGCCCGAGCCGAACGGCTCGCCGCGCGTGGCCGGCGCCGGCGCGATCAGACCGGTCGTGGGCGTCGCCGAAAACAATGAATTCTGCCCGGCCGCCTGCGCCGATGCGGCCTGCGGAACGAGCAAAGGCAGGATGATCGCGAGCGCCGGCCACAGCCGGCCGCGGGCGGCGAATGCGGGTGCATTGCTCATGGCGCGGCCGTTTTCGGCCCAAATCGCGGCGATTTCAAGCCACTAGGCCGGTTTGTCACCCCGGAAACCCTATGCTAGGCGGACAAAATGCCCGACGCCTTGCAGCTGCTCAAGACCCGCCGCTCGGTCAAGCCGATGGAATTGACCGGCCCCGGCCCGAGCAAGCCGGAAATCGACACCCTGCTCGCCGTCGCCTCGCGCGTGCCCGACCATGGCAAGCTGGCGCCCTGGCGCTTCATCGTGTTCGAAGGCGACGCCCGCATCGCCGCCGGCGCGGTGATCGCCGCCGCATTTTCCGCCGATCGCGCCGACGCCACGCCCGAGCAGATCGAGTTCGAACGTAAGCGGCTGGCGCGCGCGCCGCTGGTGATCGCGGTGGTCAGCCGCGCCGGCCCGCATGTCAAGATTCCGGAATGGGAGCAGCAACTGTCCGCCGGCGCTTCCGCCATGAGCCTGGTCATCGCCGCCCACGCCATGGGCTTCGCGGCGAGTTGGATCACCGAGTGGTACGCCTATGATCGGCGTGTGCTGGATAAGCTAGGCGTCGCGCCCACTGAGCGCCTCGCCGGCTTCGTCCATATCGGCCGCGCCGCCAAACCGCCCGAGGATCGCGAGCGCCCGCCGCTCGAGGCCATCGTCAGCTACTTTGGGGGCTAGCGCATGATCCCGAAAAGTGGGAACCGGTTTTCGGATAAGGTCATGCGCCAAGGAAAAAACATCGATGTTCTACGAGCCTGACAAACGCGATTCCAAGCTGCTGCCGCACGATCCGTTCAAGGCCATCGTGGCGCCGCGCCCGATCGGCTGGATCACCTCGATGAATTTGAAAGGGCAAGTGAATCTCGCGCCCTATTCCTATTTCAACGGCGTCAACAGCCGCGCCAATCTGGTGATGTTTGCCAGCGAAGGGCACAAGGATTCGGTGAGCTTCATCGAGGAGACTGGCGAATTCGTCTGCAATCTCGCCACCTGGGATTTGCGCGAGGCGATGAACGCCACCTCGGCGCCGCTGCCGCGCGGCGTCAACGAGATGGAACGCGCCGGCCTCGAACCGGCGCCGTCGCGGCTGGTCAAGCCGCCACGAGTGAAGGCATCGCCTTGCGCGCTCGAATGCAAGCGCATCAAGATCGTGACGATCGAGGATGTCGACGGCAAGCCGGTCGACTGTCACGTGGTGTTCGGCCAGGTCATCGGCGTGCATATCGACGACCGCTTCATTGTCGACGGCCGGCTCGATACTGCGGCCATGAAGCCGATCGCCCGTTGCGGCTACGACGAATATGCCGTGGTCGAAAGCCTGTTTTCCATGCGTCGGCCGGTAAACTAAACACCTGCCGCGGCATTTAACCATAATGTAATCACGTGAGCGCACGCTCCCTGTCACGTTTCGGACACAAGACTCCGCCAGCTGTTTTCATCCTATCGGGGTGAACCGCTGGTCCGGTGGCTGGCCCGATCCGAAAATCGGGGACGGGGAGAAAAATTTGGTGTTTGAGGGTCTATTCGCGCGCGTGCGCAACAGCGACCGCTCGGCGGAAGCCATCACCGCGCCGTTGCAGCCGGCCGTCACGCGCCCGAGCATCGGGCTCGCGCTCGGCGGCGGTGCCGCGCGTGGCTTCGCCCATATCGGCGTGATGCGCACGCTGGCCGCGCACGGCATCGTGCCGGACGTCATTGTCGGCACCTCGATCGGCGCCGTGGTCGGCGGCTGTTATGCCGCCCGCCAGCTCGACAGCCTGGAAGAATGGGCACGCGAGCTGACGGTACGCGGCATCTTGAGCTATCTCGACATCAGCCTGTCCGGGTCCGGGCTCATCCGCGGCGGCCACCTCGCCGCCAAGCTGGAAGCCACGCTCACCGACAGCCGCATCGACGATCTGCCGATCCGCTTCGCCGCCATCGCCACCGAATTCAATACCGGCCATGAAATCTGGCTCACCCGCGGCCGGCTGGCCGAGGCGCTGCGCGCCTCCTATGCGTTGCCGGGAATTTTTCCGCCGGTGCTGATCGGCGGGCGCTGGTTGGTGGACGGTGCGCTGGTCAATCCGGTGCCGGTTTCGGCGGCGCGCGCGCTCGGCGCCCGGCTGGTGATCGCGGTCAATATCAATTCCGATCTGTTCGGGCGCGGCACCATCATTTCCGATCACGGCTCTGATGACAGCGAAGCGGCGGCCGCCAAGTCGGCCAAACCGAACGGGCTGCGCGGCCTGTTTGGCGGCGAACGCTCGTTGCGCCGGCAATTCCTCGGGCGGCGCGGCCGCCCCGGCATTCCGACCGTGATGGTGGAAGCGTTCAACGTGATGCAGGACCGCATCACCCGCGCGCGGCTGGCCGGCGATCCGCCCGACGTGCTGATCAGCCCGCGGCTGGGCGACGTTGGCTGGTTCGATTTCCATCGCGCCGCCGAAGCGATCACCATCGGTGCCGAGGCAACCGAGAAGGCCATGGAAGCGGTGACCGAGGCGGTCACCGCGCTGTCGCAGCCCTATGGCGGCAATGGGGTCGCCAAGTAATTCGCTTCAAGTCATTCGCTTCAAGTGATCGAATTTACGCGGTACGGATATAATCCCGCATCGCCTCGGACTCCTGCTCGATTTCCCCGACGCGTTGCTTGACCACGTCGCCGATCGACACCAGGCCGATCAGTTCGCCGTTGGCCACCACCGGCATGTGACGGAATTTTCCCGCCGTCATCCGCTCCATGATGCTGGCGATGCTGTCGTCCTCGCCGCAGGTGGCGACGTTGCGGGTCATCACCTGGCTGACTGGAAGCGTGAGCGCGGCGGCGCCGTGTTCGGAGATCGCTAGCACGATGTCGCGCTCCGACAATATTCCGCCGAGGCGCCCTCCGGCGCCGCGGATCACGACTGCGCCGATGCGGTGCGTACTCAGCAATTTAACCGCCGCCGCTAGATCGGCACTCGGCTCGATGCAGACAATGTCGCCGCCCAAAGCTCCCGAAACTTTGGCGGTCAGAATTGCTTTGACGTTCATGGCAGCCTCCTTGGGCCCGGCTGCGGGGAGACCCGCGACTCCGAGTTAATGGTAACGATCCTGCCGGCCTGCCGGTTCCGTCAAGCTCATTCGCGACAATGTGACTAATGCCGCGTTGCACCAAGATCGTCTAATTGTTGCAAATCGGGCGCGGGATCGAACCAGGAAAACAAAATCAGGCCGGCGAGAAAGCCGCCGATATGCGCCTGCCAGGCGACCACCTGGTCCGATCCGATGCCGGTCATCGAAAACGACCCCAGCCCGAACAGAATATTGATTCCGAACCACACCGCCAGGAAAGCGAGCACGCGCGGATCGCGCAACACGCCGGTGAGCGGGATCGCCGGTACGCGATAGGCGGCGGCATCGCTATCGCGCCAGAAGCTGAGCGGACCGCCGCGCTGGAACGCAAATCGCATGGCCGCCGCCATGGTGCCGGAGATCGCCGCCGATGCCCCGATCATCGGGAACTGTTCGCCGGCATGGGTAACAAGATGCATCGCCGCGCCGGCCGCCGCCGTCACCGCGAAAAACGCCAGGAACCGCAGCGCGCCGAACCGCCGCGCCACCGCGCTGCCAAACGGCAGCAACCACACCGCATTGACGCCGAGATGGGTCCAGTCGGCGTGGATCAGCGAATAGGTCACGAAGGTCCACAATTGCGCGCCGAAGCCGCCCGGCAGCGCGCCTCCGAGCACGACCGAAGTGTCATAGCGCGCCGGAATGAATGCGAAGGCGAACAGTAGTTCCACATCCTGGTCGCCGGTGAGCACGTAAGTGCGCGCGGCATGGATAAGCGCCAGCACGGCCAGCACAGCGACAATGACCGGCGGGATGTTGAATAGCGGTTCGCGTTTCACAGAGGTCCAAAGGCTTGGTGGGAGGCCCAGTTACCCCGCTTGACCGCCTGACCGCAAGCAAACTTCGCAAGAAAAAAGGAGGGCTTTCGCCCTCCTGTCAGCCGTGTGGATCGCCGGACCATAGCAGCGATCGGGCTGTTGCCAACTCGATTGCGGTTTTAACGCTAACGCGCAGGTGCCGGCCGGCGGACGCGTCCACGGCACGGCGCCTGCTCCACCAATGACGTCGCGGCGAAAAGCCGGCGCGGATGTCCCAGTCGGGGACAATGAACGCCGGCGCCGTCTCGCGACGGAACAGGTGGCGTCTATGAAACATCAATCCACGCGGGCGGTGTTCGATTACTGGAACAAGAAACGGGGAACCCGCCCGGCCCCCGAGCGCGCCAACATCGACCCGACCGAGATCCGCCATGCGCTCAGCGACACCTTCATGCTGGCGGCGGATTTCGTCGATCAGCTCCGGTTCCGGCTTGCCGGCACCCGCGTCTGCGCGCTGTTCGGCCGCGAGATCAAGGGCGAAGCCTTCGCCGCACTGTGGAGCGAGACCAGCCGCCAGTCGATCGACGACCTGCTCGCTATCGTCACCAATGAAGCGACCGGCGCCGTCGCAGGCCTGACCGCGCGCACCGAGGACGGCGCCGAGACCGATCTGGAGCTGTTGCTGCTACCGCTCGCCCATGTCGGCCACGCCCGCATCCGGGCGCTCGGGGTGCTGGCGCCAATAATTCCGCCTTATTGGATTGGCGCCAAACCGGTGGCCGAACTCACGCTTGGCACCCTGCGCCATACCGGAGCGGACGCGGACATCAGCATTGCACCACGTCTCATGCCGGCGGCGACCGGCAGCCGGGTCCAGCATGGCTTCGTGGTCTACAGCGGCGGCCGCGAAACCCCGTCCGGCGAGCAGACCGGCTAACGCCCCGTTAACGATAAACTCATAGGGTCATTCGCTGTCGGCATAGTACCCGCGTTGACCCATCATGGCCGTACCATTGACCAAGACGAGATCGCTGCCGCTGGCCGAGGAACGCCGGCGCCATCAGCGCGTCAAGGTCAACCTGCTCGGGCGCTACATGCTGGCCGACCGGCGCGAGTTTCCCTGTCAGGTCGTCAACATGTCGCCGGGCGGCATCGCATTGGTCGCGCCGGTATCCGGCGACCCGGGCGAACGGGTGATCGCCTATGTCGATCATCTCGGCCGGCTCGAGGGCAAAATCGCGCGCTTGCTCGACACCGGCTTCGCCATGACGGTCGAGGCAACCTTGCGCAAGCGCGACAAGCTCGCCGCCCAGCTCACCTGGCTCGCCAACCGGAATATTCTCAATCTGCCGGAAGACCGCCGCCACGGCCGCTTTATCCCGCGTAAGGCGATGGCGCGGCTGATCCTGCCGAATGGCAACAATGTGACGTGCCGCGTCATCGACTTGTCGGAGTCGGGCGCCGCGATCTCGATCTCGCCGGAATTGCGGCCGGTGGTCGGCGCTATGGTTACCATCGGCAAGGCCACGGGCCGGGTGGTCCGTCATATCGAGGACGGCTTCGCCGTCGAATTCACCCGCCTGCAGCACCCCGATTTCATCGAAGAAAACGTCACCGGCGCTTAAATCTGGCGCGTCATCTTTTCCGAAAACCGGTTCCCACGCCGGATCAAGTCCGGGGCAGGCTTTTTCGGGATCGCGCGCTAGCGTCAGCCTTCGGTAAACGGGCTGCGTAAAATTGCGCGCATCGGTGGCGGCAAAATTGCGCCTGCCGCGCCCGCCCGCCGGTATCCCCAGGCCTAAATCCAAGAACCGCTTACAGTAAACATTGCGCGCGCGGGAACCAATGCGGGCGCGCCATTGCTGCGTTTAGTCTATTAATGTATACAATTTTAGATAAATTGTATTCTGTAAGATTTTAATCGAATTCTATTTTAAGTTTTACTGTATTCGTCTCTTTTTTTAGTTTGGTTGTCTTAAAAATTACTTGCTTGACTTAGCGGCGATGCAAAAACTTTGTGCGAATTGTGGTCCCATCACGACGGGAAGGGGCCGCAATAATGGGCTGGCGTTTCAAACAAATTGCGACCCGCAGCCTGCTGGTCATGGCCGGCGTGGCGGTATTGGCCGCGGCGGCGGGCGGCGCGGCGGCGGGCGAGCGTCTGGCCTATGGCGGGCCGGTCAATCCGCACGAGCGGGCTGCCTATATCGCGGTCGGCGATGTCACACGCTCGCCGATCGGCTGGGTCGAGTTTTGCGTCGAGTACAAGCCGGAGTGCAGCACCAAGCCGTCGACGCCGCGTGACGTGCTGCTCACGCCCAAGGCCTGGTCCGACATGGTCAAGGTCAACGCCTGGGTCAACGACAACATCAAGCCGATCACCGACCTCGAACATTGGGGCGTGGTCGAGCGCTGGAACTATCCCGACGACGGCAAGGGCGACTGCGAGGACTATGTGCTGCTCAAGCGGCGCATGCTGATGCAGGCCGGCTGGCCGCGCGAGGCGCTGCTGATCACCGTGGTGCGCGACAAGAAGGGCGACGGCCATGCCGTGCTCACGGTCAAGACCAATAAAGGCGAGTTCATTCTCGACAACCAGGAGGCCGAAGTCCTCGCCTGGAACAAGACCGGCTACCGCTTCGTGAAGCGGCAGTCGCAATCCGATCCGAATCTCTGGGTCGCGCTCGGCGAGCCGCAGGGCGCGCCGGCCACGGTCTCGGCTCGCTGATCAACATCTGAGAAGGAATTCGCGCTCCCGGTCACGTCCCCACCCCTCCCCGTCCCCAGACCGGGTTCGCGAGCGGCCGGCCCTCCCCCAAGGGCCGGCCGCACCCTGTTTAGGGTGCGGAATATTCAGCCGATCCGCTTCAAGCCCTTGGCGTATTGCTTCCCGCGCCGCACATAGATGTCGGCGCCGTCGCGGATCATTTCGATCAGCCGGTCGTCGAGCGTGCGGATCGCCTTCGCGGGCGAGCCCACGATCAGCGAATTGTCGGGAAAGCTCTTGCCCTCCGGCACCACGCTGCCGGCGCCGACCAATGAATTCTTCCCGATCTTGACGCCGTTCATCATGATCGCGCCCATGCCGATCAGGCTGTTATCGCCAATCGTGCAGCCGTGCAGGACCACGTTGTGACCGATCACACAATTACTGCCGATCACCATGGGGAATCCTGGATCGGTGTGCAGCGTTGAATTGTCCTGGATCTGCGAGCGTTCGCCCAGTTCGATCCATTCGTTGTCGCCGCGCAGCACGGCGCCGAACCAGACGCTGGCCTCGCGCTTGAGTCGCACGCGGCCGATCAGCGTTGCGGTCTCCGCGACCCAATATTCGCCCTCGCCGGGAAATTCCGGTGCCTGTCCGTCAAGCTCATAGATTGGCATTCGCGTCTCCTTATGAGACGCACATTTGCAACGAATTGAGAAAATTGGAAGTGGTTAGGCGTACAAGAAGCCGCAGGCCTGCAATGTCATCACCAGCACCAGGCCCGACATCAGGCTCCAGAAGCCAGCAATGAGAGTGGCCAGGAACACGAATTCGAAGCGGCGGCCTTCCTGGCGGCGGCCGAGCAGCGTGTTGCGCATGATCAGGAACGGCGCCGCCAGTATCAACACGGGCACCGCCGCAAAGGTCGACGGGCTGGGGCCGGCGCTGAGCAGGCCGAAGCTCGGCAGGCGGCTGGTGACGAGCTGGTAGGCCGAGCTGCACAAGCCCGCCACGGCAAAGCCGAGCGCGAGCGCCAGCACATTTTGCACGGATTCCGGCGTCATTTCGGCCTCAACGCAATACAGAAGGCCCTGTTTCGCAAAGCCGGCTCGCCCGCGCCAGCCAATCCTTAACAAATGGTAAACGCGGCAATCCGGGGCTGCCGCGGCCGCCGTGGCATAATATGCCACGGCGGCCGCGCCAGCCAATCCTTAACAAATGGTAAACGCGGCAATCCGGGGCTGCCGCGGCCGCCGTGGCATAATCGGGCGCGATTCGATTTCAGGACACAGCATGGCTACTCTCACGCAAGCGCCCGCCAAAGCGGCAAAGCCTCGCCGCCACCGCCATGCCGGACGCAGCCCGCTCGCCGGCCCGCTCTTGCTGTTCGCCGCCGTCACCTTGTTTGCCGCCGTCTACGTCGCCTATGTGCTGTGGCCGCGCTGGCCGGAAGCGCCGGTCACGCTCGATGCGCCGTCGCTGCCGATCATCGTGGCCGGCGTTTACTTCAACGTCGAGCCGGCGGCGATCCGCATGCCGGTGCAGCGCCGCCCGGGCACGCAGGAGCGCGTCGACCTCGCCTATCTGTGGCCGTCACTGACGCCGCCCGATCCCGCGCTCCGCCCGACGCTGGGCGCGCCGGTTGATCCCAACGAGCGTTTGTTCGTGACCATTGCGGCGGGCGATGCCACGCTGCCGCTGATCGAGCGCGTGCAGACGATCTATCCGCGCTATCTGGTGCCGGAGCCGGCCGCCGGGCCGGACGGGCTCACGCTGCGCGGCTTTCGCGACGGCACGCCGTATCAGGGCGAGGAACTGGTGTTCGAGCCGCAGGCGCCTGAGCATTTCCTGGCGCGCTGCTCGCGCAAGGGCGTCACCAATACCGGCACTTGTTTGTTGGAGCGGCGCATCGGCAATGCCGACATCACGCTGCGTTTTCCGCGCGACTGGCTGAGCGACTGGAAAAGCGTCGCCAGTAGTATCGATCGGCTGATCGTAAGGTTGCATCCAAACTGACCGTCATTCCGGTGCGCGAGCGCAGCGAGCGAACCCGGAATCCAGGGTCAGCGTCCGCGGGCGTGGCTCTGGATTCCGGGTTCGCGCTAACGCGCGCCCCGGATTGAAAGCTAAATGCCTGAATCGACCAAATCGACGTCCAAAATCGGCAATTCAAAGATATACGACTTGCGGCCCTTTTCGGTTTCCAGGAACAGCACGCCGAGAAATTCCTCGCCGATATAGACTTCCAGCGAATCCGTTTTCTTCGGCCGCGTCACCACGCGGATATTATCGTTGTCGAATTTGCGCCGCAGGTAGGCGTTGAGCGTCGGCACCGGCTGAATGCTCGGATCGCTGCCGACCTGGATGACCATCCTTAAGTTGAACGAACGGTCGCCCTCTTCGTCGTCGACGGTCAACTCGCCGAGATCGTCCTCGCCGACAAAAACCTCGGCACTCTCATCGCTTTTCGGCACCACGCGAATATGCGCGTTGCCGAACAGCTTCTTGAGATAGGCGTCAAGCTTTCTGACTTCCGATACGTCCACCGGGCCGCTCCTTGTTGAATGCGAAGTCTAGTTGCCCGATTGGGCGCACCTGCGCAAGCGCTGTCAGCTCATGATCCCGAAAAGTGGGAACCGGTTTTCGGATAAGATCATGCGCAAACTAAAAAATTAGCCGTCGAGCATAATGCCGTAAAGCATCTGGTCCATGGCGCGCGACGGCTCGGGGCAGCCGGCCTCGCCGACCACCTTGGCCGGCACGCCGGCGACCGTCGTGTTGTGCGGCACCGCCTTGATGACGACCGAGCCGGCGGCGATACGCGCGCAATAGCCGACCTCGATATTGCCGAGGATCTTGGCGCCGGCGCCGATCATCACGCCACGGCGGATTTTCGGATGGCGGTCCTCATGCTCCTTGCCGGTGCCGCCGAGCGTGACGTCATGCAGAATCGAGACGTCGTCCTCGATCACCGCTGTCTCGCCCACCACCAGGCCGGTGGCGTGATCGAGGAAGATGCCGCGGCCGATGCGGGCGGCCGGATTGATGTCGCACTGGAACACCGCCGAGGCGCGGCTTTGCAGATAGAGCGCGAAGTCCTTGCGGCCCTTGCCGAGCAGCCAATGCGCCAGCCGGTGCGTCTGGATGGCGTGGAAGCCTTTGTAATAGAGCACCGGCTCGATGCAGCGGCTGGTGGCCGGATCGCGGTCGAGCGTGGCGACGATGTCGGCGCGAAACATCTCGCCGAGTGACGGCTGCTCGTCCAGCGCGTCGCTATAGGCCTGACGGATCAGGTCGCCGGAAATGTCGGCGTTGCCGAGCCGCTCGCTGACGCGGTGGATGACTGCGGCTTCCAGCGTATCGTGATGCAGGATGTTCTCATAGATGAAGGTGGCAAACTCCGGCTCGCGGCGCGCGACGTCCTCCGCCTCGCTGCGGATGCGCGCCCAGACCGGATCGACCTTGTCGAGGGCCTTGGCAGGCCGCGTCTGAAACTGAGCCATGGATTGGTTCTCCAGCGCCTCTCGAACCCCTACATGGGTCTTTTATCACATTTTTCGAGGGGCCAAGAGGGGCGCGAAAAGCCCTAGGCGCATGGCTCAGTTGCGTTGGTTAAGGAAGTCGAGCACGCCCGCTTTGAACACCTTATCGCCGACCGTCAGCATGTGATCGCGGTTTGGAATATCGAGCGCGCACGCGCCCGGAATGAGGGCGGCTAATTCTTGCGCAGAGCCGGCCACTTTGTCTTCGGTCCCGACCGCAACCAGGACCGGCACTCGGATGCCGGCGACCTGCTCGCGACTGAGCGTCTGGCGTGAGCCGCGCATGCAGGCGGCGAGCGCTTTCAGGTCCGATTTGGTCTGCTCGGCGAAACTGCGGAACGAGCGGTCGGTCGGGTCGCTCACATCGGCGAGCGAGCGCGCCTCCAGCGCATCGGCGATGGTCGAAGACAGCCCGACGCCTTTGACTAGGCGAATGCCGAGCCCACCCAGCACGACCGAGCGCACGCGCTCCGGATGATTCACTGCGAGTAACGCCGCGATGCGCGCGCCCATGGAATAGCCCATCACGTCGGCGCGCTCGATGCTGAGATGATCGAGCAGCGCGCGCACGTCCTCCGTCATGGTCGCGCTGTGGTAGGCGGACGGCTCATAAAGCTTGCTCGATGCCCCATGGCCGCGATTGTCGAGCGCGATCGCCCGCCGGCCGGCGCCCGTGAGCGTCGCCACCCAGCCCGGGTTGACCCAGTTCACTTCTTTGGTGGAGGCAAAGCCGTGCAGCAGCACGATCGGCTCGCCGGCACCCTCATCGAGAAAAGCGATCTCGACCTCGCCATGCTTGAAACTTGCCATGCGATTGTCCTTGCTTGCGCATGATCTTATACGAAAACCGGTTCCCACTTTTCGGGATCATGCGCTACCCGTGCGCGATCGGTGCCGCAAAGCGCCGCCGGTTGTCGGCCCGGTTCCGCATCAATCCGCAGCGATATGGCTCTAGGCACGAGGCGGAGGCCTCGCTATGGTGCCGCCGAAATTGCCACCATCCTGGCAACACAAGGGTTCCCCATGGCGGAGCATGTCGTCCCCCATTTCCACAACGATCCGGGCGTGCCGGTGATCGAGATCGGCGCCAAGGAGTTCATGTGCGTGGGCGCCACGCCCCCGCACGATCATCCGCACGTGTTTCTCGACATGGGCGAGGGTAACGAGATCATCTGCCCCTATTGCTCGACGCTTTATCGTTTCGACTCCGCGCTCGACCCGCATGCGGCGCGGCCGGGCGAATGCGCTTTGCCGTTCACCGCCGCCGCCTGATCCAAGATCGGAGCTCTCAGCCTTGGCGTCCGCGCGTCACGTCATCGTCGCCGGCGCCGGCATTGCGGGGCTGACGGCGGCGCTGGCGCTGGCGCGCGCCGGTTTACGCGTGAGCGTCCTCGAACAAGCCGCCAAACTCGAAGAGACCGGCGCCGGCATCCAGCTCTCGCCCAATGCCACCCGCGTGCTGATCGCGCTCGGCTTGCGCGAACGGTTGGCGTCATCGGTGATGACGCCGAAGGCGATCCGCGTGATGGCGGGCGGCTCGGGCCGCGAGATCGTGCGCATTCCGCTTGGGAGCGACGCCGAGCGGCGCTACGGCGCGCCCTATTGGACGATCCATCGCGGCGACTTGCAATCGGCGCTTGCCGCCGCCGTGCAGACCACGCTGGACATCGAGATCAAGCTCGCCACCCGCGTCGAGGACTTCGCCGCGCACGCCAACGGTATCACGGTGCAGGCGCGTCACGGCCAGCGCGTGGTGGACGAACGCGGCGTCGCGCTGATCGGCGCCGACGGCGTGTGGTCGACGCTGAGCGCGCAATTACAGGGCCGCCGCCCGCCGCGTTTCCGCCACCGCACCGCCTGGCGCACGCTGGTGCCGGCTTCAGCGGTGCCGGAAGAATTCCGCGAGCCGCTGGTGCATCTGTGGCTCGGTCCCGACGCCCATCTCGTGCATTATCCGGTGAAGGCGGGCCGTCTCATCAACATCGTCGGCATCGTACACGACGAATGGAAAGAGGTCGGCTGGTCGGCCGCCGGCAATCGCGCCGAGATCCTGCGCCATTTCGCGCGCTGGGCCTGGGCCGAGCAGGCGCGCGCGCTGATCGCGATCCCCGACCAGTGGCTGAAGTGGGCGCTGTACGACCACAAAGCGCCGTTTCGCGGCGGCGTGGGCCCGATGACGCTGATCGGGGACGCCGCCCACCCGATGCTGCCGTTTCTCGCGCAAGGCGCCGGCATGGCGATCGAGGATGCCGCGGTGCTCGCCGACATGCTGGGGAAATATCTGGATGATCCTTGCGACGCGCTGCGCGCCTATGAAGGTGCCCGCTGGCACCGCACCGCGCGTGCCCAACAGGCCTCCCGCCGCCAGGGCCACATCTATGGGCTGAGCGGCCCGGAAGCGTTCGTGCGCAACCTCGCCATGCGCGCGATGGGCGGAGAAAAACTGCGCGCGCGCTACGATTGGCTCTATGATTGGCAGCCGCCCGAAAGATTTCAGAACGCGAGCTGACGAACATGATGTTTCCTGCCACCGTCGCCGGCAGCCTGCCGAAACCGTCCTGGCTCGCCGAGCCGAACAAACTGTGGCCGCAGTGGCGGCTTTTCGGCGACGATCTCGCTGCGGCCAAGCTCGATGCCACGCTGCTCGCAGTCAAAATGCAGGAGGACGCCGGCATCGATATCGTCGGCGACGGCGAAATGTCGCGCCAGCATTTCGTGCATGGCTTTCTGGAATTCGTCGATGGCATCGATTTCGCCCACAAGGTCGAGATGGGCATCCGCGCCGACCGCTACAAAGCCATGGTGCCGGTGGTGCGCGGCGCGCTTTCGCTGAAAGGCCGCGCGCATCAGGCCGAGGCGCGCCACGCCCGCGCCCATACCCAACGCAAGTTGAAGATCACGCTGCCGGGACCGATGACGATCGCCGATACCGTCGCGGACTCCCACTACGGCGACAAGGTGAAGATGGCGATGGCCTTCGCCGATTTGCTCAATCAGGAAGCACGCGCGCTGCAAGCCGACGGCGTCGACGTCATCCAGTTCGACGAGCCGGCCTTCAACGTTTTCATGAACGAGGTTCCCGGCTGGGGCATCGAGGCGCTGCATCGCGCCATCGACGGACTCAAATGCACCACCGCCGTGCACATCTGCTACGGCTACGGCATCCAGGCCAATATCGATTGGAAGAATTCGCTCAGCGGCGAATGGCGGCAATATGAGCAGATTTTTCCGGCGCTGGCCCAGAGCCGCGTCAAGCAGGTGTCGCTCGAGTGCATCAATTCGCGCGTGCCGTTGAAGCTGCTCTCCTTGCTCGACGGCAAGGACGTCCTGGTCGGCGTCATCGACGTTGCCACCGACGCGGTCGAGACGCCCGAACAGGTGGCGCAAGTGATCGGCGCGGTGATGAAGTTCGTGCCGAAGCAACGCATTGTCGCCTGCACCAATTGCGGCATGGCGCCGATGCGGCGCGACATCGCCGAAGCCAAATTGATGGCGCTCGGCGCCGGCGCGAAGCTGGCGCGAGAGAAGTTCGCTTAGCGCCCGGCGCGCCCCATCACATCCATCAATTCAGCGACCTTGCGGCGCTGATCGGCTTTGTCGCCGCTCGAAATCGCGTGCGCGACGCAATGCGCGACGTGGCCGCGCAGGATTTCCTCTTCCACCCGGCGCAGCGCGGCGCGCACCGCGGCGATCTGCGTCACGATGTCGATGCAGTAGCGCTCGTCCTCGACCATGCGGGCCAAGCCGCGCACCTGACCTTCGATACGGCCGAGCCGCTTGAGCGTTGCCGTCTTGCCGTCCTTCTTGTGGTCCTTGCGCATGCGGTCTATATACCCCCTGGGGGTATATAAGACAAGAGCCCCCGAATACTACCGCCGAAAGTTGAGTGCCATGAGCATGACCACCGAGCACCATCATCACGACACCCCCGCCGCTGGCGGCGTCATCGACCCGGTCTGCGGCATGACGGTCGATCCGCATACCGCCAAGCACCGCGCCGAACATCATGGCCACAGCTATTATTTCTGCTCGGCTGGCTGCCGCAGCAAGTTCACCGCCGATCCGCAGAAATATCTCGGCGCGCGCGAACCCGAGCCGGTGGTCGCAGGCGCCACCTACACCTGCCCGATGCATCCCGAGATCCGGCAAGTCGGACCCGGCGCCTGCCCGATCTGCGGCATGGCGCTGGAGCCGGAAATCGCCACCGCCGAGGCCGGCCCCAATCCCGAACTCGCCGACATGACGCGCCGGTTCTGGATCGGCCTCGCGCTCGCGCTTCCGGTTATGGTCATTGAAATGGGCGGACACTTTGCCGTGCCGCACGATTGGGTTGACCCCACGCTCTCAAACTATGTGCAATTTGCCTTTGCCACCCCGGTGGTGCTGTGGGCGGGCTGGCCGTTTTTCGTGCGCGGTGCGCAGTCCCTCGTCACCCGCAACCTCAACATGTTCACGCTGATCGGCATGGGCACCGGCGTGGCTTACGTCTACAGTGTGGCCGCCACGTTCAGCCCCGGCATTTTCCCGGACGCCTTCCGGGCGCATTCCGGCGCACCGGCGGTTTATTTCGAGGCCGCCAGCATGATCACCGTGCTGGTGTTGATCGGCCAAATGCTCGAGCTGCGCGCGCGCGCGGCCACCTCGGGCGCGATCCGCGCCTTGCTCGATCTGGCGCCCAAGACCGCGCACCTCGTGAAAGACGACGGCAGCGACGAAGAAGTTTCGCTCGACGCTATCGCGGTCGGCGACCGCCTGCGCGTCAAGCCCGGCGACAAGGTGCCGGTCGACGGCGTCGTGCTGGAGGGCCGCTCCTCGCTCGATGAATCCATGGTGACCGGCGAATCCATGCCGGTGACCAAGGAAAAAGACGCCCGCGTGATTGGCGGCACCATCAATCGCAGCGGCAGCTTCGTGATGCGCGCCGACAAGGTCGGCCGCGACACGCTGCTGTCGCAAATTGTCCAAATGGTCGCGAGCGCGCAGCGCAGCCGCGCGCCGATCCAGCGGCTGGCCGATCAGGTCGCCGGCTGGTTCGTGCCGGCGGTGATCGCGGTCGCGCTCATGGCATTTGCCGCCTGGGCTACATTCGGGCCGGAGCCGCGCTTCGCCTTCGGGCTGGTGGCGGCGGTGAGCGTGCTGATCATCGCCTGCCCTTGCGCGCTTGGCCTTGCCACGCCGATGTCGATCATGGTCGGCGTCGGCCGCGGCGCGCAACTGGGTGTGCTGATCAAGAACGCCGAAGCGCTCGAGCGCATGGAGAAAGTGGACACGCTGGTGGTGGACAAGACCGGCACGCTCACGGAAGGCAAGCCGAAGGTGGTGGCAGTGGTTGCCAATTCCAGTCAATTGCCCGGCATCGACGAGACCCAGGTGTTGCGCATTGCAGCCAGCGTCGAGCGCGGCAGCGAGCATCCGCTGGCGGCGGCCATCGTTGCGGCCGCGGCCGAGCGCAAGATCGAGCTCGCACCCGTGCGCGGTTTCGATGCGCCGGCCGGCAAAGGAGTCATTGGCATGGTCGAGGGCAAGCGGCTCGCGCTTGGCAATGCAAAATTCCTCGCCGAACTCAATATCGACACGGCGGCGCTCGCCCAGGAAGCCGAGCGCCTGCGCGGCGACGGCGCCACCGTTATCTTCCTCGCCGTCAACGGCAAGCTCGCCGGCGTCATCGCGATCGCCGACCCGGTCAAACCCACCACACCGACGGCACTCGCTGCACTGTCCGCCGACGGCGTGCGCGTGGTGATGCTCACCGGCGACAACCGCACCACCGCGCGTTGACGCCGTCGCCAAGCGCCTGGGCATTTCCGAGGTCGAGGCGGAAGTCTTGCCCGATCAGAAAAGCGCCGTGATCGAGAAGCTGCGCCGCGAGGGCCGCATCGTCGCCATGGCCGGCGACGGCGTCAACGACGCCCCGGCGCTGGCCGCCGCCGACGTCGGCATCGCCATGGGCACCGGCACCGACGTGGCGATCGAAAGCGCCGGCGTCACGCTGCTCAAGGGCGACCTCACCGGCATCGTCAAGGCGCGCGCGCTGTCGAAGGCGGTGATGCACAATATCCGGCAGAACCTGTTCTTCGCCTTCATCTACAATTCCGCCGGCGTGCCGATCGCGGCCGGCGTGCTCTATCCCACCTTCGGGCTGCTGCTGTCGCCGATCATCGCCGCCGCGGCGATGGCGCTGTCGTCGGTGAGCGTGGTTGGCAACGCCTTGCGGCTGCGCCGGGCGGCATTGTAAGGCGGGCCATCAACGAATGACGCCGTCGCTCGCGCGTGCGGCGGGATTTTCGGCGCCCGGCACGAAATCGCATTTCCGCTCTGCGGCGGCGGCGCGCAAATTCTTCATCTGACCGCGCGTCGTGGCGTATTCCGCCCCATAGGTGGCGTCGCTGATCAACCGCCCGCCGGTGTCGGTGCTGGCTTTCGCCATCAACTGTTCCAATTCCTTTTGGCGCGCCTGGGTAGTTTTCGCGGTTCGCGCGATATCGTCGCAGGTGAACAGCACGTAATTGCCCGGCGCGACCAGGAAAGACGAGAGATTGTCATCCGACATGGCGCAAGCAGAGAGCCACACGCTCGCGAGCGCGGCCGCGGCGATCGCGCGCCCATGGTGCCCGGCGTTAGGTTTCGGATTCGGCATTGACCCGCGCTAGGCCTATTTCGTGTGGACAGTCGTCATCGAGAGTGGCCGCGATTGCTATGGGAAGCTTTCGACTGGCGCGTCTCACAGGATAGCTCGCCATCCCGCGTTCATTTCTCCTGGATGCGATTGAGGTAATCGATGACCGCCAAGATGCGACCGTGAACCACACCTTCTGGAGAAGCTGGAGGCGAATATACATAGTCGTCGGCTTGTTTTAACTTATACGCCTCAGGTGGTCTGTATCGGTAGCCCCAAATCGGCATTTCACGCGTGCCATGGCTGCCGATCGCTGTGCGCCCGTCGACAACTTCGTACACCGCATTGACGGGAAACACGCCGTTATTTTTCTTGCTGAGCACCGTTAGGTCGGTCGGTGCCGATTTCAGCGCCGCACCGAACGGTCCCTTTCCCTTTCCATCCGCGCCGTGGCATGCAGCGCAACTGGACTGGTATTCTATTTTGCCTACATCGATGTCTTGCGCCAGGGCGCACGCACCGAACCCAATGACCGCGCTGGCAATGATTGCCCATTTGAAAGCTGCTTTTTCCATCATGCGCTCCTGTCGGTGTTTCGCAGACACTAAGCCGGACCTTCGCTCCTTAGCTCTTGCAAATAATAAGAGCATTTTTCGATGGGTCCCCGCGTAAAACGAAAAACGATCAATCGCAATTTTTGGTAGCCCGCGAAGATCAGCGGTGGTAGATGTCGAGATGAAACATTTGTAGCACAATCCACCCGACCAGAAGCCATACCGCGCCAACTCCAAATATTGTCTTCAGCAACAATTTTTCGATGGATAGCAGCCGCTCATGAATGCTTTCATCTCGGTGAAGTGGACTCCACATTCCGCAATGACGACAAAAGTGATCAGTGCGGGCGACCTCCCCCCGGCATGACCAACACAGGTGCGCCATTGTCGCACCCTTGTTCGTGCCACGTGTCATGAGATTCATGAGATGGCGTTCCATGGCGCGCGAACAATTCGCCCCATTTATCAATCGGCTTCACTATTCGAAAACGCATTGACTTGGATCAATCATGCGATTCACCGACCATACCTCGGTTGGCTTTTGTCACTGATGCCATCAGAGGGTCATCAGCTTTGCTGCGGACGCCGGGATCCGAACCCGGACGGGATTACTCCCAAGGGATTATAAGTCCCTGGCGTCTACCATTCCGCCGCGTCCGCGCGTAACATTTTCACCGCAAACCTGAATAACTCTCGAATTCACGTAACCGTGACGTGATTCCAACGACTGCCGTGCGAGATTACGAAAACCAAACCACTGTTAAAGTCGGGGTCTTCGATGCGCAAACAACAAGCTGTCGACCGTGGTCGTCGCGCGCTGCTGGGCGCGGGCGGCGTGCTCATGCTGGGTGCGATGTTACAACCGGCGCGCCTGTGGGGCCAGGGCGGCTCGCCGGCGAAGATCGGAATCATCGGGTCGGGTCACATCGGCGGCACGATCGGCGGCTTGTGGATCAAGAAAGGTCATCCGGTGATGTTTTCGTCGCGCCATCCGGAAGAGCTGAAAGAGATGGTGACGAAACTCGGCAGCCTGGCGCAGGCCGGTACGGTCGAGCAGGCGATCGCCTTCGGCGATGTCTTGTTCATCGCCGTGCCCTACGGCGCGCTGCCGCAGATCGGCAAAGATCACGCCGCGGCGATGGCGGGCAAGGTCATGCTCGACGCCTGCAATGCGACGGCGGCGCGCGACGGAGCCGTCGCCGATGAAGTCGAGCAAAACGGCATCGGCGTCACCTCGCAGAAATATCTCCCCGGCACCCGCCTCGTGCGCGCCTTCAACACGATGTCGTACATGATCTTCGCGCGCGAGGCGAACCGTCCCGATCCGAAGCTCGCCATCCCGATTGCCGGCGACGATGCGCAGGCGGTGCAGATCGCCGCCGGTCTGGTGCGCGATGCCGGTTTCGATCCGGTCACGGTCGGCAAGCTGGCCGACGCGCGCCGCTTCCAGCGCGGCCAGCCCGGCTACGGCCAGCAGGTGTCCGCCGCCGAACTAAAGCAAAAACTATCGCTGCCATGAGCGTGTTTGAGCGCTGGCTCGCCCGCGTCATGCCGGCGACGGCGCAGGAGCGGGCCGCCGCCTTATGGTCGTTCGCGTATTTCTTCGCGCTGCTGGCCGGCTATTACGTGTTACGGCCGCTGCGCGATCAGATGGGCATCGCCGGCGGCGTGAAGAATCTCCCGTGGCTGTTCACCGCCACCTTCGTCACGCTGCTGGCGGCGCAACCGCTTTACGGCGCGCTGGTCGCACGGCTGCCGCGCGCGCGCTTCATCCCCATCGTCTATCATTTTTTCGTGGCCAACATCGTGCTGTTTTGGGCGCTGCTCACCTTCGACATTGCGCCCACCGTCGTCGCGCGGGTGTTTTTCGTTTGGGTGAGCGTGTTCAATCTGTTCGCGGTCGCGGTGTTCTGGTCGTTCATGGCCGACCTGTTCAGCTCCGAGCAGGGCAAGCGGCTGTTCGGATTCATCGGCGCCGGCGGCACGGCGGGAGCGCTGCTCGGCCCGATCATCACGATTTGGCTTTCGGTTCCGCTCGGTCCGGTGAACCTGCTGATCGCCGCCGCGCTGTTGCTGGAACTGGCGGTGTTTTGTGTCTACCGCCTCGAGCGCGCGGCTAAGGTGCACGCCGGGCCGCGGCCGGCGACGCAAAAGATCGGCGGCGGAGCTTTCGCAGGCCTCACCGAAATGCTGCGCTCGCCATATCTGCTGGGCATAGGCGCCTGGGTCGGCCTGCTGTCTTATGCCGCGACCATCGTCTATTTCGAGCAGGCGCATATCGTGTCCGAGGCGGTCAAGGGCGCCGGCTTCCAGACGCGCATTTTCGCCAGCATCGATCTTGCCGTCAGCCTGCTGACGCTGGCGACGCAATTGCTGCTTACCGGCCATTTGCTCAAACGCCTTGGCACCGGTTTGGCCGCGGCGGCGCTGCCGCTGGTCTACATCGTGGGATTTGCCGTGTTGGCCGCGATGCCGACGCTCATCGTCGTCGTCACTTTGCAAGTCGTGCAACGCTGGATGAACTTCGCCATCGCCAATCCGGCGCGCCAGGTGTTCTTCACGGTGGTCAGCCGCGAGGAGAAATACAAGGCGAAAAACCTGGTCGATGTCGTGGTCTATCGCGGCGCCGACGCGGCGTCCGGCTGGATCTTCGACACCATGCAAGGCTTGGGACTGAAGCTCGGCGCCATCGCGCTGTGCTCGCTGCCGATTGTGGCGGGATGGTCTATACTCTCGCTGGCCTTGGGACGCGCGCAGGAAAAGCGTTCCGCGCAAGCCACCACGGAGGATTGAAATGACACCCTTCATGACGCGGCGTGAATTCGCCGCCTTGGCCGGCGCCGGTCTGTTGGCGCGGCCGGCTTTCGCGCAAACCGATCAACCGCTCGTCACCCGCGCCATTCCCAGCAGCGGCGAGCGCGTGCCGGCCGTCGGCCTGGGCACCGCCAGCATTTTCGATAGCGCGAACGAAGAAACCCGCAAAAAAGCCGCGGCCGTCGTCAAATCGCTGGTCGCCAATGGCGGGCGCATCATCGATACCGCGTCCACCTATGGCGATGCCGAAATCGTCATGGGCGATGAAATCGCCGCCGCCAAGCTGCGCGACAAGATTTTCATCGCCACCAAGCTGGAAGCGCCCGACGCCGCCGAACTCAAGCGTTCGCTCGCTCGTCTCAAGACCGAAAAAGTCGACCTGCTGCAACTGCACAATGTGCGCGACCGCAATCAGTCGCTCGCCCGCTTCAGGGAATGGAAGGCGCAAGGCGTCTGCCGCTACGTCGGCATCACGTCCACGTATCACGGCGATTTCCCGGCCATCGAAGCGGCGCTCAAGCGCGAGAAGCCGGACTTCGTGCAGATCGATTATTCGCTCGACGACCGCGAGGCCGAAAAGCGCATTCTTCCGCTGGCGGCCGAGGTGAAGGCCGGCGTGTTGACCGCCCTGCCCTTCGGCCGCAGCCGGCTGTTCCGTGCGGTGCGCGGCAAGGCGATGCCCGACTGGGCGAGCGGATTTGCCGGCAGCTGGGCGCAGTTCTTTTTGAAATATCTGCTGGGCGATGCGCGCGTGACCGCGGTCATCCCCGGCACCGGCGATCCGGCGCATATGCTGGACAATCTCGGCGCCATGCGCGGCCGGCTGCCCGATGCCAACGAACGCAAGCAAATGGTCGCGTTCGTCGAAAAGCTGTAATCGCGGCTTGGTGAATCTTGGCCTTGGTGCGGACGCCGGAAAACCAGCGCCGCGACTCTAACTTTCTGTAGCATCTAAACAAATTTTCGGCATGCTGGCTGTTTGTGTAGCGCTTTGAGTAGTGGCCTTGCTTGCGGATATCCGGCTCCGCCGTCTGGTTGTCGATCTGTCGGTTGAGAAGCAGGGGCTCAAGGACGTTGCCTCGGGAAACTTGTAAGCCCCGAACGCCGCCGCTTTAACGGTCCGGCACAAGATCGAGTTCGCCCTTCTTGGCTAACACCGCCTCGATCTTGGCCTTCAGCGTCTGCGCGTTGAACGGCTTGACGATGTAATTGTTCGCCCCCGTTTCCTTCGCTGCAATCACGTTTTCTCTCCGCGATTCCGCTGTCACCATGATGAAGGGTATTTCGCCGAGGCCTGGATCGGCGCGAACCTGCCGCAGCAGGTCGATACCGGTCATCGGCTCCATGTTCCAATCTGAAATGACCAGGCCGTAGCGCTTGATCTTCATTTTGGCGAGTGCCGTGGCGCCACCGTGCGCCTCGTCAACATCCTTGAAGCCAATTTGCCGGAGCAGATTGCGAATTATGCGGGCCATGGTGCTGGCGTCGTCGACTATGAGCACGGATATTGACGAATCGAGAGCCATGGCTCTGCTCCTGACGCGCGTCAAATGCGCGGGGCCTATGGGTGCCTGCTTGAAATAGCGACGCAGGGGCCGTCCCAAAGGTCACCCCTTCCGAGACGAGTGTTGCATTTACGCTGCGGTGTTTGAACATTGGGTTAATTCTGGACATGCCAATGAATTGGCGCGCGCTATTTCGCGGGAGCGGCTCAGTCAGAATGTGCGGCATGCAGCGACGGATATATGTCGCCGCTTTCGCCTCGATGGACACTGTAAGGCGATTTTGACAGCACCCACATCATCAGACACACAACCAAAATAAAAACGGGCGGCATTTGCGCCGCATGCATTACGCACCAAAAAATCGAACGACGAGCCAAGACGCAAGGCGCGGCCCTCTAAATCGAAAAAAATAAGCAAGAACCGCAAGAGTCGGGAGTAAAAGCAAACACGACGCTGATTGACTTTCTCCCATGGAGTCTTACTCGTCGAAGATGGCTCAGAATTTATGGAGGGACTGTAATGGCTCCGAACGTACTCGAAGAAATCGTCAAGAACATGATTGTTCATGACAGTCCGGTCAGGTCGGTCACGCGGAAAGAACTAGAGCGCCGCGCTGATGAGGAGGCAAAAGAAGAGGCCAAGCAGGCCTACGACACAATCTATGACGATGCATACCGCCGCAAACTAGAGGAGCTACTCGACGAGAATGGTTTCTCGGACTGATACATTCACAACGCCTCATAGCTCCTCACCGAACTTCCCGAAAATCTAATGGCTAGGACGTGGCTAAGGTTGGTGCGGACGCCGGGACTCGAACCCGGACGGGATTACTCCCAAGGGATTTTAAGTCCCTTGCGTCTACCTTTCCGCCACGTCCGCACGTGGTCGCTCACCGCCGGCGCGCGGCGGGTGGCCCACGCGTCGGCGTGTCACACTATTTCGATAATAACTGGCTCCAGGCCGGGTCCCAGTCCTTGCCGCTGGCATCCACCACGCGGCCGTCCTGCTCGAAGAACTTGTTGGGGATCTGGAACATGGCGATGAAGGTGCCGCCCTGCGGGCTCCAGGCCGTGTGCCGGCTGCCGGCCGGGCGCCAGACGAATTCGCCGGGGCCGACCTCGATGCCGGCGTCGGGGCCTTCTTTGTCGACCAGCGAGCCTTCCAGCACATAAGTCTGTTCGATCAGCACGTGCTCATGGTCGGGCAGCACTGCGCCCGGCGCCATCTTCATCAGCATGGTGGCGAGCCCGCTCTTGGGATCGAACAGCAGCGTCTTCATCTCGCAGCCGGGAAACCGCAGCTTCTGCCACGGCATGTCCTGCGGGCGCAGATGGCGCGAGCGCAGGTCGTCGACCGGCAAATCTTCAACAGGCAAATCTTTAACAAGCTTGGCGTTCTGGGTATTCGGCTTGACGTTCATCGCTTGCCTCCCGGACGGCCCGCCATAATACACCGAAACGGCTTTTTTGTCTGCGCATGATCTTATCCGAAAACCGGTTCCCACTTGTCGGGATCATGCGCTGGCTATTTCTCCAATTTAATATTGGCTTTCTGCACGATCATGCCGAATTTTTCCGTCTCCGACGCCACGAAGCTCATGTATTCCTTGGCCGTCATCAGCCGCGGCACGATGCCCTGCGCGATCAGTCTGTCGGAAACCGAGGGCGTGGTGAGCGCCGTGTTCACGATGTCGTTGAGGCGGTCGACGATCTCGCTCGGCGTGCCGGCGGTCGCGAATAGGCCGAACCAGTTGAGCAGCTCGTAGCCGGCCAGCCCCGGCGCGCCTTCGCTGAGCGGCGCCACGTCCGGCAATTGCGGCATGCGGTCTTTGGACGTGACGGCGACCGCGCGCAGCTTGTCGGCGTTGATCAGCGGCAGCACCGCCGCCAGACTTGAGAAGCTCATGGTGACGGCCCCAGTCGCCACGTCGGTCACCGCCGGCGCCGAGCCGCGATAGGGCACGTGCAGCACGTTGATGCCGGCCATGCTGTTCATCAGTTCGCCCGCCAGTTGCTGCGGATTGCCGACGCCGGACGAGGAGAACGACAATTTGCCGGCATTGGCCTTGGCATAGGCGATCAGCTCCTGCGGATTGTGCACGGGCGTCGTGGTCGCCACGACCACCACGCAAGGCACGATCCCGACCAGCGCCACCGGCGTGAGCTCGCGGCTGGCGTCGTAAATCATCTTGTCCTTGAACAGAAATTGATTGATCGCGACCTCGCCCGAGGCCGCCATCAGAAGTGTGTAGCCGTCGGGCGTCGCCTTCGCGACGGTGTTGCTGGCGATCATCGCGCTGGCGCCGGTGCGGTTCTCGACAACGATCGATTGCCCCAACGCCGCTTGCATCGGCTCGCTCAGCAGCCGCGCGGAGATATCGACGCCGCCGCCGGCGGCATAGCCGACGATGATGTGGATCGGGCGATCGGCATAGTCCGCCCGCGCGCCCATGGGGTACGCCATGCCGGCCGCCGCCGCGGTGGCCAGAAAGTTTCGTCTTGTCTGCATGATGTCCTTCCTCGATTTTTTTCGCCGTGCCCGCCGTTTCTTGTTTGCGCATGATCTTACCCGAAAACCGGTTCCCACTTTTCGGGATCATGCGCTATTCCCCGCCTTCGCGGATCGGCGGCACGAAGGCGAGCCCGGTGTCCCAGGGGAAATAGATCCAGGTGTCCTGCGACACTTCGGTGATGAACGTGTCCACCAGCGGCCGCCCCATCGGCTTGGCATAGACGGCGGCGAAATGCGCGTCCGGCAGCAGGTCGCGCACCACGCGCGCGGTCTTGCCGGTGTCGACCAGATCGTCGACGATCAGCACGCCCTTACCCTGGGCGCGCATCGCCGCCACCTCCGGCGCGATGCCTTTGAGCACCTTCAACTCGCCCTGGTTCCGGTAGTCCTGGTAGCTCGCCACGCACACGGTTTCGATCAGCCGCACGTTCAATTCGCGCGCCACGATCGCCGCCGGCACCAGGCCGCCGCGGGTGATGGCGACGATGGCCTCGAACGGCCCGGCCTCGTGCAACCGCCAAGCCAGCGCGCGCGAGTCGCGGTGGAACTGGTCCCAGGAGACGGGAAAGATTTTTTCCGGGCGCGGCGGGCTGTCGGGTGGCGGTTTCGGCATGGATTGTTTTTGCTAGCGCGCCGCGGCCGCCATTTGCGACTTTACTTTTTTGAGCATGTCCTCGACCGCGCCTTTCGCAGCTTGCAATTTTTTCGGATCGCGCGAGCGCACCACGATATTGGTGTTGGGCCCGAGCGTCTCGTCGAAGAACGGATAGCTGCCGATGATGGTGTCCGGATTGGCCTTGGCGATGGCGCCCAGTTCGGTGCCGACGTCGCCTTCCTTGGCGTCGGCGCGGATGGTTTCCGACAGCAGCTTGGCGCCGGTTTTGAGTTTCGGCGCCACCTCGTCGACCATCGCCTGCATGATCGAGGGCACGCCGGCCATCACGATCACGTTCTCGATCCAGAAGCCGGGCGCGCCCGACACCTTGTTCGCCACCAGCGCGGCGCCCTGCGGAATGCGCGCCATGCGCAGGCGCGCCTCGTTGAGCTCGCCGCCGATCTTGGCCATGCGCTCCTTCAGGATCGCGACCGCCTGCGGATGGTAATCGATCGGCACGCCGAACGCCTTGGCCACGCAGTCGGCGGTGATGTCGTCATGGGTCGGCCCGATGCCGCCGGTGGTGAAGACGTAGCTGTAGCGCGCGCGCAGCGCGTTGAGCGCCTCGACGATCGCCGCCTCGTCGTCGGAGATCACGCGCACTTCCTTGAGATCGATGCCGATGGCGGTGAGATAGTCGGCGATGAAGCCGATGTTCTTGTCCTTGGTGCGGCCCGACAGGATCTCGTCGCCGATGACAAGGACCGCCGCGGTGACGATCTCAGACTGTGCGCTCATGGCGGCTTCGCGTCCTTGGCGGCCCGAGCATGATCCCGAAAAGTGGGAACCGGTTTTCGGATAAGATCATGCTCAAACGAATTGAACACCTAGCGTGGCCCCGCCAGCCACTCAAGGCGCGGCCGACCCTCGCCGCCGCACTGGCCCCCTCCCGATAACCGGTATCGCCCATTATTTAGGCAACAGCGGGCGTCCCTGACGTACGCAAGTACGTGGTTTTCCTAGGTTTTTCTTGGCCTGAAGCTTGCAGCTTAATAGCCGGGGACGATGGCCGCCGTGCCCCAAGAAGGTCCCATGAAGGAAAGGGCACAAAGCCGCGTGGTCGAGCGTTTCTCGTCAACGACCGCGCGCTGGGGGTCCCAAGATGGTTGCCGCGTTCGATGAGATGAAGGGAGCCGACGGGGGCGTGCGGCCGGCCTATGGCGAACTCGCGCGCTGGCTCGATGAGGTGCCGCCCGACGTGCTCGACTACCGCCGGCGCGAAGCCGAGCTGTTGTTCCGCCGCATCGGCATCACCTTCGCGGTCTATGGCGAGGCCGACGCGCAGGAACGGCTGATCCCGTTCGACGTCATCCCACGCATCATGTCGGGGACCGAATGGCGGTTCCTGGAAAAGGGTCTCACCCAGCGCGTCAAGGCGCTCAATCTGTTCCTCAAGGACATCTATGGCGCGCGCGACATCCTGCGCGCCGGCGTGGTGCCCGACGATCTGGTGTTCCGCAATCCCGCGTTCCGTCCCGAGATGAGCGGGCAGCGCGTGCCCTACGACATTTACATCCACGTCGCCGGCATCGACATCGTGCGGGTGGATGCCGACACCTTCTACGTGCTCGAGGACAATGCGCGCACGCCCTCCGGGGTCTCCTACATGCTGGAGAACCGCGAGATCATGATGCGGTTGTTTCCGGAATTGTTCGCGCGCCACCGCATCGCGCCGGTGGAGAATTATCCGGACGAATTGCTCGCCACGCTCAAATCGGTGGCGCCGGCGCCGGTCGCGCGCGACCCGACGGTGGTGCTGCTCACGCCCGGCGTCTACAACTCGGCCTATTACGAGCACTCGTTCCTGGCCGACAAGCTCGGCGTCGAACTGGTCGAAGGTCGCGACCTGTTCGTGAAGGACGAGTTCGTCTACATGCGCACCACGCAAGGCCCGCGCCGGGTCGACGTGATCTACCGGCGCATCGACGACGACTTCATCGATCCGCTCACCTTCCGCCCCGATAGCGCGCTCGGCGTGGCCGGGCTGATGTCGGCCTATCAGTCCGGCAACGTCACGCTGGCCAACGCGGTCGGCACCGGCATCGCCGACGACAAGGCGGTCTACAGCTTCATGCCGGCGATCGTGAAGTTTTATCTCGGCGAGGAGCCGCTGCTGAAAAACGTGCCGACCTGGCGCTGCCGCGAACCCGAACACCTCGCTTACGTGCTCGACCATCTGCCCGAGCTGGTGGTCAAGGAGGTGCACGGCTCCGGCGGCTACGGCATGCTGATCGGACCGGCCGCCAGCAAGGTTGCCATCGAGCAGTTCCGCGCCAAGCTCAAGAGCGCGCCGAAGAACTTCATCGCGCAGCCGACGCTGGCGCTGTCCACCTGCCCCACTTGCGTGGAGCAAGGCGTGGCGCCGCGTCACGTGGACCTGCGCCCGTTCGTGCTCACTGGGCGCGACTGCACCCGTATCGTGCCGGGCGGGCTGACGCGTGTCGCGCTCAAGCAAGGCTCGCTGGTGGTCAATTCCAGTCAGGGCGGCGGGACGAAAGACACCTGGGTGTTGGACGGATGAGCATGACGAAATCGCAACGCTTGTACTTTTCCCGGGCGCAGTGCGGCACGAAGTGCTGCACTGCAGACCCGGGATCGTTACGCGCTCAGCCTTTTGCGGTCCCGGTTCTGCAGCGCACCGCTGCGCTTCGCTTCGCGCTGCACTGCGCCCGGGACAAGAGGCGTTAAATGCTCTCGCGCACCGCCGACAATCTCTATTGGCTCTCGCGCTACGTCGAGCGCGCCGAATACTTGGCGCGCATTCTCGACGCCACACAGCGGCTCTCCGCGCTGCCGCTCGCCTATGTCGGCTCCAGCAACGAATGGGAATCCGCGGTGCTCACCGCCGGCTGCGCCAATGCCTTCTTCAAAGCCTATGACGAGGCCAACGAGGAAAACGTCACCGACTTCCTCGCCTTCTCCACCGCCAATTCCTCATCGATCCGCTCCTGCTTCGAAATGGCGCGCAGCAACGCGCGCGCCGTGCGCACAGCGCTGACCATGGAAATGTGGGACGCCATCAACGGCACCTGGCTCGAGCTCAAGCGCTACGGCAACGGGCCGGCCTCGCGCGAGGAAATCTCCCGCTTTTTGCGCTGGGTGCAGGAATCCTCGCTGCGCTACGACGGCTCCGCCTACCGCACCATGCTGCGCAACGACGCCTACTGGTTCTCCCGCCTCGGCGTCTATCTGGAACGCGCCGACAACACCGCGCGCATTCTCGACGTGAAATACCATCTGCTGCTGCCCGACAACGAACGCGTCGGCGGCCCGCTCGACTATTTCCAGTGGGCGGCGATCCTGCGCTCGGTGTCGGCGCTCACCGCCTACCATTGGGTCTACCGCGAGAGCCTGCAGCCTTGGCTGGTGGCCGACCTGTTGATCCTGAAGGAGGAGATGCCGCGCTCGCTCGCTTCCTGCTACGAGGCGGTCGTGCGCAATCTCGACCAGGTCGCCGGCGCCTATGGCCGGCAGGGCCCGGCCCAGCGCCAGGCCCGCGGCATCCGCGCCCGGCTGCAGAACAGCAAGATGGACGGCATTTTCCAGCGCGGCTTGCACGAGTATATCGGCGAATTCATCACCGAGAACAACCGCATGGGCGCCGCCATCACCGAGCAGTTCCTGCTATGAGCCGGCACGGGATATTTATATTGCGTATGATCTTATCCGAAAACCGGTTCCCACTTTTCGGGATCATGCGCAGCCTGTGCTAGAACGTCACCGGTAAATTTAGCCCCCGCGAGCGCATGCGAATCCGCATCTCCCACGCGACGACTTATCGCTACGACACGCCGCCCACCGGCGTGATTCAGCTACTCCGCCTCACCCCGCGCAATCACGACGGTCAGCATGTGGTGGCCTGGCGCGTCGATCTGTCGGAGGATTGTCTGCTGCACCAGCACGAGGACGCCTTCGGCAACATCACTCATTCTTTCACCGCCGAGGGACCGTTCAAAGAATTGTCGGTCGCGGTCGAAGGCGAGGTCGATACCCACGACACCCAAAGCGTGGTGCGCGGCGCGGTCGAGCGCTTTCCGCCCGGACTGTTCCTGCGCGAGACCGCGCTCACGCAACCCGACGCCGCCATCATCGACTTCGCCGACAGCGCGCGCGCCGACGCCGGCAACGAACCGCTGCCGCTGCTGCACGGGCTGATGAATGCGCTCAACCGCGAGATCAAATTCGACACCAGTCCGACCGTCAGCACGACCACGGCGGCGGAAGCCTTCGCGCTGCGCCGCGGCGTCTGCCAGGACCTCACCCACATCTTCATCGCGGCGGCGCGCCAGCTCGGCATCCCGGCGCGCTATGTGGGCGGGCATTTCTACCGCGTCGATGGCGTCACCGAGCAAGACGCCGGCCACGCCTGGGTCGAAGCCTATGTCGAGAACCTCGGATGGGTCGGCTTCGACCCGACCAACGGGATCGGCACCACCGAAGCCCATGTGCGGGTCGCGATCGGCCTGGATTACCTCGGCGCGGCGCCGGTGCGCGGCACCCGCTTTGGCGGCAGCGGCGAAACTCTTAAAGTAGCGGTGCATGTCGACCAGGCGCGCCAGCAGGCGCAGAATTAACATGGCGCAGGCGCTGTGACATTGCCGGACATGGGCCCGCGTGGTTATAACCCTGCGGCCGGGACACGGAAAAAGAAGACGGACCACATGACCTATTGCTGCGGAATTCTGGTGCGCGACGGGCTGGTGATGATCGCCGACACCCGCACCAATGCCGGCCTCGACAACGTCTCCACCTTCCGCAAGCTGCACGTCTACACCGAGCCGGGCGAACGCATCATGGCGCTCGCCTCCTCCGGCAACCTGTCGCTGAGCCAGTCGGTGCGCTCGATCCTCACCGAGGGCGTGGATAATCCGGAAACCGGCGAGCGCGAGACCTTGATGAATTCGCCGACCATGTTCCAGGCCGCGCAGCGCATCGGCCGCGCCGTCCGCCAAATTCAGACGATGGAGGGCAAGGTACTGGAAGCCGCCGAAGTCGAGCACGACGTGGCGTTTCTGTTCGGCGGCCAGATCAAGGGTCGCGCGCTGCGCCTGTACATGATCTATTCGGCCGGCAATTTCATCGAATGCACCATCGACACGCCCTACCTGCAGATCGGCGAGCACAAATACGGCAAGCCGGTGCTCGACCGCGCCATCCAGTTCGATACCGACCTTTATGACGCGCTCAAGATCGGGCTGATCTCCATGGATTCCACCATGCGCTCCAATCTCGGGGTCGGGCTGCCGATCGACATCCTGGTGGCGCGCCGGGACACCTACAACCCTGAGGTGAATTATCGCATCGAGCCGGGCGAGCCCTATTTCCAGGATCTGCGCGAGCGCTGGTCCACCGCGCTGCGCGCCGCCCATATCGCTATCCCGCGCCCGCCCTATCGCAGCCCGGGCTGAAAATTCTCATCGCCGGCCTTTACCTTCGGTTAACACCGCCGCGCGAAAGGCGATAAGCCGACGCCATCGGCACCGCCGAAACGCTGAAACGCAAGCGAAAAGCAAGCTTTCCACCCTAGTTTCCGCCCCGAAAAGTCTAATGGGTAGGACACTTTAAGGGACAAACCTTGCCGGCTGTGGCTCGCCCGCGCGCCTCCAACGAAAGGCCGTACACGAGTTGGGACCGCGCGCGCTTGAGCGTCGTGGTCCCGATCGGCGTCATCGTGGCCGTGGCCATTGTCTGCATCGTCGTCGCCGTGCTCTCCTCCGCCCAGCGCGCCGACGAAGTCGCCATCCAGCATGAGAAGCAGTTGTTCGCGCGCGCGCTCAGCAACTACGGCGAGCGCGTGCTACGCGAAATCAAAAGCGTCGCCGCCTCCGAGCAGGCGATCCAGAATATCCGCGTGAAATACGATCCGGTCTGGGCGAACCAGCGCGTCGGGCTTTGGCTGAAAACCTACTTCGATCACGACTACGTCTTCATATTCGACGGTAGCGACAAGCCGATCTTTTCGCAGTTCGGCCGCCAGGCGCTCGATGCGTCCTGGTTCGACGCGGCGCTGGTCGATCTGGAGTCGGTGCTCGCCTATATGCGCGGGCGCAACCCAGCCTTGCACGGCACGCTCCGCCTCACCGAACCGAGCGTGGCGGAGGATGCCCCGCATACGCAAGCCGCGGTGATCCGCAGCCTCGCGGGCCGGCCCGCGGTCATTGCCGCGGTAGCGGTCGGGCCGGTCGGCGGACTCCTCGGCGCCGGCGACAATGCGGCGCCGATCATGATGTCGGTGAGATTCATCGACAGCGACGCGCTCGCCGGCATCGCCGCGCAACTGCGGCTGACGCACCTGCGCAAGCTCGACGACGCGCCGGCGCCGTCCGGCGATTTGACCTATGAGGTGGTTGGGCCGCAAGGCAACCTGATAGCGCGCTTCGCCTGGACGCCGAAGCAGCCCGGCGCCGAGATCGTCAGCAGCGTCATCCCGTTCATCGCCGTCGCGCTCGCCGGCTTCGCGCTGCTGGCCGCCTTCGTGCTGCGCTACATGCGCCGCACCGCGGTCGCGATCGCCGCCGGCGAATCTCGGCTGCGTCATCTCGCCATGCACGATCCGCTCTGCGGCCTGCCCAACCGCATCTTCTTCGGCGAGCGGCTGGAGGCGGTGATCGACGAGGTGCGCGCCGGCTCGTCGCCGGCCGCGGTGTTCTATATCGACCTCGACCATTTCAAGGACGTCAACGACACGCTCGGCCACCCCGTAGGCGACGAGCTGATCCGCAACGTCACGCTGCGGCTGTCGCACACGCTGCGCGGCGACGACCTGGTGGCGCGGCTCGGCGGCGACGAGTTCGCGGTGATCTCCTCGATCGGCGACGACAGCACCAAGATGCTGGCGGTGGCCCAGCGCCTGATCGCCGCGATCTGCGCGCCCTATGTGATCAACCGGCAGAACATCGTGATCGGCGCTTCGATCGGCATCGCGGTGATCCACCGCAAATGCGGCGCCGCCGCCGACATCATGCGCTACGCCGACATGGCGCTCTACCGCGCCAAAAACGAGGGCCGCAACCGCGCCTGCATCTACGACGCCGCAATGGATGCGGATCTCTCCAACCGCAAGCTCTTGGAAGGCGACCTGCGCGAGGCAATCGAGAATAATCACCTGAAACTGCTGTACCAGCCGATCGTCAACAAGAGCGGCGAAACCGTGGTCGGCGTCGAAGCGCTTTGCCGCTGGACCCACCCGACACGGGGCGAAATTCCGCCCAGTGAATTCATCGCCGTCGCCGAGCACAGCGGATTGATCATCGAGCTCGGCGGCTGGGTGCTGCGGCGCGCCTGCCTCGACGGCAAGGCCTGGCCGGGCCTCACCGTCTCGGTCAACGTGTCGCCGCTGCAATTCCGCCGCGCCGATTTCTTCGACGTGGTGCAACGCACCTTGAGCGAAACCGCGTTCGACCCGGCCCGGCTCGAGATCGAACTCACCGAAAGCGTGCTGCTCGGCAATGTGGATACCGCGGAAGCCGGCATGTTGCGGCTCAAGGCGCTGGGCGTGCGGCTGGCGCTCGACGATTTCGGCACCGGCTATTCGAGCCTGCTCTATCTGCGCCGCTTGCCGTTCGACAAGCTCAAGATCGATCGCAGCTTCGTGCTGAGCATCGAGAAAGCCGCCGACGCCGCGGCGATCGTGCACGCGGTGGTCAGCCTCGGCCGCGGCCTCGGCATGAAAGTGACCGCGGAAGGCGTGGAGACCGCCGACCAGCAGCTGTTCCTGCGCGCGGCCGGCGTGCATTTCATGCAAGGCTATCGTTTCGGCAAGGCGGTGACCGCCGCCGAAATCACCGAGCGGCTGCAATCGCCTGACGCCTTCAAGCCGATCGACGTGCCCGAGGCGCTCGCCGGCTGAGGCCTCCCGCTCCGCCAACATACTGCACGGGCCCGCGCCCATAGCTGGCGCGCGCGCTTTTGTGATATGGCGGTCGCAACCAATATCGTCTTATTCTGTTTGCGCATGATCTTTTCCGAAAACCGGTTCCCACTTTTCGGGATCATGCCCTAGGGAAGGAAATCCGATGAGTGCATCCGCGAAATTTGCGCTGGTGACCGGAGCCGGAACCGGCGTCGGCCGCGCGGTGGCCATTGCCTTGGCGAAAGCCGGCTACAGCCTGGTGCTCGCCGGCCGGCGCAAGGAGATGCTCGACAAGGTCGCGGCCGAGATCAACGCGGCAGGCTCCCAGGCGCTTGTCGTGCCGACCGACGTGTCGAAGCGCGAGTCGATCCTGGCGCTGTTTTCAACCGTGAAATCGAGCTTCGGCCGCCTCGATGTTTTGTTCAACAATGCCGGCATCGGCGCGCCGGCCATGCCGCTCGAGGACCTGCCGTTCGAGACCTGGCAGAACGTGGTGGCGACGAATTTGACCGGCATGTTCCTGTGCACCCAGGAAGCCATCAAGATCATGAAGAGCCAGTCGCCGCGTGGCGGCCGCATCATCAACAACGGCTCGATCTCGGCGCATGCGCCGCGGCCGTTTTCGGTGGCCTATACCTCGACCAAGCACGCGGTCACCGGTCTCACAAAATCGACCTCGCTCGACTGCCGGCAATACGACATCGCCTGCGGCCAGGTCGATATCGGCAACGCGGCGACGCCGCTGACCGAGCGCATGGTGCAGGGCGACGGCGTGCTGCAGCCGAGCGGCGCTAAGATGATCGAGCCGCGCATGCAGGCCGAGCATGTCGGCAACGCGGTGGTCTACATGGCCAGCCTGCCGCTCGACACCAATGTTTTGTTCATGACGGTGATGGCGAACAAGATGCCGTTCGTCGGGCGGGGCTGATTATCGTTTCTTTTTCTTCTTCGCGTAAATCGCGTTCCAGTTATCTTTATAAGCTTGCGAAACCGGTTTCTGCCCCTCGCCCCGGCTGTAGCCTGTGGCTGGGTCGGCTGCTTTCTCGCCGCTCTCCGCCTTAGGTGCTTCTGCACCTGAAGGGCTTTTGTTCTTCGCAGCGCCCTCATCTTTTTTCGTCGCAGCCGCCTCTTTTTTCGCAGCGGGCTCATTTTTCGGAGCGGTGTTCGTTTTAGTTTTCTTATCGTCGCTGGCCATTGTCTTTCCTAACGCTGATTTGTCTGATCAAGTTGAACTGCCACGGTCGTTCCATCCCCCGCCAACGGGAGACCTTTGGTTGATACGCCGGACGACGCGGTGGGAGCAACAGGCCATCGAATTCGATCCTGCTTCAGTCACCATGGCCAGCCTGCCGCTTGACACCAATGTGCTGTTCATGACGGTGATGGCGAACAAGATGCCGTTTGTCGGACGCGATTAAGTTACAGATGCAGATTGGTCGCAAATTCGAGAGGCACAAATGCTTAGAGCAACAGTAGTCAAGTTGGGCGCCAACTTATGTCTGCTTATGGCTCTCACAGCGCCGACAGGGCAATCCCATGCACAGCAACGGCAAACGGGGTGGATTGCGGATACTCAAAATGGTTGTCGCTTGTGGAATCCCGATCCCGGGCCTGGAGAAAGCATCAAATGGGACGGGCTATGCGTGAACGGATTTGGTGATGGCAAAGGAACTTTACGCTGGTTTACTAACGGAGAGAATGACGAGACTGACGAAGGCGAATTTCGTCGCGGAAAATTAAATGGAATTGCAATCGTGACCTGGAATGACGGGCGCCGATTTGAGGGACAGTGGCGCGATCACAAACCAAACGGTCAAGGAACGCTTCGAACAAAAGATAGTCAGGTCTATTCTGGCGAATGGCGAAATGGCTGTTTCCAGCAAGGCAACCGACGCGCCACACAGAATGCAACCGACAAAGAGTGTGGCTTTCGTTAGACGCTTTGGCGCGGGAGATATTTAGGGGACCGCCGTCACCTCGACCTTGCTCCCCGTCTTCACCTTGCCCAGCACCTTCACGCTGCCGAGCGCCTTGGCGAACACGTTGCAGGGGCTGGCCAGCCGCGTCTCGTTGCCCTTGGAGATCGGCGTGCGGCCGAAGCCGATGGCGATGGCCTGGCCTTGCGGCCAGTAGGCGATCTCACCCGGCACGATCACCGCGCGCGCGTCCGGCTCGCGCGCGACCTCCACCGGCACGTCGAAATAGACCTCCTCGCCCCAGGTCAGCACGGACGACGAAAGCGGCAGCGCCGCCGCGATCGCCTTGGCGGTGGGCGTGTCGAGCAGTTCGGCGTCGAGCGTGAGCGCGCCGAAATCGAAACGGATGCGGGCCATGCGGACTCCTGTTGGTTTCTCGATTGCACTGGCCCCGGCAATAGCGCATTTTCATGATCGGGTTGCTATTGGCAAGCCAAGCAGCGCGACTTGCCCACCGCCGTCGGCGGTTTGCGCGCGCCAGCGTCACGCTCCCTGTGTCATCGGCGATACACCAAAACCGTCACGCTCCCTGTGTCATCGGCGATACACCAAAACAAAACTCGACCGAAAACTTATCCTCGCTCCCTGAAGCGGCCTTATCATGGGTGCGCCTTGTTCATTGAGTGCGTCTTCGCGAGACGTTTCGAAGATGGAGCAAGGTGCGGCGCCCGCGGGCGGGGCTCGTAACCCCACCCCCCGGGAGGCCTCGGGTCGCCGTCCGTCCCCACTAAGAGGGACTGCCTTTGATGGCTGGACGCGGCACGGACGAAGGGCGGCGAAAGCTGCCCGGATCAGGGAGGGCGCAGCCCTCCCGTCCGCGCCCGGAAGTTACGGCCCCGGGGACAGAAAAGCCGCGATGGCGCGCCGAGAGGCGCCACGCATCGGCAACGGTGCGTAACACGTTAAGAATGGACGCGCCGCTTGGCGCGCCATCCCCTCGCTTTATGCGAGAGACGGAAAAGGGAACTACGGCGTACCCGGCGCCGAAAAGAATACGGGCGATGACGCTTGTCTTGGCGCGAACCGGGCAAGTCCGGCACGCGCGGCGTTGGCTAACTCAATGCAGCCGGAACTCGCCGTTGATCGCCTTCAGCTCGGCCGGCTTGATCAGCTTGCAATGCGCGACCTGCACCGAGTGCAGCGGGCCTTCCAGCTTCTCCTGCCAGAACGCCAGGAAGCGTTGCAGCTCCGGAAATTCCGGGAACAGATCGTAAGCCTGCCAGACGTAGGATTGCAGCAGCCAACGATGATCGGGACGCCGATACAGGATGTGTGCGGTCGTCAGGCCAAAGCCAGCAACCTGCTTGCGGAAGTCGTCAGACACAAAGCCTTGCGAAACCATCGCGTCCCCCTTTGCGAGTCGGACACAAGTTTCCAGTCCCAGCACTAGGCATTGCAAGCCGAAAAGGTAAACAAACTGTTTAAAATCAAGACGTTAGCAGCAACCCTCCGAGCCTGCTAACAGCCCCGGCGGCGCGCAAAGGCGCCGGCTGACCTTTGCAGATTCCGGCGGTGCCGGCGTTAACCATTGTTCCGTAAGGGTTTTTGGCCCCTGTTGGCACTCCTCGCGATTGAGTGCTAAAAAACTTCCCGATGGCCCCTTGCGGGCTAGAAGTATGCCCCCACCTGCTAGCCAGGTGCTGGCAAAGGGACGCCGGCTACCCTAATCGCAAAACCATTCAATAACTGAGGAGGACTGCCATGAAGTTCCGCCCGCTTCACGACCGCGTTGTCGTCAAGCGCATCGATGCCGAGGAAAAGACTGCCGGTGGCATCATTATTCCCGACACCGCCAAAGAGAAGCCCTCGCAGGGCGAGATCGTCGCCGTCGGCCCCGGTGGCCGCGACGAAGCCGGCAAGCTGATCCCGATCGACCTCAAGGTCGGCGACACCGTGCTGTTCGGCAAGTGGTCGGGCACCGAAGTGAAAATCGATGGTCAGGATCTCCTGATCATGAAGGAATCCGACATCATGGGCGTGATCGAAGGCGGCGCTACCGCCAAGCGAAAAGCCGCCTAAGCACTTAGCCGACATCAAACCGAAGGAATTCGAACTATGGCTGCTAAAGACGTCAAATTCGCCGTCGATGCGCGCGACCGCATGTTGCACGGCGTCGACATCCTCGCCAACGCGGTGAAGGTCACGCTCGGCCCGAAAGGCCGCAACGTCGTACTCGACAAGTCGTTCGGCGCCCCACGCATCACCAAGGATGGCGTGACGGTGGCGAAGGAAATCGAACTCGAAGACAAGTTCGAGAACATGGGCGCACAGATGGTGCGCGAAGTCGCTTCCCGCACCTCCGATCAGGCCGGCGACGGCACCACCACCGCGACCGTGCTGGCCGCGGCGATCGTGCGCGAAGGCTGCAAGGCGGTAGCCGCCGGCATGAACCCGATGGACCTCAAGCGCGGCGTCGATCTCGCGGTCGAAGCCATCGTCGAGCACCTCAAGGCCAACTCCAAGAAGGTCACCTCGAACGAAGAGATCGCCCAGGTCGGCACCATCTCCGCCAACGGCGACGCCGAGATCGGCAAGTTCCTCGCCGATGCCATGAAGAAAGTCGGCAACGAGGGCGTGATCACGGTCGAAGAGGCGAAGAGCCTTGAGACCGAACTCGACGTGGTCGAGGGCATGCAGTTCGATCGCGGCTACATCTCGCCCTACTTCATCACCAACGCCGACAAGATGCGCGTTGAGATGGAAGACCCCTACATCCTGATCTACGAAAAGAAGCTCTCCGGCCTGCAGGAATTGCTGCCGCTGTTAGAGGCCGTGGTTCAGTCCGGCAAGCCGCTGCTGATCGTGGCTGAGGACGTCGAAGGCGAGGCTCTCGCCACGCTGGTGGTCAACAAGCTGCGCGGCGGCCTCAAGGTCGCGGCGGTGAAGGCGCCGGGCTTCGGCGATCGCCGCAAGGCCATGCTGCAGGACATCGCGGTCCTGACCGGCGGCCAGGCGATCTCGGAAGATCTCGGCATCAAGCTCGAGAACGTCACCATCAACATGCTGGGCCGCACCAAGAAGGTGATGATCGACAAGGAAAACACCACCATCATCAACGGCGCCGGCAAGAAGTCCGAGATCGAGGCGCGCGTCGCCCAGATCAAGGCGCAGATCGAGGAAACAACCTCGGACTATGACAAGGAAAAGCTGCAGGAACGTCTGGCCAAGTTGGCCGGCGGCGTTGCGGTGATCCGCGTCGGCGGCGCCACCGAAATCGAGGTGAAGGAGCGCAAGGATCGCGTCGATGACGCGATGCATGCCACCCGCGCCGCGGTCGAGGAAGGCATTCTGCCGGGCGGCGGCGTCGCGCTGTTGCGCGCCACCGAAGCCCTCAAGCGGGTGAAGACCGCCAACGAAGACCAGAAGCACGGCGTCGAGATCGTCCGCAAGGCGATCCAGGCCCCGGCCCGCCAGATCGCCACCAATGCCGGCGAAGACGGCTCGGTCATTGTCGGCAAGATCCTCGAGAAGGACCAGTACAACTGGGGCTTCGACGC
>Ga0209385_1000048_pt1 | contig 39731 bp, 41 predicted proteins | sample NGEPerB_FD_184506 | JGI IMG/M metagenome (GOLD analysis project Ga0209385, IMG submission 184506) | Arctic peat soil microbial communities from the Barrow Environmental Observatory site, Barrow, Alaska, USA - NGEE PermafrostAB12-B... | ecosystem: Environmental > Terrestrial > Soil > Wetlands >... | reverse complement strand
ACCAATGATGAGGTCCATGTTCCACGTCGCGAAGCCCGCCTCGTGCACTGCGCGCGACACCTCGACGTGGGCCATCGTGCCGTGGCGCCGTCCGAGGTCGGCGAGCACGGCGGGTTGGGTCGATTGGACCCCGAAGCTCATGCGCGTCACGCCGCCGGCCCGGTACGCGACGAGGCGCTCGACGCTGGCGTCCTCGGGATTGCACTCGACGGTCACTTCGCAGTCGCTCGCGCGGGGAATCTCGTGGAGCATCGCGAGCAGCTGTTCGGGGCTAAGTCGCGACGGCGTGCCACCACCGAAGAACACCGACGTGGCTTCGGGCTGACCTTCGTCGACGCTCCAACGGATCTCCTCGACGACGGCATTCACGTAGTCCTGCATCAAGTGGTCTCGATCGGCGTAGGTCGCGAAGGCGCAGTAGTCGCATCGGTGTGCGCAGAACGGCACGTGGACGTAGACGCCAAAGGGGGTCACGGCCGCACCCCTACCAGTTCACGCCCGTGGGCGTCGTCGTTCGAGCGTGTCGGTGAGGCGCCGATGGCGAGACGCTCGTCGTGGCGGGAAGGGAAGGTGGCGGCGGATGACATGGTTGCTCGGTGCTCGCAGGCACCTTAATGGTCGTGACGAGGCGTCAGTGGGGCCGTCGAACGCGCCACGCGCAGTCGGCGTCCAAAGTGAGCCTCGATCGAGTCCTGGGCGATCATCATCACCTCGCCGGCGCCGGGCAGCGCCTTCTCGCGCAGCACGTTCGCGAGGTCGCCGCCCACCATGCGTCGGATGAGGTCGAGCCCCTCGGGCGAGAGCGTGTGTCCCGAGCGACACGAGGCGCACAGCGTACCGCCGACCTGGGCGTCGAAGGAGACCAACGGTCCTTCGCGCCCGCAGTTCACGCACTGGTCGACGACCGGTTCGGAACCGTCGAGCGCCAGCAGGCGAAAGAAGAACGACGCGGGAACGAGCGACGGGTCGAAGGACGGGTCGTCGAGGGTCAGGAGCACTCGCGTCAACAGGTCGAAGATCCCCTCGTCGGCGACGTCGTCGGAGGGAATGGCGTCGACGACCTCCACGACGGCGTAGCCGGCGTTGATGCGCTCGTAGGACGTACGCAACGTCGTCAGGCGTTCGCGATGCTCGACGTGACGCGCGACGTAGAAATCACCACGCGTCTGGACGAGTTGGACGTGCACGTACGCGAGCGCCTCGAGGGTGCCGCCGAGCTTGCTCGTGGCCTTGCGGATCCCCTTGGCGAACACCCGGACCTTGCCGAACTGTCTCGTCCAGAGCACCACGACGCGGTCGGACTCGCCGGACTTGTAGGTCCGCAGCACCACCGCGTCATCGGCGATCTCCCTCACGTGGTGTCGTCGTCCTCGGGGTCGTCGAAGCGCTGGCTTCGAGGCGTGATGCCGAGGAACTTGTTGAGCGCGAGTCCGAGGTAGACGAGCAGCGCGAGCACCACGGGAATGATGAGTGGTGCCACCAGGCTCGACACGCCGTTGGCCGCGAGCACCCAGAGAAAGACGTAGAAGAGGCCGCCCAGGACCAACATGACACGGGTCAGTCTCACGTGTCGAGACCCCCGAAACGACGCACGCGCCGTTGGAACTCCTCGATCGCTTCGAAGAGGTCCTCGCGACGAAAATCGGGCCAGAGGACGTCGGTGAAGACCATCTCGGAGTACGCCATCTCCCAGAGCAGGAAGTTCGAGAGGCGGTACTCCCCCGACGTCCTGATGACCAGGTCGGGATCGGGCAGCTCTGGATGGTAGAGCCGCGCGCGCAGCGCCTTCTCGTCGATCTTGTCGGCCGGCACGCCGTCGGTGACGAGACGCTGGACGGCGTCGATGATCTCGGCCCGCCCGCCGTAGTTGAAGGCGATGTTGAGCGTGAGGGCCTTGTTGCGTTTCGTCAGCTCCTCGGCCTCTTGAATGTTCGCCAGGACGCGCTTCGGCACCCGCCAGTCGCGGCGCCCGGAGAACGTGATCCGCACCCCTTCGGCGTGCAGCTCGTGCTGGCGACGCTCCAACAGGCTGCGGTTGAAGTTCATCAGGTAGCGCACCTCGTCGACGGGCCGCCGCCAGTTCTCGGTCGAAAAGGCGTAGACGGTCAGGGTCCGCACGCCGACCGCGAGCGCACCGTAAGTGGCGTCGAGCAGTGCCTCCTCGCCCGCGGCGTGACCCTCGGTTCGCGCGAGGCCCCGGCGCTGCGCCCAACGGCCGTTGCCGTCCATCACGACCGCGACGTGGTGGGGCACACCCTTGCGCTCAATCGACGCGGGAACAGCGGTGGGGCGTGGATCGGGCACGGATAAAACTTAGTTCGTCGTCTCTGAATCGAATCCCTCGCAGTGAGCCCTTAAGGTCGATGCGTGCAATCCTTCGATCCTGACGACGAATCGCCCAACGTCGATCCGGACGAGGGAAAAGGCGTGCAGCTCGACGACGACGTCGTGGAGATCGACGCCGAGCGAGCGCTCACCCTGCTCGACCGCATCACCCAGGATCTGCCCGGCGGCGGAGAGAACCGTGAGGGACAACGCCAGATGGTGCGCGCCGTCGCGGCCGCGTTCTCTCGGCGCCGCCACACCGTGATCGAGGCCGGTACCGGCATCGGTAAGTCGCTCGCCTACCTCGTTCCCGCGGCGATGTCGGGCCAGCGCGTCATCGTCGCGACCGCCACGAAGAACCTCCAGGACCAGCTCGCCACCAAGGACGCCCCGACCGTCGCCGAGCACGTGCGCGGCGTGCGGGTCGCGGTACTGAAGGGCAAGAGCAACTACCTCTGTCGCAATCGGGCCCAGAGCGTGGGCGGCGACGGGCAGATGAGTTTCGACGACGGTTCTGAAGTCCCGCGGGGCGTCGCCGACCAGATGCGGCGCGTTCTTCGCTGGTCGAACGAGACCGAGACCGGCGACCGGGACGAGCTGCCGTTCGAGATCGACCACCGGGCGTGGCGCGGACTCTCGGTGACGCCCCAGGAGTGCCTCGGTCGAGTCCAGTGTCCCCAGGGCCAGAACTGCTTCGCCGAATTGGCGAAGGACCGCGCAGCGGAGAGTTCGCTGCTCATCGTCAACACGCACCTCTACGCCGCGCACTTGGCGTCGGGTTCGATGTTGCTGCCCGCGCACGAGTTCGTGGTCTTTGACGAGGCGCACGAGGTCCTCGACATCTTCGCGTCACTGCTCGGGACGTCGCTCAACGCGTCACGGCTGCGCGCGTTGGCGGGCGTGGCGCGTTCACTGCTCGGCAGCGAACACGTGGAGAAATCGAGCGAACTGGCGAGCGTGGCGGACCGACTCGCCACGTCATTGCAGCGTCAGTTCGATGACAACCAACTGACGGGTCTCAACGAAGAGTGCACGAGAGAACTGGGACGAGTGAATGAACTGGTAACCCAGATCATCGAAGCGCTGCGCGTGTTCGACGCGACCGGGACCGACGGTGAGGCGAAGAAGATCCGCGCCCTCGGCCCGGCGATCCACCTCGGCAACGACCTCGAGCGCGTCGCCAAGGTGCGCGACGGCGAGTTGCTCTTTCTGACCAAGCGCGATCGGGAGATCGACATCGAGATCAATCTCGTCGACGTCGGCCCCCGGTTGCACGACGACCTCTGGGGCGCGGTCACCGCGGTGCTGACGAGCGCGACGATTCCCGACACACTCCCGAAGAGTCTCGGACTCGAGGGCGACTGTGTGGTCGAGCACTTCGCCAGTCCCTTCGATTACCAGGCTCACGCCCTGCTCTACGTGCCCGCCAACTTTCCTGATCGAAAGGGAGCGGACGCCGAAGCGGCGATCATCGAAGAACTCGTCGAACTCATCACCGCGGCCGGCGGTCGCACGCTGGCGCTCTTCACCAATCGTTCGGTGATGAACCGGGTCGCCGAGGCGGTGGCGCCGCGACTCGACACCGAGGTCCTCGTCCAGGGGACCCTTTCGCGCCAGCGCATCATCGAGGACTTCCGCGCCAGCGACGAAGCGAGCCTCTTCGCGGTGACCAGTTTCTGGCAAGGCATCGACGTGCCGGGTCACTCGCTCAGTCTCGTGACGATCGACCGCCTGCCCTTCGCCGTGCCCAACGATCCCCTCGCCGAAGCACGTCGGAGTCGCTCGGACAAGCCCTTCTACGAGGTCGACCTCCCACGCGCCGCGATGCTGCTCGCCCAGGGCGTCGGCCGGTTGATCCGCACCAACACCGACCGTGGGGTTGTCGCGGTGCTCGACACCCGGCTGGCCGAATCCAGTTACCGGTCGTCGCTCTTTCGCAAGCTCCCGCCGATGAAGCGAACCCGCGACAAGGCGGTCGTGCACGGCTTCTTACGCGACCTGCGGGGCTAAAGGCAGACGAGCGCCCAGTTTCGGCACGCCATTGATGAGCGAAGCGTAAGCCCACCCTTGGGAATTCCCATATACTAGTATTTCACTAGATAATATGGCTATAACGAAATAGGGTCCCGTTGCATATTGATATCTACCTCGTCCTCGGCAGTGCCGTCGTGGGTCTGCTCGTCGGAATGACCGGCATGGGCGGTGGCGCCCTGATGACACCGATGCTCGTGCTCGTCTTCGGCGTCGCGCCCTCGGCGGCGATCTCCTCGGACCTCGTGGCAGCGCTCTTCATGAAGCCCGCGGGCGTCGCCATCCACTGGCAGGCCAAGACCGTCCAGACCAAGATCGTGAAGTACCTCTGTTACGGATCGGTGCCGGCGGCGTTCGCCGGAACCTTCGCGATGCACCTCATGGGCGAGAGCGTGGACGCCGAACGCACCCTCCAGGTGCTACTCGGACTGGCCCTCGTACTCGGTGCGAGCGCGATGATCTTTCGCGGACTGCTGCTGAAGCAGCGAAAGGCGACGACCGAGGTGCTCGCGATCCGTAAGTGGCCGACCATCATCGTCGGCGTCGTCGGAGGCTTCATGGTCGGGCTCACTTCAGTCGGCGCGGGTTCGCTCATCCTGGTGTTTCTCCTCGCGCTCTACCCCACCATCCGGACCGATCAGCTCGTGGGCACCGACCTCGCCCAGTCGGTGCCGTTGACGCTCGGCGCGACGGCCGGGACGCTGCTCTTTGGACACGTCGCCTTCGCGCTGACGACGTCGATCATCATCGGCAGCGTGCCCGCGGTGATCATTGGATCGCTGATCTCGTCGCGCAGCTCGAACCACCTCATACGCCCGATCATCACCGGCGTGGTGATGCTGAGCGGTCTCAAGTACCTGGGTCTGCCCACGACGGCGCTCGGCATCTCGGTGTTTCCCGTGATGCTCATCGTGGCCGCGATCATTGTGCGCACACGCAGCGCCGCGGTGCCCGAGACGATGCTCTCGGCGAGCGCCGTTCGCCGCCAGTTCGAAGCGCTCGACCCGCTCTCCTAGTAACCCAGACGGTCGAGGATATCGTCGCGCTTCTGCCAACCCGGCTCCACCGACACGCGCAACTCGAGGAAGCAACCCTCGGGCAACTGGCGGCGCGCGGCGATACCGACGTCCTTTAAGAGCTGTCCGCCCTTGCCGATCACCATGCCCTTCTGGCTTTCACGCTCGACGAGTATCTCCACGGTGATGTGGGGCCACTCGAACTCGGTGACACGGCAGTGGATCGAGTGGGGTAGTTCCTGCTTGGTCTTTCGCACCAGTTGTTCTCGAACGAGCTCCGCCACCCACATCGCCTCGGGGACGTCGGAGACTTCGTTCTCGTCGAACAAGAAGTGTGACTCGGGCATCGCGGCACGCGCGAACTCCACCAATTCGGCCGTGCCCTCACCGGTCTTCGCCGAGACCGCGAAGTACTCCACCCGAGCGGCCGCCGCTTCGAGGTGACGCTCCGCGGCGATGTCGTTGACGGCGTCGAGCGCCGCCATCAGCTGGGCCGCCGTCACTTCACGTGAAGAACGGTCAATCTTGTTCACGACCACGCACGGCTTGGGGCCGCCTTCGTGGCGCGCCGACTCGAGCAACGTCGTGAGCACCATTCGGTCACCCGGTCCGATCGCCGCTCCCGCTTCGACGATCGCCAGGATCACGTCGACGTCGTCCGCGGCGGCGCGCGCGGCGTCGTTGAGTCGTCCGCCCAACGTGGTGCGGGGACGGTGGATGCCGGGGGTGTCGACGAAGATCACCTGCACGCCGTCTTCGGTGAGAATGCCCCGGATGGCGTTGCGCGTCGTGTTGGGCGAGGGCGACGTAATCGACACCTTCGTGCCGATCACCTGATTCAACAGTGTGGACTTTCCCACGTTCGGTCGCCCGATGATCGCGCAGAACCCCGACCTGGTCATTCGTCGTCGTCCAAGGGTTCGATCAGCACGTCCCCGATGCGCCGACCGTCCATTCGCACGACCGTCAAGCGCCAGTCGCCAGTCTCGAGGACGTCACCGACGTCGGGCACGCCGCCCGCGAGGTCGAGCACGAGGCCGCCGACCGTGTCCCAGCCGTCCTTGGGCAGCGCCAGGTCGTACTCCACGTTGGCGTCGTCGATGTTCATCCGACCACTCACCATCAGGCCCGTGTTGAGGGACCGGCCGGGCTCTTCGACCTCGATCTCGGGGTCGGACTCGTCGGTGATCTCGCCCACGAGCTCTTCGAGGATGTCCTCCAAGGTCACGAGCCCCGCCGTGCCGCCGTACTCGTCGACGACGACGAAGAGATGGGTCTTGGCGCGACGGATCTCGGTCAACAGTGAGGCGACGCGCTTGGTCTCGGGCACGAACTTCGCCAAACCCATGTGGTCGCGCACGCGCGCGGCGCCGTGGCCCTCGGCGACGAGCCCCGCGAGGTGGCGCAGATTGACGATGCCGACCACGTCGTCGACGCCCTCACCGAAAACGGGGATCCGCGAGCGTCCGGTCGCGATCGCGAGATCGAGCGCGTCACGGATCGTCGCGGTGCCGGCAATGTCGACCATGTCGATGCGCGGCACCATGACCTCGCGCACGATCGTGTCGCCGAACTCGATGACCGAGTGGATGAAGTTGCGCTCCTCGGAGGCGATCGCCTTGTCCTCGTGTGCGACGTCCGCCATCGCCAGGATCTCGGACTCGGTCATGCGCTGGCTCGAACCGGGTGATCCGAAGAGGCCGTTCACGAACGAGGCAATGGACAACAGCAGACTCGAGATCCACTTGATCGGCCAGAACTTGAGGATCGTCCCCACGACCGGCGCCGCCGCGAGGGCCGCACTGTCGGGGTACTGGACCGCGAAGTTCTTTGGTATGGCTTCAAAGATGACGAAGATGACGACGACCTCGCCCGCGGTCGCGACGAGCACGCCCGCGGCTCCGAAGAGATGACCCGCGAGCACGCCGATCATCGTGGCCGACACCAACTGGCAGATCAGCACCAGCAGGAGCAGCGGATTGAGGAACTTCTCGGGTGCCTCGGAGAGGGCCACGAGCGCGCGCGATCCGTGTCGTCCCTGTTCGCGCAGTGACCTCGCGCGCGACTTGTTCATGCGCACGAGCGACGTTTCGGCGAGGGCGAAGAAGCCCGACAGGATGAGCAGGATCAAGACGCTGAGGGAAAGATAGGTGTCGCCCGTCGACCAGGTCCCCGTCGCGATCACGCGCGACCCGCTCGGTTGTGGCGAGCGAGCAGTTCGCGCTCGCGCGCTTCCATGCGTTCGGCCTCCTCGTCGACGACGTGGTCCCAGCCGAGCAGGTGCAGCACGCCGTGCACGACGAGCAACGCCAACTCGTCCTCGAGTGAACACTCGTGCTCGACGGCGTTGCGCGCCGCGACCGCCGGACAGATCACGATGTCGCCGATGAGTTGCGGGATCTCGGGCATCGGCGGCTCACCCGGTCCGCTGCCGCCGGCGTCGGGCACGCGACCCGTCGGTTCGGGCTCGCCGTCAATGGGGAAACTCAAGACGTCGGTCGGTTCGTCCTTGCCCATGAACTGCTGGTTGAGCGACGTGATCGTCAGTTCGTCGGCGAAGATCAGCGACACCTCGGCGAGTCCGCGCACGCCCTCGTCGACGAGCGCGCCGTTGGCGAGGGCGATCCAGCGTTCGAGGTCGATACCGACGTCGTGCTGTTCGTCAGCGGCGTAGATGTCGATGGTCATGACGTGTGCTGGTCGTAGGCGGCGACGATGTCGGCCACGATGCGGTGACGCACGACGTCCTTCGCGCCGAGGTGCACGAAACTGATGCCCTCGACGTTCCAGAGGATCTTCTCGATCAGTGCGAGTCCGCTCGGTCGGCCGTTGAGATCGATCTGGGTGACGTCACCGGTGATGACGGCCTTGGAGTTGAAGCCGATGCGGGTGAGGAACATCTTCATCTGCTCGGGCGTGGTGTTCTGGGCCTCGTCGAGGATGATGAACGAGTCGTTCAGGGTCCGCCCGCGCATGAAGGCGAGGGGCGCCACCTCGATGGTGCCGTTGGCGATGAGGCGTTGCGCGCCATCGGGTCCGACCATGTCGTACAGCGCGTCGTACAAGGGACGCAGGTAGGGATCGACCTTGGCCATGAGGTCACCGGGCAGGAAACCGAGGTGCTCGCCCGCTTCGACGGCCGGTCGGGTCAAGACGATGCGCTGAACCTGGCGCCGGTGCAGCGCCTGCACCGCGGCCGCCACGGCCAGGTAGCTCTTGCCCGTTCCGGCCGGCCCGATGCCGAAGGTGATGATCGACGCGTCGATGGCGTCGGTGTAGCGCTTCTGACCGGCGGTCGAGGGACCGATGGGTTTACCCTTGGCGCCGCGCACGACCTCGTGACCCAGCACCTCGCTCGGGCGCAGGTCGTCGTCGACCATGTCAATGGTGCGGGTGATCTTCGTCGGATCGAGGGCCTGACCGCTCTCGAGGACGAGCACGAGCTCGTCGAAGAGGCGAAGGACCTTCGCGGCGTCGGGTCCGGCGACCGAGATCTGGTTGCCCTGGACGCGGATCTTGGAATTGGGGAACGCTCGTTCGACGACGCGAAGGTGCTCGTCACGCGGACCGAGCAGGCCGGACATCAGGTGGGTGTTGGGAACGAAGGTGGTCGCCGTCAGGGCCTCTTCGGCCGTGGCATCAAAGGTCATCCGGGGGGCCACTCCATTCGCCGTCCGCCAAGTACGTGCAGGTGCAGGTGAGGAACGCTCATCTGGGCGTCGGCGCCCACGTTGAGCACGAGTCGATAACCACTCTCGCGCACGCCCTCGATCTCGACGACGCGTTGGGCGAGCAGCACCAGGTCGTCGACGATGCCCCCGTGGGTGCTGGCGACCTCGTCGGCGCTGGTGATGTGTTCCTTCGGAACGACCAGGACATGGACCGGCGCCTGCGGAGCGACGTCGTAGAACGCGTACGCGGTCTCACTTTGCGCCACGGACTTCGACGGAATCTCCCCCGCGACAATTTTGCAAAACAGGCAATCACTCATGTGTTGCTCTCATCATTACCTATCGCGCCGCCCGTCCAGGGTAAATCCCCACCCACCAGCACCGAAAGCCAAGAGCGACGCCGCAACGACGCCGGCCGTCTCGGCGCGCAGCACGGTCGGGCCAAGCGAGACCCGTCGATGCGCGACTGGCCATTCGTCGGCAGCCCAACCACCCTCGGGTCCGATCGCGACCGCCGTCACGCCGGTCCAGTCGCCCGAGCCATCAAAGTCCGCCACCGCGACGTTTATCGGTACGTCACTGAGGTTCATCGGCTCGTCGACGACAACGTCGTACGTTCGTCGGCACTGTCCGACCGCATCGGACGCGATGCGTCGCCAGCGCGCCAGGATCTTTCGCTGCGTGTCGTCACTGAACTTCACGACGAGGCGCTTCGAGACGAGGGGCACGATGCGACTGACCCCCAGTTCGGTCGCCTTGGCGACCGCCCACTCACTGCGGTCACCCTTCAGGGGAACGAGGTACAAGGTCGTGGGTGCCGTCGCCGGGTCCAGTTCGACCGGGCTCACCCGCGTCAGTCCGATCTCGGCGACTTCGCACAACGACCACGATCCGCGACCGTCGGTCACGACGATCTCCTCGCCGCGTCGCGCGCGCAATACCGCGCGCAGATGGTGCTCGTCGTCACGCGAGAGTTCGGGACGCTCGGGATCGTCCACGCAGAACTGTCCCAACGCAGCCACGCGACGCGGCCATTCGGCGTAGGTCATCGTTTGGTTCCGCGGTGGCGCGAGAAGAGTCCGCCAACGTGCTCGCGCACCGTTTCTCCGCGATGGGTCGCCAGTTGGCGCAGCAAATCCGTCGACTCCTCGTCGAGCGTCGTCGGCACGTCGACCACGAGATGGACGTACAGGTCACCGCGACCGCGACCGTGCAGGTGCTCGATCCCCTCGTGACGAATCCGGTGCACGGTGCCGTTCGCGCTACCGGGCTCCACGTCGACGCTCGTACTCGAACGAAGCGTCGGTACCTCGATGGTCGCCCCGAGGGCGGCCTGGGTGAAGGCGACGTGCGCCTCGTGGTGCAGGTCGTCACCGACGCGTTCGAAGCGCTCGTCGGGCGTCACGCGCAGGTGCACGAAGAGTCGACCATTCGGCCCTCCGCGTGCGCCGGCCGGTCCGCGCTCGGCCAGTCGCATCGTCGAGCCGTCCTCGACCCCCGCGGGGACCTGGACGGTCATCGTCGAGGGGGCGTTACGCCGGCCCTCACCGCGACAGTCGTTGCAGGGCGATTCAATGCGCGAACCCGACCCGTGACAGCGATTGCAGGGCGTCGAGGTGACCATCTGACCGAGGATCGAGTTGCGCACGCGACGCAACTCGCCCACCCCCTCGCACTCCTCGCAACGGATCGGTGCGGTGCCCGGCGCGCAGCCCGAGCCCTCGCACGTCGCGCAGCGCTGGGGCAGTGTGACCGTCACGTCGTGGGTGGCGCCGAAGGCGGCGTCGTCGAGTGTGATGTCGATCGAGATCTCGGCGTCCGGACCGGGCTGGGGACCACGGCGTTGGGGCGACCTCGCGCCCATGCCGCCAAAGAACATGTCGAAGATGTCCTGGACCGAACCCGCGCCGAAGGGATTGCCCGCGCCGACGTCGGATCCGAAGCGGTCATAGTTGGCGCGACGATCGGGGTCCGAGAGGATCTCGTAGGCCTGGGACACCTCTTTGAATCGCGCCTCGGCGTTCGGGTCACCGGGATTGGCGTCGGGGTGGTACTGACGCGCGAGACGTCGATAGGACTTCTTCAGATCGTCCGGTGAGGCGCTCGCGTCGCACTCGAGCACGGCGTACAGATTGGTGTTAGCCACGCTCTTCTTCTCCAGCAAAGTGTCGGGTGAGGTGTTGGGAGACCACCTGCGCGGCGGCCATCGCCTCGCGGTACTTCATGCGCGTCGGCCCCAAGAGCCCCACGGCGCCCGCCGGCATGCCGTCGATGGTGACCGGCGAGACGATGACCGCGCACGACGACAACGGCTCGTAGCCGTGTTCGGTGCCGATCGCCACGGAAAGTCCCTGATTCAAGATGTCCTGGACGAGCGAGACGACCAGCAGTTCCTGCTCAAGGATGCTCAGTACCTTGCGCACCGTGTCGACGCCGTCAAAGACCTCAGCCACCTTCGACGACCCGCCGATGAAGACCTGCTCGCCTTCGGCGGTGGGCTGTTCGGCGTGCAGCACGCTCACCGCGTCGCGCACGAGCGTAGCGACGTGGTCGGTGCGTGAAGGCACCTGGACGCGCACGTCGAGCGTCGTGCCAATCAGCAGTGCGTTGAGCTGACGCGATGACTCGGCGACGTCGACGGGCGTTACGTCGAAGGCCGACATGATGCTGTGCTTGACGACTGCGCCGTCGGAAAAGACGGTGACGAGCAGTTGGTGGCGCGCGTCGAGGTTGACCAGTTGTACGCTCAAGACGGTGCTGCTCGAGTGCCCCGCGCCCACGACCATCGAGGTGTAACTCGTCATCTTGGTGAGCAGCAACGACGTCTGTTCGAGGACGTCCTCGACCTCGCCGCGCACGTGCGCAAAGAACTCGTTGACCTGACGTTGCTGGGCCGCACCGAGGACACCGGACTTCAGGTGGTCGACGAAGTAGCGATAACCCTTGTCGGTCGGCACCCGGCCGGCCGACGTGTGGGGCTGGGCGAGGTACCCATCGCGCTCGAGGGCGACCATCTCGGAGCGCACGGTCGCGGGCGAGACCACCACGTCGGCGTTCGAAGCGACCGAGGAGGAGCCGACCGGCTGGGCGGTGTCGACGTGCTCGTTCACGACGGCCTCGAGGATCGTGGCCTTGCGCGCGTCGAGATCGTCGGACGTCGAATGTTCCTGTGTGGCGCGTCGGGCCATCGGGTCTCCTTGTTAGCAGTCAATTCTACCGAGTGCCAACGCCCGAGCACCCACTGGTGCACTCCCCTGCTCTGAGCTCGGACATTGACCCGCGGCGCGGTCCTATGTAAGGTTCGCGAATGATCGCGATGGACGAGTCGAGTCGAGTCGGGCCCTTGTTGTCGGGGCCCGAACGAGACCAGCTCGAATCGTGGCTGGACTTCTATCGATCGACGCTGCTGCTCAAGTGCGCCGGTCTGAGCGTCGAGCAACTCTCGACCCGAGCGGTGCCCTCATCGGACCTCACCCTGCTGGGTCTGCTTCGCCACATGACCTTCGTCGAACAGGTCTGGTTCGAGAAGGTCTTCGCGGGTCGAGACATCGACGACTACTACAAGTGCGACGACGACCGCGACGCCGACTTCCACGATCTTTCAAGTTCATCACTCGACGACGTCGTCCAACTCTTCAGCACCGCGTGCTCGACGTCGCGTGCGTTGTCCAATGGACGCGACCTCGACGAGATGGCGCTGGTCGTGAGTCGCGGTCGTCAGGTCGACCTTCGCTGGATCTTCGTCCACATGATCGAGGAGTACGCCCGGCACTGCGGCCACGCCGACCTGCTACGTGAACTGATCGACGGGACGACCGGGTACTGACTCAGTCTTCGAGCTTCAAGGCGGCGACGAAGGCCTCCTGGGGGACTTCGACGCGCCCGAGGTTCTTCATGCGCTTCTTGCCCTCCTTCTGCTTCTCGAGCAGTTTGCGCTTGCGGGTGATGTCACCGCCGTAGCACTTGGCGAGCACGTCCTTGCGACGGGCCTTGACGGTCTGGCGCGCGATGACGCGTCCACCCACGGCGGCCTGGATCGGCACGTCGAACATCTGGCGCGGGATGAGCTCCTTCAGTCGCTCGGCCATCTTGCGGCCATAGAAGTCGGCGTTGGACTTGTGCACGATCGTCGAGAACGCGTCGACCGGTTCGTGGTTGATCAAGAGGTCGACGCGCACGACCTGTGAGGTGATGTACCCGCTCTGCTCGTAGTCGAGACTCGCGTACCCCTTGGTGCGACTCTTCAGCGCGTCAAAGAAGTCGATGATCACCTCGGCGAGCGGGATCGAGTAGCGAAGCTCCACGCGCTCGGCCGAGAGGTACTCCATCTTCTCCATCTCGCCGCGTCGCGTCTGGCAAAGGTCCATCACTGTGCCCAGGTACTCAGCGGGCGTGAGGATCGTGATGTCGAGCATCGGTTCGTCGATGTGGTTGAGCCGGCTCGGATCGGGCAGGTCGGTCGGGTTGTCGATGTCCACTTCGGTGCCGTCGGTGAGGAACGCCCGGTAGACGACCGACGGCGCCGTGGCGATGATCGCGAGGTCGAACTCGCGCTCGAGTCGTTCGCGCACGATCTCCATGTGCAAGAGACCGAGAAACCCGCACCGAAAGCCGAAGCCGAGGGCCTTGGAGGATTCGGGCTCGTAGGTGATCGACGCGTCGTTCAGCTTCAACTTGTCGAGCGCATCGCGCAGGTCCGGCAGGTCGTCGCCGTCGATCGGGTAGATGCCGCAAAAGACCATGGGCTTGGGGTCGAGGTAGCCCTCGAGCGCCTGGGTCGCGGGACGGGCCGCTTCGGTGATCGTCTCGCCCGAACGCGCACCGCCGACGTCACGGATGCTCGCCACGATGAAGCCGACCTCGCCCGGACCCAGTTGCTTGACGCTCACCATGTCCGGCGTGCGGATCCCGATCTCCTCGATCTCGTGGTTGGCGCCCGCCTGCATCATGCGGATCCGCGTGTTATCGCGCAGCGTCCCGTCCACGATGCGGATCGAACTGATGACGCCTCGGTACTGGTCGTAGTACGAATCGAAGATCAAGGCGCGCAGCGCCGCGTCGGGATCGCCCACCGGCGCCGGGATCCGCGCGATGACCGCGCGCAGCAACTCGGGCACGCCCTCGCCGGTCTTGGCCGAGATCGACAGCACCTCGTTCGCCGGAAGTCCCAAGACCCGCTCGAGCTCCTCCTTGCACCGTTCGGGGTCGGCGGCGGGCAGGTCGATCTTGTTCAGCACCGCGATGATCTCGAGGTTCTTCTCGATGGCCTGGTAACAGTTCGCGAGCGTCTGGGCCTGGATGCCCTGGCTGGCGTCGACGAGCAGCAGCGCTCCCTCGCAGGCCGCCAGCGAACGCGAGACCTCGTAGCCGAAGTCCACGTGGCCGGGCGTGTCGATGAGCTGCAAGATGTGGCCCTCGTAGTAGACCCGCACGTTCTGGGCCTTGATGGTGATGCCACGTTCACGTTCGATGTCCATCGAGTCGAGGTACTGGGCGCGCATGAGACGCGGGTCCACGGCGCCCGTGATCTCGAGGACGCGGTCCGACAGGGTCGACTTGCCGTGGTCGACGTGCGAAATGATGGAAAAGTTCCGGATTTTGCTGGTTTCAACGAGCGTTGGAGGAGTTGCCACGGTGTAGAAAGGCTACCCGTCGTGCGGTACCGCGAACCGGTTGGAGAGCGTCGGGCGAGCCCTGCTAGCCTTATGCAGCCCGCCGGACAGTTTCGGCGCACTGATAACGAGGTTTTTCGTGGCAAATATCAAGAGCCAGATCAAGCGCAACAAGCAGACCATCGTCGCGCGCGATCGCAACAAGGCCGTCAAGTCCGAGCTGCGCACCCGCACCAAGAACGCGGTCGCGGCCGTCGGTACCGAGAACGAGGAGACGGCCCTTCGCGCCGCCGTCAAGCGCATCGACAAGGCGGCGGCCAAGGGCGTCATCCACAAGAACCAGGCCGCCAACAAGAAGAGCGGTCTGATGCGTCGCATCGCCACGATGCGTCAGGAAGCCTAAACCCGCACCTTTCAACTCGATCGCACGTTTCCCTTCGGGACCGGTCACGTCGTAGAGCGCCTATCGACGACGCGCGCTTTGGGTCATCTTCGCCAGTCGCGCGACCAGCACCTCGATCACGGTCACGTCGGTGACGTCGAGGTCGGTGTTCAAATCCTTGCCCCCGTAGCTGACGCCACCCTTTAGATCGATGTCGGCTCGGGTGATCATGTGCACGGCCTCACCGATGCGCTCGGCCCCGAGGCGCTGCGAGACGCGCAGCGCCTTGCTCGCCGGGTACCGGTTGATCCCAAGCAGCGCGGCCGCGTCGTCCTCGCTCTGGACGCCACTGCCCTCCAGACGGGCCATTCGAAGGTAGTGGCGTTGGAGGATGTTCACGATCTGCAACCCTGCGCGAGCCTTTGAGTCGAGCATGCGCCGCGCGGTCACGATCGCCTTGGTGGCGTCGCCCGCGTCGACGGCGTCGGTGAGGTCCCACTCGGGAACGTCGCCGGCGTCACCGAGGTAGGGCTCGATGTGGGTGAACGAGAGCGGCGCCGAGCCGTAGATCGTCTGGAGCGTGCGCGCGAGGGCGTCCACGCGGGCCACGTCGTCGCCCACCTGCTCGGCCACCTTCTGAGCGGTCGCGCGCTCGACGTTCACGCGGTACTCGGTCAGTTTCGCCTCGACGAACGAGACCCGGTCGGCCGGGCGCGAGCCGACGTTCACTTCGACGACTTCTTCTGCGGACTTTACGAGTTTGTGGCTCTTGGCGCCGACGACGCAGACGATCAGCACCGTCGCGGGCGCGGGGTCCTTCATCCATTCGATGAGTGTCGCCACTTCGTCGGCGAGCAGTAGTTGCGCGTCGCGCACCACGACCACGCGCCGGTCCACCAGGAACGCGGGCGTGTTGAGCGCCTCGACGACGTACGGCAGGATCGGCTCACCGCTTGCGCTGGTCACGTCCTTCGCGGTGAAGTCCTGGAGCGCGAAGTTCGGGTCGAGGCCACCCAACGCGCTCTGGACGACGTTGTGCACGGCGTCGTAGACCATCGTTGCGTCGGTGCCCACCACGCACAGCACCGACGCGCTCACGATGGCACCTCGAGCAGTAGGGCGATCGTGTCGCGTACGCGCACGGTGCCGGCGACGTCATGGGCCCGCACGACCCGACATCCGCTCGCGATACCCAGCGCGCTCGCCGCGAGTGAGGGTTCGCGCCGTTCAACGACCGAGAGGTCGAACATCACGCCGAGAAACGTCTTGTTCGAGGCCGACAGCAACAGGGGGGCGTCGAGGACGGCGAGGATCGCGGAATCGCGCAGGAGCTGCAACGACTGGGCGGCGGTCTTTCCGAGATCGAGTCCGGCGTCGAGGATGATCCGATCGGCGTCGACGCCCGCGTCGAGGGCCCACTGGCGCCGTTCGACGAGAAAGTCGCGCACCGTCGCGGTCACGTCGTCGTAGTGCGGATCGGGATCGGCCACGCGTGGCGATAGTCGGATATGCGTCGCCACCACCGTCGCCTTCGACTTCGCCGCGACCGCCAGATAGTCCGGGTCCGCGAAACCGCTGATGTCGTTGCCGACGCTCGCTCCCTCCCTGAAACAGGCCTCGGCGACCGACGCCCGCCACGTGTCGATACTGATCGGCACGTCAAAGCGCCGACGCAGTTCCGCGACGACCGACACCACACGGTCGAGCTCCTCGACTTCGGAGACCTCGTCGCCGGGTCCCGCCTTCACTCCCCCGACGTCCAACAGGTCGGCACCGTCGTCGATCAGTTGATGGGCGCGCGTGTACAGGTCGTCGGTCTCGAATGTGGCGGCCGGTGCGAAGAAGGAGTCCGTCGTCCGATTGAGTATCCCCATCACGAGAGCGCGCGACGTGAGGTCGAAGGTCGTCTCGCCAATACGCAACGTGATCGGCGAACTCGGGCGAAAGACCCGCACTAGTAGAGGCGACTCGCCAGACGACGGCGAAAGCTGACGTAGCGCGGGTCGTCGGGACCGAGGGCGTCCAGGACCTCCAAGAGGCTGGCCCGGGCCTTCTCGTCGGTTCCCGACTGCTCGAGCAGGTGTTCGAGCGTCAGGTCGACGTCACCGGTAAGGGCCACGCCGCTTCGTTGGAGACGAATCCTCGCGAGCACGGTCTTGGCGGCGACGACGTGCTCGAAGGGGGCGAGCAACGCTTCGGCTTCGTCGAGTCGGTCCGAGGTTCGAAGTAGTTCCCCGAGGGCGACGGCCGCGTCCAGGTTGGACGAGTCGAGTTCCAGCGCCGCGCGCAGTGACGTCTCGTCACCCTCGTCCAAGAGGCGATCGACCTGGGTCGCGCCCGGTGCCAGCTTCTCAATGAACTCGCGCACCGCGGACTCGGGCAGCGCACCGACGAACGTGTCGACGATCTTGCCCTCGTGCACCGCGAAGACCGCCGGTATCGACTGGACGGCGAAGGCCTGGGACACGCTCGGATTCGCGTCGACGTCGACTTTGACCAGTTCCACCGCACCGTTGGTCTCGCCAATGACCTTTTCGAGAATGGGTCCAAGTGTCTTGCACGGCCCACACCATTCGGCCCAAAGGTCCACGACGACGGGCACGCTCATCGAGCGCTCCATGACGGCGGTGGCGAACGTGGCGTCAGTTACATCAGTCACGTTGACCAGCCTAACGGCGCACGCAGCGAGCCGAGAGGGTCGCTCACCGCTGTTAGCCTTCGCCAGATGGAGAGTGCGGCGCCGGGAATACACGAAGCCAGCGTGACGGCATGGATGGGCGAGAACGTCGGAGCCGTCGCCCCACTCGAATTCGAGCTCATCGCCGGTGGTCGTTCGAACCTGACGTTTCGCGTCACTGACGCCAGCGGGCGACGGTTCGCCCTTCGTCGCCCACCGACCAGTCACGTCCTGCCCACGGCGCACGACATGGTCCGCGAGCACACCGTCATCTCGGCGCTCTTCCCCCTCGGCATCCCGGTCGCGGAGCCACTGGGACTGTGCGTCGATGAAGCGGTCAACGAACGACCGTTCTACGTCATGGAGTTCGTCGACGGCGCGATCCTGCGCGACCGGGCCCAAGCCGAAGCCACGTTCGACGTGGCGACGCGCCAGGTCATCGGTGATCACCTCGCCGAGACGCTCGCCCAGCTGCACGACGTCGACGTCGACGAGGCCGGTCTCGGCGATCTCGCGCGACACGACGGCTACGTCGAACGCCAACTTCGTCGTTGGCGAACCCAGTACGAGCAGATGCACGTCGAGGGCGTCGACCACGGGGGCCTCGTCGAGGCCGTGGCCGACCAGCTGGCGGCGTCGATTCCGAAGCAGCAACGAGTCGCGGTGGTGCACGGCGACTACCGCCTCGACAACACCGTGCTCGGCGAGGACGGACGCGTGCGGGCGATTCTCGACTGGGAGATCTGCACGCTCGGTGACCCGATGGCCGACGTCGGGATATTGCTTTGCTACTGGGGCGAACGATCCGACCGGACCGCAAGCCTGCTCGGCGCGGCGCCCACGACGGCGGACGGTTTTGCGACTCGCCATCAGGTGCTCGAGGCGTACGCGTCACACTCGACGCTCGACGTCAGCGGCGTTGCGTACTACCAGGCGTTCGGCTACTGGAAATTGGCCTGTATCCTGCAAGGGGTCTTCGCGCGTTACAGCGCCGGAGCCACGGCGGGAGACCAGGGCAGCGTCACTGAGTATCCCAACCACATCACCATGCTGGCCGAGGCCGCGCAGCAGACTTTGGAGCACAACTGATGGATGACGAGATCTACGACCGCATCATCTTTCTTGCGGACCCCGATCTCAGCGAGCCGGTGCTGGTCGTCTGTCTCGAAGGATGGATCGACGCCGGACTGGGCGCGAGCACGGCCATGGGCGCGATGCTCTCAACGATCGACACCGAAGTGCTCGCGACGTTTGACACCGAGTACTTCATCGACCAACGGGCCCGGCGTCCGATCGCGCGCATCGTCAACGGCATCACGACCGAGCTCACGTGGCCCGAGATCCAGATGCGTTACGGCCGCGACGGCGACGGGGCCGACATCATCTTCCTCATCGGGCCCGAGCCCGATTTCCACTGGAGTGACTTCATCGACGTGGTGACCGACGCCGCCGGACGATTCGACGTGCGCCTCGTCGTCGGTCTCGGGTCCTTTCCCGCCCCGACGCCGCACACGCGACCGGTGCGCGTGATCGGCACGGTGCCCGAGGCGAGTGCCCACCTGCTTCCCCTGGTCGGCACCGTCACCGGCGAACTCGAGGTGCCCGCGGGCATCAGTGCGGCGCTCGAACTGGGCTTCGCCGAGGTGGACATGGACATCATCACCCTCTGGGCGAGGGTGCCGCACTACGTCGCGTCCATGCCCTACCCCCAGGCGGCCGCGGCCCTTATCGACGGACTGGCCCGCATCGCGGGACTAACTCTGGACGCGAGCCACCTGCGCGCGTCGGCCGACGAGGCCCGTCAACGCGTCGACGACCTCGTAACCAACAACCCCGATCACAGCTCGATGGTCGAACAACTCGAAGAGGCCGCCGACGAGGTCGAGGGGACGTCGCTCGGTGAGGAGTTGCCGAGCGGCGACGAACTCGCCGCCGAGCTCGAGCGCTTCCTGCGGGGCGAAGGCTCCTAGCCCTCGTCGCCTAACGTTGGCGCTATGAGCAAGACCGTCCTTATAACCGGCGCCGGATCGGGTTTCGGCAAGTTGGCGGCCCTCGCCCTGGCCGAACGCGGTCACCACGTGATCGCCACGACCGAGACCGACGAACAGGCGGTCGCCCTCGCCGGCGAAGCACCCCAGCTGCAGGTCGAGCGTGTCGACATCACGACGAGTGACGTCGCCAAGGTCCTTAACTGGGACGTCGACGTCCTCATCAACAACGCCGGCGCGGGCGAGACCGGCCCGATCGCCGACGTGCCGATCAATCGCGTGCGCCACCTCTTCGAGGTGAACGTCTTTGGCACGTTGTCGATCACCCAGGCGGTGCTGAAGGGAATGGTCGCGAAGAAGAACGGGCGAATCATCATCATGTCCTCGATCGCGGGCGTGCTCTCGGCGCCGGCGTTCGGCCCCTACTCGATGACCAAATTCGCCCTCGAAGCCATGGGCAAGGCCATGCGAGCCGAACTCGCCCCCTTGGGCATCGACGTGACCCTCGTCAACCCCGGGCCGTACCTCACGGGATTCAACGACCGCATGGCCGATTCAATGTGGGAGTGGTTCGGGGACCAGTCGCTCAACGGTTCCGAGGCCGAGCTCTTTCGCCTGATCGGTGACTTCGTGACGACGGATCAGCGAGACCCCGCCGACGTCGCCAATCGGTTGGTCGAACTGACCGAAGCGGACACGACGACCGAGAACAACTTCGTGCCGGTCGATATCCGCGCCCAGCTCGGACTCGAGTGAGCCTACGAGGTCGCTCGATCGACGTCGCTCTCTTCGATGCGTAGTCCGAGCCCGAGCGCGTAGCCCTCGAGGAACAACGCTGAATCGACCTGGCGTGGATGGCGATCGGCGATGGCGTAGAACTGCGTTGAGTGGTCCGCCTCTTGGAGGTGCGCGAGTTCGTGCACCAGCACCGCGTCGATGACCCATTCGGGGCATTGGCGAAGTCGGCTCGACACGCGGATCTCACGCGAAGCCGGAGAGCAGGACGCCCAGCGGGCCTGCTGGTTGTTGACCCACCGCACCGAGCTGGGCAGAACGCCGTCGTTGTACAGCTCGGCGAGCACCACGGCGCGCTCTTCGAGCGTCGCGTCGCCCGCCGAGCTCTGGGGGCGTTGGGTCAAGAGTCGCACGACGAGGTCGTCCACGAACGCCACACGTTCGCGCCCGCGCAGACGTGCGGGTATCTGGACCACGATCCGACTGCCCGACCAGTGGGCCGTGCCCGTCTTCTTCCTGCGCGCCGAGGCCCGGATCTCGACCTCGGGCCGGTCGAAGCGCGGCGGTTCGATCAGGACCGTCGTCTCAGATGAGGTGGTCGGTCGGCGCGCCATCAGATGATGATGTTGACCAGTCGCGGCGGACGGGCCACCACTCGTTTCGGCGTCGCACCGGCGAGCGCGCCGACAATCGCCGCGTCGGCCAACGCGGCGCTCTGTGCGTCGGTCTCACTGATCGAGGGCACGACCTCGAGACGCGCGCGGACCTTGCCGTTCACCTGGACGACCATCGTCACGGTCTCTTCGCGCACGAGCTCGGGGTCGGCCACGGGCCACGACTGGAGGTGCACGGACGGGTCGTTCGGCCGGCGCGATTCCCACAGTTCCGCCGTCACGTGCGGCGCCATCGGCGCCAACAGCGTCAACAAGGTGTCGAGCGATTCGTCCAGCGTCGCGCGCTCGATCCCGTGGTCGCTGCGCGCGGTCTTGGAGATCGTGTTGAGCAACTCCATCAGGGCGGCGACGGCGGTGTTGTAACTCCACCGGTCGAGCCCCTCGGTCACCTTCACGATGGTCCGGTGCGTCGCCCGACGCACCGCCACGTCAGCGTCGTCGGCGACGTCGCGGAAATTCACCTCGTCGTACTTGGCGAGTCGGTAGATCCGGTCGAGGAAGCGCGCACAGCCCTCGATCAGCTCTTCGGTCTGATCGGTCCAGTCGACGTTGTCCGCCGGTGGTCCGACGAAGAGGTGAAAGACCCGCAGACCGTCGGCGCCGACGGTCTCGTAGTACTCCTCGGGCGCGACGAGGTTCCCCTTGGACTTGGACATCTTCGATCCGTCGAGGCGGATCATTCCCTGGGTGAACAGGCGACGGAAGGGCTCACGTGGCAGTCCGGGCGCCATGCCGATGTCGACGAGCGCCTTCAAGTAGAAGCGCGCGTAGAGCAGGTGGAGGATGGCGTGCTCGATACCACCGATGTACTGGTCGACGGGCATCCACTTGGCGACCTGCACGGGGTCGAAGGCCACGTCGGGCGTGAAGGGGTCGGCCATTCGAAGGAAGTACCACGACGAGTCACAGAAGGTGTCCATGGTGTCGGCTTCGCGCCACGCCGGTTCGCCGCCAACGGGGCACACGGTGTTGCGAAAACCCTCGTGCGTCGCGAGCGGTGACTGCCCGCTCTGGTCCATCGTCACGTCGTCGGGCGCGAGTACCGGTAACTGGTCCTCGGGCACGGGCACGATCCCGTGGACGTCGCAGTAGACCACGGGAATCGGACAGCCCCAGAAACGCTGGCGCGAGACCAACCAGTCACGAAGCCGGTAGTTGACCTTAGTGACGCCGTTGGCGTGTTCGGCCAGGTACGCAGCCGCCTTCACCTTGGCGTCGGCGACGTTGAGCCCGTCGAGAAACCCGGAGTTCACGTGCACGCCGTCGCCGCTGTAGGCGCCGCCTTCGAATCCACCCGGTGGCTGCGTGGTCCGAACGATCTTCAGTCCGTGCACCGTCGCGAACGCATGGTCGCGCTCGTCCTCGGCGGGCACCGCCATGATCGCCCCCGTGCCGTAGGTGCCGAGCACGTAGTCCGCCACGTACACCGGCACCTGTTCGTTGGTGAAGGGATTGACGACGAAACTGCCGGTGAAGGCCCCGCGCTTTTCGAGGCCGTCACCGCTGTCCGACGAGGCCGTGCGCTCCATTTCAGTCGCCGACGACGCGCGCTCGACCAACGCATCGACGCTGTCGCGTTCGTCGTCGGTCGTCAGTTCACCGAGCATCGGATGTTCGGGCGCCACGACGGCGTAGGTAACCCCGAAGCCGGTGTCGGGACGGGTCGTGAAAACGCGCAGCGCCCTCGTCGGGTCGTAGGCCAGCGCCAGGTCGAACTCGACGCCTTCGGAGCGACCGATCCAGTTGCGCTGCATCGTCTTGACGCGTCCGGGCCATTCGAGGGCGTCGATATCGTTCAGCAACTCTTCGGCGTAGTCGGTGATCTTGAAGAACCACTGCTCAAGGTTCTTGCGCTCGACGAGGTCGCCGGATCGCTCGCACGTGCCGTCGGCGAGGACCTGCTCGTTGGCGAGGACCGTCATGCACCCCGGACACCAGTTGACCGGCGCCTCCGCGCGGTACGCGAGACCGGCCTTCAAGAACGCGAGGAAGATCTGTTGGGAGTACTTCATGAACTGCGGATCGTGGCTGTAAACCTCACGTCGCCAGTCGTAGACGGCGCCGAGGCGACGGATCGAGGACTTGAGTTCCGCCATCCGGGCTTCGGTGAAGAGGCGCGGGTGGCTCCCGGCCTTGATCGCCGCGTTCTCGGCGGGCAGTCCGAAGGAGTCGAATCCGAAGGGCGTGAGGACCGCCTTGCCGCGCATGGTCTGATAACGCGCCACGAGGTCCCCGAAGGTGTAGTTACGGATGTGGCCCTGGTGGGCCGTGCCCGACGGGTACGGGTACATGGTCAGGGCGTAGAACCGCTCGCGGGGATCGTCGTTGTCCACCTCGTAGGTGCCGTCGTCAAGCCAACGCGCCTGCCACTTGGCTTCGACTTCGCTGACGTTGAAAGGGCGGGCCATCAAGACATTCTAGGGAACGACCCGCCTATCCTCTAGCGCAGAGCCGAGGTCACGATGCCACAACCAACTTTCATACTCGTCCACGGTGCGTGGCACGGCGCGTGGTGCTGGCGCGAACTCACCCCCGAGTTCGACCGTCAGTCGGCCGCGTGGCGAACGATTGACCTTCCGAGTTCCCACGACGCCGGCGCGGGGACGAACGACCTCGAGAGTGACGCCGCCGCCGTAGCGGGCCTCGCCAACACCGCCGGCCCGGTCGTGCTCGTCGGCCATAGTTATGGTGGCGCGGTCATCAGCGAAGCCGCTTCGAGAATTGACCAATTGGTCGGCCTGGTCTATATCGCCGCACTTCGCCCCCGCGTCAGCCAGAGTGCAAGCCAGGCATCGCGTACCGTCGACATCCGTACCGCGCTTGACGACGCCATGGAAGTGGACGGCGCGTTCGTTGGACTTGACGGCGCTCTGGCCGTTACCGGCCTCTATCTCGAGTGCTCTGCAGAGATCCAAAAGTGGGCAATCCCCCAATTGACACGACAGACGTTGGCAAGTTTCAGGGCGAAGCGCCAGTCTCACGACTCGAGTGTCCCGAGCAGATTCGTTCTCTGTCGAAACGATCGTGCGCTGGATCCCACGTTGCAGGAGCGAATGGCCGAAGGCTGCGACGAGGTCATCGAGTTCTCGAGCGACCACTCCCCCTTCTTGTCGCACCCCGCGCAGTGCGCTGAAGCGATTCTTGGTATCTCCTAACGGGACAACTTTGGTTATCCGTCGGACTGAAGCAGCCCCGTCGTAGAGAGGATGCTCCGCACTGAAGGAGGACATGAATCCCAGATCTATGGTGACTCGGTGAGCCAAACAGGATCTTCTTCGGGAGTGAAGAACCCGCCGACGCTCTTCGTCATGGTGGGACTTCCAGCGGCTGGTAAGACCACGAGGGCCAAGCAGATCGAGGAGGAGCGACGGGCCCTGCGGCTCACTCCGGACGAGTGGATGATCCCCCTCTTCGGAGAGTCCGAAGCCGACGGAAAGCGCGACGTGCTCGAGGGCCGTCTCATCTGGTTAGCGCTTCAAGTTCTTGAGAACGACATCGATGTCGTACTGGACTTCGGGCTCTGGAGTAGGGACGAGCGATCGGCTCTTCGATCGCTGGCAGCGTCGACGGGCGCATCGTGCGACGTTGTCTACCTTGAGATCGACGAGACAGAGCAGAGGCGCCGTCGTGACCATCGCCTAACGGTGAAGCCCGGATCGACCTTCTTGATCAGCGATGCAGAACTTGACGCGTACCGCCGCATGTTCGAGACGCCTGACGAGGCTGAACTGAAATCTCTCGAGATTGACCCCCCACCGATTGGACACGCCAGTTGGATCTCGTGGGCGTCGGAACGATGGCCCACATCGATCGCCTGAGAACAAACGCCCGTCGATCCGCTGGGTTCCGAAGCGGAGAAGACTGTTTCCCTATCGACTTCGATTAGGCGGGCTTCCCGAAAGCGCCCAATAGTTCAACTGCTAACATCATGGAGCCTTTGGGGGTATAGCTCAGCTGGTAGAGCACTTGCATGGCATGCAAGGGGTCAGGGGTTCGAATCCCCTTACCTCCACCAAATAAAGTCCTGATGAGAGGGGCCTTGTCCACCGCTCTCACCTCCAAACATGGAGTTGCGGCGGTGGACTTCAGCATCGTCTTGAGCAACGCCTTCGCAGAGGCGGTCACCGAGCTCGTTGGACGAGCATGGCGACAAAGCAATCGTCAAATATCCGTCCAATCCGATCGAATCTTCAGCCTTTGATTTCCGAACCCCCAAATATCACTGACCTGTCTAGTTGTCCAATGTCTGAGAGGCCCACAAACCCAAGAGCTACCACCAACTCCTCTCGCAGAAATTCAAAGACCTGGTCTACGCCGACGGGCCCTGTAGCGGCTAAGCCATAGATAGCAGGCCGTCCTATTAGACATGCATTGGCTCCGAGGGCGAGACATTTGACGACGTCAGAGCCTCGACGGATTCCGCTATCCATGAAAACCTCCAGATGGCCGTCGGCGGCAGCGACGACTTCGGGTAATGAAGCAATGGTCGAGGGCTGCGCATCGAACTGGCGCCCGCCGTGGTTAGACACGATCACGGCGTCTACACCACTTCTCACCGCTTGACGGGTGTCGTCGGCAGTCATGACTCCTTTAACCACAATCTTTCCCGACCACCGGCTTCGCAGTTCCTCGACGTCTGCCCACGTCGATCCGGGGTTGTCATTTTCATGCATGAATGGCCCCATCTCATTCAACCGCATTGGACGACCGTCAATTTGATAGTTTCCGTAAGTAACCTTGCGGCCCAGTGCAAAGCGAGTCAGCCAAGCTGGCTTTGTCGCCGCATCGAGCATGTCGCGTAAGAGTGGTCGTGCTCGATAGTCAAATCTATGGTGGAGGTCACGCTCGCGCTTGCTTGATACGCCCACGTCACCCGCGACGACGAGAACGTTAACCCCAGCGGCGGCGGCTCGGTCTACGTGCCCTCTAGTGATTCCCTTATCTTTCCAGAAAGCTATTTGAGCCCACGTCGAATGCGGCGCCACTTTTGCAACCTCTTCAAGAGGAGTGCCAGACCACGCACTGTGAATGAAGATAGTGCCGGCTCGTACGGCTGCTCGTGCTAAAGCTAGGTCAGCGTCGGGATGAACGAGGGTTAGCGCACCCATCGGTGAAATCATGATCGGCAATGCGACGCGTTGCCCTAGGACGTCGGTCTCCAAGTGCGACTGACTTACGTCCTGCAGAACACGTTGCCGCAACCGCAAGTGCTCGAGATCAGCGGCGTTCTCGCGCAACGTTACTTCATCGAGCGCTGCGCCATCCAAGTAGTCAAAGACCATTCGAGGCAACCGACGCTTGGCGATCTTTCGCATGTCGGCGACATTGACCATATTCCTAGCCATAACTGTTCTCCTATTCATAAGGGTCTTGATTTGATGTTCTACAGCAGCCACCAAGAGTCTCGGTTGGGTTCCGGGGGACGGCCTTGCTCTCGGGCTCAATTGCATCCCCGTGCGTGCACGGCCGACTCATAGACTAAAGAACGCTTGCGAGGAAGGACTTGGTTCTGGCGTTTTGCGGAGAGGTCAGAATGTCTATCGGCCGGCCGGACTCGACAATTACGCCCCCGTCCATGAAGACGAGGCTGTCTCCAACCTCGCGTGCGAATCCCACTTCATGAGTTACGACTACCATCGTCATTCCGTCCTTTGCTAGGCCACGCATAACGTTAAGGACTTCTCCGACCATTTCCGGATCAAGCGCCGACGTTGGTTCGTCAAAGAGCATCAAGGATGGTTGCATCGCGAGGGCACGCGCAATCGCAATCCTTTGCTGTTGGCCACCAGAAAGCTCCGCTGGATATGAACTTCCGCGATCCCCAAGGCCGACGCGTTCGAGTAGTGCGTGAGCTCGTTCCATCACGTCTGTATTCTTTTCCCTCTTGACCGTGATAGGTCCCACGGTGATGTTTTGAAGAGCCGTCAAGTGGGGAAACAAATTGAAGTTTTGAAACACCATTCCGATGCCTGCACGGGCACGCGCGGTTTCGCTCTCTCGCATTTCATAAAGCCGGCCATCACGTTCCCGGTAACCAACCAAGTGACCGTTAACAAAGAGCTCACCTCCGTCAACATTCTCTAGGTGATTGATGCACCGGAGGAACGTCGTCTTCCCTGAACCAGACGGCCCGATAATGCACAAGACCTCGCCCTCACGCACTTCAAGGTCTATACCGCGCAGGACTTCCGACGAGCCAAATCGCTTACGAACCTGGATGGCTTCAACAACAGTGTTGTTGGTCATTGTGAAACCCTTCGCTGATTAAGCACTGGCCAATCCGCGTGGCACGTCAGCAGTTGTGTCGGACCCTCGTTGGCGCCGCTTTGGACTCGACGATCGATACCCTTTTCCAAATTTTCGCTCCACGAAATGTTGCCCCACCGAAAGCACCGTTGTCAGCACCAAATACCAAATACTTGCGTCGATCAAGAGGGGAATGGTCTGATAAGTGCGTGAATAAATGATCTCCGCCGAATAGAGCAGCTCCGCAATGGCTAACACGCTGACCAGCGAAGTGTTCTTAAGCATTGAAATTGTTTCGTTTCCAGTGGGCGGTACAATTATCCTCATCGCCTGCGGGAGTACGACCTTCCGAAGTGTCTGGCTCTGGGTCATCCCGAGAGATTGGGCCGCCTCCACCTGTCCCTTATTAACCGACAGCATTCCCGCTCGCACGATCTCCGCCATGTACGCAGCCTCATTCAAACCAAGACCAAGGATCGCCGCAGTAAGCGGCGCAACGAGGGAGTTTGCAGAGCCTGTAACAAATTGCGCACCGAACGGTATTCCAATACCAACTTTCGGGAAAATAGCTGCCAAGTTATACCAGAAGATCAACTGCACCAATAATGGAGTACCCCTAAAGAACCAGATATAGCCGCCACTAGCTCCAGCCAGGATCGGATTTGCGGACGTGCGTATAACAGCTAGGAAGATCCCCAGAACTATGCCGATAGCCATCGCAATTACTGTGAGTTCAATGGTTAGAACGACACCGCTGAGTATTTGGCGGCTGAAGAGATATTGGCCAACGACTCCGAACTGGAAGCCTTTCTCGGTCACCAGCGCGTTAGTAGCCATGGCGGCGCCGACAAGAACAACCGCCGCCATTAACCAGCGCTCCCAGTGCCTAACTCGCACCACCTTCTTTGCCGTCGAGTTCGATTGCATAACAATCGTTCTATGAAATCTGTCGTGCCACTTTGCTTTTTGCAAAAGGGCTAGCCATTATCGTTGACCTTCGCAGTCTTAATCGCTACGGACGAGAGCCCCCAGTGCGCCAAAACCGCTTTGTATTGGGAACTGTGCAGAATTGCTGTCATCGCCGTATGAATCGCCTTCTCCAGGCCGAGTGTCTTACCCATACCTACGGCAACGGGGCCAAAATTACGATTCGTTTGAATTTCAATCGCTGAAGTCTGCGTGGCGGCGTAGTCCAAGACAGGCGAGTCTTCATAGACCGCCTCAATGCGTCCCGCAGCCAGAGCAAGGATGGGTGAGCTCTCATCTGGATAGAGCTTCAAACTGATCGCGGGCTTGCCGGCCTTGGCGCACGCCTTTTCGTAGGCCGGCAGGACTTCGGTGACCTGGTACGAGCCAGCCATCGCTCCAACAGTGACCCCGCAAAGCTTGTTGATGTTGACGTGATTGGGGTTGCCCTTAACAACGGCGAGAGCATCACCTGTTTGGGCGTAGTCCACGAAGTCGAGTAACTTTTCCCGTGAGATTTCGGGCGCCATCTCGGAAACCGTGACCTGATAGCGGCCAGCAGATATGCCTGGAATTATCTCCGTAAAACTCGTGACCGCCCAAACCGGCTTGAGACCAAGGGCTTGGGCCAGGAGTTCAGCGATACTGGGATCCATTCCTACCAAGGTCTTGGTCCCGGCTGCGTAATAACTACCCGGAGGTTGGTTGGTCACCATAGCAATATGAATCACGCCACTCTTTTCGATGGCCTTAGGGAGTTCCTTGACGGCGGCGGCCACTCGTGGAAAGGACGGCGCCTTATATACGGAACTAGCCCCCGCCGTAGATGAGCCAACGGCCACGAACCCGGAGGACAACATCCCGAAAGTCAGAGCGACCGTCAGCGGCTTGAAAGTTACTCGCCTGACAAGTCCTAGGAATTGTTGCCTTGACGATCGCCGCCCGTTAAGCAAGGCACCGACGTGTGGCTTTACTCGTACATGCGCGTACTTCATGAGACGGTCTCCCTCGTTTGATTTGAAAGCGGTAATCCCGACATGCTAAACACTGAAAGTGAGTAAGTCAATTACTTTCTAGAAAATCTTTCCCCATCGCGGAGGTCACATCACTGCATTCTCATCGGGTAATTCCTAGTAAATATATGGACTCTACGCCAAGAAGGAGCGCTGACAGACCGCTCCACCAAAATTTACCCACCCCTATTGCTCGACAGCACGCCCTTAATGGCATTGATCTTAGAATGTATGACGTGTAATATGGGTTCTTTTGGATGAAGATTCGAGGAATCGGGTTGCCGAAGTCAGTTGAAATCTACGTCGCAGCGGGATTGATTATCTTATATTTATTTTAATTACGGCCTGATCAACTTTCGAGCGATAGCAGTTTTGGTGTTCAATCCGGATTTGGAGTCGATGAGTGGTGCGTCTAGTGAGCGAGAGGTTGACATGCAAGTGAAGCGGTTGCCGGATGCAGCGACTTCTTGTGGAGAATTGGCCAGCCCAATTACAGGCGAATACCGCACTGAGACAAATAGTTCGGTGGCAGGCGCAGTTTGGAAACTGCAGTGACAAGAACTCCAGATCTAGATCAAGAAGGACGAGTGCTCACTGCCCAAGAGACGGCAATAATGCACATTCGGAACAAGATTGCCTACGGAGAGTTCCGTCCCGATGACCGCATTCGCCAGGAACTAGTAGCTGCAGAGCTCAATTCGAGCATTGTCCCCGTTCGAGAGGCACTTAAGATGCTAGAGGCTGAAGGTCTCGTGACTTATCGGCCCCACCACGGGTACCAGGTCGCAAGGCTGAATCTAAAAGAGTTCGCCGAGGTGAACAGCATCCGAGGGCTCCTCGAGGGCGAAGCAATTGTGCGAGCAATTCCGAGACTAACTGAAGAAGACTTCCAAAAGCTTTACGAGGCAATCCAAGATTGCAAGGTTTCCGCTTCGAACAACGACATCGTTGCACTTTGCGACGCGAACCATCGCTTCCACTTCACTCTATTCGAGGCCGCTGATATGCCTCGTCTTACTAACTTCATCCGAATGCTCTGGCAGATAACCGACCCGTACCGGTTCTTGTACTACGCGGATCCTGCTCATCGTCACCAGATTAATGATGAACACGATGCAATCATGCAAGCTGCCCGCAGTGGCGATGTCCGGTTGACGAGCCTTCTGGTCGACGAACATCGAATCAACGGCATCACGAGTCTTCGTCGGATGCTTACCGACTGGGTTCGCCCAACGGAATGAAACGCCCAGTACGCGACCCATTTGTTTGACTACGAACTGTCAATGACCGCCAACTGATGTCGGGACCCCACTTCAACAGATAATAAGGAGAAAAAGAATGGCAAGACTAGAGGGACGAACGGGCTCGGCGCCGAAGCCTGATGCGCCGTATTCGCAAGCGGTCAGGATCGGCTCAACCATCGCCGTCGCGGGTCAGGTTGGCCTTGACCCAAAAACGGGTCAACTCGCTGGGCGAGACGTTGGTGCACAGACTATCCAGGCTTTCAAGAACGTTGAAGCCGTCTTAGCGGCTAGCGGTGCCTCACTTGACGACGTCATCCGGGTTGACGTCTATCTCTCCACGTTGTCGGACTTCGAGGCTATGAACGAACAATACGTCCACGTATTCTCAACGCCCTATCCGACCCGTACCACCGTCGGTGTCGAACTTCCAGAGGGGTTGAAGGTAGAAATTACCGCTCTCGCCGTGCAGAATTGATTCCAACACCCTCATAAACCTTCGCTAGTTAAGACGAGAATGATTCGAAAGGACGCTCCCCCGCTCATATCGCGGAGGGCTGTGAAGTGGACCCCGGTTCCTGGCCAGGTTGTCCAAGGGTTGGGGTCCACTTCACTGAATGCGAGGCTGCGGAAGGATTGCTTGTCACCTTCCCCTGCCCACGAGACTTTTAACTCGCGGTCAAGGGCCTTCAAGAAGCCGACCCTTGCACAATTTGCAAGGGGTATTTCCTTTAGCAACGCCTTTAGCAACGTCGATGATTACGTGCGGTCGCGCCTGAACACCGGCAAATTAGAACCCCAATATTGCAACCGTCTGCGATCACCAGCGAACGTCAGCGAACTGAAAGCGACCGCATGGCATGCAAGGGGTCAGGGGTTCGAATCCCCTTACCTCCACCAAAAGGACTGAACCCCATTCACTGGACCGCTGATGCTATTCGCGGTTGGCCGGGCACGCACCATGTCGAGCGGATCGCCTTACGTCGGCGGAGAGGTCACCCTTAACGCTTATCGAACTCCGGAGCCGGCGTAAAGGAATGCGGGTCGATCGCGTCACGCGATCGGTCTTGGCGGATCGGTTCCATCGAGCCGACGACGTGTTGGTGCAGCAACGCAGCGGTTTGGATGACGTCGCGCTCTTCGAGCGCAGCGACAATTAGCGCGTGCTCGCGGCGCGACTCGTCCTGGGGGCGCCAGAACTGGGGACCCATAGGAAAGCTGCGCCACAAGAAGCGCAACAAGGTGACGAGCATCGGCGATTCGGCGCTCTCGTAGATGCAGAAGTGGAAGTTGCGGTTGAGTTCGCGGATTCGAGGGTCGCCCTCCGCGCAGGACGCGTGCTCCTCAGCGATCGCGCGCAGTTCCGCGACGCGATCGGGTGTCATGCGCGACGCCGCAAGTTCGCCGGCGAGGGTCTCGAGCACGACAAGAATCCGCAGATGCTCTTCCAGGCGCTCGACCGGAAGCGCCGTCACTGTCGCACCCCGATGCACGTCGAAGTGAACGAGCCCCTCAGACTCGAGTTTCTGCAAGCCCTCGCGCACCGGCGTCGGCGAGAGTTGGAAGAGTAAGGCGAGCTCGCGTTGACGGAGGCGTGCGCCTGGCGCGATCGTGCCGTCCGCTATCAACTCGCGCAGCGACTCTGCGACGAGATCGGCCTTCGAGCGATAGTCACGACCTAGACGTTCGGGGGCCGCGTCAAAGGCCGAGCCCGTCACGGGTGCACCGGCGTCTCGGGAGCGGTGTCATCGTGCGCGGCGCTGCCGAGGAAGACTTCACGGATGTCGGGGCGCGCAAGAAGGACGTCGCCGGTGCCCTCGAGCTGGACGTGTCCCCCGACGAGGACGTAGCCATAGTCGGCGATGCGCAACGCGTCGAGCGCCTTCTGCTCGACGAGCAGCACCGAGACGCCCGAAGCCACCAGGTTCGGTACTTGCTCGTGCAGGAGATGGCGCGCGAGGTCGGGAGAGAGGCCCGCGGTCGGCTCGTCGAGCAGCAGTATCTTCGGCGAGAGCATCAGGACCCGTCCCATCGCGAGCATCTTGCGCTCGCCGCCCGAAAGCCGACTCGCGGTGCGTGCGGCCATCGGCTTCAGGGCCGGGAACTGCTCATAGACAGCCTCAACTCGCTCGTCAATCTCCTTGCGATCGAGGAGATACCCGCCCATTTGGAGGTTCTCCTCGACACTCAGGGTGGCGAACACGTCCTTCGTCTGGGGAACGAATCCGAGTCCGCGTCGACAGAGGCGGTCACCGCGCATGGCAGTCACGTCTTCGCTATCAAAGACGACGCGACCGGCGAACACCTTCGCCCGGCCCGTGAGTCCCTTCATCAGTGTCGACTTCCCGGACCCGTTCGACCCGATAACAGCGACGAGCTCCGCGCGGCCGACACTGATGTTGACGTGCTCGATGACCGTGCTGGCGCCGTAGCCAACGGCGAAGTCGGTCACGTCGAACAGCGCTTCGGGGCGCACGGCTGTACCCTCAGCCGGCGAGATAGGCATCAAGCACCTCCTCGTTGGCCCGCAGTTCGGCCATCGTCCCACTCGACAGCACCTGACCCTGCGCCATGACGACGACCGGGTCACAGAGCCGCTCAACGACGCCGAGCTCGTGCTCGACCATGAGCATCGTGAGGCCCTCGTCGCGCAGCGCCATCAAGTGCGCCTCAATGCGCCGGATGAGTGCGGGGTTCACGCCCGCCATCGGCTCGTCGAGCAACAGCAACTTCGGTTCGGTCATGAGGGCGCGCGCGAGCTCGAGCAGTCGCTTCTGACCCCCGGAGAGGTCGCCCGCGAGGTCGTCTTCCTTCTCAGGGATCTCGAAACGCGCGAGCAGCTCTCTGGCGCGCGCGACCGCCTCTTCCTCTTCGGCGCGCCAGCGCCACCGACCCGCGAGCACGTCACGCAACCGATCGCCGCGCTGATTGGGAGCCGCGACGAGCAGATTCTCGATCACGGAGAGTCGCTCGAACTCACTCGAGAGCTGGAAGGTGCGCACGAGTCCGAGGCGAGCCAGCCGGTACGCGGAGTGGCCGGACACCAACTCTCCGCCAAAGTGCACGCTCCCCGACGTCGGCGCGAGGAAACCGGACACGATCGCGAGCACGCTGGACTTTCCCGCGCCGTTCGGCCCGATGAGTCCCGTAATGCTGCCCGCAGCAACGTCGAAGGAGACGTCGCGCACCGCCTCCACGCCTCCGAAACTCTTCGCGAGGCCCCGCACCGAGAGCAGTGGTTCGCCACTCATGGGTTCGCTACTCATGGGTTGGCTCGGAACCGGGTGGGCGCGCGAAGCGCCGGGTGCGCTCGGGGAACACGCCGCGGGGACGGAACCACATGACGCCGAGCGTGAGGAGTCCGACGACGACCCACTGCAGGGCGTCGACGAGGCCGGGGTACCCGAACTGGGGTATGTAGCGCGTCGCCTCGAGGAACGCCACCGGCACGAGTGCGGCGCCCACGACCGCCCCCATGTTGTTACCCGCGCCACCGACGATCACCGCAGAGAAATACACGAAGCTCTCGGGGAACAGCCAGCTCCCGGGCGACCACGCGGAGATGAACTGCGCCAGGATTGCCCCGGAGAGACCGGCGATCGCTCCCCCGGCGACGAACGCGATGAGTCGCAGTTGCGTCACGTTCTTGCCGAGCGAGGCTGCGGCGACGTCGTTGTCGCGCACGGCTCGAAGTGTTCGCCCGAGCGGCGAGCCGGTGATGCGCCGCACGATCACCCACACGAGGATCGTGCACGCGAACGTGAGGCCCACGTAGAACCACTGGTAACCGACCGGAGAAAGTTTGAGGACGCTCTCTAGGGGTTGGGGAATGAGCGCGAGCCCGTTCGAGCCGTTGAACAGTCCCGTCGCGTTCGTCACCACCGTCGTCGCGATAAGCGAGATGACGAGCATCACCATCGCCTGGTAGTCGGTGCGCAGTCGACGAAGCACGATGAGACCAACGACGAACGACAGTGCTCCGCCGACCACTGCCGCGGCCAGCCATGGCAGAGGAAATTGCAGGTGCGCACCGAGGATGTAGCTCTGGAACCCTCCCCGGGCCGTCGAGGGCCCGAGCGTGAGGACCGCGGCGGTGTACGCGCCGGCCGCCTGGAAGACAATGAAGGCCAAATTGATAAGACCCGCCACACCGAATTGCAGATTGAGCCCGAGGCAGGCCATCACGTCGACACCCAAGTACACGAGCAGGTTCGAGATATAAAACTGCATCGACGAGCTCACGCGACGACCTCCTTTTGGGTGGCGACTTCCGCGAAGATCCCCTGCGGGCGGATCAGTAGCACCACAATGAGGATCAAGAAGGCGACGACCTCCTTGTACGAAGGCGGGATGACCGCGGCCGAGAGCTCAGCCGAGAGCCCGATCACGACCGCCCCGACCATCGCGCCGTAGGGGTGGCCGACGCCACCCAGCACCGCGGCGGCGATGATGGGTATGAGGAACTGCCCACCGGCCGTCGAGGTGAAGCTCGTCACGTTGAGCGCGAGGGCGACGCCCGCGGTCCCACACAGTGCGCCCGAGAGCAGCCACGCGACGTCGATGACGCGGTCGGTCGCGATGCCGCACGAGCGCGCGAGCTCGGGGTCCGCCGCCGTGGCCCGCATCGCGCGCCCGAGCTTGGTCCACGACAGGAGGGCATGGACGAAAAGCATCGCCACCACCGCCAAGGCGATGATCACGAACTGCTGGCTGGTGAAGATCATTCCCGCAAAGGTGTAGGAACTCGGTCGCGGCAACGCGAGTGAGAAGAACGTCGCTTTGAAGATCCCCTGGAGCCCGTTCTGCAAGACGAGGCTCACGGAGATCGTGACGATGATCATGCCGAACATCCGCGTTCCGCGGCGCACGAACGGTGTGTAGACGAAGCGGTTCAGGCCGTAGGACGCGAGTGCGCCCGATGCCGCGCCGGCCAAGAGTGCCTCGGCGAGGCTACCGCCGGCACGAGTCACGAGGTAGGCAATGAACGCGCAGCCCGTCATCACGTCGCCGTAGGCGAGGTTCAATATGTTGGTTACGCCGAACTGCAACGTGAAGCCGACGCTCGCGATGGCGAGGATGGAGGCCGTGATGAGCCCGAAGCCGAAGGACAGGACGTAGAGGTTCACCTGGCGTCACCGCCGGCACCGACTCGGTCGGAACAACGCAGATCCGGAACGTGCCCCGGACGGCGACTCACTTGGTAAGAGCCGCGATTTGGTTGGCGGTGACCTCACCAACGATCTTCACGTTCCCCTTCACCTGCACCGCAGCCTCGAACGCTCCCGAGGAGTTGTGCCACTTGTCGAACGCAATCGAGCCGCCGGCACCGACGAACTGAATCTTCTCACCCTTCGCGAGCGCTGCCTTGCCTTGGGCGAAGGAGTGGACAATTGTTTTGCCCGCGCCGGGCTCGGTCACCGCCATAATCGACTTGTTGTACTTGCCGCGGTCGATGGAGTGCGCCGACAGCATCGCGAGCGCCATCGTCACCACGCCGTCGTAGTACGTCATCGTGTAGGGGTCCGACGACCACTGCGAGGGCTGAGGTACTTGGGACTTCGAGGCCAAGAGCGCCGTGTTGAATGTCGTCCAGGACGCGCCGGCGGTCGGAGCGTAGGGCTGCATGCCGGTGATGTACTTCGTCATCGCCTGCTTGCCGATCGCCCCGGTCACGGCCTTCAGCCACGGTGCCTGGAGAGTGATCTCGGTGCCGAGAACTGGGATGAGCCCGTGCAACTGTTGGAGCTCGGAGAGAAAGGTTCCCGCCGTCTGGGGATCGATCTCGGTGAAGATGACCTGTGGTTTGGAGGCGAGCATCTGCTCGATCTCTGTGCGATACGACGACTGGTCGAGCGCCAGCTTGACGTTGTCGACCATCTTGCCGCCGAGCTTCTTCCACGCCTTTAACAACGTGGGCACGTCCGACTGTGAGCCCGCGTCATTGCCGAAGATCGCCGCGGCGCGCGTGAAGCCCGCCTTCTTGGCCCACAGCGCGAGCGCGTAGCCCTTCACGTCGTCGGCGGGGGTGATGCGCCAGAAGTAGTGGTAGCTCGACTTGTCAAAGAAGGCCTGTCCGGTGTCGGCGAACATCGGCACCTTCGCCTGTTCGAGGATCGGCACTGTGGCGAGCGCTTCGTCCGCGCTCGGTCCGAGGATGCCGCCCAAGGAGGAGTTCGTGGCGATCATCTTGTTCGCGGCGGGCACCGCGTCCGCGGGGTCTCCGCGCGTGTCGAATTCGACACAGGAGAACTGGTGACCGAGAACGCCGCCGCCGGCGTTGATGAGGCGAATCGCGGGCTGGCATCCAGCGACCATCTCGGGACCGAACGAAGCGTCCGCGCCCGAGAATGGATTGAAGTTACCGATCACGATGGTCGATGGGGCGGCGGAGACCGGAGCCCCGCCGGTCATCGCCAAGACCCCGGCGGTGAGTCCACACGCGAGGGCGAGCCTGGTGGACTTGCGCAACTTCGACAACATCTGTTCACTCATGACGTTCTCCCCTTATCGGATCTTCCAACTTCAAATCTTGCGAACGTGCAACACCTATCTACCATTGACCGACCGAGACGTCGCCTCGCCAGCGTCGACGTTCACCGAGCACGCTCTGGGTGCGGCGTCGGCGCCAACGCAACCGTCTCGATCTCAACGCGAGATTCAGGATTTACGAGCGCGCCCACTTGCACGAGGGTGCTCGTCGGTCGTGTCTCTCCGAATCGGCGTACCCGGACGGTGTTGATCGCGGCGCGATCGGCAATGTCGGTCACGTACACCACGATCTTGACGACATCGTCCAGCGAGGCGTCGAGACGAGCCAATATCGCCTCGATGTTCTCGAAGATCTGCTCGGTCTGCGCGACGACGTCGCCCACGCCCACGAGGACTCCGTTCGCGTCATCGGCGAGCATGCCCGCGATGAAGATGAACCCTCCGGCGACGACCGCGTCGGTGTAGTGGCTGACCGGCTCAGCGAGGACGTCGGCGAAGCGGTGCCGGACGATACCGGCGCCCCCCATCGCACTCACGATCGACCGTCCGCAGTGCGAGCTCGCCATACCTTGAGCCCGATGGGACTCGGTAAGAATCCGTTGCAGGGATTGAGGTCCTGTGGACAGGCGCTGCCCGCGACGATCATCGGCATCACGACGCGAAAGACGATCGAATCGCCGGCCACGCTCGTCGGCACCTGGTTGCCGAAGGTCCGATCCGCGTGGATCGGGGCATTTTGGAACACGTTGAGCGGATCAGGCATCTCCCACTCCTGGATGCCCCACGGTTCGAGAACCTCAGTGAAATTGGTGCGGCAGCTTCGATGATCTTCGACGTTGTAGTCGAAGCGGTAGCGACGCGCGTCGCACATCTGGGTGATGAGGTCGTGCATACCAACATCGTCGGTTAGGACTTCGAGCATCGTACGGCGCCAGTTGCTTTGCAGCGCATCGCCAGGTGCGAGGTTGAGCCGCAAGGTGGACGCGCGGGTGTGACTCATCGACAGCCACTCGCGCCGGTCGAGCGAAGCGAACGCGATCAGATCGCAGACCTGCTGACCTTCGAGGTCGACGATTTCTAGTAGGTCGCCGGTTTCCACAACTGCGGCGGCGGCGTACCCGCCACCAATGACGATGTCGGTGACCAACTGGGAGTCCGTTGTCAGCGAATCTGAACTCATCGTCGCTGATCCCTCCGCGTAGGCCGATATTTGATATGTGATCTAAGCAGTAGGCGGCGGAGATGTCAAGGACAATTCTGTGAACGATCTAATTTTGCCGGGCGTGAACGATGTCCCGCACTCATACGGGACCTTGACGCCGAATGAGTGCTGGTCTACGGTGAGCGTGCATGGTAGATGATGTCCGCATATCCGCACACGCTGGCACTCGATCCGTGGATCGCGCCGTCTCACTGCTACGACTGCTCGCAGAGCGAGGCGGGCTCGGACTCGGTGAGATTGCTCGAACGCTTGCGATCCCGAAATCGTCGGCCGCCGACGTACTTCGCGCGCTCGTCGCAAGGGACTTCGTCGCCCAAGACGAGAGTGGTCGCTGTTGTCTCGGACTCGGGACTTTCGAGATCGGTGCGTCCTATCTGCGAGCGATGACGCCCGTCGCCGCCGTCGAGCCAGAACTCAAGGCGCTGACCAGCGAACTCTGCGCCACGTCACACTTCGCGGTGCTCGACGGCAGCCAGGTCGTCTACCTCGCGAAGAATGACCCCCCGCGATGTGGGTTCGATCTGGCGAACGCTCTCGGTACTCGTCTCCCCGCCGCGACGACAGCCGTTGGCAAGGCGCAGCTCGCGTTTATGACGGCACGCGACGCAGAGGAACGGTTCGATTCGTCGCGTTTCGTGGAGTTCGCGCGCATTCGAGCCCTTGGCTACGCACTCGACGAGGGCGGCACCGTTCCGGGATTAACGAGTGCTGCGGCGCCAGTGTTTTCGCCCAATGGGTGCTGCGGCGCGATTAGCGTCAGCACACTCGTCCGCGGCGAGCCGACGCGTGAGGCGATCATCGACGCGGTCGTCGCTGCCGCCGCGAACGCGACGCTCCGACTCGGTGGCGTGCGGCCGCACGCGGACGTGTTGGATGTTGGGCGTGTCCGTTCTTCCGTCAGCGGCGCGCCGGTCCGGCGAGAGGTCCTGCGTTGAACACCCCGTTGAGCGTTGATGACGTCGCGGTGCGCCCACTGTGGGTGCTTCCCGACGTCGTTGGCATCGCCCTTCTCGCCGACGACCCACACTCTTCGGAGCGTCGTGGCAGCGCCGACGTGGTGGGCGAATTGATCAAAGAGGACGACGTCCCCGCGCTCGTGCTCGTCGAATTCGATGATCTCACCACGCGAGATCTCTTGAATCTCGTCCGAGGGAACTCCCGGGTTGCGCGGACACGAGTGACGCCTCTCCCCGATTCACTCGACCCGGCACTCGGCTGCCTCGGGCCGTCACTCGCCAAAGCCCGGCGGCTCGTGGCGGCCGCGCGCGATGAGAACGGCGCGTGGCGAAAACTGTCGATCGACGCGAGCGTTTGTCCGGGTGGCACGGTCGAGTGTGCGCGAATCGAGGTTTTGCGCCTCCATCCCGATCGCTCAGTAGAGATTATCGAAGGCGAGCTCGAACCCAAGGAGCGGGGCCCGTCGCTGCCCTCGGAGTGGGATAC
>Ga0209385_1000046_pt1 | contig 40675 bp, 34 predicted proteins | sample NGEPerB_FD_184506 | JGI IMG/M metagenome (GOLD analysis project Ga0209385, IMG submission 184506) | Arctic peat soil microbial communities from the Barrow Environmental Observatory site, Barrow, Alaska, USA - NGEE PermafrostAB12-B... | ecosystem: Environmental > Terrestrial > Soil > Wetlands >... | reverse complement strand
CGTCTCTCGCGAGACCCGGATTCCCGTCGCCGACCTCGAGGCGCTTCTCGCCAGGAACACCGACGGGCGGTTTCTCGGCCTCTATGGCGAGAGCCGGGTCAACGTTCTCGCTCTCAACCTCGGGATCGACACGCGGCTCGGCCATCCGCAGATCGCACCCACGCCGACCGGGGTGCCGGCGCCGGCACCCTCCGCGGCCCCGGCGTCCAGCTCCCCCTGAACCGGCGCTCGCCACCGAAGCCCCAAATTTGCGCCTGTAGAAGACACGAATCCCCTCCTTTGCCCGCCATAGACAAGGATCAATGCAAAGCCAAGACCTCTATTTCGTCATTCCGACCTATCGATTGCGTGACGTCGGCGAGACCGTGGAGCAATACGACGAGCACCTCTGGCGCAACGGACACTCGGTACCAATCGTCGTTTTCGACGACTCGAGCCCCGCGAACCACGAAAAGTACTATCCAGTCCTCGAAAAGACGACGACCCACAACGACCTCTTCTACGTCGGGCCGAGGGAGAAGGAGCAGTTCCTCGCGTTCCTGAACGGCCGGCTGAAGGACAGGAAGCTGCAGTCGCTCGTGAAGGACCTGTTCCGGCCGAGCTACGGCGGAAACCGAAACTACCCGCTGATGTACACGCTCGGCGGTGTTTTCGTGAGCAACGACGACGACATGCGGCCATACGCGTTCATGGAGACGAGCCCCGAGTCGCTCGGCGACGACGAGGTCTGCCACGGCAGGCTTCGGAAGACCGGGCAGAACGGCTACACGAAGAAGTCCTTCGACATCCTGACGACCTTCCTCGACGTCCTCGGCAAGCCGGTCTCGCAGGTGCCCGAGAACTACGCCCGTGGAGAGCTGCTCGTCGATACCGCCACCGACCTCGAGACGAACGCGACGAAAGGCCTCGCGAGAGAGAACTCACTGGTCCTGCGTCATGGGAGTGTTGCCGACGACGCTCTCGTGAAAATGGCGCAGACGTTCCGCTCGGGCACGAACGACGTCGACGCGATCGACTTCGTCAACATGTTCCTCGACGACGAAAGCCAGACCAGCCTCGACGCGTTGAACGACGTCTACGTGCTGGTGAACTTTCGTCCGGTCGTGACGAACGTGAACTGGCGCATGGACTGCGGGGTCGCTGGCTACGACAACACCGCCGGCCTGCCGCCCTTCTTTCCCACGCGCCTGAGGTTCGAGGACTACATCTACCGGCTCTGGATCCAGCAGGACGGCATCGTCGCGGCGCACGTGGACGCGGCACAGAACCACTCGAAGAGCACGTACATGCGGAACCCGCCGGCCTCCGAGATCCTGAACGAGGAGCTGGCGAACCTGCTGAAGAAGAAGATCAAGTCGACGATCACGCGCCTCGACGACCTCACGATCGCCTTCGACTACGAGGGAGAGGTCCTGGCGCAGGATGCGGAGGAGATCCTCGCGAAGATCCGCGCGCTGCACGCGAAGGCGACCGACGCGGCGCGCACGGCGCTGCCGGAACGGGCCGTCGCGCTGCGGCTCTTCGCGGAAAACCTCGAGAAGACCTTCTACGGATTCGAACCGGACTTCTTCCAGCAGAACGTGCAGCAGGTTGCGGACGACGTCGTCGGCCTCGTCAAGGCGTCCCTCGAGATCTGGCCGACGCTCGTCGAGATCTGCTACTTCCAGAAGAGCCGCCGCGGACTGCCACAGATCCGCGTGCAGAACCAGAGAGCCGCCGAGCCCCGGAAAAGGAGGACTCGAACCCCATGAGAATCGCCCAGGTCGCCCCGCTGTACGAGAGCGTCCCACCGACGCTGTACGGCGGCACCGAACGCGTCGTGTCGTACCTCACCGAAGAGCTCGTGAAGCTCGGCCACGAGGTCACGCTCTTCGCGAGCGGAGACTCGGTGACGCGGGCGCGCCTCGTGCCCGCCTGCCCGCGCGCGCTGTGGAGAGACGCGAGCTGCAAGGAGACGCTGCCCCACCACGTACGGCAAATGGAGCTGGTTTTCCAGGACACGTCCCGGTTCGATCTCGTCCATTTTCACGGTGACTATCTGCACTTCCCGCTCCTCCGGCGGAACCCCTGCGCGAACGTCACCACCGTTCACGGCGCGCTGCACGCCCCGGACCTCGGGCCCGTCCTCGAGGAGTACCGGGAGTTTCCGCTCGTCTCGATCTCCGACGCCCAGCGGCGGCCGCTTCCGGACGCGAACTGGCAGGCAACCGTCCCTCACGGGCTCCCTCGCGAAATGTATCCGTTCGTCGAGCGCCCCGGCAACTACCTCGCCTTCCTCGGCCGGATCTCTCCGGAGAAGCGGCTCGACCGTGCGATCGCGATCGCGGAGCGCGCCGGGATGAAGCTCAAGGTCGCCGCGAAGGTCTATCCGGAGGAGGCGGGCTACTTCAGAACGGAGATCGAGCCTCTGCTCCGGAAGTCGCGGTCATTCGTGGAGTACGTCGGCGAGATCGGCGGACGCGACAAGGAGGAGTTCCTTGGGAACGCCACCGCGCTGCTCTTCCCGATCGACTGGGCCGAGCCGTTCGGGCTGGTGATGATCGAGGCGCTCGCCTGCGGAACGCCTGTCGTCGCGTGGAGGAACGGCTCGGTTCCGGAGATCCTCGAGGACGGCGTGACGGGCTTCGTCGTCGGAAGCGTCGAGGAGGCGGCCCGAGCCGTCGCGAGAATCCCGGCGCTCGACCGCCGCGCTTGCCGGAGAGCGTTCAACGCCCGCTTCGACGCGGCGCGCATGGCGCGGGACTACGTCGACGTCTACCGGCGGCTGGTGGAGTCGAGTCCAGCCCCCTCGCGCGCGCGCACGCGGTGGTCGCGGGCCGCGGCGACACCGCGCGTGCCCCTCGTTGCCGCCGCGGCGTTCAACGGGATGCTGCCGTAAGGGCGGACGAGGGAGAGCATGGCTTCGACGCGGTCGCCGGCCGCCGAGCGCATTCGGAAAGCGCGGTGGGAGCCAGGCGGGTCGCACGTCGTCGCGGCCTCGAGCGTCACGGACGAAAGGACCCGCGTCCTCAAGCACGGAGACACGTTCGCGCTCTTCGACCATTACGGAGACTTCAAGCCGGGCGGCCTCGGAGAGGAGGGCCTCTACCACGACGGCACGCGGTTCCTATCCTCGTTCCTGCTCGACCTCGAAGGCGGGCGGCCGTTCTTCCTGAACTCCACCGTCCGCGACGAGAACGACCAGCTCGCCGTCGCGCTCACGAACCCCGATCTCGTGCGCGGCGGCCGAATCCGCGTGCCGCTCGGCACGCTGCACATCGGGATCCGCAAGTTCCTCTGGCGCGGCGTGCTGTACCAGGAGATGAAAGTCCGCAACTTCGGCCTCGAAGCCGTCGAGAGCGCGCTCTCGCTGCGCTTCGCAGCCGACTACGCCGACATCTTCGAGGTACGCGGCATGAAACGCCGCGAGCGGGGCGAGGACCTCCCGCCGGAGGTCGGTACGGACCGTGTCGTCCTCGCCTACCGCGGGCTCGACGGCGAGGTGCGCCGTACGGTGCTCTCCTTCTCGCCTAGGCCATCGGTTCTGACGGGCGCGAGCGCGGGCCTCGACTTCGCCCTCGCGCCGCAGGAGGAGACGACGTTCTTCCTGACCATCGGCTGCGAGAGACGCACGTTCGCTCCCCGCCTTCTCCCCTACGAGGAGGCCCGCTCGGAGACGCAGACGGATCTCGAGCGCTACAGAGCGTGGACGTGCCACGTCGCGACGTCGAACGGCCTGGTCGACTCCTGGATCGACCGAGCCGTCGCGGACCTCCACATGCTCACGACGGACCTGCCCACCGGCCCGTACCCCTACGCGGGCGTGCCGTGGTTCAACACGCCGTTCGGCCGGGACGGGATCCTGACGGCGCTCGAATGCCTCTGGATGCGCCCGGCACTGGCGAAAGGCGTCCTCACCTACCTCGCCTCCACGCAGGCGGTGGAAATCGTCCCGCGAGAGGAGGCGGAGCCGGGCAGGATCCTGCACGAAACGCGGAAGGGAGAGATGGCCGCGCTCCGCGAGATTCCCTTCGGCCGCTATTACGGGAGCGTCGATGCGACGCCTCTCTTCGTCGTCCTCGCCGGCGCCTATTACGAGCGCACCGGAGATCGTGCGTTTGCAGAGGAGCTCTGGCCGCACGTGAGGGCCGCGCTCGCATGGATGGATCGCCGCGGCGACCGTAATGGCGACGGTTTCCTGGAGTACGAACGGAGCACGCCAGACGGGCTGCGCCACCAGGGCTGGAGGGATTCCGACGACGCCGTCTTTCACGAGAACGGCGCGAACGCCGAAGGCGCGATCGCGCTCTGCGAGGTCCAGGGGTACGCGTACGCGGCCCATCGCGCGGGCGCCGCGCTCGCAAGCCTCCTCGGCGACGAGGGCGAGGCGGCGCGCCAGAGCGTGCAGGCCAAATCGCTCAAGGAGAGCTTCGAGCGAGCCTTCTGGTGCGAGGAGCTCTCCACGTACGGCATGGCGCTCGACGGCGGCAAGAACCTCTGTCGCGTGCGCGGATCCAGCGCGGGCCAGTGCCTCTTCACGGGCATCGCGAGCCCGGAACACGCCCGGCGCCTCGCCCGGACGCTCTTTACTCCCGATTCGTTCTCCGGCTGGGGTCTCCGGACGGTCGCGACGTCGGAGCGCCGCTACAGCCCTCTGTCCTATCACGACGGGTCCGTTTGGCCGCACGACAACGCGCTCATCGCGAGGGGGCTCGCGCGGTACGGCTTCGTGGACCAGGCTCTCACGCTGTGGGAAGCGCTCTTCGACGCGAGCGTCCACTTCCCGCTGCAACGCATGCCCGAGCTCTTCTGCGGCTTCCCGCGGCAGCCGGGAGAAGGTCCGATCCTGTATCCGGTCGCGTGCGCGCCCCAGGCCTGGTCGGCGGCCTCGGTGCTGCTTTTCCTCCAGGTCTGCATCGGGATCGAGATCGACGCGCCCGGGCGGCGCGTCCTTTTCACACGGCCGCGGCTTCCGGCATCCCTGAACGACGTCCGCATCCACAACCTGGAGGTGGCCGGAGCGACGATCGATCTCGCCGTCGTGCGCCATCGGACGAGCGTCGGCGTCGAGGTGCTGCGCCGCGCGTCGGACGTCGACATCGTCGTCGTGAAGTGACCCGGGCCATAATCCAGACGTGCCAAAGTCGGGCGGGCCGACCCGTCCGGATCCCGAATCCTTCCTGAGGATTGCGAGCCGCGACCCCAAACGCGGGAACCTGAAGGTCTACCTCGGGCAGGCGGCAGGCGTCGGCAAGACCTACCGGATGCTCGACGATGCGCATGCGATGCGCGGCCGGGGCATCGACGTGGTCGTCGGTTTCGCCGAAACCCACGGCCGGGCGGAAACGGCCGCCCGCATCGGGGACCTCGAGGTCATCCCGAGGAAGCTCGTGCCCTACAAGGGCGCGATCCTCGAGGAAATGGACCTTGCCGCAGTGACCGCGAGGAAACCGGAGGTCGCGGTCGTCGACGAGCTGGCGCACACGAACGCGCCGGACGGCAAGAACGAAAAGCGGTGGCAGGACGTCGAGGATCTACTCGCGGCGGGCATTTCGGTGATGACGGCCGTCAACGTGCAGCATCTCGAGGGTGTCCAGGACGTCGTGAAATCGGCGACAGGACTCGAGGTGAAAGAGCGCGTCCCCGATCGCGTCATCCGCGAGGCGGACGCCGTCGTGAACGTGGACCTCCCCGTGCCCGAGCTCCGCGACCGCTTGAAGCAGGGAAAGGTCTATCCGGCGGAGCAGGCGCTCATCGCCCTCGAGAATTTTTTCCGCGAGGAGAACCTCAAGTCCCTGCGCGAGCTCGCGCTCCGCGAGACGGCGGAAAACGTCGACCACGGCCCGATCGGGACCAGCGGCTCGTTCCCTGCGATCGCCCCGCCGATCCGCGTCGCCGTCGCGCTGCCTCTCGATCCGGTGGTCGCGCGCGCCCTCATCCGGCGCGGGTCGCGCATGGCCGGCCGGATGAACACCCGCTGGTACGCGCTCTACGTGAGGCGCAAACGCGACCGGCCCGAGAACCTGTCGGCCACACGTCATCGCGAGCTGACCGAAAACATCCAGCTCGCGATGACGCTCGGAGCCACGGTCGTCTACCGCGAATCCGAGGACGTGGCGGCGGCAATTCTCGACTTCGTCCGCGAGGAGCGGGTCGGCGTCCTCGTGATCGGACGCCCCTCCCGGAAGGGCCTGAGAGGACGCCTCGCACCGGGCATCGTCCAGCGCGTGCTCGAGAACGCAGACGGAATCGACGTCATGGTGGCCGACATCGGGCATGAAGGGCCTCCATGACGCGCTGCGCCGTGCCTCTCGCTCCTTGAGAGCGCGTGTCAGACCACGGCGCGGACCGGCAGCACGATCGCCTGTACGCCCTCGAATTGAAGCTTCCGCTGGATCGCCATCGCCGTCTCGTTATGGAGGAAGCGGTGGTACCACTCCTCCTTCTCGAAGACCAGCTTGCCGCTGAACACGACCGAGCGCGGAAACTCCTGGCGCAGCTCCTTGCAGATCTCGACGACCTTTTCGACGGCTTCGGTGGCGATCGCGAGCCGGTATCCGGCGCTCCATCCCTGCGCGCGGCACCACGCGACGTACTTCTCGAGGTTCTGCCGGGCGTCCGCTTCGAGGTGCCCCATCTCGTCGCTGCCCTTGAAGTTGCCGGAGTCGACGACGGCCACGGAGACGAAGACGAAGTTCTTGTAGTAGTTCGGGAACAGCGTATGGATGCTCAGGATCTGATGAATCCCGTAGCCGGAAAACCGGTCCACGGTGAGGATCGCGGTCGGCAGCTTGTGGTCCAGTTGCTCGATGGCGTTCTCCGCGACCGGGACGGGCTGGACGGGCACGAGGACGTCGTCGAGACGCTTGAGGTTACGCTGCACGCTCTCGTAGTGCCGCCGGATGAGAAAGCAGACGAAGATCGTCGCGCTCGTCACGAGCGACGTCATCCAGCCGCCTTCCCCGAACTTCTCGTAGAGCGTGACGCAGAGAATCGTGAGACACATGACGAGGCCGGTGCCGTGGATCGCGAGCTGACTTTTCCAGCGGGGTTCCTTGTGCCGGTCCACGATCCAGTGACGCGACATGCCGAGCTCGGTCAGCGAGAACGTGATGAAGACGTTGATCGAGTACATGACGACGAGCATCGTGATGTCGCCGCGCGTGTAGATCAGCGCGGCGATCGCTGCGAGACCCATCAGGAAGACGCCATTCTTCGTGACGAGCCGGTCGGAGAGCTGCGAGAAGCGGTGTGGGACCCACGAGTCGACCGCCATGTTTCCGAGGACGCGCGGCCCGTCGAGAAAACCCGTCTGCGCGGCGACGAAGAGAAGCGCCGCCTCCGCGACGAGGAGAGTCAGGACGAGCGCCGTCCCGACGGCGACGCCCCCGACCCTCCAGTGCCCGAAGAGCGCGTCGAAGAGAACCCAGTTCATCGTCTTTCCCTCGTGCGCGCGCGCCCCGACGAGGAGATAGCCGAACAGGATGCCTCCGGCAGTGAACGCCAGAGACGCCGCCATGAGGAACATCGTGTGCTTGCCCGTCTTCACGCGCGGTTCGCGGAGCATCGTCACGCCGTTCGAGACCGCCTCGATACCGGTATACGTGCCGCCGCCCATCGAGTACGCGCGAAGAATGACAAACGCGAGCGGCCAGAAACCCATCGTCGCCGCCGAGGCGTGGAATTCCCGAGCGGCGCCGGTGAAGACTCCCGGCAAGGCGGTCGCGTTGGCGGCGAACACATACAGGATCGCGAACGCGTGCATCCCGATGAAGACGAGGAAGATCGGCGCGAGGAAAGTCACCGACTCCTTTACGCCCCGGAGGTTCAGGACGATCAGGAAGACCAGCGCCGCGATTTCCGCGATCAGCTTGTACGAGGCCATCCCGGGCGAGAGGAAGTTCCAGACCTGGTCGCAGGCGGACGCGATGGACACGGTGATCGTGAGAACGTAGTCGACGAGAAGGGCGCAGCCCGAGACAACCCCGGCCTTCCGCCCGAGGAGTTTGGTTGCGACGAGGTATCCGCCGCCTCCGCCCGGGAAGTGCTGGATGAGGTTCGAGTAGGCGATGGAAATGACGGCGATCGTGATCGCGGTCATCGCGACGAGGATGATCGCAAGCGAACGGTGGCTGCCGAGCGCCCGGAACGCCTCGTCGGGTCCGTACGCAGACGAAGAGAGACCGTCGGCCCCGAGACCCACCCACGCGAGAAACGCGATGAGCGAAACCCGATGAAAGATCTTCGGATCGTTGACGTCCCGGGGCTTCCCGAGGACGAGGCGGCTCAGCGAGTTATGTTCGGGTGACAACTCACTTCTTCCATCTCTAGCGCGATCACCGCGGGAGTTTAGTCTGAGAGGCCCCGGCTGAGGCCTCCCGCCTTCTCGCGCTTGATTTCCCGGCGTTCCGTCCCTAGCTTATTGTCGAGGGGGTTTCACAGAAAAGGAGTCGACATGGCCATCACCGTCAAGAAGATCACGCTCTGGCGCCGTGAGTCGGGGGACCGTCCCGGCCTCATGGCGGAAACGCTCAGACCCCTCGCCGGGTACGGAACCAGCCTGAAAGTCGCGATGGGCTACAGGCAGCCCGGGGGCAGTACCGCCGTCATCGAGGTGTCGCCGGTCTCCGGAAAGAAGGCGGTCGCCGCCGCGCAGTCGGAGGGCCTCGGGGCCTCCACCATCCCGACGCTTCTCGTCGAAGGAGACGACCGGCCGGGCCTCGGGTACGCGCTCGCGCACGCCATCGCCGATGCCGGCATCAATCTCGATTTCCTGGTGGCCCAGGTCATCGGCCGAAAGTTCTCGGCGATCTTCGGCTTCGGGAGCGAGGCGGACGCGAAGAGCGCAACCGGCCTCATCAAGAAAGCGGGACGGGCGGGAAAGAAGTAGCTTTCGGCCCGAACGCGTGGCGCCTCGCGAGGACGCGGGGGAGGCCGATATATCCTGAGAAAGATCAGGATGAAGGAAATCCTCGTTCTCGTCTTCGCCGCCGCGAGCCTGACCGACGCCCTGAAGGAGATCGCCGCCTCCTGGGAGATTGCGGGCGGGGAGAAGATCGCTTTCAACTTCGCGTCCTCCAGCACGCTCGCCCTGCAGATCCGCGAAGGGGCGCCGGCAGACCTCTTCCTCTCGGCAGACGAGGCGCAGATGGACGTCCTCGAGAGGGCAGACCTCGTCGCGCCCGGGACCCGTCGCAGCATCCTTTCTAACACGCTCGTCGTCGTCGTTCCGGCGGACAGCACCCTCAGGATCGCCTCAGAGACGGATCTCGCCGGCAAGGGCGTCGAGAAGCTCGCATTGGCGGAGCCGACGTCCGTCCCCGCGGGCGTCTACTCGAAGAAATTCTTCGAAAGTATCGGAATCTGGGACGCGCTCGCCCGGAAAGTCGTGCCGACCGAGAACGTGAGGGCGACGCTCGCGGCCGTCGAGTCCGGGAACGTCGACGCCGGAGTCGTCTACCGGACCGATGCCGCGATTTCGAAGCAAGTCAGGATCGCGTTCGAGATCCCCACGGCCTTGGGCCCTGCGATCTCGTATCCGTTCGCGCTCGTCAAGGGGGCGCCACGGGAAAAGGAGGCCCTGAGCTTCCTCGCGTACCTCGGTTCACCCGCCGCGCGCGCCGTCTTCGTGCGATACGGCTTCCTCGTGAAGGACTGACGTGTTCGAGCTCGCCGTGGACGTGCCTGTCGTCTGGTTCACGCTCCGGGTGGCGGCTCTCGCCGTTCTCCTCCTCGCGCCCTTTGGGCTCGCGCTCGCATTGCTCCTCGCGCGGAGGCGCTTTCCCGGCAAGGCCCTCCTCGAGACGCTCGTCTCGCTTCCGCTCGTCCTCCCGCCCGTCGCGACCGGCCTTCTGCTCCTGAAGTTTCTGGGCCGGCGCGGCCCAGGCGGGCGCGCCGCGCGTAGCCTTTTCGGGGTGGACCTCGTCTTCACGTGGAAAGCCGTCGTCGTCGCCATGATGGTGATGTCCCTCCCTCTCCTCGTGCGCACGGCACGCGTCGCTTTCGAGGAGGTGAACCCGCGTCTCGAAGCGGTCGCCCGGACGCTCGGGGCGAGTGAAGTGCGCGTCCTCTCGACGGTCACGCTTCCCCTGGCCTCGCGCGGAATCGCCGCGGGCCTCCTTCTCGCCTTCGCGCGCTCGCTCGGCGAGTTCGGCGCCACGATCCTCGTCGCGGGGAACATTCCGGGCCGCACGACGACGATCGCCACGGCGATCTACAACGACGTGCAGACGGGCCTGGACGGGCGCGCGTACGGCCTCCTCGCCGTCTCGGCGGCGCTCGCGTTCGGCGCCATTTTTCTCTCGGAGGTCTGGTTGAAGCGCCGGACGAACGCGTGACGCTTTCGCTCGAAGGCTTCCGCCTGCCGCTCACGCCCTTCGCCCTGGAGCTCGACGTTACGCTGAGCGCCCACGTCACGGCCGTCTTCGGGCCGTCAGGCGCCGGCAAGACGTCGCTCCTCGAAGCCGTCGCGGGCCTGAGGCATCCCCAGAGGGGACGCATCGTCCTGTCCGGCCGCGTGCTCGACGACGCGGCCGGGGGAGTCCGCGTCCCTCCGCGTCAACGGGCCGTCGGATACGTCACGCAGGACGATTCGCTGTTCCCGCATCTCTCCGTCGCGGGCAATCTTCGTTACGGAGCGGGCCGTGGCGTCGCGCGCAAGGCCCCTCTCGGGGAGGATCGCATCGTCGACACCCTCGGACTCGCCTCTCTCCTCGACAGAAGCCCCGCGACGCTTTCCGGCGGAGAGCGGCGCCGCGTCGCCCTGGGCCGGGCCCTCCTGTCGACACCGGAGATCCTGCTTCTCGACGAGCCGCTTTCCGGCCTCGACCGTCCGCTCAAAGTGAGGGTCCTCGAGCATCTCCTCAAGATCAAGGCGGCCTTTCCCCTGCCGATCCTCTACGTCACGCACGAGGCGGCCGAGGTCGAGGCGCTCGCCGACGAGGTCGTCGTCCTCGACGCCGGCCACCTGGTAGCTCGCGGCGCTCCCGCCGACGTCCTTCGGGACGGTGCTCCCGGCCGCAGCGACAGACACCTCGCTGGCTGAAGCATCTGCATCTTGACGGCCGTCCCACCCTTCGTTACATTGCGATTGAGACTGAGTCGCATGAGCAACGAGACGACCGTCCGGCACCTCGCGGCCATGGGGACCGCGCTTTCCCTGACGGTCTCGGCTCCGACGCGGGACGCCGCGCTTCGCGCCAGTGAGGCGGGAGTGAGGGAGATCGAGCGCATCGAGGCGCTTCTCTCCACGTGGCGGGACGACACTCCCCTCGCCCGGCTGAATGCCGCGGCTCCCGGCGTTGTAACGCTGGTTTCACCGGAGCTCTTCGGATTGCTGAGGAAGATCTTCGAATGGGAAAAGGCGACCGGCGGCGCCTTCGACCCGGCGGTGGCACCGCTCGTCAAGGCGTGGGGGCTTCGCACGGGCGGGCGCATCCCGACGCACGGGAGCTGGCCGCTGCGCGCCGTGTCTCCGATCCCGCTCTCTTCACTTTCGAAGAATCTTCTCTTTGCGTCACCCGCCACGACGCCCTCGCCGGCATCGACGAAGGCGCCTGGGGGCAAGGGCTGGGCGCTCGACAAGGCGGCGGCTGCGATGCACGCGGCCTGCGCGACGTCCGGAGTCCTGGACCTCGGCGGCCAGGTCCTCGCGTTCGGCGAGGAGACGATCACCGACGCCGCGGATCCACGCGATCGAGCGCTGTCGGTGGGACGGCTCCGCCTCCAGGGCGCCTCCGCGTCGACGTCGGGCAACTCCGAACGTGGCGTGACCGTGAACGGGCGTCGCATCGGCCACCTCTTCGATCCCCATACCGGCAGCCCGGCGCCCGATTTCGGCTCCGTGACGGTCGTCGCATCCTCGGGCCTGACCGCGGACGTTCTCTCGACGGCGTTCTTCGTGCTCGGACCGGAAAAGGGCCTGGCGCTGTCGGAGCGCCTTCGGGGCAGCGGTGTGGTTCATGAGACGTTGTTCTTCTCAGAGAGTGAAGAGGGGCGCGGGTTGCGGGTTTCCATGTCACCCGGAATGAGGCGCCTTTTCTCTCTTTCTCATTCAAAGAAATCCTCCGAAGGAGATCACCCGTGATCAAACATTCCACAGCGCGCGGCGCCGTCGCCGCGATCAGCCTCTTCCTCTTTCTGAGCAATCCTCTTTCCTCCCACGCGCTCGCCGACGATCCGCCGAAGGCGCCCGACGCGCCGGCCCCGACCGACACTCCGAAACCCATTCAGACCGACACCGAGAAGCTGAAGGAGCTCGAGGAGAAGGTCGACGTCCTCACGAAGGAGATCGAGTCGATGCGCCTCGGCGAGACGCCGGCGCAGCAGGCTCTCCCCGCTTCCGGCCCGGCGGCAGCCGCGGCCCCCTCGTCGGCGCCCACCCTCGGACTCGGGCCGTCGGCCTCGAAGGTCTATGCGAAGTACGGGGTCTCTATCGGCGGGTACGGCGAAACCATCTACCAGAACTTCTCGACCGCGCGCCAGGACGGGTCACCGTCGAATCTCACGCCGATCGTCGACGTCGCGCGAGCCGTCCTCTACTTCGGCTACAAGTTCGACGACCACTTCGTCTTCAACAGCGAGGTCGAGTTCGAGCACGCCGTGACGGCGTCCGACAAGGACGGCGAGGCCGAGGTGGAATTCGCCTACATGGACTGGCTGAGCCGCTCGAAGGCGTTCAACCTTCGCGCGGGCCTCATGCTCATTCCGGTCGGACTCATCAACCAGCTCCACGAGCCCCCGGTCTTCCTGGGCTCGCTGCGCCCGGACGTGGAGACCATCATCCTTCCCTCGACGTGGCGGGAGATCGGCGTCGGCGGCTGGGGCGACGTCGGGCCGTTCTCGTGGCGCCTCTATTTCGTGAACGGACTCGACGCGTCGCGCTACGCGGCCGATGGCCTGAAGGAAGGGAGCGGCGAGGGATCGCTGGCGCTTGCGCGGAGCTTCGCCGTGACCGGCCGCCTCGACTACACGGGCTTGGCCGGCGTCCTCGTCGGCGGCTCGTTCTTCAGCGGGAATTCCGGACAAGGTCAGGTGACGCCGTCGGGAGACTCCTTCGCCGGCCGAACGACGTTCGTCGATCTGCACCTCGACGCGCGCTATCGGGGCTCGTCCTTCCGCGCGGTGTGGGCACGGTCCACGGTCGGGGACGCCGCCGCCATCAACCAGATCAACAACCTCGAAGGCGACGAGTCGGTGGGCAGTCGGCAGGAGGGCTGGTACGCAGAGGCGGGCTTCGACGTCTTCTCTCTCGTGCCGAAGAGCCGGATGACGCTCACGCCGTTCGTGAGGTACGAGGCGTACGACACCCAAGCCGCCGTGCCCGTGGGCTACGCTCGGGATCCGGAGAACGGCGTGCGGGTCGTGACGGCCGGTGCGAACTTCAAGCCGATCCCGCAGATCGTCATCAAGGCCGACGGCCAGTGGCGGCGGAACGCGGCGTACACCGGGGTGAAGCAATTCAACATGGCGCTGGGGTACGAGTTTTGAGCAAGAAGAACGGGGGAATGGAAATCTTCTTCTTTCTCTTCCTATTCCTCTTTCTGTCCTCGACTTCACTGGCCCGGAGCTTCCTCACTCAGGAGGAAGCGCTTCACCTCGCGTTTCCGACGGGCGCGATCGTGACGCGCAAGACGGCGTTTCTCTCCGAGGCGGACCGCGCGGAGGTCGCCCGCCGGATGGGAGGGGCGCCCCCGCCCGGGCTCGTCGTCTTCTACACGGGCGCCTCTGGCGGTACCGACCTCGGCACGGTCTACTTCGACACGCACATCGTGCGCACCGAGCCTGAGACGTTGCTCGTCCTCGTCGATCCGAAGGGGGCCATCGCGCGGATCGAGATTCTCACCTTTTCGGAGCCGGAGGAGTACCTTCCGCGCGCGAGCTGGTACGGGCAATTCTCCGGCAAGACTCTGACGGACGAGCTTTCGGAGAAGCGCGGCGTGCGGCCGGTGACCGGCGCGACCCTCACCGTACGTACCACCGTCGAGGCCGCACGGCGCGTCCTCGCGCTGGACGCGTTCCTCCGCGAGACGAAGCGGCGGTGAGGCCGGGATGAGCCGCTGGGAGCTTTTTCTGCTGCACGCCTCGACGCTCGCGATCGCGATCTCCGGCGTCGTCTACGGCTTCATGAAATACGCCATGACGGGCTCGGACCCGGATTCCCCTCTCGGCCACCCCTGGCAGCCTGGCGTCCTGAAGGCACACGTTCTCGCGGCGCCGTTTCTCGTCTTCGCCTTCGGGCTCGTGGCGCGCGGACACGCGCTGCCGAAATGGAGGTCCGGCGAAAAGACCGGAAAAAAATCCGGGATCTCCCTCCTGGGGCTCGTCGCGCCGCTCGTTCTCTCGGGGTACGCCGTTCAGGTTTTCACCGGAGATTCACTGAGAAGGGAAACGGGGTGGGGGCACACCGCGGCCGGGGTGCTCTACGTCCTCGCCTACGCCGCGCACCTCCTGAAGAGAGTCCCCGAGGAAGACCGCGGCTAGGCGGCGCGCGAACGACAATGCGCTTCAAGGCCGTCGTGCGCTCCGTCAGCGCACGTCCGCCAGCGTCGTCTTCTCCAGCCGGGCCGAGATCACGTCGCGGATTTCCTTGAACACGCGGAGGAGCCGCTTCTCCCTCTCGACGGGCGTCGGCTCGTAGAAGTACGTGCTGACCGACTCTGTCGGCGCGAGGGCCCCATCCAGGAGCCGGATCACCTCGGCGAGCGAGATCTTCTCGGCCGGGCGGGCCAGCCGGTATCCGCCATGCGGCCCCTTCTGGCTCTTCACGAGCCGCGCGCGCTTGAGCGCCATCAGGAGCTGCTCGAGGAACTTCGCGGGAAGACCCTGCGCCTCGGCCATCGCGGTGACGGTGACGAAGCCCTCCCCCTTCGCGCGGGCGAGGTGAATGAGCGCCAGCAGCGCGTACTCGCTTCGTCTCGTGAGCCTCAAGATCTTTATTGTCTCCCGATCAATAATACTTGACTAAATCCGTGGGGTAAATAATATAAGATTTTCTTAGAAGGGAGTAGGGCATGGCGCGCGTCGATCGACTCCTCCGGACTCACGGCCCGCATCGCCGCCTGCGCCGCGGTCCCGCCATCGGCGCGGCGGCCGCCCTCGCCCTTCTCTTCCTATTCGCAGAAATCTCTTCTCCCTCTTCGTCTTCCCTCCTCGCGGCCCCCGCGTCCGTCACCCTTCTCAACGTCTCGTACGATTCCACGCGCGAGCTTTACGACGACGTGAACGCCGCGTTCGCGAAGGCCTGGGCGGCGAGGACCGGCCAGAAGGTCACGATCAACCAGTCGCACGGCGGCTCGGGCAAGCAGGCCCGGTCCGTCATCGACGGCCTCGAGGCCGACGTCGTGACGCTCGCGCTTTCGGGAGACATCGACGCGATCGCGTCGAGGGCGGGCCTCCTGCCCAGGACGTGGCAGGCGCGCCTCCCGAGGAACAGCACCCCCTTCTCCTCCACGATCGTCTTCGTCGTCCGAACGGGGAACCCGAAGAGGATCCGGGACTGGGACGACCTGACGAAGAGAGGGATCGCCGTCATCACGCCGAATCCGAAGACGTCCGGCGGCGCGCGCTGGAATTACCTCGCCGCCTGGGGATATGCCCTGAAGGGACCGGGCGGAAACGAAAGGACAGCGCGCGACTTCGTTTCGAAGCTTTTTCGAAACGTACCCGTCCTCGACACGGGCGCCCGCGGAGCCACGACGACATTCGCCGAGCGCGGCCTCGGCGACGTCCTCATCGCCTGGGAGAGCGAGGCGCTCCTCCTGACGAAGGAGGTCGGTGTGGGCCGCTTCGAGATCGTCGTCCCGTCCGTGAGCATCCTCGCCGAGCCGCCCGTCGCCCTCATGGACAGAAACACCGACAAGCACGGCACGCGCGAGGCGGCGCAGGCCTACCTCGAGTTCCTGTACACGGACGAGGCCCAGACGATTGCGGCGAAGCATCACTTCAGGCCGGGGAGCGCGAAGGTCGCGGCCTCTCGCGCCGGCGATTTCCCGAAAGTCTCTCTTTTCACGATCGATGAGGTCTTCGGCGGATGGGGCCAGGCGCAGAAGGTCCACTTCGACGACGACGGCACGTTCGACCAGCTCTATCAGCCCGGCCGATGAGAGGAGCCAGCCGGCACGGAGTGCTTCCCGGGTTCGGGCCTGCTCTCGGCGTGACGCTTCTCTATGTCGGCCTCATCGTCCTCGTGCCGCTCGCCGCACTCTTCGTGAAAACGGCCGGACTCTCTCTTGCGGAGTTCTTTCGCATCGTGACGGCGCCGCGCGCGCTCGCGGCCTACCGCCTGAGCTTCGGGGCGGCGCTCGCCGCCGCGCTCCTCAACGCGGTCTTCGGCCTGGTTCTCGCGTGGGTGCTGGCCCGCTACCGCTTTCGCGGTCGCGCGTTCGTGGACGCGCTCGTGGATCTTCCCTTCGCGCTCCCCACGGCCGTCGCGGGCCTCACGCTCACGGCCGTCTACTCCAGCCACGGCTGGCTCGGCCGTTTCCTCGAGCCGCTCGGCCTGAAGGTCGCCTTCACGCCCGCCGGCGTCGTCCTCGCGCTCACGTTCGTGGGCCTGCCGTTCGTCGTCCGCACCGTCCAGCCCGTCCTCGAGGATCTCGACGCGGAGCTGGAAGAGGCCGCGGCCGTTCTCGGGGCCTCGCGCCTGCAGACGTTCGTGCGCATCGTCCTGCCGAACCTCCTTCCGCCGCTCCTGACGGGGTTCACGCTGGCCTTCGCGCGGGGGCTCGGCGAATACGGCTCGATCGTGTTCGTGTCGGGCAACATGCCCTTCCACACCGAGATCGCCCCCTTTCTCATCGTGACGAAGCTCGAGCAGTACGACACGGCAGGCGCCACGGCGATCGCGCTCGTCCTCCTCGTGACGTCGTTCGTCCTCGTGTTCACGATCAACGCCCTGCAGCGCTGGACGCGGCGCCTGGCCGGCGCGTCCACCGTGATCGGGCGCGGCTTCCGGCTCGCTCCCGCGCTCGCGGACGCGCCGGCGCTCCGGCGAGGCCTCGTGGCTACCGCGTTCCTTTTTCTCGCGCTCTTCCTCTTCGTGCCGCTCGCGGCCGTCTTTGTGCAGGCGCTCGCCAAGGGGCCGGCGGCCTACCTCGCGGCGATCACCCAGCCCGCCGCTCTCTCCGCGATCCGCCTCACGCTTCTCACGGCCGCTGTCGCGGTGCCGTTGCACCTCGTCTTCGGGGTGGTTGCCGCGTGGCTCGTCGCGAAATTCCGATTCCGCGGGAAGGGCCTGCTCGTCTCGCTCATCGACCTTCCGTTCGCGGTTTCTCCGGTCATCGCCGGTCTCGTGTTCGTCCTGCTGTTCGGGCGGCAGGGATTCCTCGGACCCTTCCTCGCTTCGCACGACTGGAAGGTCATTTTTGCCGTCCCCGGAATCGTCCTCGCCACGGTCTTCGTCACGTTCCCATTCGTCGCGCGCGAGGTGCTCGCGGTGCTCGAGGCGCAGGGCAACGAAGAGGAGGAGGCCGCTCTCACGCTCGGGGCCAGCGGATGGCAGACGTTCTTTCGCGTGACGCTCCCAAAGGCACGCTGGGGGCTCCTCTATGGCGTCGTGCTGTGCAATGCGCGCGCGATGGGAGAGTTCGGCGCCGTCTCGGTCGTGTCCGGGCACATCCGCGGCGTGACGAACACGCTGCCTCTCCACGTCGAGATCCTGTACAACGAGTACGACTTCACGGGCGCGTTCGCCGTGGCGTCGCTTCTCACCTTCCTCGCCCTCGTCACGCTCGCGGCCCGGAAGCTGGAGGAAGCGCGGGTGAAGACGGCATGAGCGTCGTCGTGACGGATCTGAGGCGCCGCTTCACCCCGGACGGGCCTCCGGCCGTCGCGGGCGTCTCTTTCACCGCGCCCACGGGCGCGATCACGGGAATCCTGGGTCCGTCCGGAGCCGGGAAGTCGACGGTGCTCCGGCTGATCGCGGGGCTCGAGGAGCCGGACGCGGGGCGCGTTCTCCTGCACGGCGAGGACGTGACGGACGTACCGGTCCAGAAGCGGGGAGTCGGCTTCGTGTTCCAGGGCTACGCGCTCTTCGGACACCTCTCCGTGCGCGAGAACGTGGTCTTCGGCCTGCGCGTGCGGCGCGTTCCGCGCAAGGAGGCTGTAGAGCGGGCGGACGAGCTCCTCCACCGCGTCCAGCTCGACGGCTTCGGGGACCGCCGCCCGTCGGAGCTTTCCGGCGGCCAGCGACAGCGGGTGGCCTTCGCGCGAGCGCTCGCCGTGAATCCGCGCGTCCTCCTCCTCGACGAGCCGTTCGGCGCCCTCGACGCGGGCGTGCGCCTCGAGCTCGGCGAGTGGCTTCTCAGGCTTCACGACGAAACGGGCCTGACGACGCTCCTCGTCACGCACGACCAGCCGGAAGCGTTCGCGCTCGGCGAGCACCTCGTCGTGCTTCTGGACGGGAAGGTCGCGCAGGCGGGCACTCCCGCCGAGCTGCGCGCGCATCCGGCCGACGGCCGGCTCGAGGCGTTCCTCAGGGTCGTCTCGCGCGGGCCGCGGCACCCCGCCTAGTTTTCCTCGGGCTTTCGGCGGGAACGGCGGCTCCCGAGCCGTGTCACCTTTTCGGTGAGGCTCCCTTTCCTCACGTGCATCCCGGAGCGCGTAAGGTCGCCGATCGGCCCTTCCAGCGGCACGTCGAGCCCTGCCGACTTCGACAGGCCGATCTTCTGGCTTGCATAGACGCTGCGGTGTCCGACGAGGAGAAACGCCGTCCCGGCGGTGAGCGCCGCGTAGACGCCGACGTCCCGCGGCAGAAGCTCGATGCCCATGACGGCCGCCGCGATCGGCGTGTTCGCGGCACCGGCGACGACGCCCACGAAGCCGAAGGCCGCGAAGAGCCCCGTCGGGAGGTGCAGGAGCCGCGCGAGAGCCGCGCCGCTCGTCGCCCCGATGAAGAAGAGAGGCGTCACGATCCCGCCGCTCCCGCCGGTCTCCAGCGTGACGACCGTCGCGACGATCTTCCACAGGAACGCGAGGATCACGATCGTCCCTGTGGCGGCGAGCGCGTTCTCGATCGTCGGGACCCCGAGCCCCGCGTACGCGTCGCCGACGAGGGCGTAAAAGGCCGCGAGAAAAATGCCTCCGGCCACGGCGACGATGTACGGGTGCTCCTCGAAGCGCCTGAGGCCGCGCTCGAGCCCTCGCATCCCCTCGATCAGGAGGAGCGCGACTAGGCCGAAGACGGCTCCGAAGAGGATCGACAGGCCGACGAGCTCGGAGCGCCCGAGCCCGCCGAGCCCTTCGGGAAGGACGGGCACGGGCGCCCGCGAGCCGCAGACGAGGTGCGCGACGATGCCGGACACGAGACAGGGGAAAAGGACCGCGTACTCGATCCGCCCGAGGTAGAGCACCTCGATCCCGAAGAGGGCGCCGGAAATCGGCGTCCCGAAGACGGCCGCGAAGCCGCCGCCGATGCCGCAGATCACGAGGCGGCGACGGTCACTGTCGTTGAGGCGGAGGATGTCCGCGAACAGGCTCGTGATCGCGGCCCCGATCTGGGCGCAGGGCCCTTCCTTCCCGACCGAGCCTCCGAACGCGAGCGTCACGACGGTGGCGAGGAGTTTGACGGGCGCGACCTTCCACGGGATCCGGCCCGAGTCCCGATGGATCGCGGCGATGACAGCTTCGGTCCCGTGGCCGCGCGCCGTCGGCGCGAACCGCCGGATCAGGAGCACACACGCCGGAAGCGCGAGCGGGAGAAGCAATGTCGGCGAGATTCCGCCCGGGGTCACCCGCTTCACCCACGTCCCGGACGCCGCAAGCGCCCATAGGAACGCGCGCGTCCCAAAGCCGACGCAGAGGCCGGCGGCTGCGCCGAGGACCGTCCACTTCAGCGTGCTGATGACGAGCGCCGTGTGCTCCGTGTACCAGTGCGTCTCGTCGCTGAGCCGGGGAGGGGGCGCTTCGCCCGGGGGACCGAGGGAAGGCTCTCCTTTCACAGGCGAAGTCTAAGCTCCGAGACGAGAGAGGCCCACAGGCATCTGAACCTGACGTGCACACGACCCCGTATACCCTTGCGTCCGGGAGACCTCACGTGACCAAGCCGAACGCGCCCGATCCGGAGTCGCTCCGCCTCGCGGAGGACCGCGTGCGGAAGAAGAACTGGAAACGATGGGGGCCGTATCTCTCCGAACGCCAGTGGGGAACCGTCCGCGAGGATTACAGCCCGGACGGCTCGGCCTGGGAGTACTTCCCGCACGACGTGGCGCGCTCGCGCGCGTACCGCTGGGGAGAGGATGGCATCGCCGGCATATCCGACCGCCACGCGAGCCTCTGCTTCGCGCTCGCCCTGTGGAACGGGGTGGACCCGTACCTGAAAGAGCGCCTCTTCGGCCTCACCGGCGCCGAAGGAAACCACGGCGAGGACGTGAAGGAGTACTACTTCTATCTCGACTCCACGCCGACGCACTCGTACATGCGGATGCTGTACAAGTATCCGCAGGCGGAGTTCCCGTACGCGAAGTTGCGCGAGGAGAACGGCCGCCGCGGCAGGCGGGAGCTGGAATACGAGCTCCTCGACACCGGCGTCTTCCACGAGAACCGCTACTTCGACGTCTTCGTCACCTACGCGAAGGCCTCGCCCGAGGACATCCTCGTGGAGATCGAGGTCTTTAACCGCGGCCCCGAAGCCGCGCCGATCCACCTCCTTCCGACGCTCTGGTTCCGCAACACGTGGTCGTGGGGCCTCAACGCGCGAAAGCCGCGCGCGCGCAAAGCCGAAGGGCCGGCGGGCGCGGCGGCGGTCGCGATCGCGCACCCCGCATACGGCGACCGCACGCTGTACGCCGAAGGCGCGCCGGAGCTCCTCTTCACCGAGAACGAGACGAACAACCGCCGCCTCTTCGGCACCGAGAACGACGGACCGTACGTGAAAGACGCGTTCCACGAGCGCGTCGTCCACGGCGCCACGGAGGCGGTGAATCCCGCGGGCTTCGGCACGAAAACCGCCGCGTGGTACCAGTTCGACGTCCCGGCAGGCGGCTCGAAGAGGATCCGGCTGCGCCTGACGGATGCGGTGCCGGCCTATCCGATAGGGCCTCTCTTCGACTCGATTCTCGCCGCGCGTCGCGCGGAGGCGGATACCTTTTACGCGAACGTGATCCCGGACGACGTCTCGGACGACGCGAAGAGCGTCATGCGCCAGTCGTTCGGCGGGCTCCTGTGGAGCAAGCAGTACTACGGCTTCGAGATCGCCCGCTGGCTGAAAGGCGATCCCGATCAGCCGCCGCCTCCGCCGGAGCGGAAACACGGCCGCAACTGCGAATGGGGGCATCTGTACAACGCCGACGTCATCTCGATGCCGGACAAGTGGGAGTACCCGTGGTACGCCGCGTGGGACCTCGCGTTCCACACGGTGCCGCTCGCGCTCGTCGACCCCGACTTCGCCAAGCAGCAGCTCATCCTGCTCCTGCGCGAGTGGTACATGCACCCGAACGGGCAGCTCCCCGCGTACGAGTGGAAGTTCAGCGACGTGAATCCGCCCGTCCACGCATGGGCCGCGTGGCGCGTCTACAAGATCGACGCAAAGCGCTCGGGCAGGCCGGACCGCAAGTTTCTCGAGCGCGTGTTCCACAAGCTGCTCCTGAACTTCACGTGGTGGGTGAACCGCAAGGACGAAGAGGGAAGAAACGTCTTCCAGGGCGGCTTTCTGGGCCTCGACAACATCGGCGTCTTCGACCGCAGCGCTCCTCTCCCAACCGGCGGCCACCTCGAGCAGTCGGACGGCACGAGCTGGATGGGCATGTATTGCCTGAACATGCTCGCGATCGCCCTCGAGCTGTCGCGCGAGGACGACGCCTACGAAGACGTCGCGTCCAAGTTCTTCGAGCACTTCGTCTACATCGCGCGCGCGATGAACAACCTCGGCGGCGATGGCATCGAGCTGTGGGACGAGCAGGACGGCTTCTATTACGACGTCCTGCACCTCTCCGGCGGCGGCCGCCTCCCGATGCGCGTGCGCTCGATGGTGGGCCTCGTCCCGCTCTTCGCGGTGGAGACTCTCGAGCCCGACGTCGTGGACCGTCTGCCCGGTTTCAAGCGGCGCATGCAGTGGTTCATCGACAACCGGCCCGACTTCGCGAGTCACGTCGAGACGATCTCGACGGACGACGGCCCGCGCCGCTTTCTCTCGCTCGTGAGCCGCGACCGCTTGCGCTCGGTCTTGACGTACCTCCTCGACCCCGGGGAGTTCCTCTCGGACTTCGGCATTCGCGCCCTCTCGCGTTTCCACAGGGAGCACCCGTACGTGATCGACGTCATGGGCATGGAGCACCGCGTCGATTACGAGCCGGCCGAGTCGTCCACGGGCCTCTTCGGCGGCAATTCGAACTGGCGCGGGCCTGTCTGGTTTCCCGTGAACTACCTCATCATCGAGTCGCTCCAGAAGTTTCACCATTTCCTGGGCGATTCCTTTCAGGTCGAGTTCCCGACTCGCTCGGGAGAGAGGTCGACGCTGTCGGACGTCGCCAGCGAGCTCTCGCGCCGCCTCACCCGCATCTTCCTGCGCGACGAGAGCGGCCGGCGGCCCGTCTACGGAGGCGCCGAGACGTTCCAGACCGATCCTCACTGGCGCGACTACATCCTTTTCTACGAGTACTTCCACGGCGACATCGGCGCCGGGATCGGCGCGAGCCACCAGACCGGCTGGACCGGGCTGGTCGCGAAGCTGCTTCAGCAGAGCGGCGAATGACCGCCGGAACGGGCGAGCCCGACGGGCGCGAGTGGCTCGAAGCGAACGGCCTCGGCGGGTACGCGATGTCGACCGTCACCGGCGAGAACACGCGCAGGTATCACGGCCTGCTGGTGGCCGCGACGAAGCCCCCCGTTAGCCGCGCCGTGCTCCTGTCGAAAGTCGAGGAGACGCTCCTCGTGGGCGGCCGGCGCATCGACCTCTCGACGAACCTCTTCCCGGGAACCCGACATCCCGAAGGCTTTCGCTTCCTGGCGGACTTCCGGATGGACCCGTTCCCGACGTTCATATGGGACGTGGAAGGCTTCGTCCTCGAGAAGCAAGTCTTCATGCCGCACGGCGAGAACGCCGTGTGCGTGACGTGGCGGCTCGCGAAGGGCGGGAATGACGCCGGGCCCATCGGCCTCGAGGTGCGCCCCCTCGTCGCGTTCCGCGACTTTCACGCGCTCACGCATGAGAACGACACCCTGAACCGCCGGATCGAGATCGCGGAAGGATCGGTTGCGATCCAGCCCTACGAGCGCCTTCCTCAGCTGTTTCTCGGGCACAACGGGAAGGCGGAGCAGGCCGGAGATTGGTATCGATCCTTCGAATATGAAGAGGAGAGGGCGCGCGGCTTCGACTTCCGCGAGGACCTCTGGCACCCGTTTTCCCTGTCTTTCACCTTCGAGAAAATCCCGGGCGCCGCGCGCCCCGAGGCGGCGATCATTGCGTCGACCTCCCCCCGCTCCGCCGCCGACATTCACCTTCTAAGAAAATCCGAGCTCTCCCGAAGAGAGCATCTCGTTCGACGCGCGCCGGGGGGCCCTTCCTTTCGCAAACTCGTCCTCGCCGCCGACCAGTTCCTCGTCGCACGCGGCAACCTGACGACCGTGATCGCGGGCTACCCCTGGTTCAGCGACTGGGGCCGCGACACGATGATCGCGCTGCCGGGCCTCACGCTGGCGACCGGCCGGCCGGAGGTCGCGAAGGAGATCCTCCTCGCGTTCTCGGAGCACGTGGATCAGGGGATGCTGCCGAACCGGTTCCCGGAAGCCGGCGAGGAGCCGGAATACAACGCCGTCGACGCGACACTCTGGTATTTCGAGGCCGTGAGGCAGTACGTGGAAACCACGGGCGACCTGGCGCTCGTCGGTGACCGCCTCTTCAGAATCCTCGCGGACATCGTCGCGTGGCATGAGCGCGGCACGCGCTACGGCATCCGTGTGAGCGCGGACGGGCTCCTCCAATGGCACGCCGCGGGCGAGGCGCTGACGTGGATGGACGCGCGAATCGAAGGTCGCCCCGTAACACCGCGCGAAGGCAAGCCCGTCGAGATTCAGGCGCTCTGGTTCAACGCGCTCCGCACGATGAGCGACTTCGCGTCGAGCCTCGGAGACGGAGATTCTGCGAAAGCATATGCGGCGCGCGCGGAACGATGCCGCACGAGCTTCCTGAGGCTCTTCCCCGACGAGACGGCAGCCGGCCTCGTCGACTGCGTTGACGGCGCGTGGCCCGACCGGTCGGTCCGGCCGAACCAGCTCTTCGCCGTCAGCCTCCACCATTCGATGGTTCCGAAGCCGCTCGCGCGAAGCGTCCTTGCCATCGTCGAAGAGCATCTCCTGACGCCCTACGGACTCCGCACGCTGTCGCCGAAGGACCCGGCGTACCGGGGCCGCTACGAAGGCGGGCCCGTGAAACGCGACGCGGCTTATCACCAGGGCACGGTGTGGCCGTGGCTTCTCGGGGCCTATGCAACAAGCTTCCGCCGCGTGAATGGCGACGGCCCGAAGACCGCGAATGCGATCCGCCGCCTTCTCGCCCCGCTCGAGGATTTCCTGCTCGGCGACGGCCTCGGCCAGCTCCCGGAGATCTTCGACGGCGACGCGCCCCATCGCCCGCGCGGCTGCACGGCCCAGGCCTGGAGCGTCGCCGAGATCCTGCGCGTAGCCGTCGACGAGAGAGGCCGGAAGACACGGGAATAGGACTGGCCCGTTCCGGCATCCACCTGTTCGATGGTGAAAGGCGATCCATCAAGGCCTCGAACGGCTGATCCAGGCCGGCCTTGACTCCCGTATGGGAAAAGGTTGATTCTGCGACATAATCTCGTTCTCACACACTTCCGGGATGTTCCACTTCGTCCCAAAGCCGAAGCGTCAATCCCACGAATCCGCAGAAACTCGAAGGAGGCACACACATGAACCGTCGCCAGTTCGCCAGCACCCTCGGAGCCGCCGTCGCCGGTATCGTCGCCGGCAAAGCCCTTCTCGCCAACGACAAGCCGGCCGAGAAAGACAAGAGCAACGACCACGTTTGCGCAGGCAAGAACGGCTGCAAAGGTCAGGGCGCCTGCGCCACGAAGGACAACACATGCGCCGGCCAGAACGGCTGCAAGGGCAAGGGCGGCTGCGCCTCGGCGTCGATGAAACACGACTGTTCGGGCAAGAACAAATGCAAGGGCCAGGGCGGCTGTAGCACGAAGGACCACAAGTGCGCCGGCCAGAACGCCTGCAAGGGCAAGGGCGGCTGCGCGGTGCCGCTCAAGAAGAAGGCCGCACCCGCCGCCGCGCCGGCGGCCTACTGACCCCCTTCCCCATGGGAGACCGATTCGGATTGCCCGACCTCGGCGTGGGGGTCGGGCTCCGCACGGTCCACTTCGGTCACGTCCTCTCGAAGGCGCCCGAGGTGGACTTCTTCGAGGCCCTCACCGAGAACTTCCTCGACACGGGCGGGCGCCCGCGCCACATCCTCGACCGCGTCTCCGAACGCTATCCGGTCGTGCTCCATGGCGTCTCGATGTCCATCGGAGGGACCGACCCTCTCGATCTGGGCTACCTGAAGAAGGTCAAAGCGCTCGCCGTGCGCACGAACGCGCGGTGGGTGTCGGACCATCTCTGCTTCACGGGGGTTTCGGGGCGCAACACCCACGACCTGCTCCCCCTGCCGTACAACGAGGAGACGTTGCGCCACGTCGTCTCCCGCGTGAAGCAGGCATCCGAAGTGCTCGGGCAGCCTCTCGTCCTCGAGAACCCGTCTTCCTACCTGGAATTCCGCTCCTCGACGATGTCCGAAGCCGCGTTTTTCGCGCGCCTCCTGGTAGACGCCGACTGCGGGATGCTGCTCGACGTGAACAACGTCTACGTGAGCTCCGTGAACCACGGCTTCGATCCCATCGCCTACCTCGACGCGCTGCCGGCGGACCGCGTCGTGCAGTACCACCTCGCCGGGCACACCGACAAAGGCACACACCTCCTCGACACGCACAGCGCGCCCATGGTGAAGGACGTCTGGAAGCTCTACGCGCACGCGATCGCCCGCACGGGGCCGCGTGCCACGCTCTACGAATGGGACGAGGACATCCCGGACTTCGCGACCGTCCACGGCGAGGCGAAAAAGGCCCTGAAGTATCGCCCGCCGCTCGCAAGAGAATCCCGGGTCGACGCTCCGCGGCGGGCCGCCCGTGCCTGAGTTGCCGCGCCTCGAGCGCTGGATGCAGGCCGTGATCGTCCATCCGGGCGCCGTGGAGAAGGCCGTTCGCGCCCGTTCCGCGACGCGCCACATGAAGGCTGCCGAGGCGCGCCGCGCGATCCTGCCTTCGAAGACGATGGCGCCGCTCGAGCGGCTCGCGGTCTACCAGGGGATGTACCCGCTGCGCATGCGCGACGCCCTCGAGGCCGACTATCCCGGTCTCGCGGCGTTCCTCGGACACGAGCGCTTTTTCGATTTCGTCCTCGCGTACGTCGCGGTCCATCCCTCCCGCAGCTACACGTTCGCCCGCCTCGGCGACCACGTGCCCGAGTTCCTCCGGAGAACGCGCCGCTTTGGGCCCGCGCCTTTCCTCTACGACCTCGCGCGCCTCGAGCGCGCGGTCACCGAGGTCTTCGAAGTCGACGAGGAGGGCTCGGAACGCCCGTCACGTCCTCCCCGCCACGTCGCCGAGGACTGGGAGTCGCGCCGCTTCGCCACCCCTCCGACACTTCGCCTTCTGGCGTTCCGCCACGCCGCGGGCGCCGCGCTCGACGCGCTGAAGGCGGGGAAACGTCCGGAGACGCGCCCGCACGCGACGTGGGCGGCGCTGCATCGCCGCCGTTATTCCGTCTACCGTCTGGACCTGACGCGGGAGGAACTCCACCTCCTCGGGGCGCTCGCAAAGGGACGGACGCTCGGGGCGGCGCTTCGCGCGGCCGCCCGCGCGTGCGGAAAACCGCTCTCGCCCCGCGCCGTCACGCGCGCGTTTCGCATCTTCACCGCGGAAGGGCTTCTGCGCGAAGGTTGAGGGGCGATCGCCCTAAGGCTTCGGAGCCCGGGGCGGCAGATCGCACGCCGGCGGGTCCGACTGGAAGCCCACCTTGTTGTGCGTGCCGTCGCAGAACGGCTTGCTCGCGGATTGGCCGCACCGGCAAAGGGCGATCGTCGCGCGGCCGCCGAGGCCGAACGCTTTCTCCGCGCCGTCCACGAGGCCGATCTCCCCGCTCACGAGGAGCGGGCCGTTGGGCTTCACCAGAATCTTCACGTCGCTCATGTCGTCACCTCAATGCGCCTTCTTCTCGAGATCGAGGAAGCGCTTCTTCGCGGTCTTCAGGAACTCGAACGACTTTCCCCTGCCTTCCCAACCTTCGAGCGTCACGTTCGCCGCGAGGCCCGGGCGCGACACGACGAGGGTCGGAAATCCGCGCAACCGATAGCGGTCCGCGAGCGCCACCATCTCGGGCGAGTTGCGCCCGGTCTCGCGCTCGCGATCCGCCACTTCGATCGGCACGAAATCCTTCTCGATCTGCGCGGCCATCTCCGGTACTGCAAAGACCTGCCCTGCGAGCAGCCGGCACGGCCCGCACCAGGCGGCCGTGAAGAAGTAGAGCGCGGGCTTTCCGCTCTTCTTCGCCTCGGCGTCCCCTGAAGCGATCGAGCGCCATCTGATCGACATCTTGCCGGGCGCGGGCTTCGAGGCGCTCGTGTCCGAGCGCGACGGGCCCGGAAGGGCGAGAAGTATCGCGAAGAGAGCGGCGGCGAACGGAGGAAAGGATCGTGGCATACGCATCATTTCGATCTTAGCAGCGGCGAATCACTCACGCGCGGCGGAGACGCGCATAGGGGCGTCGGGAAGATCCGAGAGGAAAGCGCGCAGAGAACGCGGCCACTCGGACGGGGGACGCGTGAGCGCCTGCCTGAGCGTGATCGTCCGGATGCCGCGCGCCGCCTCGGAGAGGAGGGCGGCGGCAACTTCGTCCTGACCCGCATCGCGCGCCGCGAGCGCCCGGACGAGGGCGAGAACGGGAGCGTTGAAGACCCGCTCGGGCAGCGAGTCGAGGAACGCGCGCGTGTCGCCCGTCCGCCCCGACAGTCTCAGCGCTTCGGCCCGCAGGGCGGCCGTGTAGGCCGAAGGCGAAACGTCAAAAAGCCTCTCGGCGAGGCGGGAGGCGCGCTCCGGGCGAGCGATGTCCAGGTTTCGTAGCGTCTGGTCCGCCAGCCCCGCGACCCACGCGGTGTTGTACGTGCCGGGCCGTTCACCGTCTGGCCGCTCGAAGCACATGAAGAGATGCGGCCACCGGAACTTCGATGCGAGATACCTCACGAGCGGGGTCTGAGTCGTGATCTGCGGCGAGTCGGCCAGAAGGAGCGGAACCGCGTCGGGGCTCGTCGCGAGCCACGGAGGCGAAGACAGGCGGCGCCGGCGAGCGTCGTCGTCATGCTCCGCGAGACGGTTCGCGAGAAGAAACGGATGAATCCGGAACGCCGAGAAGGCTGGGTCCGACGCCGCGGGCACGTATCGGGGCAGCCAGTACATCCCCTCACGGCTCTCGGGCGGGCGAAAGGAAGGCGGGTATTCCTCGTACAGCGCGCGCGAGACGCGCGCGAGCCCCGTGGACGAAACGTAGTAGAACGTGGCCGCCTCGGCCTGAAACGTCCCGAGCGCATTCACGACGGTGCCGAGAATGACGAGTACGACGGCGGCGGTACGCCGCGCGGGCGTCCCCGCGGCTGCGCCCGCGGCGGACGCGAGAAGCGGCACGAGCGGGACCAGGAAGCGCGGCCCCCAGCCCCCGCTCCCGTCCCACGCCCACCAGGCCGAATACAGCGCGAGAAGGCCGGCGGCGAGCGCGAGCGTCGAGACCGCGGCGCCGCGTGTCTCCCGCCCGCGGACGAGCGCAACGAGCCCGACGGCGGCGAGGAGGCCCAGCGGGAAGTAGAGGAAGAGCCCCTTGTTCGGACCCACGAGGAGGCGCCAGGCCCCGTCGAGAGGCGGATGCGAAAAGTACTGCCCGCGTGCATAGGACGAGAACGGACGGCCGAAGCGAACGACCTCGAAGGCGAGCATTGCCGCGATCGGTATGGCGATGCCCGCGATGGCTGCGGCCCATGCCCGCACCCTCTCGCGCGCGAGAGGCCACGCTCCGGCGAGAAGCGGCAGAAGCGCGAGCGGGACGAAAAGGAGATTCACGACCTTCGTGAGGGCGAAAAAGCCGGCGCAAAACCCCGCGGCGAAGGCGAGGCCGAGCGCCGACCGTCCTTCCGCCTGGCTCGCGCGGGTCGCGAACATCACGGCGAACACGAGACAGACCGCTTGCAGCGGCTCGGTGAATCCGCACGCCGTGTACGGCCAAAGAGGCGAAGCGAGCGCAGTCCCGAACACGGCGAGCCCCTGGCCGAAGAGGCCCGCGCCGAGCGTCTTCGCGAGGAGGCCAGCCCCCGCAGCCGCCGCCGTCACGAGGAGGACCTGCAGGAGAACGAACAGCGTTTGCGACGTGCGCGCGCCGAAACGCGCCTCCCACGGGCCCGCTACGAGGGCGAACGGCACCTCGAGCAGCGGGAGCCCCATGCCGTAGGGCGACACCGCGTCGCCCGCCGGCCGCGGGATGGCGAACGTCTGTCCGCGCGCGATCCCAAGCTCGAAGGTCTCAGCGATCGAGATCGCGGTGTAGAGCATCTGCTGCTCGTCGCTGACGGTCCCGAACGTGCGCTCTTCGGCCGTCGCCGCGAGCAGGAGAAAGGCGGCGAGGACCGAAAGGCCGAGCGCCCGCGGGGCCCTGTTCAGGGGTGAGAGGGCCATCGGGCCGGCACCTGACGTTCCGATCCGGCGAGGGCGCGCCGGACCGCGGCGTTGGGCTCGGTCTCCACCGCGAAATACTCGGCGCCGTCCCGGGCGAATCCCTGGTCCGCGACATGCCGAAGGGCGGTTAGAAGAGAGTCGAAGTAGCCGGAGCCGTTGAAGAGGACGATCGGCCGTGAATGGTGGCCGAGCTGGCGCCAGGTCACGATCTCGAAGAACTCGTCGAGAGTGCCGAACCCCCCGGCGAGCGCGAGGAAGCCGGCAGCCACCTCCGACATTCGCGCCTTGCGCTCGTGCATCGTTGCGACGACCTCGAGATGCGTGAGGCCGCCGTGCGCGATCTCCTTTTCCGCGAGGCCCGCCGGGATGACGCCGTAGACGGGCGCGCCCTCCTCGAGCGCCGCGTCCGCGAGGATGCCCATGAGTCCGACGCGCCCGCCGCCATACACGAGGCCCGCACCGGCGCGAGCGATCGCGCGCCCGACGGCCGCCGCGTCGTCTGCGTGAACGGGCGAGAGGCCGGTGCGCGCGCCGCAGAAAACGGCGAGCAGGGGACGGTCGAATGTCATCGGCATTCCGGAATGATGCCCGAACGCCCAACGGGGCTGTTAAGGTCGCCGTCGTGCGCCGGTCCGTGCCGCTCGATCGCGCCCGTGCAACCCTTCGCGACGCGCTGCTCCGGCACGTTCCAGTGGACGCACGCGAGGAGCGGCACCAGAACGCGATTCTCCGTCTCGTCGAGACGGAGCCGGCCTGCTTCTCGCGCCACACGTTCACTCCCGGGCACATCACCGGCAGCGCCTTCGTGGTCTGTGAAGACACGGGCCTCGTCCTCCTGCACCATCACCGCCGCCTCGGTGCCTGGCTCCAGATGGGTGGTCACGACGACGGCGAGAACGACGCCCGGGCGACCGCTCTGCGCGAGGCGGCGGAGGAATCGGGCCTGAAGGACCTCACGCTCCTGTCGGACGAGATCCTCGATCTCGACGTCCATCCGATTCCCGCCGGCAAGGGCGAGCCGACCCATCTCCATTACGACGTGCGCTACGCGCTCGCGACCGCGACGCCCGGGGACATCCATCGCGATGCCGCCGAGTCCGTCGACCTCCGCTGGTTCACGCTCGGCGAGGCGGCCGAGAGAATGAACGAGCCGGGAGGGCGGCGAGCGCTGGCACGCGTGGCGAAACTGCTTTAAGCCACGCGGCCATGAGGCGCCCTTCACGCGGCGCTTCGCCGACGGCCTAGCCCTATTTACCCTCTAAGAGAATCCCCGGGTCTTTCTCCCGAGGCCGTTCCCTCTTCCGCCTCTCCGTACATGCGGTCGATGACGTCCCGGTACTTCTCGGCGACCACGCGCCGTTTGATTTTCATCGTGGGAGTCAGCTCGCCGCCGTCGATCGTGAAGTCGTCCGTGAGAAGCGTGAAAGCGCGGATCTGGCGCTCGTGGGGCTCGTCGCCGTTGAGGATGTCGATCGCCTGCTTCACGAGGGAGAGGACCTTCGGATCCTTCACGAGCGCGTCGTGATCCCGGAACTTCACGCCGGACGAGAGCGCCCAGGCCTCGAGCTTCTCGAAGTTCGGCACGATGAGCGCCGACAGGAACTTTCGCCGGTCGCCAATGAGGACAGCGGACGACACGTACCGTACCGACCTGAGCGCGGCCTCGATCGGCGCCGGAGCGATGTTCTTGCCGTACGCGTTGATGAGGATCTCCTTCTTGCGGTCGGTGAGCGTCAGGAACCCGTCCGCGTCGAAGGAGCCGATGTCACCCGTGAGGAACCAGCCTTCGGCGTCGAAGACGCTTGCCGTCTCGTCGGGCTTCCGCCAGTAACCGCCCTCCATCACGTTTGGGCCCTTTGCGAGAACCTCGCCGTCCGAGGCGAGCCGCAGCGTGACGCCGGGAATCGCGCGACCGACCGTGCCGAGGCGCCACTCGCCCGGGCGGTTGCACGAGAGGACGGGGCTCGTCTCCGTGAGACCGTAGCCTTCGTACACCTCGATACCCGCCGCCCAGAAAAATTCGGCGACGTCGCGGGAAAGCGGCGCGCCGCCCGAGATCGCGAAGCGAAAGCGGCCTCCGAGCCGGGCCTTGATCTTTCCGAAGACGAGCCGATCGGCAAGCGCGACCTTGAGCCTCAGGAAGAGCCCCGGCGCCTTCCCCGCCCCGACGACCGCGAGACGGCGGACACCGGTCTTCACGCCCCAGGAAAAGATCGCGCGGCGCAGGGCCGGAGCCTTCTCCACGGCCGTCTGGACGCGCATGAGCATCTTCTCGTACACGCGTGGCACCGCGGCGAAACAATGCGGCTTGACCTCGATGAAGTTCTCCGAGAGGTTTTCGATCGACTCCGCGTACGTGATGGTGGCGGCTCGCGAGAAGAAGAGATAGTCGACGATCCGCTCGAACACGTGCGCCAGAGGCAGGAAGGACAGGGCGCTCGTGTCGCTCGTCACGTCGAAGAGCGCCGAGCATGCGGCAACGTTCGACACGAGGTTCTCATGTGTCAGAACCGCCCCCTTCGGCTCACCCGTGGTTCCGGACGTGTAGATCATCGTCGCGAGATCACCCGGAAGGATCGACGACGCGCGCTCCTCGAAGGCGCCCGGGTCCGCGCGCAGGGCCGCGAGGCCCTTCTGGACCACGGTGGCGAAAGGTGTGGCCTTCCCCGCGCTCCACGGCACCTGGTCGAGAACGAGCACGTGCTTGAGCTCGGGGCAGCGGTCGCGGACGTCGACAACCTTCTGGAGCTCGACCGCGCTCGAGACGACGACGACCTTCGCGAGCGAATCCCGCAGGATGTACTCGACCTGGGGCGCGAGGTAGCTCGTGTAGATCGGCACGCTGAGCGCGCCAAGGGAAAGCGTCGCGAAGTCCGCCATCGGCCACTCGGGCCGGTTCTCCGAAAGAATCGCGACGCGGTCGTCCCGATCGACGCCGAGGAGCGCGAGCCCCAGGGCGAGGCCCTGGGTGCGCTCTCCGAAGTCCGTAGCGGAAAGAGGCGTCCAGGCCTCGTCGGTCTTCGAGACCAGGAGCTCCGCCTTGCCGCTCCCGGCGGCGAAGCGAAAGTAGTCCAGCAGAGTTTTCGCGGGAAGCGGTTCGAGCACGATCTGTCCGAGCCATTATGCCGGAGAGGGCCGGCGCTCGGCGGAGGGTCCGGAGAAGGGCTCTAGAGTGGCCGCACCGAGATCGAGAGCACGTCGGCGCAGCCTCGCTGGATCTCCTCGAGAACAGCTTCCTGCGGCGCCCGTCCCACCTGGATGTGGGCGCACGCGGCTTCCGCGCCCGCGAAGACGACGTTTCCCGTCTGTTCGACGTTGATCCCGGCCGCGCGCAGCACGCCGAACACGTGCGCAAGGACGCCGACGCGGTCGCGGTGCCGGACGGACAGGACGTGCGTCGCCGGCGTGCGGCTCGCGAGGTTGACGGCGTTCGGAACTTCCCCCGTCGAGGCGAAGGCCGCGACGATCCGCACGGCCTCTTCCGCGATGGCGGCCTGCGCCTGCTCGGTCGAGGCGCCCACGTGGTGCGTGCCGATGACGCCGGGAAGGAGCGCGATCCCGTCCTCGAAGGTGCCCGTCCCTCCGGACGGCTCCTTCGCGAAGACGTCGAGACCCGCTCGGAGCCCCTTCTCCACGATCGCGGCCTCGAGGGCCGGCTGGTCGACGACCTCGCCGCGGCTCGTGTTCACGAAGAAGGCGCCCGGCTTCATCGCCACGAAGAACTTCGCGTCGAGCATGCCCTTCGTCTCTCTCGTGAGCGCGCAGTGCACCGTCACGCCGTCGGAAGCGGCGGCGAGCGCGTGAATCGAGTCGGCGCGCGCCACGCCGAGCCGGGCCGCGCGGTCTTCGTCCAGGGAGCGGCTCCACGCGACCACCGGCATCCCGAAGGACTTCGCCCGCCCGACGACTTCGAGCCCGATCGCTCCGAGACCGATGACGCCGAGCGTGCGCCCGGCGAGGCCGCGAGCTTTCCCGTATAGCGACTTGTTCCAGACACCGGCGCGAAGGTCGTTCATCTGATCGACGATGCGGCGGTCGAGGGCGAGGATGAGACCCCACGTCAGCTCGGCCACGGCGATCGCGTTCTTGCCCGGGCAGTTCGACACCGCGATGGCGCGCGCCGAGGCGGCCTGCAGGTCGATCGTGTTCACGCCCGCGCCCGCACGGACGATCAGCGCGAGACCGGAGGCGCCTTCCATCTCCGCCGCTCCGACTTTCGTCGACCTGACGACGAGCGCCTCGGCGCCGGTCTCGGCGAGGCGTGCGCCGAGGGAAGTCCCTTCGAGCTTCGGCTCGTAGAGGACCTCGCAGCCGAGAGCGGCGAGGCCGTCCAGACCGGACTTTTCGAACACGTCTGCGACGAGCACTTTCATGGCGGACCTCAGAATCGGTGTACGAAGAGGCCGGACCGCAGCTTCGGCTCGAACCACGTGGACTTCGGCGGCATCGTGGCCCCCGCGTCCGCGATCGCCATGACCTCGGCGAGAGACGTCGGGAACATCGAGAACGCGACGGCTCCCCGCCCCGAGCGCACGCGCTCCTCGAGCTCGCCCGTGCCCCGGATCCCTCCCACGAAGTCGACGCGGGGATCCGTGCGGGGGTCGCCGATGCCCAGGACGGGCGCGAGCAGGCGGTCCTGGAGGAGGGAGACGTCGAGAGAGGCAATCGGATCCTCGCGATTCACGGGCTCGCGCGGCGTGAGGGTCTGCCAAATTTCTTCGAAAAGGAGGGAGAATTCGCCGCGGCGGCGCGGCTCGGGCACTTCGGCGGGCCGCACGTCGAACCGCTCGCGCACCTTTCTAAGAAAATCCTCTTTCCCCAGTCCTCCCAGGTCCTTGACCACCCTGTTGTACGGCAGGATCGCGAGCTCGCGGTCCGGGAAAATCGCGGCCGGGAACCAGTTGACGGGATGCTCGTCGGGAAGCGTCCCGAGCTTCCCCTTCAGCACGGCGCGCGCGCGCGCGGCCGACGCGCAGCGGTGATGGCCGTCGGCGACGTAGAGAAGAGGCACCGCCGCGAACGACGCGACGAAGAACGCGATGTCGCCCTCTGGCACGACCCAGAGAGTGTGTCTCACGCCATCCGGCGCCTCGAAGTCGAACTCCGGGGACGCCGCGGTCACCCGGGCGACGCGACCGTCGATCGCGTCCGCCGCCCGGTAGGTCAGGAACACGGGCTCGGCGTGCGCGGACTGCGCGAGCAGGTGCCGAACGCGGTCGTCTTCCTTGTCGGGCCGCGTCTTCTCGTGCTTGCGGATGACGTCCGCGTCGTAGTCGTCGACCGAGCACGTGGCGACGAGGCCGTCCTGCTTGCGCCCCCTCCACGTCTGCCGGTATACGAGGAGGCGGGGAACGGGGTCGCTCTCGAGCGTGCCGTTCGCGTAGAAGCCGTCGAGGTTCTCACGCCCCTTCGCGTAAACGGCTTCGGAATGGATGTCCACGTCCTCGGGAAGGTCGATCTCCGGGCGGCAGACGTGCAGGAACGAAACCGGGTTGCCAGCCGCGAGCGCGCGGGCCTCGCGGGTATCCACGACGTCGTAGGGGACGGAGGCGACGCGAGAGGCGAGCTTGCGCGGCGGGCGGCCGGAGGGGAAAGGACGGATGCGTGCCATGGGCAGAGTATCCCCCACCCCCGGGCCTTGCGCGGGGCGCCCGTGCTAGACTTTCCCATCGATCGGACCTGCTGCTGAAAGGAAATTCGGGGATGAAACTGTACGTCGGCAATCTCTCCTACGGTGTGAACGATGCCTCCCTCCGGGCCCTCTTCGAACCTCATGGAGCCGTCGAATCGGCCACGGTCGTCGCGGACCGCGAGTCGGGCCGCTCCAAGGGGTTCGGCTTCGTCGAGATGAGCGACGCGGATGCCCAGAAGGCCATCCAGGCGCTCAACGGGTCGCAGCACGACGGCCGCACGATCCGCGTCAACGAGGCCCGTCCGAAGACAGACGAGCCGCGCGGACCCCGCGGACCGCGCTGAGCGGGCGCGGGTTGCGGGTTGCCGAAGGGGGCACCCGCGGCATGACTCGTTTTTTTCGGGCTGCGACCCTGCCGGTCGCGGCCCTTTTTCTTTTCGCGGGCGCCGCGCCACGCGGGGACGATCTCGTGTTCACCGGCGGGCGGGTCGTAGACGGCACGGGGAAAGCGGCATTCCGCGGGGACGTGGCCGTCCGGGACGGCCGCATCGCCGCGGTGGGCGATCTCGCGCCGGACCGGATCGCCCGCGCCCGCCGCCGGATCGATGCCACCGGCCTCGTCGTCGCGCCGGGGTTCATCGACCTCCTCGGCCAGTCCGAGTACAACGCCTTGGTCGACCGGCGCGCGGCCTCCAAGATCACGCAAGGAATCACGTCCGAGGTCACGGGCGAGGGCGAGTCCATCGCACCCCTCGACGAAACGCTGCTCAAGAGCAACGAAGACACGTACCGACACTACGGCCTCAGGCCGGACTGGTCGTCGCTCCTCACGTACTTCATGAGGTTCCGGCGGACCCCCCCCACGATCAACCTCGGCACGTTCGTCGGGCTCGGGGGACTCCGCCGGATGGTCGTCGGAACAGAGGATCGGCGAGCCGGCCCGACCGAGCTCGACCGAATGAAGGCGCTCGTCGCGCAGGCCATGGAAGACGGCGCGCTCGGAGTCTCCACGTCGCTGCAGTACGTTCCCGATCTCTACAACTCCACCGACGAGATCATCGCCTGCGCGAAGGTTGCGGCCTCCCGCGGTGGCGTGTACTTCACCCATCAGCGTTCCGAGGGGAATCGGATCGACTCGTCGCTCACGGAGGTGTTCCGGATCGCCCGGGAAGCCCGCATCCCGGCGAACGTGTGGCATCTGAAGACCGCCTACCGGCGCAACTGGGGAGCGATGCCGAGGATCCTCGCCGCGTTCGCGGCCGCGCGCGCCTCGGGGCTGGACGTCGCGGCGAACCAGTACCCGTGGAACGCGGCTTCGAACGGGCTGGATGCCTGCCTCCCGCCCTGGGTCCGCGAGGGCGGCCGCGAGAGGCTGCTGGCGCGCTTGCGCGATCCCGAGGCGCGGGCCCGTATTCGAAACGAGATGGCCGAGGACGCCGACTCCTGGGAGAACCAGTGGTACGGCTCGGGCGGCGGGTCCGGCGTCATGCTCGCCGCCGTTCTCAACCCCGAGCTCAAGAAATACGAAGGCGGGACGCTCCAGGAAATCGGCGCGCTCATGAAGAAAGACCCGCGCGACGCGCTGATGGACATCGTCCTCGCCGACCGCGCGAACGCTCTGTGCATCATCTTCATGATGAGAGAGGACGACGTCCGGGCAGCCTTGAAAGATCCCTTCGTGGGCTTCTGCACGGACTCCGGGGCGGCGGCCACGGACGGGATTTACTCGGAAGAGAAATCCCACCCTCGCGCCTGGGCCTCGACGGCGCGCATCCTCGCCACGTACGTGCGCGACGAGAAGCTCATCTCTCTCGAAGAGGCCGTGCGGAAGATGACGTCGTTCTCGGCCGCGCGCGCGGGACTCCGGGATCGCGGCATTCTGAAGGCCGGGATGGCCGGCGACGTCGTCGCCTTCGACCCCGTCCGGGTGAAGGCCGTCTCGACATACGCCGACCCCCTACATTATTCCGAAGGCTTCCCGTACGTCGCCGTCAACGGCGCCCTCGTCGTCGACGGCGGAAAGATCACGGCGGAGCGCCCCGGGCAGCCGCTCGTAGGTCCCGGAACGAAGTTGCATTCGAACTAGGGCAAGGTTGGTACGGTTCGAAAACACCGTCTCTCTCGCAACACAATCAAAATCTCGAGTGTTCTCCTGGTGCTCGCGCTAGCCTCAAGACGGGACCGTCAGGTCTCGCTGTGGAGCCGGCCCTCAGTGGTGACTACGACGGCGAGAGCCCCGGCTGCCAGGGCATAGGCCAGGAGTCCGGCCAGAAACGTGGCCGTAATACCGACATGGATCGCGAGGAAGATGGCGGCCACGCTTGCCAGGACGGAAAGAGCTCCGTTCGCTGCCCATCCCCACATCCTGAGCATGGGGCGATTCCCAATGCGAGACATCCCGGCGGCCATCGGGATCCCCATGAGGAAGGCGATAGGCGCCATGACGACGGCGCAGAGAAGAACCCTGAGCGGAAGATCCAGGCCGACCAGGCGCACGAGGATCAGGCCACGGGCGAGGATGAAGGCGCCGAGGATAGCCAGGAGGATACCGAACGCAAGCGCGAGCCCCTTGGAAGAAGTGGATATGCGAGAGGCGCTCAGACTGCCTGCTCCGCTGAAGAGGAGCAAGACCGAGAGCACGGTTCCCAGAGCCCAAGTCGGGCTTCCGAGCACGAGGCCAAACGCGTGGAAGAACTCGATCTCGACCAGCATGAACCCCAAACCGAGGAGCGCGCAGTAAGTGAGGAACGAGGCTTCCGGGAGCGTGAGGGCTGGAGCCCTTCGGGCCGTTGGCGCCAGGGGCAGGCCGACGAATACGACGACAAGTCCCGCCAGAAGGCCGGAGCACCAGGCGAGAATCCGGAGCCCCTCGCCGGCTCTCCGGCCCGGGCCGGCGCGCTCGACAAAGTAAAAGGGGTTGTCGTCCGTGGACGGAGCAATGTCGAAGGCGGCCTCGCGGTAGAGCTGGGCGCGGTCTTGTCGGGCGTCGAGGATGCGGGCGACCACCGCGGCGATCGGCCTCCACGCGGAAGGCAGGGACGCCGGATCGGCAGGACCGTCCGGAGTCCAGAGCAAGGTGAAGCCGTTGTCGGCGCAGAAGCGACGCGCTATGTCGATCTCGTCACGGCGGAACGGTGTCTTCTTGACCAGGACGTAGCACATGCCCCGCCGAAAGAAGAACGGGCTTTCGACGGCTCCGACGAGAACATGCGCGCCTGGCGTGCTTGTACCGTGTCGGGTGAGCGCCTCGACGGCCACGGAGATACCGCGGAGAACATCGACCGGAGAGTCGGGTGGAAAACCGGGCTGCCGGACGCCCAGAGCACGCATGAAAGCGAGGTAGCCGCCGTCCGAGAGGTGTGTAAGATAGTCTTCGTAGGCCTCGACCGTATACAGGTAGTTCTCGCTCGCTGCGAGTGCGGTCGTGGTCCCGCCGGTATCGACCCAGGTAAGGCTGATCAGGTCCCACTGTTCGCGGCTGCGCCGTACGAACGTTCGTCCGTTCTCCAGGAATAGTCGGACCCCGGGAAGGTCGTACGGGTGCCCCGAGAAGCCGCCCACCGTTCTGTTCACAACCTCCACCACCAAGGGGTTGATCTCGACGGCCGTGATGTCGTGGCGTTCGGCGCGCACCGCCTGAAGGATGTCAACACCGCCGCCGGGCCCGATGATCAGCTGGCGCGACCGGGACGTCAGAAGCCTGTTCGTGAGGGCCGTAAGGTCGGCGTCCAGGTAGTCGTACCCGCGTAGGGACGCGGGGTTTCCGTCGAACTTCGCGATCTGAGTGCCCCCGATCCCGTCGATCATGAGGCTCATCATCTCGACGGAAGGTCCCCGATACGTCGGGGAGAGTGCCCAGGTGAAGAAGAAACCCGGGTGGAGCGTGACGCTGGAGAAGCTGTTCCACACGGTGAGGAGCCGCGGACTCGAGAGCCAGTTGATGTGCGGCGGGCTCTTGACGGTCTCAGAGCGGCAGAGCTGGCGCCCCGCGAGGAGAAGGGCCACGGACGCGACACACGAGAGCAGGGCGAGCCGATACCGACGCGCCCCGAACGCCAGCAGAACGGACCCGACGCCGACGGCGGGGGCGAGCGAGATGAGCGCGACCTCGACCGGGCTCGAGAACGAAAGCGCCAAGAGCGCGATGACGCAGCCGGTGGCGCCACCGACGAGGTCTACCGAATATGTCACGTGGAAGCGATCCGCCGAGGCCGCGAGAAGGACCGAAACCGCAAAACCGGTCAGCAGAAAAAACGGGAGCAGGCTGATCAGGACCCACAGAAGAGCCGTGATGGATGCCATGAGCTGGCCGGGATGGGGGGGAACTTCGACGTAGTGCTGCAGCGCGGAGAGGAGACCGACGTGCAGGGAGATCGCTCCGCCGAGGGCAGCAAGGCTGGCGACCTCAGGCGCGCGGGTGAGCCCCATTCGGGGCAGAGCAAAGTAGACCGCGAGCGCTCCCGATGCGAGGCCGAGCATGGCGAACGACACCAAGACGAACGCGAAGTAGTACCCAACTGTCGCGCCAAGGAAACGTGCCAGGACGAGCTGGGAGGCCAGGACGCATGCCGTGGTTACGCCCAAGCCGAGCAACACGAGCGGATTGCTGATCCTGCGGGCGGCTGGTGGCGCCGGGACGGTGCTGCAAGCACACACAGTACCGGACGGCGTCTCTCCCCCCATTTGGCGTCATCTTAACAGCGGGTGAAACGCCGTTTTACCCATCCCAACGCCAGCCTCATCGTCTACGTCTCGCTGCACGAAGCCGGGACAAGGAGAGGGAAAGGTGCGGGCCCCTCGGCCCGCTACCGCGCGGCGACGACCGCGGCCTCGATCATGATCGAGCCGAGGTCGACCACAGGGGCGGCGGCGAGCGTCTTCCTCCGCTTCCCGAGGAGCTCGACGACGCTGTCGCCGATCCTCAGGAGGTTTTCGCGGCTGGAGCCGCCGAGGTGCGGCGTCATGAGAACGTTCGGCGCGGACAGGAGCGGGCTGTTCGGGTCGGGCGGATCGCTCAGGAAGACGTCGGTCGCGTAGGCGCGCACCTTCCCCGACGCGAGCGCCGCGGCGAGCTCGGGCTCCACGACGATCGAGCCGCGGGCGGTGTTCACGATCACGACGCCGTCCTTCATCTTGGCGAGCGTGTGCTCGTTCACGAGGCCGCGTGTCTCGGCCGTCGCCGGAACGTGAAGGCTGATGAAGTCGGCGCGCAGGAACAGCTCGTCGAGATCGTCCACGAGCTCGGCAAGGGCGTGATTCGCGATCTGCGGGTCGTAGGCGATGACCTTCATCCCGAAGGCCTGGGCCCGCCGCGCGACCTCCGTGCCGATCAGGCCGGCGCCAACGAGGC
>Ga0209385_1000045_pt1 | contig 41862 bp, 38 predicted proteins | sample NGEPerB_FD_184506 | JGI IMG/M metagenome (GOLD analysis project Ga0209385, IMG submission 184506) | Arctic peat soil microbial communities from the Barrow Environmental Observatory site, Barrow, Alaska, USA - NGEE PermafrostAB12-B... | ecosystem: Environmental > Terrestrial > Soil > Wetlands >... | reverse complement strand
GAGCGAAAATCGCAAGTAGTGTTATGAATATATCCTCGTTTCGCGTGGTTTTGCCTTAAGGGACGGTATGGAAGCGACAGCGGCAACTCAGGTCGGCGCACGGCGGCGGTTCTGCCTCGTGCTGGTGAAGCCGTCGCATTACGACGACGACGGCTATGTGCTGCAGTGGATGCGCTCGCCGATCCCGTCGAATTCGCTCGCCTCGCTGTTCGGCCTGGCCAAGGATTGCGCCGACCGGAAGATTCTCGGGGACGACGTCGACATCGAGATCCACGCCCTCGACGAGACCAACACCCGCATCCGCCCCGATCGCCTGGCAGCGATGATCGAGGAAGCCGGTGCCGGCATGGTCATGCTGACCGGCGTGCAGTCGAACCAGTTTCCGCGCGCGCTCGATCTGGCGCGGCCGCTGCGCGCGCGCGGCATCCAGGTCGGCATCGGCGGCTTCCACGTCTCCGGCGTGCTGTCCATGCTCAATGGCGTCGACGCCGATCTCGATCGCGCCAAGGCGCTGGGTCTGTCGCTGTTCGCGGGCGAGGCGGAAGGCCGGCTCGACGAGGTGCTGCACGACGCGGCCGCCGGCCAGCTCAAGCCGCTCTATAATTACATGGACGATTTGCCGAGCATCGAGGGCACGCCGATCCCGCTGATGGCGGTCGAGCGCGCGCAACGCACCGCCGGCGGCACCACCAGTTTCGACGCCGGCCGCGGTTGCCCCTACCAGTGCTCGTTCTGCACCATCATCAACGTGCAGGGCCGCAAGTCGCGCCGCCGCTCGCCGGAGGATGTCGAGCTCATCGTGCGGACGAATTACGCGCAAGGGCTGCGCGCCTTCTTCATCACCGACGACAATTTCGCCCGCAACAAGGACTGGGAGTCGATCCTCGACCGCCTGATCTACCTGCGCGAGGTGGAAAAGTTCAACATCAGCTTCGTCATTCAGGTCGACACGCTCTGCCACAAGCTGCCGCATTTCATCGAGAAATGCGCGCGCGCCGGCGTCAAGCGCGTATTCATCGGGCTGGAGAACATCAATCCGGACAATCTGGCCGGCGCCAAGAAGAAGCAGAACAAGATCACCGAATACCGGCAGATGCTGCTAGCCTGGATGAATGTCGGCGTGATCACCTATGCCGGCTACATCCTCGGCTTCCCGAACGACACGGTCGAGTCGATCATGCACGACATCGACGTGATCAAGCGCGAACTGCCGGTCGATCTGCTGGAGTTCTTTTATCTCACGCCGCTGCCGGGTTCCGAGGATCATCTCAAGCTGTTCAAGGCCGGCGCGCCACTCGACCCGGACATGAACAAGTACGATCTCAACCACATCTGCACCACGCATCCGCGCATGTCGCGCGAGGAGTGGGATCGCGCCTACAAGATGGCTTGGCAGCGCTATTACACCATCGAGCACGTCGAAACGGTGCTGCGGCGGGTGGCGACGACCAAGGCCAACGCCAGCAACGCGCTGTTTCTCATCACCTGGTTCATGGGCAGCATCAATATCGAGAACATCCATCCGCTCGAGAGCGGCTTCCTACGGCTGAAATTCCGCCGCGACCGGCGCGCCAGTTTTCCGCGCGAGGCGGTGTGGTGGTTCTACCCGAAATATTTCGCCCAGCTCGCTGCCAAGCTGGTGCGCTGGACGGCGCTCTATTTCAAGCTCCGCCGCATCTATCTGCGCATCAAGCACGATCCGCAGCGCTACGCCTATACCGACATCGCGATGACTGCGGTCGCCGACGACGAGGCCGACACGCACGAATTGTTCGGGACCGGCGCGGCGCAAGCCTATATCGCGCAGGCCAAGCGGGTGAAGGACGCGCAGGAAGGCCACGCGCACGATGCGGTACAGGTAGAAGCGGCCGAATAAAGTTCAGCCGATCCGCGCCAGCAAGGCCTGCGCCCGCAGCAGATGCGGGCGGTCATACATCTTGCCGTCGATGCCGACCGCGCCGGCGCCGGGTCGCGCGGCGAAGGCGGCGACCACCGTCTTCGCCTGCGCGATCTGCTCGGGGCTGGGCGTGAACACCTCGTTGATCACCGCCACCTGCGCCGGATGAATGGCGAGCCGCCCGGCAAAGCCGTCGCGGCGGGCGTCTTGCGTGTCGCGGCGCAGCCCCTCGGAATTGCGGAAATCGACATAGACCGTCTCGATCGCCGGCAGCTTGGCCACCGCCGCGCCAAACAGGCACATGTTGCGCGCCAGCCGATAGGGCTCGGTCAGTTGGCCCGCGGCATCGCGGTTGGCCTCGGCGCCGAGCTCGGCGGAGAGATCCTCCGGGCCCCAGGTCATGCCGATCAGCCGCGCGCTGGCATCGCGGAAGGTGCCGGCGAGAAACAATCCGGCGGCCGATTCCACCGCCTGCGCCAGAATTTTGATTCCGCCCTCGGGCAGGCCGGCGATGGCTTCGCGCGCGGTCAGCTTGGCGTCGAGATGTACGACGCTCGCGCCGCCTTCCGCCTTCGGAAACACGATGGCGTCCGGCCGGCCCGCCACGACCGCCTCGAGATCGGCATCGATCATGCCGGTGTCGAGGCCGTTGATGCGCACCAAGAGGCGAGGACGCGGTTTCTTCGTTTGCGCGGCCTTGAGGAATTCCAACGCGGCGGCGCGCGCCTGCGCTTTGCGCTCCGGCGTGATCGAATCCTCGAGGTCGAGGATCACGGCGTCGGCGCCGCTCGCCATCGCCTTGTCGAGCTTGGCCCCGCCGTCGGCGGGAACGAACAAAAGAGAACGCATCATGTTTGCCGCGTCACTTCGGCCGCATGATGATGAAGGCGTTGCGGTGGCATTCGGCCACCAGCGTGCCGTCCTGCTTGAACGCCTTGTGATGGAATTCGACGATACCGGCGCCGGGGCGCGACTTCGACGCCCGCTTGCTCACGACCACCGTCGTGCAATTGACGGTGTCGCCCTCGAACAGCGGATTGGGGAATTTTACGTCGGTCATGCCGAGATTGGCGATCGTGGTGCCGACCGTCATGTCGGAGACCTGGATGCCGCACATCAGGCCGAGCGTGAACAGCGAGTTCATCAGCGGCTGGCCCCACTCGGTCTCGGTCTCGCAGAAATGCCGGTCGATGTGCAGTGGCTGCGGGTTGAGCGTCATGTTGGAGAACAACATGTTGTCCATCTGGGTGACGGTGCGCCTGTAGCGGTGCTCGTACAGCTTGCCGACCTCGAAGTCCTCGAAATAGAGCCCGCCGCGCTTGTGCCGCTGGATCGTATCCACCATCGCTGTCCTCCGCATCTCGTTGCCGCCGCCGTTAATCATTCATTTACCATAATTATCCAGGATCGACAGAGTTCGCGAATGTCGGTGTCCGGTTTGGCCATATTTTCGGCCCGCGACCTTGAGGCCCGTCTTTATAAGGCCAGACATGGCGATCGATTCCATCATAGCCAATGCGTCGGCGCGCGTCGCGGGCGCGATCCGCGACGCGGCGCGTTCGACCGGCGCCAGCTTTGAATATCTGCTGACCGCCGCGCGCATGGAATCCAACCTCAATCCGGCCGCGCAGGCAACGACCTCGTCGGCGAAGGGGCTCTACCAGTTCATCGATCAGACCTGGCTCGCGACCCTCAAGAATGCCGGGCCGGCGCACGGCTATGGCCAGTATGCGGACGCTATTACGCTGAATGCGGACGGCCGTTACGACGTAGCCGATCCGAACCAGCGCGCGGCGATCATGCGCCTGCGCAGCGATCCGACCGTGAGCGCGACCATGGCGGGCGCCTTCACCCAGACCAATGCCGCGCAGCTGGCTGCCGCGATCGGGCGGCAGCCTTCCGAAGGCGAACTCTACATCGCGCATTTCCTCGGCTCCGACGGGGCCTCGAAGCTGATCAACGCCGTGGCGAGCCAGCCGCGCGCCAACGCCGCCGAGCTGTTTCCGCAAGCGGCGGCGGCGAACCCGAGCATATTCCAGAACAGATCCGGCCAGCCGCGCAGCACCAGCGAGGTCTATGCCACGCTGACCGGCCGCTTCGATGTCGCCCGTTCGGTCATGTTTGCACCCACCCTGCGCGGCAGCACCGCGCCAGCCGCTTCCCCCGACATCGCCGGCGTTACGCAGGCCTTCGCGCAAGCCAATGACGTGCCGCTTGCGGTGCCGGTGCCGGTCCCAGCGGCAGCGCCCGCGGCGAGGCCTTTCTTCCAAACCATGTTCAGCGATCGCGGCAACCGAGCGGTGACGCAAACCGTGAGCAATCTATGGACGCCGGCCAGGTCCGACACGCCGGCCGCGCCGTCGCTCATGCTCAATCTGTTCACCGATACGCCGGCCGCACCCCGCAAGCCGGCCGGCGGCAAGATCTGAGACAGAGCGCGCGGCTTACCGCATTGTTAACGGCTCCATAATTTCTATGGTGAACGCTTTGTTAAGCGTCGTCGATTAGGCTTAGCCATGCCGTCGATGTGCACGATGGCTGTCGGTCGCGTCAGGTTGTGCCAATGATTGTCCGTCAGTTTTTGCAGTGGATACGCCATGCTCCGCCCGGCGAAAGGGCCGAGGCCACATCGGCGCTCGCACGCGCCTATCTCTATTCCGATCTGTCGCCCGACGACATCGCCGCTGCTGAAGGCGCGATGATCATGCTGCTCGACGATCCCTCGCCGCTGGTGCGGCGCGCGCTCGCGGACGTGTTCGCCACTTCGCAGAAGGCGCCGCCGGTGGTGGTGCACGCGCTCGCCAACGATCAGCCGGAGATCGCGATGGCGATGCTCGCGCTTTCGCCGCTGTTGCAGGAAGCCGATCTGATCGACCTGGTGGCCACTGCGCAGCCGGCGGCACAGGCCGCCATCGCCAGCCGTGCCATGCTGCCGCGCTCGCTAGCCGCCGCCATTGCCGAAGTCGGATCGGCACAGGCCTGCCTCGCGCTGCTGGAAAATTCCGACGCCGACATCGCGTCGTTCTCCATCGACCGCGTCGTCGAGCGCTTCGGCCATCTGGCGGCGATCCGCGAGCCCGTGTTGGCGCGCGCCGATCTGCCGATGGCGACCCGCCAAGCGCTGCTCAGCAAGCTGTCGCAGACGCTGGCCGGCTTCGTCGCCGGGCGGCAATGGCTGGGCCCCGAACATGCGGAAGACGCGGCGCGCGAGGCCTGCGAGAAGGCGACCGTCGCGCTCGCCGCCGACACGCCTTACGAGGAGGTCAGCCACTTGGTGCAGCATTTGCGCCAGAGCGGACAGCTCACCGCCGGCATGATCCTACGCGCGCTGCTCTCCGGTAATGTGGTGCTGTTCGAGGAGGCGCTGGCGGAATTGTCCGGCGTGCCGATCGACCGCGTCACCAGCTATATCCACGACCGAAATATTTCCGGCCTTAGCGCGCTCTACCGCAAGGCCGGACTGCCGGATACGGCTTATCCGGCGTTCCGCGCAGCGATCGCGGCCATGCGCGAGGGCGCGCTGGTCGGCGAGCGGGGCGGGGCGGCGCGGCTCAAGCGGCGTATGGTCGAGCGCGTCCTGAGTGCTTGCGCGGCCGAGCGCGGCCGGGATCTGACGTCGCTGCTGGCACTGCTGCGGCGGTTCGTGGTCGAGGCTGCGCGCGAGGAAGCGCGCATGTTCTGCGACGATCTGGTCGCAAACGATCATTCGATCGACGCCGGCCGGCTCATCGACGACGCGCGGCTGGTGGCGTAGCGCCACCCGTCATCATCCGCTCCCCCGCCTGCGCGGGGCATGACAGCGGCTATTCCGGCACTATCGACGGGCCCTTGATCTGTGCGAGCACGTCCGGCCGGCCGCGGTTCTCATGCATGAGAAACTCGTCGGTCACCGCGCTCAATCGCTTGGTCAGCGTGGCGGCCAATTCCTTGGCGTCGGAGCGGGAATATTCGCGGTGGATCGCGCGCACCGCATCGACATGCTGATCCACCAGCTTGACCGGAATGCGGGTCACGTCGGGCGTGTGCTCGATCAGCCGGCACAGGCTGTCGGCGGCCAACGCCACCAGGGGAAATCCGAAGGTCGCGGCTTCGCCCTTGATGTCATGGGCGGCGTGGAAGAGCGCGTCCTTGCTCGCCGCGGTGAAGCCGCCGGCGGCGATACTGCGTCGGGCCTGGTCGAGCCGTTCGCATTCGGAGTCCATCCAGGATGAGAATTCCGTCGACAGGTCGGCCAGCGCCTTTTCCGCGCGCGCGACCGGATCCTCTCCGGGCGGCAGCGGCTTGACGCTGACCACCTTGCGCAGCTTGTTTTCCGGCTGAATGACCTCGTGATCGCCGTAAGTAGCGACTGCTGCCGAATTCTTTTTAGGGGGGGCCATGGTGCTTTGCCTTGTCAGCCTTGGGAGCGAACTTTTTCAAACAAGGGAGCTTGCTTGATGATGTCGGCCTTGCCGCCTTTGCGGCGCTCGGTGCCGACATAATTCGGATTGACGTTACGGCGGCGATCGGGACCAAAATAGGTCTTGGTCTTGATGAACGGGCGCGGATTGGCGACCACGTTGACGATGCGCTGATAGAGGCCCTTGGCCGAGATCGGCTTGGCGAGGAATTCGGTGACGCCGGCATCGCGCGCCGAGACCACGCGTTTCTTTTCCGAATGCCCGGTGAGCATGATGATCGCCACGTAAGGATTGGAGTTGGCGCCCGGCTGGCGAATCATCTGGGTGAGTTCGAGCCCGTCGAAGATCGGCATCGCCCAATCGGTGATCACGATGTCGGGGGTGTGGTGGGTGAAGGCTTCCAGGCCGGCCGCGCCGTCTTCCGCCTCATGCACTTCGCGCGCGCCGAAGCCGTGCAGCAGCGTGCGCAGCATCCGGCGCATATGGGCGTTGTCGTCAATGACGAGGAAACGCAGGCGGTTGAATTCGATGCGGACCATGGTGCCCCGGGCCTCGGGCGTAAGCCCGATTCCGTCCGAGAAAAGCTACTGGGGTGCCGTTAAGGAAGGGTTTAGGATACCGGCGCGGCGCCGGCTGGCGTCAAAACCATCGTTCCGCTGGACCCATCGACAAGGACCGTCATTGTTGGGGGTAGGCGTTGCTCTCATATGGCCCAGGCATGAAGACCATTTTGATACCGACCGAGGATCACGACGCGATGCCGGCTGTTCTCGAAGCGGCCCGGCTGGTTGCCTGCATATTCGACGGCTATATGGAAGGCTTCGCGGTCCGCCCTTCGCTCGCGACCTATGTGACGGTCGAGCCGGTCAGCAGTCTGGCGATCTCGGGCGCCTTCGACGCTGACAGCGCGCCGCAGGCACGCGCCCAGTTCGAAGCCTTCATGCAGGCCCATGGCGTGCCGCCGGGCGTGTCCGAGCCGGCGGTCTTTTCCTATGGCTGGCCGCGGGAGGAGCTTGCGGACGATGCCTTCATCGGCAGCTACGGCCGCGTCTTCGATCTGATCGCGCTCGGCCGGCCGGGGCCAGAGCCGCAAAATCCCCGCATGCCGCCATTGGAAGCCGCGCTGTTCGAAAGCGGCAGGCCGGTATTGATCGTGCCGCCGACCGCGCCAAAGACAATCGGACGCAACGTGCTCGTTTCATGGAACCGCAGCACCGAACAGGCGCACACCAACGCCTTCGCGCTGCCGCTGCTGCGCCTCGCCGACAAGGTGACGGTGTTCACTGTGGAAGGCGGCACCATAACCGGACCGTCGGGCGAGGAGGCCGCGCTTCACCTGCGCCGGAACGGCATCAAAGCAACGGCGTTGACGGTCAAGGCTGGAGCCCGCACCGGCGGAGAAGCGACCGGTGAAATCACGCTCGAGCATGCGGCCTCACTTGGCTGCGACCTCCTCGTCAAGAGCGCCTTCACGCAGAGCCGTTTGCGTCAATTGATCTTCGGCGGAGCGACGCGTCACATTCTCGCCAACGCGACCTTGCCGGTCTTCATGGCGCACTGATAAGCCTATCGGCCGCACGAGAGCAGGACCTCAGTCATTTGTCGAACGGGCCCGACCAAAGCAAAAGCCCCACCGGGCCCGCAGCAGCGAAATATCCGGCGTTCCTGACCGTATTCCCCTCGATCATGCTGCCGATGTTCCTGGCGGTGGTGGATCAGACCATCGTCGCCACCGCGTTGCCGGCGATTGCAGCCTCCACCGGCCAATTCGAGCGGGCGTCATGGATCGTCGTCTCTTACCTGATCGCATCGACGATCGCGGCGCCGATCTACGGCCGGCTCGGCGACGCGTTCGGCCGCCGCCGGCTGATGTTCGCGGCGCTCGCCGTTTTCATTATCGCGTCGCTGCTGTGCGCGGCCTCGCCCAGCATCGAGCTGCTGACGCTGGCCCGCGTGCTGCAGGGCCTGGGCGGCGGCGGGCTGATGACGCTGTCGCAGGCGCTGATCGGAGAAGCATTCCCGCCGCGCGAGCGGGCGCGCTACCAAGGTTACCTCGCCGCGGTCGCGGTCTGCGCCAATACATTTGGACCGGTCGCCGGCGGCTATCTGACCGAGCACTTCGGCTGGCAGTCGATCTTTCTGGTCAACCTGCCGATCGGGCTGGGCGCGGTCGCGCTGACCTGGCGGCTGCCCAGTCCGAAGATGGAGCGGCTAGCTTGGCGCGCCGACCCGGGCGGGCTCATCCTGTTCACGGTGTTCGTGGCGACGACGCTGCTCTCGCTGGAGCAGGTTCAGCACGTCAATCTGAGTGCGCTGCCGCTGGGCGCCGGCCTGTTCGCGGCGGGCTTGGTGGCGCTCGGGTGGCTGATACGCCATGAGAACCGGACGCCATCGCCGCTTATTCCGCTTGGGCTGTTGCGCCAGCCGGCGATCTGGCACAGCGACGCCTTGGCTGCGTGCCACGGCGGCGCCTTGGTTTCCTTGATCACGTTCCTTCCGGTTTACCTGCAAGTGGTGCGGGGGGCTTCGCCGTCGGAGACCGGCTTCATGCTGGTCCCGCTCACCATTGGAATCGGAACCGGATCGCTGCTGACCGGCCGGCTGGTCAACAAGACCGGATTGACCACGGTCTACCCGATCGTTGGTCTTTCGCTGGTCACCGCGAGTTTCATAGTTCTCGCCGTTTGGGCGTCCGCGCTCGGCACGTCCGCGCTTGCCGGCCTGCTGCTATGCATTGGGCTGTGCATGGGAACGGTGATGGGGGTCGTGCAGGTCAGTGTGCAAAGCGCCGCGGGCCTGTTGCGCCTCGGCGAAGCAGCCGCCTCGGTGCAGTTTTCGCGTTCGATCGGCGCCGCCTTCGGGACCGCGCTGGTGGCGACCGTATTGTTCGCCTACCTCGCCATCAGGAATCCGGAAGCGGCCCGCATCTTCACGACGATGGTCAAACATGCAGACGTCGGAACCTTGCTGCCGTCCGGTCAGCAGGCCGCCATCCAAGCCGATATTAGGGAAGCGTTTCGCGCCGCTTTTCTGACCATGGCGGCGTTCACGACGGCGGGCTTTTTCTTCGCGCTCACTAATCCGCTGCGTCGAATCTGACCCTTAAGCCTTCAACAGGCTCGCCATGATGCGCTCGCGCGTCAGCGGCAGATCGCGGATACGCGCGCCGAGCGCATGCGAAACCGCGTTGCCGATCGCCGCGGCGGTGGGGCCGGCGGTCACTTCGCCGACGCCGAGCGGCACCTCGTCCTTGGTGTTGATCAGCTCGATGTCGATCTCCGGCACCTCGCTGAATTTCAGCACCGGATAGGTCTCCCAATCGATCGAGCTCACGCCGTTGTCGAACCGCACTTGCTCCTTGAGCACCCAGCTCGCCGACTGGATGATGCCGCCTTCGAGCTGATTGATCACGCCATCCGGATTGATGACCAGCCCGGCGTCGGTCGCGCACCACACGTGCGCCAGACGGATTTCCTCATCGACGTCGAGTTCGACCACCACGGCGGAGTAGGCGGCCCGGTTCTTGTAGCGCGCAAAGGCGATGCCGCGGCCATGGCCGGCGCCGCCCGGCGCCCCCGCTTTCCAGCCGGCCATGGCGGCGACCTTCTCGATCACCGCGCGCGCGCGTTTATCGGCAGTGATCGACAGCCGGTATTGCACTGGATCCTGGCCCACGCGCTCGGCCAGCTCATCGATGCAGCATTCGAGCGCGAACACGTTCGGCATGGCGCCGAGACTGCGCAACGCCGATGTGCGCACCGGTGTTTCCGTCACCAGATGATGGACGATGCGCTTGGCCGCGATGTCGTAGAGCGGCTCGGCATTGCGGGTGGCGCCGCCGCCATTGGCTTCTGGCACGTCGTTCGGCGGCGGCTCCGGCGGCGGATTGGGCAGCGCAACCGCGCCCAGCAGAACGCCGCCGGCGCCGGGCCGCTTGTTGTGCGTGCCGCTCCAGATTTCCTGCGTCCAGTCGGTCGGCTTGCCGGCGTCGTCGAGCAAAGCGTGGACCTTGACGATCATCGCCGGGGTTTTCGGCTCGTAGACGAACTCTTCCTCGCGCCGCCAGCGCACGCGGATCGGCTTGCCCGGCATCTGCATGGCGATGATGGCGGCGTCGGCGGCGGCATCGTCGGCGCCGTTGTGGCCGTAGCAGCCCGAGCCCTGCACGTGGTGCACGGTGATGGCGGAGGCCTCGAGGCCGAGCGTTTTCATCAGCGCGGCGCGCAACGGAAACACGCCCTGGCAATGCGTCCACACCGTCAGATGGCCGTCGCGATACTCAGCCAGTCCGCAGGATGGCGAGATCGAAGCATGCGCGAGATAGCCACGGCTATAGGTGGCCTCGAAGCGCTGGCGGCCTTGGCCGCCGCCCGATTCCGGCGCTCCGAACACCCGGTCGATCCACGGCCGTTGCAGCAGCCAGGAGGCCTCCGCCTGCAGCGCGGTCGGCGTCTCGACGTTTTGCCAAGTCACGGCATTGACCGCCGCGGCGCCCGCCAGATCGACGGCGGTCTCGTCATTGCCGACGATGGCGAGGAAATCGCCGTGACGGACGAATTCGACCGGCGCCTTGGCGGCGCGCTTGATCGCCTGCTCATCGATGGCGCCGATGCTGGCGCCGGGGTTGGGCTGGCGCACCACCCGCGCATGCACCATGCCGGGAAGCACCATGTCGTGGATGAACACGGCCTTGCCGAAAATCTTGTCCGGCAGGTCGAGACGCTCGCTGCTTTCGCCGATCCGCTTCATGTCGGCGACCGACTTGCGCGGCCCGCTGCCGGTAGCCTTGACGGCCAGATTCACCGCGCCGGCGAGCGTCCAGTAATCCTGGCCGGTCGGCGCGTTTTTGCGCAGGATGCCGCCGTCGCGGATGGAAAGCTCAGTTGCCTGGCAGCCGATGATTTTGGCCGCCTGATCGAGAAACAGCGCGCGCACGTCGGCGCAGGCCTGCCGCATGGCGACTCCGCCGAATTGGATTGACTGGCTGCCGGCGGTGTAGCCCTCGTTCGGCGTGCGCTCGGTGTCGCCGGAGCAGATGACGATGCGCGCCATGGCCACATCAAGCTCGTCGGCGGCGATCTGCGCCATGGCGGTGAGCACGCCCTGGCCGAGTTCGACGCGTCCGGTGCCGATGCCGACCTTGCCGGGCGAGGGGAACGATACCCAGCGATCGAGGCTCGGATTGTCGGCGAGCGGGCCGGGAAGCGGTGCGTTCATGGCGTGGTACCCGCCCTCATTTGAACGGCGGCCTTGGCCACCGCCCGCATGATGCGGTTATGCGTTCCGCAGCGGCAGATATTATCGTCGAGCGCCGCGGCGATTTCTGCGCGCGTCGGCGACGAATTTTTGTCGAGCAGCGCCTTGGCCGTAATAATAATGCCGGAAAGGCAGTAACCGCATTGGCCGGCCTGCTCGTCGATGAAGGCCTGCTGCAGCGGGTGAGGGCGCTCGGGCGTGCCCAGCCCCTCGATCGTGGTGATTTTCTTGCCGGCGACGCTCCACACCGGCTTGGCGCAGCATTTCTCAGGCTGACCGTCGATCAGCACCATGCAGCAGCCGCACTGCTCGAGCCCGCAGCCGAACCTTGTGCCCATCAGGCCGAGTTCGTTGCGCAAGATATTGAGCAGTGGCGTCTCTTCATTGTCGAGCGAAACGCTGACCGGCTTTCCATTGACGTGAAAATCGAATTTTTTCGCCATTCGCCGTTCTCAAAATCCGAATTGCTCGCGCAGGATGCGTTCGTCGAGATTGTGGCCGGGATCGAACAGCATGTTGAGCGACACGGCATGGTCCATCTCGACATCGACGCTGCGCACCGAGCGCACCTCGTCGGAATCGGCGACCGCGGCCACCGGCCGCTTGTCGGCGTCCTGTACTTCGATGGTGACCTTGGCCTTGTCCGGCAGCAGGGCGCCGCGCCAGCGCCGCGGCCGGAATGGGCTGATCGGCGTGAGCGCGAGCAGCGGAGCGTTGATCGGGATGATCGCGCCCTGCACCGACAGGTTATAGGCGGTGGAGCCGGCCGGCGTCGCCAGCAGCACGCCGTCGGCGACCAGCTGGGCCAGCCGCTCCTGACCGTCGATCAGGATGCGCAGGTGCGCGGCCTGCGCGCTCTGGCGGAACAGCGACACCTCGTTGATGGCGCGATGCTCATGCATGCGCCCGGCGGAATCGCGCGCGAGCATCACCAGCGGGTGGATGATAGTAATTTGCGCGGCGGTGAGTCGCTCGACGAGATTGTCGATCGAGAAATCATTCATCAGGAAGCCGACGGTGCCGCGCTGCATGCCGTAGATCGGCTTGCCGGAATTCATGAACTTGTGCAGGGTTTGCAGCATCAAGCCGTCGCCGCCGAGCGCTACGATCACGTCGGCGTCCTTCGGCTCAACATTGCCGTAGCGCCCTTGCAGCCGCTCATAGGCCTCGCGCGCCTCCGGCGTCGAACCGGCGACGAGGGCAATGTGCTTGAAACGCTGGGGCGGGCGGCTCATTGGGGCCAACTCTTAAGGACTGCACTATGGAACGCGCGGTGCTCGTCTATACGACTTGGCCCTCGATTGTCGAGGCGGAGGCGGCCGGCCGCAAAATCGTCGAGCGGCGGCTGGCGGCTTGCGTCAATATCCTGCCGGGGATGATCTCGCACTACTGGTGGGAGGGCAAAATCGAGCGGGCCGAGGAAGTGGTGATGATCATCAAGACCCGCGCCACGCTGGCCGAGCATGTCACGGCGGCGGTAAAGGAATTGCACAGCTATACCACGCCGGCGGTCATGATATTGCCGGTGGAAAGCCTCGACCCGGCCTATCACCGGTGGCTCGTGAAAGAGACGGGCGCCTAATCGCTGTCCGTGTAGCGAGTGCGGTCTTACTCCCTCTCCCCTTGAGGGAGAGGGTTGGGGTGAGGGGGCAAGTGACTCTCGTTAGTCAATTTCTCCTCACCCGGCGCACTTCGTGCGCCGACCTCTACCCATGGGAGAGGTGAAGCAGAAGACTCGACGCGACTTAGTAGCTTCCCGTGCCGTCGATCACGGCCTTAAGCTGGATATATTCCTGGCAGTCGGTGTTGCCGCAGAGCGCGTTCACTTTCTGAAGGTAATCTTCGGCCTTGAGCCGGTTGCCCTGTTCCATTTGCCACATGCCGTAATAGGACCGGGTGCGCACATGGTTGGGATCGGAGGCGAGCGCCTTTTCGTACCAGACCTTGGACTGATCGTAGTTGCCCATCCGGCGGAACGAGTAGCCGATATAGTTGGCAACGTCGGGGTGCTCGTCATGGCCGAGCGCATGCAGGGCGGCGATCCCAGTCTGGTAGTTGCCGGCGAGGATCAACTGGCGGGCGGCGCGGTAGTCGCGGAGGAATTTCTCTTGCGCCAGCCGCTGCTCCTGCTGCTCGATCATGTTGCTCTTCTTTTTCTTCTTCTTGCCGTCCTCATCGGTCGTCGGGTACGGCGTGTCGGTGCCCATGGCATGGACGGTGACCGGCTTGATGCTCACGGCGGTCACGAGCAAGGCGGCGGCGGCGAAAAGGCCGATGTGGCGCAGCGTTTGGGTCGGGGTCATGGTGAAACGTCTCCTGTATGGGCTCGGACTTTAGAATACGACGAATCGTGCCGATATGAAAAAAACAATCCGTGATCGGGGTCTAGTCCCATTTGTTACAAAAAATTTAGCCGCGTCACGATCCCGCCCGGTTTCTGACACTGGCGGGTACCGCTGTTTGAATGGGCGATAACGGCGCGCTTCAGAGCGGGTTCAGTGCCGTGCGCGCATCCTGTGGACAACGATCGGCGCCAAGCCGGTCGGCCGAACAACCCCAGGGTTCGCGGCACCCCGATTGAGATGAGGATTACGTCCATGTTCAACAAACTCGCTGCCGCCGTCATAGCGGTGAGCCTGATCGCCGGCCCGGCGCTGGCGCAAACTTCTGGAAGCATTGGCACGCCCACTGTGCCCGCCAGCACCAGCCAGCCGGCGGTGAAAGCCGACACGGCCAAGTCCACCACTGAGGCGAGCGTGAAGCACGCCAGCAAGACGACCAAGCACGCGGTCAAGATGGTGAAACACCGCAGGCACTTCGCGCATGCAAAACACGTCAAGCAGGTGAAGCACGCCAAGCACATGAAGCGTCCGGCCAAGATCAAGACGATCGGCTGAACCGACATTTGACGGTTGCATGACGAGCAAGCGCTGCCGGTGGCGGCGCTTGACTCGTTCGCCTATTCAAGGGAACATTTTACCGTGCTGGTTCCCCGGGTAACTCTGGGGACGAAAGAGGGAACACGGAATCTGCCGGTTCGTTCTTTGCGAATTCGCAGAAGTCCGTGGCTGCCCCCGCAACTGTAAGCGGCGAGCCCGCGTCCGCATGGCCACTGGGAAACCGGGAAGGCCGGACGCAACTGAGCAACGACCCGCGAGCCAGGAGACCTGCCAGCGCGGTCACCCAACCGGTGGACGGGGAGTCCATACGGAGCGGTCTTTCGCAGCGGTGACGACAATGCCGGTGCGAAGCCGTGAGAGCAGCCTCTCCCACGACATTGCACACGTGAGCATCGCGCGCCGTCGTATGCGTGCCGCTTAGCGTGTCCTTCGCATCGGGCTTGGTCTCACCCGATGCGTCCGCCTTCGCGCGGGCGCAAACGAAGGAGCGTTGCGTCGTGGGAACGAAACGAAGGATCTGCGGCGCGCTGTTCGCGCTGACGAGCTTAACGGCAACCGCCGCGCAAGCGCAAAGCAACACCGAGGTGCTGCCCGCGATCGATGTCTGGGCGAGCCGCACCGGTACCGGGTTTATTGGCGCATCCACCAGCACGATCACCGCCGAGGACATCGCGCGTTCACCCGGCACGACGCTTCAGGACTTGTTGTCGCAAGAGGTGGGTGTCCAGACCATCAGCACGACCAGCGGTCAGAACGGCGCCGGCACGACGGTCGACCTGCGCGGTTTCGGCGCGACGGCGGTCTCGAACACGCTCGTTTTGCTCAACGGACGCCGGCTGACCGACATCGATCTGTCCGGCATCGATTTCAGCACGATCTCGCGCGATAGCATCCAGCGCATCGAAATCACTCGCGGCAACAGCGGCGCGGTGCTTTACGGCGACGGCGCCGTCGGCGGCGTCATCAATATCATCACCAAGACCGGCGTGGCGCAGCCGCCATCCGGGCGCGTCGAAGCCAGCTTCGGCTCGTTCAACCAGCGCGAACTCAATGCGTCCGCCGCCGCGTCGCAGGGCCCGTTCGCGGTTTCGGTGTTCGGCAACGGAGTCAATTCGGACGGCTATCGCGTCAACGACTATGTGCGCCAGCGCAATGCGGTCGGCGACCTACGCTACACCGGCGATGAGGGCAGCGCCTGGCTCAATATATCCGGTGACGAGCAGCATCTCGGCTTGCCGGGCGCGCGACTGGTGACGCTGACCTCGAGCGAACTCGCCACCGACCGGCGCGGCGCCACGACGCCGGACGCGTTTTCCAGCAAGACCGGCGGCAGCCTGACGCTGGGAGTGTCGCGGATGATCGGAACGAGCGTCGAACTGATCGTGGACGGCAATCTGCGCCGCAAGGATCAAACGATCTTTTCCACGTTGTTCGATTCCGACACCTCGGATATTCGGACCCTCACCACCGCCTCGCTGACGCCGCGGGCGAACATCAACACCCAATTGTTCGGCGTGCCCAACAAGATCACCACCGGCATCGATTATTACAATTCCACGCTCGAAGCCAAGCGCAGCGTCGCTCTCACCGACCCGCCGTACCACACCTACGATCTCAACCAGCAAGCGGCGGCGATCTATTGGCAGCAGACGGTCGGTGTGCTGCCGACGACCGATATTTCCTTCGGCGCGCGGTTGCAGCAAACTCGCCTGTCGGCCCGCGACCGCTACGATTCGACGGCGCCGGGGGGCGCGTTCGACGTCCAAGCGACGCCGCTCGATTCCATCGAGATGCAGCACGCTTTGCATCTCGGCTTCGAGCAGCGCTTTTCGCCGATGTTCGCGGTGTTCGGGCGCCTCGCGCGCAGTTTCCGCACTCCGAACGTGGACGAGCGCATCGGCGTGAACGCCTTCCCGGTCGATTTCAATCTGAAGACCCAGACCTCGCGCGACATCGAGGGCGGCGTACGCGGGCGCTTCGGCGTTCTCGAATGGCAGTCGAGTGTGTATGAGATGCTGCTCAACAACGAGATTCTGTTTATTCCGTTTCCGCCGATCGGCGCCAACATCAACCTCGATCCGACGCGCCGCGTCGGTGTCGAGAACAGCGCGACGCTGCGGCTGTCCGACATCCTGCGCTTAAAGGGCGGGCTGACCTATACCCGCGCCACCTTCCGCGAGGGGATGTATGCCGGCAACGACATTCCGCTGGTGTCGCGCTGGACCGGCAATCTTGGGCTGACCTGGGACGTCTATCCGAAGTTCGCCGTGTTCGATGCGGTCGTGCGCTACGTCGGAGAGCGGCGCATGGACAACGATCAGGCTAATTTCCAGCCGATGATTCCAGCTCACACCACGTTGGATCTCCGCCTCGGCGGCGAGATGAAGAACCTGTTCTGGTCGTTGTCGGTGCAGAATCTATTCAACGTTCTTTACTTCGATTACGCCGTCGCGAGTTCCGCGACGTATGGCCGCTACAATGCTTATCCCCTGGCCGGACGGACCTACATGGTGAAGGTCGGCGCCACGTTTTGAAAACGGCGCCAGCGCGGCCATCCTCCAGCCGCGCCAGCGTTCGTGAATCCTGCTAGGTTTCACCCGTCACAATTCCGGAGGGCGAATCATGCCGATGTTGCGGAGCCTCTTTGCAGCCGTTTTCCTCTCCGCGCTTGTGCTGCCCGCGCTGGCCGCCGACGATATCCTCGACGCCATCGATGCGGCCCGCAAAGCCTATCAGGCGGGCGACATGGCAGGCGCCAAGCAATCGCTCGATCTCGCCTCGCAGCTGGTCGGGCAGAAGAACGCCGAAAGCTTCGCGGCGCTGTTGCCGGCAGCGCTGCCGGGCTGGAAAGCCGAGCAGGCCGAGACCACGTCGGTCGGCGTCACCGTGTTCGGCGTCACCTCGGCGAGCCGCCGCTATACCGGTCCCGCCGGCCGCGACGTAGAGGTACGCATTACCGGGGACTCGACGCTGGTCGTGCAGTTCGCGCAGTTCCTGATCAATCCGACGATCGCTGGCGCCATGGGCAAGCTCATCCGCGTCGGCGACCAGCAGGCGCTGCAGACCCACGAAGGCTCGATCAATATGGTCGTCGCCAATAAATTCCTGGTCACCGTGGATGGCTCGGCCGACGCCGCATCGAAGCTCGCCTATGCCCAGGCGGTCGACATCGCCAAGCTGTCGAAGATGTAAAGTTACAGCGGCTGCCACATCGCCGGCACCAGTTCGTAGCCGGTGCCGCTCCTGACGATGTGGCCGCAGGCCGGGAACGGGAAGTGATAGGCCTCGACCAGCATGCGGTCGGCTGCCGCGCGGTCGAGCATGTCGGTGCGCGTTTTGGCGGCCAGCGGCCTATCCATGTCATAGCTCGGCTGCCATTGCGGGTGGCGTACGAACAGCCACGGCTCGCGCGCGGTGTCGCTCATCGCCAGCATCGATTGATTGCCGGAATGGATCGCGAAGGCGGTATGGCCGGGCGTGTGGCCGAAAGCGGGAACCGAGACGATGCCGGGGGCGACCTCGGCACCGGGCTGGAACGGCCGCACCTCCTTGGCGATGTCCTTGAAGATGCGCCGCGCGTTGAGGAAATAGCGATGCACCGCGCCGGTCGATTGCGCCATGGTGCCGTCGTCCATCCAGAATTTCCATTCCGGCTCCGGCACAAGAATTTCGGCATTGGCGAATACCTTGTCGCCGTCCTTGGTCTTGATGCCGTCGATGTGGTCGGGATGGAAATGCGAAATGAGGATGGTGTCGATGGCGTCCGGCTTAATGCCGGCGGCGGCGAGATTGGCATTCATGAAGCCGGCGCTGTCGGTGATCTGGCCGGCAGTGCCGGTGTCGATCAGCACCAGCCTGGCGCCGGTGTTCACCAGCAGCGCGGTGAACGAGATCGGCAGCACGCTCGGCGGCAAGAAGCCGGCAGCAAGCGCTTCATTCACCGCCGCCGCGCTGGCATTGCGCACGAATTTGTCGTCGATCGGCACATACCAGATGCCGTCGTAGAGCGCGGTGAGCTGGTAGTCGCCGAGTTTGTAGCGGTAGACGCCGGGGCCTTGCGCCTTGGCCGTGGGCGCGGCGGCGCGTCCTTGCACCGGCAGTGCGGCGCAGCCGGCGGCGAGCAGGGGGCCGGTCAGGAATGAGCGGCGGGAAAACGCGGACATGGGCTCCCGTTTCACCGATGAGCGAGGCATTTGTTCGGCGGGCGAGGCTCCAAATGTAAACACCGCCCGCCATTAGATATTTCAGATCAATCGGTCTTGATATTGTTTTCCTTCACGACCGGTCCCCACAACGCCATCTGCTCGGCGAGGAATTTTCCCTCATCTTCAGGACTGCTCATACGGAGTGTGACCTGAAGATTTTCGGTGAGCATCTTGTTGACAGTCGCCTCGCGCAGAGATTCACCGAGCGCGGCGGCGAAGCGTTCAATGATCGGCTTCGGCGTACCGGCCGGCGCGAACACGCCCCACCATGCGTAGGATTCGAAGCCGTCAAAGCCGCTCTCGATCGCAGTCGGCACCGTCGGCAGCGAGGAAACCCGGGTTTTGCCTGTCTGCATCAATGGCCGAATGTTGTTCGCCTTTATCTGCGGCATACACAACGCGCCGCTGCCGATAATCATATCGACATGGCCGGCAATGGCATCGTTCATGGCTGGACCGCCGCCTTTATACGGCACGTGCACGAGTTTGCAGCCGGCGCGCTTGGCGAGCAGCGTCATGGTCAGATGACCGCCACTGCCGCTGCCGACCGAGGCGTAGGTGAGGGTGTCCGGTTTTTCCTTGGCCGCAGCGACCACGTCCGCAACTGTTTTGAATGGCCGCGACGGGTGTGTGGCGAGCACGTTCGGGGCGGTCCCGATCAACATCACCGGATCGAGGTCCTTGGCGGTGTCGAAGGGTAGATTGAACAGAAACGGATTGACCGCATGGGTGTCGAATACGAACAGCCAGGTGTTGCCGTCGGGCGGTGATTTCACCACCAGGCCGGTGCCGACGCTGCCGGATGCGCCCGGCTTATTTTCGATGATCAAGGTTGCGTTGAGTCTCTGTTGCAGGCCGGGCTGGACCATGCGCGCGATGGGATCGGTCGTGCCGCCCGGTGGAAAGGGCACGATGATCTTGATGATGCCGGAAGGCCAGGTCTCAGCCTGTGCGGCAAGCTGCGCGGCCAAAGGTGCGGCTATGCCGCCGAGTACCAACGATCGTCGTGAGATTTTCATATTTAGCCTCCCCGGGATTTTATTGTGGCTGATAGTATACAATTGTTACGCGCATTGTGCACGGCATCCCTGGCCGATCCCGCGTGAACCGCTATGATCGCGGCGGCGAGCGTAAAGCGGAAAATGCGGAGACGGTCGATGCGGTGGTTGGTGCTGGTTGCGGTGCTCATGGTCGGCGGCTGCGCGACTGAAGTCGGCCCAAGTCCAGCCGAACTGAAGGCGCAGTGGGAGGCGCAGAACGTCTTTCCGCAAAATTACAAGGCCGACCTGATGGCCTACATGCGCACCTATCTCAACGACCCGACCCATATTCGAGCCGCGGCGGTGTCGCAACCGCAGCTCAAGCCGGTCGGGCCGGGCGAACGATACGTCGCCTGCGTGCGCTTCGACGCGCGCAAGAGCGGCGGACAATATGCCGGTCCGAAGGAAGGCGTCGCGATTTATGTGTCGAACAAGCTCGACCGCTTCCTCGACGTGCCGAAAGAGGTGCAGGAATTTTGCAAGGACGCGGCCTACGCGCCGTTTCCCGAACTGCAGACGCTCACGCGCTAGGGCATGCTTTTTGACGCGCAAAAAAAGCGCGCGGCAGCCGCCGGGCTTTACCAGCGCGGCGGAACCAGGTTCAGACAAAAAGGCCGCAAGTAGCCTCGGGCGACGAGGTCACTTAACCTTGAGGTTCTCCGCGGATGTCTTTCCGCGATTCTCGACGAGCTCGAACTGAACGGTCTGACCTTCGTTCAGCGTGCTAAGGCCGGCGCGCTCAACCGCCGAGATGTGCACGAACACATCCTTCCCGCCTTCTTGCGGCTGGATGAAGCCATAGCCCTTCGTCGGATTGAACCACTTTACGGTGCCCTGAGGCATGCTAGATCTCCAAGATATTACGTGTAACGGGGACAGTCTGGCACACTGGGCAACCACCGAACAAGGTCCCGGACGGCCCGGCATCCTCTGACTTTCGTGTTACTGCCAGGGCGCTCGAAATCGCTCTTTTCCGCTGCCGGATAAGGGAATTGAACCCGTGACCAGCGCTTTATAAACGCGCTCGTTTAGTTGGAAAAACCAACCATATCATTGGGTTGCTTAAATATTGAATTACCGTCGAGGTCATTTTTTCTCAGGGACTCATTTTTTTCACACAAAATTTCTTCAGAATATCAGCCGGTTGAGGAAAGGCCCGAATCATCTGCTGACGACGGTTTTTCTTTTTCTGAGGTCAGATTCGGCCGAACGACCGTAACAGTACAGCGGGCCTCCGCGGCGACCTTGGCCGACACGCTGCCGAGCAGTGTGCGCATCAGCGAACTCTGCCGCGCGCCGATCAGGATGTGGTCGATCCGGTTGGCTTGCGCGAATTCGAGAATGGCGGCGGCGGGATCGACCGCCTCAAGCACGTGTACGGTGAGGCGGGGCTCCTGCAGCTTCAGCGGCTCCGCCCAGTGCCGCAGACCGACCAGTCGGTCGATCTGCCGGTTGTGGCCCTGCTGGTCGAGTGTGAAGTCGATTGTGAGCCGGCCCTGCTTGAGCACGTTGAGGCAGGCAAGCCGGGCGGCGGGAAGCGTCGCCAGAATGCGCCCGGCCGTGGTCCTGAGCGCATCATTGAGCGCCGCGGACCCCTCGGCGAGATCGATGGCGACGGCAACGATCGGCGCGGACGAAAGCTGGGCGGCCAGCGCTTGTTTGGTGCGCGGCCGCGTCGCGTCCTGATTGAACCGCCGACGCAACACGGTGGTCAGCGGATCGTGCTTCAGTTGCTCCGACCGCTTGGTCAGCTTGACCTGGGTCGGGTGGCTCAGATCGAAAGCCAGCTGCGCCGCCGTCGGATAGCGCCAGGCCGGCTCGATCTCGAGGCAGCGCAGCACGATTTCCTGCAGCCAGGGCGGATAGTCGCCCCGCAAGCCGCGCGGCGGCACCGGATCGCGCCAGAGCCGCCGGCGCATCCCGCGCAGCGTCTCGCTTTCGCCGAACGGCCGCACTCCGGTCGAAAAGAAATAAAGCAGGACGCCGAGCGCGAAAAGGTCGCTGCGCGGATCGTTGCGGATGCCGCGCAATTGCTCGGGCGACATATAGGGTGCTGTGCCGAAGGGCAGGCGAAATTCCTCCTGCATCAGATCGGGCAGACGAAAGTGGTGCGACAGGCCGTAATCGAGCAGCACAGCTTCGCCGGTCGGCCGGAACATGATGTTGCTCGGCTTGATGTCGAGATGCACGACATGCTGGCGGTGCAGATCGTCGAGCGCCATCGCGATCTTCGCGCCGATCTTGGCGACCTCCGCATCGGGCAAGGGGAGTTCGGGCAGCCGCGGGAGCAAGGTCTGGCCGGGGATGGCTTCCATCACGATGTAGGGCTGCACTGCAAAATCGCCGGCAGCGACGAACTTCGGCACATGCACGCCGGTGAGCCGCGGCAGGATCATCTGCTCCATTTCGAAACTGACAATGGCCGCGGGATCCGCGCCTTCGCCGATCCGCGGCACTTTCATCAGCAGCGGCATGGTGACGCCGGGGCGCGAGACACGCCACAACGTTGCCATGCCGCCGCTATGCGCAAGCTCTTCGAGCCGGTAGTCGTCGACGACCACACCCGGTTCATGCAGCGGCTTGGCCATTCATCGCCCCAGGAACAGCCGGTTGGCCAGCCAAACCGGCAGGCCTTTTTTGCGGATCGCTGCGGCGGCCTGTTCGATGTCATAGGCCGCGCGGCAATACGTGAGTTCGCGCTTGTCGGTATCCAACATCGCATATGATGCGGCCGGATTGCCGTCGCGCGGTTGCCCCACCGAGCCGAGCACCACGAGCCAGCGCCGTCCTTGCAGCAAGGGCACGGCCGCGCCGGTCGTCGGCGTGAATGCCGTCATCTTCGCCGTCGCAGACATGCTGTAGACCGCGGGTTGGTGGATATGGCCGCAAAAACCGATTTGCGCGGAGGTGGCGGTGATGCTGCGCGCGGCCTCCAAAGTGCTTGTTACATAGATCCAACTCGCGGGGCTGCTCGCTTCCGAATGGACATACAGCCGCTCGCCGTCGTTCTCGAACGGCGGCAAACCGGCCAGGAATTTCCGCTGCGAAGCTCCCAGCACGCCGCGCGTCCATTCGATGGCGATCTGGGCTTCCAGGTTCATCTGTTCGCGCGCATTGGCGACCGCGCTGTCGTGATTGCCGAGCACGGCTACGGCGCCCTTGTCGACCAGCTCCATGACGGTCGTCACCGCCCATTCGGGATCGGCGCCATAGCCTACATAGTCGCCGAGCAGCACGATCCGCTCCGCGCCTTGATCGCGTGCCTGCGCGAGACATGCGCTAAACGCCTGCCGGTTGGCATGAATATCCGCGAATAGAGCAATCAGCACGGCTGAGTTCCCCTGGCCCTCTTGGCCCTCTTGGCCCAACAGTGGTCGGATTGCGTCACCGGCTGTTGATCCTGGTCAAATCGTCCGCGGCGCAATGTTTCGACGCTCCAGCAGTCTACGCCCGGAATAAAAAAAGATGCTGCCGCAACACCGCGCGCCGGCGGAGCGAGAATGGCGATAACAGGCGAATTTTACCGATTTTATTGGTGCCGGGTGAGAGAATTGAACTCCCGACCAACGGTTTACAAAACCGCTGCTCTACCGCTGAGCTAACCCGGCTCGAATTCACAGCTATCAGCCTCGCCCGCCTGCCACAAGCCGCGCTGGCGTGGTCGGCCGTGTGATCATTGGCATAACAACGATCATCCGCGGGGGCCGCGCGCGAGGTCCCGGGGGCAAGGGCGGCCGGCTCCCGCCGCCCGGCCGTTCGGCGCCCGGCAGGTGACGGGCTGCTTGCCTTGGTTTCGCGCGCTCGATCAGGCGATCGCGGTGAGCTTTTCCAGCACGTCGATCAGCCAGGCAGCGGCCTGCAAAATCGCCAGCCGCTGCGCCAGCTTCGACCGGCGGAAGGTGTCGTTGAGCAGCTTGAGCGCGCGCTTGTAGCCGGGATGCCGCTGCCCGGCCTCGCCGAGCGAGGCCAGCCGCGCGACCAGTACTGCGCGATGGGCTTCGATCTCGTCATAACGCTTGCGAAAACCCGCGCGCGCCGGCGATGAAGGTTTGGCGGAAGACGTTGGGGGTCGGCGGTGTGGCATGGCGATTAACTTTAATCGCCGCGATGTTGCATTGGCAACCGGAGATCGGCTGCCAGTTGGTGCCGGTAATTCCGGCATGTTCAGGGCGCGGCGGCAATTAATGTTACCTCGCGATTGCGGGCGGCAACGTAAAGCTTTCGTATAAAATGCATTCGGATTTATTGGAGATAGACCGGATGCGCGTTCTGCTCGCCATTGCTCTGTTAGGTTTCGGCATCGCCGGGGTCGGCGCCGCGCGTGCGGCCGATCTTCCGGCCGGCTATTCAGCTCCTTATTCGGGTCGCTATTTCGAACACGCACAACATAGCGAGATGCTGTGGCTCTATGACGACCAGCCCGGCGTCGTCGTGCGCGCCTATTGGGAAGCGCCGTGGCGCTATCACCACTATTTTCCGGCCACCGGCATTTCGCCACGGATCGGCCGTCACGAAAATCTGTCGGCTATCAGCCGCCCGCCGAAACCGGCGAAGACGTTCCGCCGTTCCTGGTCGAACGCCTGGGCGGTCGAGCACCTCTATGCCGTCAACGCGCAGCCTCTCGCGACGCAGGGCGATAACCAGGCCAACGCGCAGCCTCTCGCAACGCGGGGCGATAACCAGGCCGACACCCAGCCCGGCACGCGGCATCGGCCGCATGCGCACGGCTCGCACAGAATGCGCTTTCGTTGAAATCTTGAAAACATGTCCAGTCGGATGAACATCATGATCAATCGCCCGCGCAAACTCGTTCTGCTCGCCGTCCTCGCCGCCGGCATGCTGCCGGTCGCCGCCGCGCACGCGCATTGTTGCCGCTCATCTTATGCCGAACCGGCGCCGCTTTATCCTTATGCCGTGCCGGAGGAGCAGCCCTACGCCGTCGAGCTGGCGCCCAACATTTATGCGATCCCGTACCGGCTGCGCGCCTACCCTTACGTGCACTGCCTCGATGGTTGCGGTCGCCGCGCGCCAGTCGTGATCGAGACCGAGCGCGGGATCGAGGACACCGGCGCGCGCGGCGAAAACGGCAAGCAGCGCGTGATCCGCGCCGAGGCCGAAGTCACCATCCTCGGCCCGGACCGCATGAACATTAGGTTGTTCCGCAAGGGGCAAGGGTCGAGTGTCAAAGCGCCCGCAAATTAAATCGCTAGCAGAGATCGTGGGACGCGGGCGGCGGGCTGGGGGCCCGCCGTTCGCATTTTATTGGCCGCCCGCCAACCGCCGGCTCGCGACATAAAGCCCGAGCGCCGCCGCATTCGACACGTTCAGGCTCTTGATCGTGCCCGGCAGCTCGATGCGGGCAACGTGATCGCAGGTTTCCTTGGTGAGCTGGCGCAGACCCTTGCCCTCGGCGCCGAGCACCAGCGCGAGCGGCGCGCGCAGCGGTAAGCCGGCGAGATCGGCATCGCCGCTCGAATCGAGTCCGACCACCAGAAAGCCGCTCTGCTTGAGCGCGGCCAGTCCGCGCGCCAGGTTCTGCACGCTGACCAGCGGCACATATTCGAGCGCCCCGGACGCGGCCTTGGCCAGCGCGCCGGTGGCGTCCGGGCTGTGCCGTTGCGTGGTCACGATGGCCGTGGCCGCGAACGCCGCGGCCGATCGGAAGATGGCGCCGACATTGTGCGGATCGGTGATCTGGTCGAGCACCAGCACCACGCCTTGCGCCGGCAAATCCTCGACCGCGGGCGAGGGCAGCGGATCGGTTTCGAGATAGAGGCCCTGATGCACCGCGTCGGGCGTGAGCCGTTCGGCGATCGCCGACGGCCGCACCAGTTCCGGCGTGATGGGGGATGCAACGCCCTCGTCGGCCAGGCGCCGCGCGGCGTTCTCGGTGGCGAGCAGCTTGCGCAAGCGCCGCGCGGGGTTTGCCAGCGCGGCGGTCACCGTGTGCCAACCATACATGACGACCGGGCCGTCGGCGGCAGGCCGCAGGCTGTCGCGGCGGGCGCGCTCGAAGCGCTCGCGCCGCTCGATCTGCTGGTGGGTGGCGCCCGGCTTGGCGCCGGAACGGGTGGGGGGGCGTGTTGCCATCGCTGTGCCTTACTTGATCCGCCGCGGGTGGAACAGCCTCCATTGACTTAACCTAGGGGGCTGCCCATAAAACGCGCGCATCCCGACCGGCCGGCGCGAGGCCGTTTTTCTTATCGGATCAATACGGTGTGACGGCTTTGGGGGAGAGTGTCCCGAGCGGCAAAGGGGGCGGACTGTAAATCCGCTGGCTATGCCTTCGTAGGTTCGAGTCCTACCTCTCCCACCAGCCTTCGCCCGCTTCGCGTGCTACGGCTCGGCAAGCCAGCAGCGCCTCACCTAGCGAAGCGGGCGAAGACTGCCGCGCCTAAGCTGCGCAGCAGCGGAGGCGGTCCGGTTTCTGTATAGTCACCGCACGGCGCGGGTGTAGCTCAATGGTAGAGCAACAGCCTTCCAAGCTGATGACGAGGGTTCGATTCCCTTCACCCGCTCCAATCTTTTCAATGGCTTAAGAGGTGCGCGCCTGACCCATTGTGTCACGCCGGGCTGCTGCTTTGTGTCATGGCGGAGCGCTCTCGATGGCGAGATGAGCCGCCACCAAGTTGCATAAATGAATGACGGCTATCTGGAACGCTTAGGCATACTCCATCAGCCACATCAAAAGGAAATATCCGAAGGCATAAAAAATACCAAAATATCCAAAAGCCAAATACGCTGCAGCAATTATCACGAACGCCTTGAATAGCCCTTCCGGAAGCAACATTGCAGGATCTCCGATTACTCCGGGACCGCAAGAGCGCATTGGCTACTCATAAATTGATATTGGTCGGCGGCGGCCAGTCAACGCCCGGTTTGGAGCGCATTACGGACCCAAGTCAGATATCGCGCAAAGTCAGAAAAGTGCCGATATTGTTGCAAAAAGAATTTTCGCATTCTGACGCGCAACATTGATTCAAAAAATAGACCCGCCGCGCAACATTGATTCAAGCGGCGCGCCCGTTGGATTCGAAAGTTGCGCACTTGGAGGGGGCCGCCGACTTTTGCAACAAAATCGACCCATCTCTGCCATTCGCCCCTGATATTGCGGTGATGCACAAGACCTGCCAGAGGTGTCCCTGTCGCAAACCTAATACGACTGGCGAACAGCAGCGAATCGGGTGAAGCTTCTGTTCAATGATCGAGCTGTGCAGACTGATCTGGTGCGGGCTGATCGGATTGTTCCGATCACGCGCTTCGCTGGAAATCGAGAGTCTGGCGCTTCGCCACCAACTCAATATCTTGCGGCGCAAGTCACCGAAGCGGCCGGCCCTCAGCAGCATCGACCGCTTGTTCTTTGCCGGGCTATATGGCTTGGCTCCTGGTGTGCTGAGCGCCTTGGCAATTGTTAGACCAGAAACCGTTATCCGTTGGCACCGCGCTGGGTTTCGACGGTATTGGCGGTGGAAATCGAGACCTCAAGGTGGCCGGCCAAAGACAGAGCTGGAGGTTCGGCAGCTCATTCGAGAGATGAGTGTCGCGAATCCGCTTTGGGGAGCACCCCGGATCCACGGCGAACTCCTCAAGCTTGGCATCGATGTCGGGCAGACTACGGTTGCCAAGTATATGGCGAGGAGCAGGAGACCGCCGTCCCAAGGATGGAAGACGTTTCTCCGCAACCACGCTGAAGGCATCGCGTCGATGGACCTGTTCGTGGTTCCGACGATCTCGTTTCAGCTATTATACGGGTTGCTAATCCTTCAGCATGGTCGCCGTGAAATCCTGTGGCTTGGGGTAACTACGCATCCAAGCGCCGAATGGATAAGTCGCCAATTGACGGAGTCTTATGGCTGGGAGCAGGGGCCACGCTATCTCGTTCGCGATCGGGACAGCATCTACGGCGATGTCTTCATTCGACGCCTTCGGGTGATGGGCAATCGGGATCGACCAACCGCGCCGCGATCGCCATGGCAGAATGGATATTGTGAAAGGCTGATCGGCTCGATTCGGCGCGACTGCCTTGACCATGTTGTCGTATTTGGCGAGCGGCATCTTCGGCATCTGCTTCGATCTTACGAACACTACTACAATCAAACTCGCACGCACCTCTCATTGAATAAGGATTCGCCGGTAACCCGCTCCGTAGAGACCGTCGGCCGCATTCTGCCACTGTCAATCCTGGGCGGGTTGCATCACCAATATGTGCGGATTTAGTTTCCGATAAGGACAATGTGCTACGACGCTTGACGAGATCAAACCTTTGCCGCTGAATCCAAACTTCTTGGATCGGCTCTTCGAGTCATGATTCGGCGCCGATCCAAACTCGTCGCGTGCGCTTGACACGTGAATACCCATTGCGAGTGCCGTGCCATCGTCGGCATCGGCAATGAATTTGGCGTGATTTCCTCGGTGGCGCTCGCCAATAACGAAGCGGCTGGAGGTTCAAGTCCTCATGGAATTACCGATACACAAATGGTTTCCTTGTCGAGCATATTCAGGACACCGGCATCACATTCACCGATTCGTCGATGCGTTGGCCTCCCGAAGCCACGATCACGCCATCTATCGGTGCGACATCGGTGTAATCGCGGCCGATCGCCAGCGTGACATGGTCGTCGGAGGCCGGTTTTGCATTGGTCGGGTCGAGCCCGATCCAACCCGTTGCCGAACCGCACCACACTAAGACCCAGGCGTGCATTGCGTCGCTGCCCTGCAGTTGCGTCGCGCCCTGCCTCGGTACGGTGCGCAAATAGCCGCTCACGTAAGCCGCTGGCAATCCGATTCCGCGCAACCCTGATATCATGATATGCGCGAAGTCTTGGCAAACACCGCGGCGCAGCGCAAACGACATCGGCGGCGTGGTTGTGACCGTCGTGGCGTCGGTGTCATAGACCATGTCGGCCTTAATCCGGCACATGAGATCAATCGCACCTTCGAGCAGAGGGCGACCGCTTGCAAAACTTTGCCGCGCGTATTCGCGAATTTCCGGGTCGAGTGACACCATGCGGCTCGGAAACAGGAAATGCGCTGGGGACATCTTGCCAATCTCTGCGGTCGCGAACGCCTCTTCACGCACCGCTTCAAATGCCGGCGTCGTGAGTGCCTCGGGCGCGGCGGTCTCGTCTACCGCGACGTGCGCCGACATTTTCACGGTTAGCTTGTCGTGCCGATCGACAAGCGTGATCCAGGTGATACGATTGCCGAAGAAATCATGCCCCTCGCCACGTTGCGAGGGCTCCGGCACAATCTGCAGAGAGGCAATGTGCACGTGCTGTCCGGTGCGATCAATCGGAGTGAGGTGCAGCACATGCCGAGCATGCGCAACCGGCGAGGCGTAGGTGCATATCGTAGTCTGCCGGATATCGTAGATCATGCGAGCGCACCCCAGGCCGCTTCCGATCGTTCGTTGTGCGTGAGATAGTAGGCCGTGACCGCTTCCGACAATTTCATCAGCGTCGATTCGACGTCGAAGATTAGTGCTTTGTCGATCTTGGTCGCGTCAGCAGTGCGCAAGCGGGTGGCGATAGAGGCCGCTATCTGCTGTACCGACGAAAGTCGGCCGGCAACCTGCCGCCTCGGCAAGGCGGCAAGGTGGGTCTCGATGCGATCGAGTTGAAAGTCCACTGAACGGGGATTATTCGGATCGAGCATAACCAGGTCGATCACCGGCGCCAGTGCCGCGATCATCACGTAACGCTGCCGATAGGTGATTTGGCTGTCCGCAAATTCCAATAGCACATCGAGGCCATCATTCGGCGCACCGCCAAAAGCGAACCAACGGACGCTGCGGCAGGTCAGGATTGCGCGCTCGATGCGGCGACCGAGTTCAAGAAACCGCCAGCCTGCGAGCTGCGTCATGTTCTCCTGCGCAAGCCCTGATAGGGACGAAATGATGCGCACGGCCGCCTCTACCCGCTCGATCATCGCGCTTTCGTCAGGACCGATGGCCAGCGGCGCATTGATCGTGGTGACCAAGTCATTGAGCGCCCGCCAGGCATCAGGCGAGAAACGATCTCGGATAATCGAAGCCACCGAGCGCGCGGTATTGACCAGCCGCGGCAGCGATCCATCGAACTCGCTGCGCGTCAGTGCCGCCCGCGCGATCAATGCAGCGGACGTCTGCCAAGCGTCGGGTGGTGCGGCAATCCAGGCACTGAGCAGAGCGCTGATACTTGAAATGACCGGCGAGGTCGCATCTCCAGCTTCAGCCACACGGCTGATCAGGGCGCGAACGAGCCGCAGCATCGCTTCCGCGCGCTCCAAATAGCGCCCCAGCCAGAACAAATTGTCGGCGGCACGGCTTGGCAGCGCGCCTGTCGCCCGCTGGACGGTTATTCTCTCTGGTGTCGGCAACAGCGTTGTTTCCACGACTGGCGCGTCCGACAACACCCAGGCGTCAGCGGTCGCGGCGCCTCGCTGCAGGCTAACTGCGCGCGCATCGGCACTCTCAGCAATGCGCACGAACCCGCCTGGCATGACCTGCCAGCGCGCACCGACCTTGGCAAGAAACACACGCAGTGTGAACGGCCGGGGCTGCAGCCGGCCGTCTCGCCATGCCGGCGTGGTCGACAGCGTGACCGCTTCCTGGGCAACATAGTCGACGCCTCGATCTTGGATTGACACCATCAGGTCTCGACGTTTCGCGTCGCCAAGTTCAGAAACCAGAGTTCCATCGCCGAGCTGCATGTTGGGCGCAGAGTCAGTGAATGCCGGGGCGATGACCATACTGTCGAGTTTAGCTGACAATTGTTCGCGAATGTCGGTACGGCCAAGCCACCATGTCGCAATATTCGGCACGACGAGATCGGTGCCGAGCACGGTCCGCGCCAATGCCGGAAGGAACGCCAGCATCGCGCGCGCCTCGACGAGACCGGCGCCGAGCGAGTTGATGATGACGACATTACCGTCGCGCACGGCTTGCACCAGGCCGGCAACGCCGAGACGTGAAGCCGCGTTAAGTTCAAGCGGATCGGTAAAATCGGCATCGAGCCGACGTAGCAACACCTCGGCACGCCGCAGGCCCGAGATCGTGCGGATAAAGACTCCGTCGTCACGCACGGTTAGGTCTTCGCCCTCGACCAGGAGTAGGCCGAGGTAGCGGGCGAGATAGGCATGCTCGAAATAGGTTTCGTTCATCGCACCCGGCGTGAGCAGGCAAACACGGGTATCGTCATGACGGTTGAACGCGGAAAGCTCCGCTTGAAAGGCCCGGAAAAACGGGGCGACGCGTTCAACGCGCGCCGCGCGATAGATGTCGGGCATCGCCCGCGCCAATGCGAGACGGCTCTCGATCGCATAACCTGCGCCCGAGGGCGCCTGCGTGCGATCGCCGAGCACCCACCATCGCCCGTCGGGGCCACGCCCGATATCCACGGCGTAGAAACGTAAATGCGCACCTCCGGTCGGCGCGACGCCGACAAGTGGTCGCAGGAATTCTGGATTGCCGGCGACCAAGGTGGCGGGTAGCCGGCCATCGCGAATGAGTTCGGCCGGACCATAGACATCCGCCAATACGGCCTCGAGCAATCCGGCTCGCTGGATGAGCCCGGCCTCTAACTGCTTCCATTCGGAAGCAGCGATGAGAAGTGGTATATGGCTCAATGGCCACGGACGTTCGACGCCCGTTGGGTCCTCATAGACGCGGTAGAAAACGCCGGAATCGCGCAAATAGCGATCGGCGGACGAGAATCGACGATTGATCTCGTCGCCGCCCAAGCCAGAGAGCATTGACAGGTAGGGCAGCCAGTGCGCGCGCAGACGTCCGTCAGCATCCATCATCTCGTCGAAAACGCCGGACAGCGGTCGATAGCCTGAAACCAACGGTTCAAGGTTGCCGTTCTGCTGCGCAAGAGCGTTATCGAGATGGGCTGCCATAGTGCTCTTACAGAGGACGCCGGAGATCGAGGGTCGTCGGAAATTCGAGAGAGCGCTCGACGGGTGGAATATCGACTAATCCGCCGGTGTGACCGTGGTCCTGGAACCGGGCCCGGCGCCGAGCTTCCGCCTCATAGGAATTGACCGGAAAGGTCTCGTAATTGCGTCCACCCGGGTGCGCGACATGATAGACGCAACCACCCAACGACCGTCCGCTCCAACTATCGATGATATCGAAAGTAAGCGGTGCATGCACCTCGACCGTCGGATGCAAGGCCGCCGGCAGGTCCCACGCCTTGTAGCGCACGCCAGCCACGAATTCGCCCGACCGGCCGGTCGTGCGGAGCGGTACGCGACGTCCGGCGCAAGTGACGATGTGGCGGCCTTCGTTCAATCCTTGCACCCTGACCTGCAGACGCTCGACGGAGGAATCGACGATCCGCACCGTGTTGCCGGGCACCCCTTCTTCGCCCAGCACATACCAGGGCTCGAGCGCCTGTCGCAATTCGAGCTCCACGCCGCCGCGCTGCACGGTGCCATAATGCGGGAAGCGAAATTGTCGCTGCGCGTCGAACCAGACCGAATCAAAATTGTATCCTGCGCCCTTCAGGTCGTCCAAGACCTGCAGGAAGTCGTCCCAAATATAATGTTCGAGCATGTAGCGATCATGCAGCGCCGTGCCCCAGCGCGTGAGCGGGCCGTCGAGCGGCTGGCGCCAGAACCAGGCGACTAGCGCACGCAACAGCAACTGCTGGGCAAGACTCATGCGCGCATCGGGGGGCATTTCGAATGAACGGAACTCGACCAGCCCAAGACGGCCGGTCGGCCCTTCTGGCGAGAACAATTTGTCGATGCAGATCTCGGTCCGATGGGTGTTGCCGGTCACGTCAACCAGGATGTTGCGAAACAAGCGGTCAACCAGCCATGGCGGCGGCGGTTCGCCCATGTTGGGCGCCGGTACATTGGCAAAGGCGATCTCGAGTTCGTACAGCATATCCTGCCGCGCCTCGTCGATGCGCGGCGCCTGGCTGGTGGGGCCGATGAATAAACAGGAGAACAGGTATGATAATGACGGCCGCCGTTGCCAATAAAGCACGAGGCTCTTGAGCAGATCGGGCCGCCGCAGGAACGGACTATCTGCGGCGTTGAGTCCGCCGAGCACGACGTGATTGCCGCCGCCGGTTCCGGTGTGGCGGCCGTCGATCATGAACTTGTCAGTGCCGAGGCGGGCCAGATGGGCCTCCTCGTAGAGGCTGCGCGTGATCTCTACCGCCTCGCGCCAACTCTCGGCCGGATGGATGTTCACCTCGATCACGCCGGGGTCGGGCGTCACCCTGATGACGTTGAGGCGCGGATCCGAGGGCGGCGTATAGCCCTCGACCTGCACCGGCATCACAAGCTCTGCCGCCGTCGCTTCGACCACCGCAAGTAGTTCGAGATAATCCTGGAGATGGTCGAGTGGCGGCATGAACGCGCAGAGCCGGCCGTCGCGCACCTCGACCGCCAGCGCCGTCCGCACGGGAGTGGCGCTGGCTTGCGTTCCGGCGGGCGCGCCCGGCACGGCCCGTGCGTCCTCCGGAGCGAGCGGCGGTGCCGTCTCGTCGCAAGCCGAGTGAGTGGCGGCGCGCGCGGCGGCATGCGCATCGGGCAACGGCTCGCGTTCGGCGAACGGGTCGGCTGGCACCGGATGCGGAAAATCCTCGGGTGCTATATAGGGCATCGATTGCAGCGGCAGCCGAAGGCCGAGCGGGGAATCACCCGGAATCAGGAACAACTGGCCGCGGCGCGTGCGCCACACCTCGCTCAGCCATCCGGACTTGCTCTGCGCTGCCCAGCGTTTCACCGGTAGTACGAACCCTGCCGGTTGCGTGAGGTGAGGTTCGAACACGCGCAGGATGCGCGCGCGCTCCTCCGGATCCTCGATCTTCGGATCGCTGGGATCGATGTTCACCGGGACGGCGCCTTGCTTCAGCATGCGGTCGGTCGGATCCTCGAATGCGGGCTGCACGAAATCGGCCATGATTCCCAGGCGCGCGGCAATGCCCACGGCGAAACGCTGTGCATCGCCGGCGGACGCCGGCTGTGCGGCGGGCGCGCGTGCGATCAGGTTGATATCGCGCCAGAGCGGTACGCCGTCACGGCGCCAGAACAGCGAGAATGCCCAGCGCGGCAGCGGCTCGCCGGGATACCACTTGCCCTGCCCGTAATGGAGCAGGGCGCCCGGCGCAAAACGGTTGTACAGGCGGCCGATCAGATCGTCAGCGCGGATGCGCTTCATCGGACCGAGCGCGGCGGTGTTCCATTCCGTCGACTCGTAATCGTCGACCGACACAAAGGTGGGCTCGCCGCCCATGGTCAGTCGGACATCGTTGGCGGTGAGATCGGCGTCGACTTTGTCACCGAGCGCATCCAATGCCGCCCACGCCTCGTCGGAGAATGGCATGGTCACGCGCGGCTTCTCGGCGATCCGCGTGATGCTCATGTCGAACGCGAAGGTGACCTTGTTCGGCTCGACCAGGCCGGTGATCGGCGCGGCGGAGCGGAAGTGCGGCGTTGCGGCGACCGGCAGATGGCCTTCGGCGCACAATAGTCCCGACGTCGGGTCGAGCCCGATCCAGCCGGCGCCCGGAAGATAGACCTCTGTCCAGGCATGCAGATCAGTAAAGTCATGCTCGGCACCGGCCGGGCCTTCGAGTGGTTTAACGTCGGGCTTGAGCTGGATGAGATAGCCGGACACGAAGCGGGCAGGCAGACCGATATGACGCAATATCTGCACCAGCAGCCAAGCCGTATCGCGGCAAGACCCGGAGCCCGCGGCGAGGGTTTCCTCGGGAGTCTGCACGCCGGACTCCAAGCGAACGATATAGCGGACCATGACGTGCAGGCGCCGATTAAGCTCGACCAGAAAGTCGGTCGTATTGCGCGGCTCGCGCGAAATTGTCGCGATCAACGCCTGCAGGCGCGGGCCCGCCGACTCCGGCGCGACATAGGCCGCAAGGTCTTCGCGCAGCTCGGCGGGAAAGGCGAAAGGCCATTTCTCCGCATAGGGCTCGATGAAGAAGTCGAACGGATTGATTACCTCGAGATCGGCGAGGAGATCGACCGTCACCGAGAATTCAGTGGTCTTTCCCGGGAATACAAAGCGCGCGAGCCAATTGCCGTGCGGATCCTGCTGCCAGTTCACGAAATGCTGTGCCGGTGTCACGGTGAGCGAGTAGCTTGAGATTCGTGTGCGGCAATGCGCCCCCGGGCGCAGCCGAACAACCTGAGGCCCAAGACTTATGGCCTTGTCGTAACTGTACCGCGTGGCGTGGTGGAGACCAACGAGGATCGACATGGGTTTTTACTGTACTGTTTGCCGAAGCTGATTTGCCGCGATTGCGGCCGAAAAACCAATCGATTTAACTGTCTATTAAACATGCAATTTCTGGGCCGTCGCCGATGTGCCGGCGACGAAAGGATGCATGACTTCCCGATCTCTCCGTCTATGAAGTGACCTGGACCTCAACCCACATTCCCTGAAAGGCATCTGTCATCCCCACGAAACTGCCTGCCACCGGCATGGCCTGCCGGATGTCGCACGCGACGGCGACGGGAATCAGATTGAAGCCGCCGACACCGCGGTTGGTCGGATCGAAGGTAATCCAGCCCGCGCCTGGCACATAGACTTCTGCCCAAGCATGGGTCGACCCGGTGCCTTCCGACCCCACACGGTCCTGATCCGGATTGTAGAGATAGCCCGAGACGATCCTCGTCCCGAAACCGAGACTGCGGGCCGCTTCGGCGAAAAGGACGGCGAAATCCCGGCAGGATCCCCAGCCGCGATCCAGGGTCTGGGTCGGCGATTGGGTGCCCTCGACCTCCCGGCTCTGGTAGCTGATCTGGCCCGAGATGCCGGTGCTCAGGTCTTTAAGCAAGGACAGCGTGTCGGTCGGATTGCTGCGGACGAAGGCTCGCGCCCAGCTCTGCAACTGCCCGCCCAAGTCCGGGTATTGCTGAAACCCCAGCGCACCGAGGTCGGTCCACTCATCGTCGGAATATCGGAAGGGATAGTAAATGGCCGAGCCGGCGATGTCGAACACAGGCCAAGGGGCTGCGTTAAGTTGGATTTCCGCAACGCTGTCGATCACTAGAATGTCGGTCATGGCCGCAAACGTGGACGTCGCGACGGCATTGCCGTAGACGTCCTGCGCCCAGGTCACCACCGCGGCCGGCGTCACCGCCACATTGCTCGACAACAGGCGAAGATCGCGGCTCTCGCGCGGGCGCAGCATCAACCGATGCGGCTGCAGGCTCACCTGCTGACGAAACCGATAAGTTGTCTTGTGATGGATCCTCAGCGTGATCAACGAAAGCTCCAACATGCTAGCCGCGTAGGTGCCGTTCGAAAATATGCTGCCTTGTGTGTACCGCTAACTTATCCGGTCAGGATTTCAGTTTTACCAATTGGGGTTCCCTGTTTGGGCTCTAGAATTCCCTGCTCTGCCGATATAATTCTGTTAGCAGGGGAAAATTGGTACAAGACTACGCTGTAAAGCTAATCCCGTCACAGCGAATCAACTTCGCTGAATTTCCAACGTCGGGAGAGTTTTTGATCGGCCATCGCGTTTAGGGATTGCAAAATAATCGCGGTTTAGATCGGGGCTACGAATCATCACGTACTCATGGGAGCGGCCGACGTGACCTCGTCGGTGATCACCTTGAAGCCCGCGAGCGTGCAAGAGCCGAATGAGGTCACGATCGCGACGTCGGTGGCATCGCGCCCGCGCGCCATCAGGATGCGACCGATGCGCGGCACGTTGTTGCGTGGGTCGAAGGTATACCAGCGTCCTCCGAGATACGCCTCGAACCAAGCGGCGAAGTCACCGGGGTCGTAGGGCGGCGGTACGCCCATGTCGCCAAGATACCCGGTGCAGTAGCGCGCCGGAACATTCATGCAGCGGCATAGCGTGACTGCAAGGTGGGCAAAATCCCGGCACACGCCGCGTCGCTCGTTATATGCATCCCAGGCTGATTTGGTCGGGCTCGCATGCTGGTAACCGAACGTGATGCGATCGTGGACGTAGTCACAGATTGCCTGCACCAGCGGCCACCCCTTCGGCACGTGCCCGAATAGCGACCATGCCGTATTCGAAAGCCGATCGGTCTCGCAGTAGCGGCTGCCGAGCAGATAGACCAGGACATCGACCGGCAGGTCTTCCAGCGCGTGCTGCTCCGCCTGTGGCGCGACCACGTCCGGCTCGCCCTTATCCTGCACCAGGAAGTCCGTGCACATGGTCAGTCGGCCTACGGGCGCGCGGATCACGTGGCAGAAATTGCCGAAACCGTCGTGATAGGTGTTGGCGGGGATGGGCGGACTGAACTGAATGCGATCCCAGCTCAGCAGGTCGGGTGTGCGGGATGGATGCACACTCAGCTGCAGGATCATGGGCGTCGGCTGCTGGCAGTCATAGGAAATCTCGTAACCCGCACGTATCTTCATCGAAAGCCTTTCCCGCCCGCGCAAGCGGAGTCCTGGATGCGAAAAAATAAGACGTCACAAAAATTCTATTCGTTCGTCAGGCGGCAACCAATCACGCGGCCGCCGCAGTGACCTTGACGGCGACCTTCATGGCGAGATGGTCCGACGCGTTCCCGATCCAGGTCCCTTGCAAAGGAATCGCATGGCGCGGATCGTGCACCACCGCGACGCGCACGAGGTTCTGGTTCCCGACCATGCCGCTCGACGGATCGAAGTCGATCCAACCGGGGCCGGGAACATAGGCCTGGACCCAAGCATGGGTGTTGCCGCCGGTGACACGGTCGTCATCGTCATCGGCAAGATGCAGATATCCGGACACGAACCGCGCAGCGATGCCAAGCGAGCGCAGCGCCTCGATCATGAACACGGCAACGTCGCGACAACTCCCGCTCGCGAGCTTCAAAGTTCGAACCGGGTCCTGGGTACCCTTCTCGTGCCGCGCCTTGTGCTTGAAGGTCCGCTTGATGGTCTGCGTCATGTCGACGAGAAGCTCATAAGTGTCGGCCGATCCGTCCGCGCGCAGGAACTTGGCGGCCCACCGATCGACGCTGGGGTGCGGGGATCGCGGCGCGATGACGCGGGCGAGACCTGGCCTGTCTTCCGCTGGGTAGGCAAATGGATGGGTACGGGCAAAGTCCTCGATATCGGCTGCTCGGAAGCCGACCGGCGTGTGGTCGAGATGAATGGTGCTTTCGAAGCGAAGCTCGCAGGCCCGCTCTGCGAAACGGGCGGTCGCGACGTGATTGCCGTGGATATCCCGCGTCCAGGACAGTTGGCTCGGCTCGGGCGTGATTTCGAGCTCGGTTTCGAGGACTTTCTGATCGTCGTCGTCGCGCGGACGCAGCATCATCCGGTGCTCGCCGAACGCGACCGGTCGTTTATAGTGGTAGGTCGTGACGTGCCTAATGGTGAGAATCAGCATTGCGGCCCCACTATAATGCAAGTCCCACTAACATGCATATTCCGCGCCAAGAACAGTCTGCGTGTCTCTACCATCCCGTGGTTTTTACACAAGCCTGAGCGCCGATGAACGAGATGTCGGATAGCCTGTTGGCGGCAGACGAGCCGGCGCCCGTCACTGTGCACAACGAAAACGGCCTGTCGCCGTTCCTGATCGTCGCCGATCACGGCGGCAATGTCATACCGCGCGCCCTGCGCGGGCTCGGCGTTTCTGAAGCGGAACGCCAGCGCCACATCGCCTGGGACATCGGCATCGCCGCAGCGTGCCGCCAGTTGGCGGACGCGCTCGACGCTACCCTGATACAGCAGAACTATTCGCGCTTGGTTATCGACTGCAATCGCCCGCCGGGGTCGAAGGAATCGATCCCGGACATCAGCGAGGCCACCCCGGTGCCGGGCAATATCGGCGTGAGCGAAGGCGGCAACGCTGCACGAGTGCGCGAGATTTTCCGGCCCTACCATGATCGTATCGAATCCGAACTCGACCGCAGATGCCAAGCCGGCCGGCCGGCGGCGCTGATCGCGCTGCACAGCTTCACCCCTGTCTTCATGGACGTGACGCGGCCCTGGCATGCTGGTGTGCTCTACAATCGCGACCCGCGTTTTGCCCATCTCCTCATGGCGCTGTTGAAACGAGAAGAGGGAATCGTGGTCGGCGACAACGAGCCCTACGACGTGAACGATGCGACGGATTACACCATTCCGGTGCATGGCGAACGGCGCGGCCTGCATCATGTGGCGATTGAGATCCGCCAAGACCTGATCGCTGGTGACGAGGGGCAGCGCACCTGGGCTGCGCTGCTCGCGCGCCTGCTTCCGCGGGCGTATCAGGAGTTGGTGGCAGCCGAAGCGCTCGGACCTGCGTGACTGGGTAGTTGGTTAGGTCAATTAAGGCAGCCACTTATTTGGGATTGTCCGGATCGTCACCTAGCGCATATTCGGCCATTATGGGTAGCATATTCGTATTGATATAACGCAACGGCGAACTGGCGCTTTGCCTCAGACAACATTCGCAGGCCACCAAGCCGCGGTGAGCGTATTGAGCACCTCTGAGTTCGGACAATAACTTTCCCACACTGGGTTGTTAGGATCACGCTTCAAGTCCACCATACAAGCTTCCCGAAAATCGCAACTCGTGCAACTTCGTTTAATTTGATCGAACGTGTCTCTGTCGCCACATTCGATCACGTAGGGATCGAGACCCAGTATTGCCATCCGAAAGCCTAGAAGTTCGTCGTGCTCGCCACGTACCGTGGACTCATGACAGAGAAGTTCGATCTCATCTCTCAGATGCAACTTGCGGCTGTCCTTTCCGAAAATCATATCCGAACGTATTGGTGATGCAGCCCAGCCAATATCGGAATGGCAACAATAGCGCCAGATCGTTGGACTGCTCGGTGCAAGGGCGCATCTTTCTGTAATGCCAAGTGCGTACGCGCTTGATTGTAATACGCCGCATAGGCGGAAAGAATACGCCGCAGGTGAGTCTCGCCGAAGATGAGCACTTGATCCAGGCACTCGCGGCGCAATGTGCCGATTAGACGTTCGGCATAGCCATTCTGCCACGGCGATCCAGGAGAGATCGGCCGGTCGCGAATACCCATCGCCCTCACCCGACGCTGGAAGGTTTGCCCGTAGGCTCGGTCATTGTCGCGCACCAGGTAGGCCGGCGCTGATGCCCAAGGAAACGCCTCGGTGATCTGCCCGGCCAGCCACTCAGCTGTCGGATGCCGCGTCACCTCAAACCACAACAGCTGTCGCCGCCCATGGCCCAGGACCAGAAACGCAAACAAGAGATCAAAGGACAGCGTGGGTACAACGCACATATCGATAGTGGCGATCGCCTCAGCGTGATTTTGCAGAAAAGTCTTCCAGCTTTGCGACGGCGGCTTCGAAGGCTGCGTAATATATTTCGAGACCGTCGACTGGGCCACCTTAAAGCCAAGCATCAGAAGCTCGCCATGGATCCGGGATGCACCCCACCGTGGGTTTTCCCTGTTCATCCGCTGGATCAGATCACGTAGGCCGCGATCAATCCTCGGCCGCCCTGCCCTATTTCGCGATTTCCAACGCCTTCCTGTCTAGGCGGAGAACGGCATGGACGGGGGTCCCTCGAGCGCGGCCAGACGCGCGCGCAAATATTCGAGCTCTGCCTCGGCCGTCCTCAACGTGCGAGTTCCATTGGCGGCGGCCCCGCTCATTACGCCGGCCAAGGTCACATAGGCTTCCGTCCAAGCTGTCTTAACGGGCGGCGCGAAATCGGCACCGAGGATCTCTCCCAGTGTCCACAGCAGCGCGGCGCCGACTGGCTCGAAGTGCTTGGCGGTAACCCCATAGGCGACGTGGCGATTTCCCAGGTCCCCGACTGCAGGGGCGATCTTGTCGAGTTCATGGAGGTTGGCGACAACAGTGGCGAGCATGGCCATCAATTTCTTCTTCTGCGCGACGAGGTCATCCCGAAACAGCGGACGTACTTCCGGCGCAATCTCGAACAGGCGGTCGTAGAACAGGTCGGCGGCGACACCGGCGATCGGCAGAACCTCCTTGAAGCTGTCTTTAACTAATTTGATTTGTTCCGGTGTCATCTCATCTTCTCCTCTTTCATGTCGTGGCGCGAGCGACGCCGCGAGTTCGAGCGCCGGCGATTCCACGGCAACAGCGAGGGAACCCTGATTGCCCAGTTACCCTCCATCGACACCGATCCCAACAACAGGCATTTCGGCACACTGGTTGCGAACCGGCGCCTAGCCAATGCCCCCATACGTCGCGCCAGCCGTTGGGCGGTGGGCAGCGAACGACATTCGATTATTGCGAGTACATGTGTCACAACACATAGCAAGGAACGTGCCATGCACGAATTGCTTGTTCGCGCGGAGCAAAGCATTGTCAGCTCTACGGTTTCATGTTGATGCGGCTTTGAACAGGAAACCCGCCACGATGTGCTATTCCGCAATTGTGCAAAGTTGGGCAGCAATGGATTCTAATCTTCGTCGCGAATGCGCTGCAATTGCCGTCGCAGTGAAGCCACGCAGCGTCGATTCCGAGCCAAATGCCTTTCCTGTCGCCTTCCTTATTGATGACTGAGTAAACGTCGGTTCGCGCGCAAAGCTTGCCGGTGGGTGCAGTTAGCCGTCAGCACTTCATCGTAAATCGATTTGCCCCAGAGGTACCGATCCTTATTGCGTAGGCTGAAATGTGCCAGAGCGGCGGTAATGGCCGCATGTTTTCCGTACAACAGCCAAATGTGCTTCCGGATAAACTTTTGTAGCAATTGAACCTGTTGATCTGAAGTGATTTCATACCAAGATCAACGGCAGTTCATCGGCAATCTGCTATCGGGCACCATTCTTTTCTTGGCAAAGACCCTCCAAAAGTTCCTTCAACGCTTTTTCCCCGGCAAGCTTGGCGGTTTGCGCTTCTGTAAATTCATCGCCGCAGTATTTAACGCCAAGTGGCTTTGATCTTCGCAGAATTTCCCACGTCCAGAGAGTTTTTGGGCGACCACAGAGTTTAGATATTACAAAATAATCGTTGTTTAAATTGGAATGCTTGCCAGCCATGATGCTCAAGTCCACTCACGGGGCCATGGCCGCCAATGGGTCGGTCTAATCAGCACCATCCGATTGCGGCGGACGTCGGACCAGCCCGCACCATTGCGCCGGCAAGGAAACACCAGCGCATTGTATTCTCCATTATCGTAGACTGCAGCTCAATGTCCGATGGGGCGGTCACAATCGGGCTCCAATTAGACTTTGGGGGAACCTCTTCCATATAAACTCGCTATTATAAATGACGTGCATTCACAT
>Ga0209385_1000044_pt1 | contig 42145 bp, 36 predicted proteins | sample NGEPerB_FD_184506 | JGI IMG/M metagenome (GOLD analysis project Ga0209385, IMG submission 184506) | Arctic peat soil microbial communities from the Barrow Environmental Observatory site, Barrow, Alaska, USA - NGEE PermafrostAB12-B... | ecosystem: Environmental > Terrestrial > Soil > Wetlands >... | reverse complement strand
CGGATGCGACGACGGTGGGGCGCCTCTGTTCGATGGCCATGCGGCTCTTCAGGGAACGAAGAGTCAGTTTCGAGATCGCCTTCAGCGTCTCGAAGACGCCGGTCCCGTTCCTCGCCGAGGACTCGTACCACTCGACGGAGCGGTCGAAGTTGAGGGCGTCGTTCAGCTCGTCGATCGTGAGGATGTTCGGGAGATCGCGTTTGTTGTACTGGAGGACGCGGGGCGTGGCGTCGAGGGAGATCCCGATCTCGGCGAGGTTCTCGCGGAGGTTGCGGAGGCTCTCGACGTTCGGGTCCTTCATGGGCCGCTGGGAATCGGCGACGAAGACGATGCCGTCCACGCCCTTGAGGACGAGCTTCCGCGTCGTGTTGTAGAACACCTGCCCCGGAACGGTGTACAGCTGGAGGCGGGTCTTGAAGCCCCCGATGACACCCACGTCGAGCGGAAGCAGGTCGAAAAAGAGCGTGCGATCTGTCTCGGTCTCGAGGCACACCATCTCCCCGCGCGATGTGGGTGCCGTCCGCCCGTAGATCACATGGAGATTCGTCGTTTTTCCACAGAGGCCCGGACCGTAGTACACGATCTTTGCGGCCATCTGCATCGTCGCGTAATTGAAAAAAACCATAAGAAAAAGGTTCTGCCGACCTCCTGAGGGGTACGCGATGTTACACCGGGCGCCGACCCCTTTGGTATCATGACGCTTCCCGGTCCGGTCACGGAGCCGAGCGGGGGCAGGAGGGCCTTGCGCCGCGATGGCCAACGATTTCAAGGGTTTGGACGGGCGATCCCGCGAGGTTCTCGCGTCTGTGATCGTTGCGTACATCGAGAGCGCCGTGCCCGTGTCGTCGCGCCAGCTGACGAAAGGCGGAAAGTTCGGTCTCTCCTCGGCGTCGCTGCGCAACGCGATGGCCGACCTCGAGGATCTCGGCTTCCTGACGCATCCGCATGTTTCGGCGGGCCGCGTGCCGACGGATCTCGGTTATCGCGCGTTCGTCCGCGAGCTGATGCCGACCCGCCAACCCAGCGAGAGGGACCGCGCCCGGATCGCCGAGGAGCTTTCTCCCGAGCCCTTCGAGACGGAGCGTTTCCTGAAGGCCACCTCCCGCGTGCTCTCCCGATTGACCGGAGAGGTGGCTGTCGTCGCGGTCCCCGCCTCGATGAGCTTCGTTCTCGCGTCCGTGCATTTCACACGCGTCGCCGAATGCAAAATCCTCGTCTCCGAGGTCTCCGACACGGGCCTCGTGGAGAGTCGCCTCATCGAGACCCGCGACAACTTTCCGCAGCACGAGCTGGACGGCATCTCGAACCGGCTGACGATAGACTTCGCCGGGAAGAGCCTCGGCGAGATCCGTGTCCTCCTGCTCGCGTCCCTGGGAGAGGAGAAGGTCCGGATGGACCACGCGCTCACGCGGACGCTCGAACTCGGGCGCCGGGCCTTCGCGGAGTCGCGGCCGCCGGAAGAAGCCGTCTACATGGAGGGCACCGAGTCGCTGCTCGAGAAGCCCGAGTTCCGGAACGACCTCGAGGCCCTGCGGCGGATGTTTCGCGCGTTCGAGGAGAAGGCCCGCCTCGTGAATCTCCTCACCGACTGCGTCACGTCCGACGGTCTCGCGATCGTCATCGGATCGGAGAGCCCCTTCACGGACGAGACCGGCAGCGCGGTTGTCTCCGCGCCCTATCGCCGGGGGGATCGCGTGCTCGGCGCTCTCGGCGTGATCGGGCCCCGCCGGATGGAATACGCGCGGGTCGTCCCGCTCGTCGATGAGCTCTCGCGGTACGTGAGCCGACGACTCACGGAAGGAGCCGCATGAGCGGCCCGAGGAAGCCTCACCGCGAGGAGGAAGACATCATCTTCCTCGAAACGGAGAGCCGCGACGACGTCGCGCGCGCGCTCGCCGAGGCCGAGCGCGCCATCCAGGCCGTCGAGGAGAAGCAGCGCCGCGTCGAAGGGGTGCGGCCCGTCGCGGTCGCCGAGCCGGAGCCCGCGCCTCCGCCCCCTCCGCGAGACCTTCCGGCGCCGGACCCGCGCGTCGGCGCTCTCGAGGACCAGGTCGCCAAGGAGCGAGAACGCGCGCTCCGGGCCGAGGAGGACGGGGGCCGCGTTCGCGAGGCGCTTCTCCGCAAGTCGGCGGACTTCGACAACCTGAAACGCCGCACCGAGAAGGACAAGGCCGACTATTTCCGGTTCGCGCTGGCCGAGGCCTTCGCGGACATACTGAACGTCGTCGACAACTTCGAGCGCGCGCTCCAGCACCGTGGCGACGCCACGGGAGACGAATTCCACGCGGGCATCGACATGATCGCCCGGCAGCTGGCCGACACGCTCAAGAAGTACGGTGTCGTGGAGGTGCCGGCGCGCGAGCTCCCGTTCGACCCGAACGTTCATGAGGCGGTCGTTCGCGAGGTGACGGAAACGGCCGCGCCGGGGACGGTTCTCGAGGTTCTTCAGAAGGGGTACCTGCTTCACGACCGCCTGCTCCGGCCCGCCCGCGTGAAAGTCGCGGCGAGCCCGGCGGTTCGGGACGCGAAGAAAGAAGAGATGAACGAGGAGGGATCAATTGGGTAAGGTTCTCGGCATCGATCTCGGGACGACGAACTCGTGCGTGGCCGTCGTCGAGGTCGGTTCGCCTCAGGTCGTTCCGAATCGCGAAGGGGCGCGGACGACGCCCTCGATCGTCGGTTTCACCGAAGACGGAGAGCGGCTCGTGGGCCAGATCGCCAAGCGCCAGGCGATCACGAACCCCACGCAGACGATCTACGCCGTTAAGCGCCTCGTCGGCCGCAAGATGGCGGACGCCGAGGTGAAGCACGCGCGCGAACACCTGTCATACGCGCTCGTCGAGGCGCCGAACGGCGACGTGAAGATCCGCGTCCGCGATCGAGACTACTCGCCCGAGGAGATCTCCTCGTTCACGCTGCGCGAAATCAAGGAATTCTGCGAAGAAGCGCTCGGAGAAGAGATCAAGGAAGCGATCATCACGGTCCCGGCGTACTTCGACGACTCGCAGCGGCAGGCCACGCGCGACGCGGGCCGCATCGCGGGCCTCGAGGTGCTGCGCATCATCAACGAGCCCACGGCGGCCGCTCTCGCGTACGGGCTCGAGAAAAACCGGAAGCAGGAGACCATTGCCGTCTACGACCTCGGGGGCGGCACGTTCGACATCTCGATCCTCCGGATCGACAACGGCATGTTCGAGGTGCTCGCGACCTCGGGGGACACGTTCCTCGGCGGAGAAGACTTCGACCGGGCGATCATGGACTGGCTTCTCGCCGAATTCCTGACGCAGACCGGCATCGACCTGAGGCAGGACCGCCTCGCGCTCCAGCGGCTCAAGGAAGCCGCCGAGAAGGCGAAGTGCGAATTGTCGACCGCGCTCGAGACGATGGTCGCGCTCCCGTTCATCGCGTCCGACGCCTCGGGCCCGAAGCACATCAACAAGCTCCTGACCCGCGACACGTTCGAGGCGCTCGCGGCCGACCTCATCCAGCGGACCGAGGACCCGTGCCGGAACGCGCTCGAGGCGGCCGGCCTCAAACCCGATCAGGTCGACACGATCATCCTCGTCGGCGGCCAGACGCGGACTCCGAAGGTCCAGCAGATGGTCGAGACGATTTTCGGAAAGCCGCCGAACCGCTCCATCAACCCGGACGAGGTGGTCGCCGTGGGCGCCGCGATTCAGGCGGGCGTCCTGCGCGGCGACATCAAGGACCTCGTCCTCCTCGACGTCACGCCGCTGTCGCTCGGCCTCGAGACGCACGGCGGCATCTTCGTCAAGCTCATCGAACGCAACTCGACGATTCCGACGAAGAACACGCAGATCTTCACGACCGTGGCCGACAACCAGACGACGGTCGAGATCCACGTCCTGCAGGGCGAGCGCGACATCGCCAAGGAGAACAAGTCCCTCGGCAAGTTCCAGCTCGTCGGCATTCCGTCGGCGGCGAAGGGCGTGCCCCAGATCGAGGTCACCTTCGCGATCGACTCGTCGGGAATCGTGAATGTCTCGGCGAAGGATCTCGCAACCGGCAAAGCGCAAGGGCTCCAGATCAGTCCGGCGGGCGGCCTCTCGCAGGCGGAGATCGAGAAGATCATCGAGGAGGCGTCCGCGAACAAGGCGGCGGACACGAAGCGCAAGGAGCTGCGCCAGCTGAAGAACAAGCTCGAAGGGATGATTGGGGGGAACGACCGCATCTTCCGCGAATTCGGCAACCTCCTGCAGCCCGACGAGAACGATCGCGTCCAGCGCACCCTCGAGAACGCGCGCGAGGTCCTGACGGGGGAGGAGCGGGGGCCCATCGATGACGCGATGATCGACATGAAGGGCGTTTCGCGCATCCTCACGCAGGCCATGCTGTACAAGCCCGAGTCCAAGGAGCGCCGGGATGATGGCGCGGAGAAACCGGCCTGACGTCGGTTTCGGTGTAGCAACCGGTGAGCACATCCGTTCGCGATTACTACGAAGTTCTCGGTGTGGGACGAAACGCGTCCCCCGAGGAGGTCAAGGGCGCCTACCGAAAGGCGGCGCTGCAGCACCATCCCGACAAGAACCCGGGCGACAAGCACGCCGAAGAGAAGTTCAAGGAGGCCGCGGAGGCCTACTCGGTCCTCTCCGATCCCGACAAACGCGCCCGCTTCGACCGCTTCGGAGTCGAAGGCGTGCGCGGCGCGGGCGGCGTAACCGGCTTCGACCCGACCCAGTTCGTGGACTTCGCCGACATCCTCGGCGACCTGTTCGGTTTCGCGTCGGGCGGCGACACGCGCGCGTCCCGCCGCACGGGCGAGGACCTGAAAGCCGATGTGACGCTCTCCTTCGAAGACGCCGGCTTCGGTTCGGAGGTCTCGGTCCCGATCGAGCGCTACGAGCGCTGCGACGCATGCCGGGGCCGCGGCGGGCGTGGCGGGGCCGTGCCGCTGACCTGCCCGACGTGCCGGGGGCAGGGCCGCGTCCAGTACCGGCAGGGCTTCTTCGCGGTGGCGCGCCCGTGCCCCGACTGCACCGGTTCGGGCGAGCGCATCAAGGACCCGTGCCCCGATTGTCGCGGCGACGGGCGCACGCGCCGCGCGCGAACGCTGACGGTGGCGATTCCGGCCGGCGTGGACGACGGCGCGCGGCTGCGCCTCACAGGCGAGGGAAACGCGGGCCGGCGGGACGGGCGCCCGGGCGACCTTTACGTCTTCATCTCGGTGACGCCGCACGAGCAGTTTCGGCGTGACGGCTTCGACGTCGTGCTCACCTGGGCCATTCCGTTCCACGTCGCGGCGCTCGGGGGCGCGCTTCGCGTGCCGACTCTCCATGGCGAGGCCACGTTTGACGTGCCTTCGGGCACCGCGGCGGGCCGCGTCTTCACGCTCAAGGGCAAGGGAATCCCTCGTCTCGACGGCCGCGGCAAGGGTGACCAGCACGTCCTCCTCACGGTTCGCGTGCCGAAAAAGATGACGCACGAGCAGAAAGAGGCCGTCGAGAAGCTTGCGGAAGCCTTCGGGTCGGAGTCGGGAACGCCGACGAAAGACGAAAAAGGCTTCTTCGAGAGGCTGAAAGATTTCCTTGGGCAATAGCGCCGGGGCGGTGCGCATCGAGATCCCGGCCGCGCAGGCCGCTTCATTCGACGAGAACGAAAGAGATTTCTTCGAAGGAATGGGGGGCCTGCGGTTCTCGTCCACGGCCGCCGCGGATGGCCGCCTCCTCGTCTGGGTGGATTCCGCCGACGCCACCGAAGCTCTCGCGCGGCTCGAAGCGCTCGGCGCCCGCCATCTTTCTACTTTCAAAGAAATCCCCCGCGATTGGGTCGCCGAGTCGGCCGCCTTGCGGCGATGCGTTCTCGTGGAGCGCTATCTCCTGGATCCCCACGACGACGATCGCGCCACGGTGCCGCCGCCGGGTGTGAGGCGGCTTTATCTTCCCGCCGTCCGCGCCTTCGGGACCGGCTCGCACGAATCCACGCGTCTCGCGCTCCGCCTGCTGATCTCCGAAAAGCTCCCGGGCGCGCGCGTCCTCGACGTCGGCTGCGGCACCGGCGCCCTGGCGTTCGTGGCCGCGCTCGAGGGCGCACGCCACGTCGTCGCCTTCGACCTCGACCCGGACGCCGCGTTCGCGATGCGCGAGCAGGCGCGCGCGAACGGCATCCCGCGCGTTTCGACGTTCGCGGGGCCTCTCGACGCGCTCCTCGGGAGTGGCCGCTTCGATGTGATCGTCGCGAATATGATCCACGAGGAGATCGCGCCTCTCCTCCCGGCGCTCCACGCCCGCCTCGCGCCGGGCGGCCGGCTGTTGTGCTCCGGGCAGCTCGTCGAGAGAAGAGGGGAGTGGGAGGAGTTGCTTCGGAGGAGCGGCTTTCATTCCGTTCGTTCCCTCACGGAAAACGAGTGGTTCGGGTCAGCCTGGATTTCTTCGAATGGGTGAGAACCCCCCTGCGCGCCCGCCGCGCGTGCTCGTGCCGGAGCTGGCGGCCCACCGGGGCTCATCCGAAGAGGAAGAGATTCTTCTTAGAAAGGAAGAGAGAGACCATGTCCGCTCCCGCCACCTGCGCGACGGCGACGAGGTCGTCGCGCTCGACGGCAAGGGACTCAGGGTGCGCGGGAGGCTGACTCGAAATGGCACGGCTCTGACCCTTCTTTCATTCGAAGAATCTTCCTCTTCGTCTTCTCGTCTTCCCGGCGAGCCCGCGAACCGCGTGACGGTCCTCCTCGCGTGTGCCGAGCCCGCGCGGGTCGAATGGGCGATCGAAAAGGGCACCGAGTGCGGCGCGGCGGCTTTCGTGCTCCTCGATGCCGAGCGCTCGCAACGCGCGCACGTCGCGGCGCTGTCGAAGCGAATTCCTCGGCTGATCCGGATCGCGGAAGAGGCGATGAAGCAGTGCGACCGAACGCTCGTCCCTTTCGTGGAGGGTCCGAGGAGCACCGAAGATTTTCTTAGAAGGTTAATTGGGCGCGAAGCATTCGTCGTCCTGGATCCATCTGGCGCCGCCGCGGAGCGCCCGGGCGCCCATGGAGACCTGGTCGTCGCCGTTGGCCCGGAGGGAGGGTTCGCTCCGGCCGAACTCTCCCTATTCGCAGAAAAATCCCCGGTCTTCCTCTCTCTCGGTCCCCGCGTTCTCCGGCTGGAAACCGCCGTGGTTGTGGCGCTCGCGCGGTTGGTCGACCCCGCCTGAAGCCGGTCCCGAATCGGGCGGCTCGCTTCGGTTAGGATTCCGCCGGAGACGGAGGGCCCGATGAGCTTCGAAAACGTCAAGAAGGTCTGGATGAACGGGAAGCTGGTCGATTTCGCGGACGCGAAGATACACATCTTCACCCACGCTCTCCACTACGGGTCCGGCGTTTTCGAAGGGGAGCGCTGTTACAACACGGCGCGTGGGCCCGCGATCTTCCGCCTCGACGATCACCTCGATCGCCTGTTCTGGTCCGCGAAGATCTACCGGATGGCGATTCCGTACACGGTTGACCAGTTGAAGGAGGCGACGCTCGCGGTCGTGCGCGCGAACGACTTCAAGGCGTGCTATATCCGGCCTCTCGTCTACCGCGGCTACGGCACGCTCGGCGTCAACCCGTTCCCGAACCCCGTGGACGTGGCGATCGGCTGCTACGAGTGGGGAAAGTATCTCGGCGCCGACGCCCTCGAGCAGGGCGTCGACACGTGCTGCTCGTCCTGGATGCGCATCGCGCCGAACACGATGCCCGCCATGGCGAAGGCGACTGCGAATTACGCGAACAGCCAGCTCATCAAGATGGAAGCGATCACGAACGGGTACCACGAGGGCATCGCGCTCGATCACAACGGGCGCATCTCCGAGGGTTCGGGCGAGAACCTCTTCCTGGTCTGGAAGGGTCGCCTCTACACGCCGCCGCTTTCGGCCTCGACGCTGCCCGGCATCACGCGCCTCTCCGTGATCCAGCTCGCCCGTGAGCTCGACTTCCAGATGGAAGAGAAGACCATTCCGCGGGAGATGATCTACGCGGCCGACGAAATGTTCTTCACGGGCACGGCTGCCGAGATCACGCCGATCCGCTCCGTGGACCGGATTCCCGTCGGGAACGGCAAGCGCGGCCCGATGACGGAGGCCCTGCAGAAGGCCTTCTTCGACATCGTCGAGGGCAAGGTCGACGACCGCTACGGCTGGCTGACGCCGGTTGACGCGGCGGTGCCGGCAGGCGCCCGCTAGAACGCCTTTCGGCCGCTGCGCCGGGTCGCGATCAGCTCAGCCACGATCGCGATCGCGATCTCCTCGGGGGACTCCGCCCCGATGTCGAGGCCGATGGGAAGCTTCGCGCGGTTCAGCTCGTCTTCGGTGAATCCTTCCTTCCGGAGCTCGTCGAAGAGGACCTTGCGCTTCGCCTTGCTCCCGATCATTCCGAGGTAGGCGACGGGTGCGTGGCGGAGGCGGCGAAAGGCGAGGCCGTCCGTCACGTGGCCGCGCGAGACGATTGCCACGAAGTCCGCAGGTTCCGGGAGCGGAAGGTCCGAGTAGTCGTCCTTCACGTGGACGAGCCGGGCGCCGGGCGGGAAGGCGGCGGGATCGAGTTCCTCTTCGCGCTCGTCCGCGACAATGACCTCGTATCCGCTGAAAGCTGCGGCTCGGGCGAGCGCGCGGCCGCAGTGGCCGGCTCCGACGACGAGGAGGCGCGGAGAGCGCTCGAGCACCTCGAGAAGGACCGTCGCCGTCCCGCCGCAGACGGCCCCGAACGCGTTCGGGCCTTCCGGGACGAAGTCGTAGCGCCGCGTGAAAGGGAGACCGTGGTCGTCCAGGAGCTTCCTCGCGTCGGCGATCACGAGGGACTCGAACTTGCCGCCGCCAATCGTCCCCTTCGTCGAGCCGTCGGGCAGGACGAGCATGCGCGCCGTCGCGTCGCGGGGCGTGGAACCCACGGCGGAGACGACGGTGGCCATGGCGAGCCTCCCGTGCTCTTCGAGAATCCGCGGCAGGTCGCTGAAGAGCTGTGAGCTCATTCGTTCGTGGCCAGTCCGCCCGCTTCCAGGTCGCCTGGCGTGTCGACGTCGACGAGGATCGTCTCGTCGAAGCCTTCGAGATGGAGGACCTTTACGTCCGGCTCGGCGAAGAGCTGGTTCAGCCGGGCGTCCGCCGGCCACGAAAGGACGCGCGCGGCGAGCGCCGCGGGGATCACGAGCGGGTGCCCGCGCCGCTGGCCGCAGACGGGGACGAGGAGCGTGCGGGAATCTGCTTCGGGGAGGTTCGTCGCGTCGAGGAGCGTCCGAAGGGAAGAACTTCTTAGAAAGGGAAGATCGGCTGGCGCGAGGGCGATGTGCGTCGAGGGGTGTTCCCTCAACGCGGACAGGCCGCACTGGACGGACGAGAACATGCCGCTTTCCCAGTTGGGGTTCTCGACGAAGCGGACCCCCGCCCTCTTACTCACTCGAAGAAGTTCCTCTTCGATCTTCTCCCGAAGGCTCGCGGCGTCATTCCCGAGCACGACGACGATCTCCTCGAAGCCGGCCTCGCGCCAGGTGTCGATCACGTGGGCGAGCATCGGCCGCCCTCCGGGCGGCACGGGCGCGAGCATCTTCGGCGACCCGAAGCGCGTGGACGCGCCGGCGGCGAGGAGGACTCCGGAGACGAACACGGCGGGTCCGCTCAGTCCTCGCCCTCGAAGCACGCGCGGCCGGCCCGGCAATCGTCGAGGCAGGCGGGCTGCCCGTCCGGGCCGACGGGCCCCATGACCTGCAGGCACCAGTAGGCGGCGGAGGTCGAGGGATGCTCGCGCGCATGGTCGTCCCAGTCGCCCGTCGCGACGAACATCGTCTTCGTGCGGAGGTGGCGGCAGCGGAGCGCAGGGTCGAGGGCGACGGCGTCCGACCCGCCGAGGCCATTCGGCGCGCTCATCCGTGCTCCTCCGTCCCGTCGGGAAGCCCGGCCGACGCGAGGAGCGTCCGCCGGACGACCGCCGCGACCATCGGGAGCTTGTAGGCGTTCTTGCCGAGAGGCGTCGCGCCCTCGAGCGCGGCCTCTCCGGCCCGGGCAGCGAGCGCCGAGTCGATCTTCTTCCCCTCGACGAGCGCCTCGGCCGCTTTCGCGCGCCAGGGCACGGGCGCCGCTGACCCGATCACGATCCGCACATCCTTCGCAACGCCACCCTCCTCGCGCCACGCGACGGCCGCGTCGGCGAGCGGCCAGTCGAAGGCCTGCTTGTGCTTGATCTTCCGGTAGGCCGAGCGCAGGGCCTGCGGCTTCTCGACGTGTATCTCGACGACGAGCTCGCCGGTCTCGAGCACGTTCTCCGCGAAGATCTCGACCTCGGGGCGGACGAAGAAGTCCGCCGCGGCGAGCGTGCGGCCGCCGCCCGCGGCAAGCGTCTCGATCCGCGCGTTCAGGGCGACGAGGGCGACGCCGGCGGCCGAGGGGTGGACGATCGCGCACGTGTTATTCCCGAAGATCGCGTGGAACTCGTTCTCGCCGCTCTTCGCGAGGCACTCGACGCCACCCTTCTTGAGGCACTGGAACTCGGACGAGCGGAAGTACCAGCAGCGCGGGCGCTGGCAGAGGTTGCCCGCGAGAGTCGCCGCGTTGCGGATCTGGGGCGTCGCGGCGCCTTCACAGGCGTCCGCGAGGGCGGGGAAGTCCGCCTTCAGGTCGGATGCCACGGACGCCAGCGTGACGAGGGCTCCGATCGAGGTGCCACCGGAAGAATTTCTTCGAATGGAATTGTGGGAATTCAGTCGCCTGAGGTCGATCACCTGGTCCGGGGCGAGGTTGTATTCCTTGAGGCGATCCAGCAGCTCGGTGCCCGCGCCCTTCGCCTCGGCGGAAACGCCCGCCTTCTTCGCGGCTGCCAGCGCGGAGGCGGCCTCGTCCCAGCTCCTCGGCTGGACCCTTTCGAAGCTTTTCACGCCCTCACCTCCCGCTTCGGCACCTTCCCGAGCGCGTCCAGGATCCTCGCCGGCGTGATCGGGAGCGCCGTCGGCCGGATGCCCGTCGCGTGCGCGATCGCATTCGCGACGGCGGCGGCCGTCGGCACCGTCGCCGGCTCGCCGATGCCGCGCGCGTGCGCGTTGTTCTTGCCGGGGTAATGGTCCACGACGATCGGGACGATCTCGGGCGTGTCCTTGCTCCCGAGGATCTTGTAGAACTCGACGTTCGGGTTCAGGACGCGGCCGGAGCGCTCGTCCACGACGCGCTCCTCGAAAAGCGCGTAGCTGATGCCCTGGAGGATGCCGCCGCGGATCTGGCTCTCGACGCCGGTCTTCCAGACCGGCTGGCCGCAATCGTGGACGGCGACGACCTTCTTCACAGAGGCGACGCCGGTCTCGACGTCCACGACAACCTCGGCGAACTGCGCGCCGAAGATGCGCGTGTCGGCACCGTCGTAGTCCTTCGCGCGGTCGCCCGTCACGACGAGCGTCTCGCCGGAAAGGCGGGAGCAGACCTTCCGGAAGTCCGCCGACTTGCCCTTCGCCGAGAAGACGCCGTTCGCGAGCGCGATCTCCCCGGCGGGAGCGCCGAGGAGCTTCGCCGCGACGCCTATGAGCTTCTCGCGCGCGTGGACGGCGGCCGCGCGGACGGCCGGGATCAGCGAGCCCGTCGTGACCGAGCCGCCCGAGGCGGGCCCGAACGGGTAGCGCGAGTCGCCGATCTTCACGTTGATCTTCGCGACCGGGAGGCCGAGCTCCTCTGCGACGACCATCGCGATCGGCGTCCGCACGCCGCCCCCGATGTCTTGCACGCCGTTTTCGACCTCGACGCTGCCGTCGCGGTGGATCCGGACAATGACCTGCGAGCCCGGCGCGACGAACGTGTACCAGACCGAGGCCGCGCAGCCGAGGCCGCGGCGCAGCGGGCTGCCGGCCGCAGCGGCGGCCTCGTTCGCCTTCGTGATTCCGGCGCGCCGGGACCAGCCGATCTCCTTCGCGCCGATCTCCCACTCGGCCCGCCTCACCTCGGACGGGTCGTTCTTGAGACGCAAGGCGAGCGGGTCCATCCCGAGGCGGCTCGCGAGCTCTTCGAGGGCCGTCTCGACGGCGAAGCACCCCTGCGGGTGACCTGGCGCGCGCATTGCGCAGCCGGGGCCGAGGTGCGTGAACACGTCGAACTCGGCGACCTTCACGGCGGGGAAGCCATAGGCCGACTTCACGAATCCGCCCGTGCCCGTCCCCGTCGCGACGCCCGCCGTGCCGAAGGACTCGTAGTCCGCGGCCGTCACGGTGCCGTCCTTCTTGTAGCCGAGCTTCACGCGGTTCCACGAGTCGGGCCGGTTGCCCGCGGCGAGGTGCTCTTCCTTGCGGTCGAGCGCCATGAGGACGGGCTTGCCGGCCTTCTTCGCGAGCTTCGCGGCGAAGACGCCGTAGTCGCCCGCGCCGAACTTCGCGCCGAAGCCGCCGCCCGTGAACTCGGCGCGGACGTTCACCTTGTCCTTCGGGAGCTTGAGGACGCCGGCGAGCTCGTCGCGGACACTGAAGGTGCCCTGCGTCGAGGCCTGGACCTCGAGCGTGTCGCCGACCCATTCGGCGAAAAGGGAATGCGTCTCGAGAGGAACGTGGGTCTGGACGGTCGTCGTCGTCACGACCTCGAGGGTCCCATCCGACTCGGCGAAGCCCTTGTCGACGTCGCCGCGGCCGGAGGCCTTCGGGCCGCGCACATTTCCCTTCTGCTCGACGGGAGCGGCACCACCGGGCACGTCGCCCGCGCTGTGCTTCTCCTCGACGGGCTTCTGGAAGACGAGAGGAGCGCCGTCCTTGCGGGCGGCCGCGAGGCTCACGGTGTGCGGGAGGACGTCGTACGTGACCTTCACGGCGCGGAGCGCGTCCTCGGCGGCCGCGCGCGTGGGCGCCGCGAGTGCGAGGATAGCTTCGCCGTGGTACCGGACGGTGTTCTTGCCGGGGTTTTCGAAGACGACGCCCGGCATCTTCTCGAGGGCCGACGTGTCGATCGAGACGATCTTCGCGTGCGCGTGAGGCGAGCGCAGGACGCGGGCGTGGAGCATGCCCGGCCGCTGTGCGTCGTGCGTGTACACCGCGCGGCCCGTGACCTTCTGCGACCCGTCGAGGCGCGGGCGGCGCTTGCCGGTGATGGGGCGCTCGCCGACTTTGTACGGCAGCGGGTCGCCTGCGGGGATCTCGACCTCCATGACGGTGGTCTTCCCGGCGAGGCCGACCTCGATCTTCGTCTTGGGGACGTCAGCCACGGGGCACCTCCGACTTCGCGTGGGCGGCCGCCTCGCATGCAGCGAAGACGCCCGTGTAGGTCCCGCACCGGCAGAGGTTGCCGCTCACGGCATCCCTCACGTCGTGCTCGGTCGGCTTCGGGTTCTTCGTGAGGAGCGCCGAGCAGGAGACGACCATCCCCGGCGTGCAGAAGCCGCACTGGAGGGCATCCGCGTCGACGAAGGCCTTCTGAAGCGGCGACATTGCCTCCGGGCTGCCGAGGCCTTCGATCGTCGTGACCTTCCTGTGGTCGGCGTCGTGAACGAGGGTGAGGCAGGAATTCACCGGGACGCCGTCCAGCAGCACGGTGCACGCGCCGCAGGCTCCGCGATCGCAGCCGACTTTCGTGCCGGTGAGGCCCCACGTATCCCGCAGCGCTTCCGCGAGCGTCGTGCGTGGCTCGAACGAGCCCGTCCGCGCGGTGCCGTTCACCGTGACGCTCACGGGGATGGGGCCGGGGCCGTTCGCCGCTTGAAGCTCGTGGCGCGCCTCGACGAGAAGCGTCGTCGCGCCGGCCGAGGCCGCCCCGACGACGCTCGCGATCCCCTTGATCAAACCGCGGCGCGTGACGCCCTTCGTCTCATTGGGTGGCTCCGGAGACTTCGCCATCGTCGTCCTCCCTAAAGGCCCGGCAAATATACAGCGGGAAGGGGCCTCGATGTCATCTCCCGCGTTGACCCAAGTGCCTGAAATGTCTATCCTTGCTCGAATCTCGGGGGGCTCGGAGGGCGCTCATGCACATCAACGACCTGCTCAAGATTTCGGTCGAGCGGAAGGCGTCGGACCTCCACCTGAAGGTGGGCGCGCACCCGATCATCCGGGTGGATGGCGAGCTGATTCCTCTCGTAGACCTCAAGCGTCTCATGCAGGAAGACACGATCGCGATGGCGTTCTCGATCATGTCGTCGCGGCAGAAGGAAAAATTCAAGAACAACTTCGAGATCGACATCGCGTACTCGGTGCCGGGCCTCGGCCGGTTCCGCTGCAACATCTTCCAGCAGCGCGGAACGGTCGGAATGGTCTGCCGCGTCATCCCCGCCCGCATCCTCACGATTCGCGACCTCCTCCTTCCGCCCATCCTGGAGCGGATCTGCGAGGAGACGCGCGGCCTCGTCCTCGTGACGGGCACGACGGGCTCGGGCAAGTCCACGACGCTCGCGGCCATGATCGACCAGATCAACTCGTCGCGCGCCGAGCACATCATGACGATCGAGGACCCCGTCGAATTTCTCCACCGCGACAAGAAGTCGATCATCAACCAGCGCGAGCTGGAGGTCGACACGCGCTCGTTCGCGTCGGCCATCCGGGCGGCGCTCCGGCAGGATCCCGACGTCATCCTCGTGGGCGAAATGCGCGACTTCGAGACCGTGGAGACGGCGCTCGTGGCGGCCGAGACCGGCCACCTCGTCATGTCGACCCTCCACACGATGGACGCGACGGAGACGGTCAACCGCATCATCTCGGTCTTCCCGCCGCACCAGCAGAAGCAGATCCGCCTGCAGCTCGCGGCCGTCCTCAAGGCCGTCTGCTCGATGCGGCTTCTCCCGCGTGCGGACGGCCTCGGACGCGTGCCGGCCATCGAGGTCTTGATCGCGACGAACTACATCCGCGACTGCATCGAGAACAAGGAAAAGACGAAATACATCCACGACGCGATCAAAGCCGGCACCTCGCAGTACGGGATGCAGACTTTCGACCAGTCGCTCTTCCAGCTCTACAAGACGGGCCTCATCACGCTGGAAGAGGCGATCCGCCGCTCGAGCAATCCGAACGAGTTCAGGCTCAAGATTCAGGGCATCCAGTCCACGTCGGACGTCGCGAGCGAGCTGATGGAGGGATCTCTCGAGGCGCCGGACGCCATCGGTCCGCAGGACTCGGCCTCGCCCTTCGATTTCTCGAACCAGCCCGGCTGACCCGAAGTGGACGCCCGGAGCGCCGCCCTGGCCGCCCTGGCCCGGCGCGCGCACACGCGACGCGAGCTCGAGCAGAAGCTGGGCCGGAAGGGCTTCGAACGCGCGGAGATCTGGGCCCTGCTCGACGATCTCGAAGAGCGCGGCTGGCTGAACGACGCGAAGACGGCCACCGAGCTCGCGGCGTGGCGCTCGCGGACCGGCCGCGGACGAAGCCGCATCGCGTCCGAACTGGCGGGAAAAGGTGTTTCGCGAGCGGACTCGGACGCGGCGCTCGCGTCTCTCGACCCTCGAGACGAGGCGAAAGCCCTGCGGGCGGCCCTCGAGAAGCGCGAACGCGCGCTCCCGGCCGGATTGACGCGGCAGGCGCGGTCGAAGAAACTGTTCGACCACCTCGCGAGGCGCGGGTTCGCCCCCGCCGCCATCCTCGAGGCGCTGCACAGGAAAGGCGATTCCACCGATGACGAACCCTGACGGCTGGACCTCCCGCAAGGTCCGCGAGACGTTTCTCTCCTTTTTCGAGGAGAAGGGCCACACCCGCGTGGCGTCCTCCTCTCTCGTTCCGGCCGAGGACCCCACGCTTCTCTTCACGAACGCGGGGATGAACCAGTTCAAGGACTGCTTCCTGGGACGCGAGAAACGCGCGTACGTGCGCGCGACCTCCTCGCAGAAGTGCGTCCGGGCCGGCGGCAAGCACAACGACCTCGATAACGTCGGCTACACGGCGCGCCACCACACGTTCTTCGAGATGCTCGGCAACTTCTCCTTCGGCGACTACTTCAAGAAGGACGCGATCGACTTCGCGTGGGAGCTCGTCACATCGAAGGAGCTCTACGGCCTCGACCCGAAGCGGCTCTGGGCGACGGTCTACACGAGCGACGACGAGGCCGCCGAGCTGTGGGCGCGCCATCTCCCGAACGAGCGCATCGCGCGCTTCAGCGAGAAGGACAACTTCTGGTCCATGGGCGACACGGGGCCGTGCGGGCCGTGCTCGGAGCTCCACTACGACCAGGGTCCGTCCGTCCCGGGGGACGACCGCCCGAACGGAAACGGCGACCGCGTCATGGAAATCTGGAATCTCGTCTTCATGCAGTTCGACCGCGACGCGTCGGGCAAGACGACGCCGCTCCCGAAGCCAAGCGTCGACACGGGCGCCGGCCTCGAGCGCATCACGGCGATTCTCGCGGGCAAAAACAACAACTACGACACGGACCTCTTTGCGGGGATCATTCGCCGGATCGAGGCCTTCACGACTCGCAGGTACAAAGGACAGATGGCGGTCGAGGACGCACCTTTTCGTGTGATCGCTGACCACGCGCGAGCGGCGGCGATGCTCATCGCGGACGGCGTTATTCCTTCGAATGAAGGACGGGGTTACGTTCTTCGCAGAATAATCCGCCGTGCGCTTCGTTACGGCCGACGTCTTGAGATTGAGCCAGGCTTTTTCTACCAGGTTGCGCAGCAAGTGCCCTATTCGCTCGAGGAATATTTTCCTACCGACGAGAGAAAGGGACAGGTTGGGAGACTTCTACAGCAGGTCCTTCTCACGGAAGAAACTCAATTCTCGAAAACGATGTCAGTCGGCGCGGATCGCGTCGGCGAGGCCATTTCCGAGGCGCGGCGGCAGGGCGAGACGTCGCTGTTCGGCCCGGCCGCGTTCCGCCTTTACGACACTCACGGTGTCCCCCTCGAGCTTATCGAAGAAATCTCTTCCGACGAGGGGGTCCAGGTCGACCGCGCAGGCTTCGAGAAGGAGCTCTCCGCCGCCCGCGAGCGCAGCAAAGGCGCGTCGAAGTTCGAGGGACTCTCTCAGCTGCCGGATTCCAAGTTTGAGACTGAGTTCAGGGGCTATCCAGAGCAGGATTTCGTGTCTCTCCAGTGTGCGAAGGTCCAGGAAATACTTCGAATGGTCGGTTCGGTCCCAACACCGGGTGAGCAGGTGCTTCGCCAGGGCGACCAGGGCTGGGTTGTCGCGGACAAGACGGTGTTTTATCCCGAAGGTGGCGGCCAAGTTCATGACGAGGGAAAGCTTGTCTGGCCCAACGGGCAAGCGGTCGTCACCGATGTCAAGAAGAACTCTTTGGGAGCCATCCTCCATTTTGTTCGGATCGAGGAGGGCCAACTGAAGGTAGGTGACACCGTAACGATGTCTGTCGACGAGTGGACCCGCCGCAAGACTCAGGCGAACCACACGGGGACGCACCTGTTGCATGCGGCGCTGCGGAAGGTGCTCGGGGAGAGCGTTCGGCAGATGGGCTCGCTCGTCGCGCCCGACCGCCTGCGCTTCGACTACGCCGCGTCGCGCCCGACGACCGCGGCGGAGATCCGCGAGATCGAACGCCTCGTGAACGAGGAGGTCCTGCGCGATCGCGAGGTCGGCAAGGCCGTCATGTCCATGGACGACGCGAAGAAGACGGGCGCCATGATGTTCTTCGGCGAGAAGTACGGCGAGCGCGTCCGCGTCGTGGACGTGCCCGGCTTCTCGACGGAGCTGTGCGGCGGCTGCCACGTCGGGCGCACGGGGGAGATCGGCGCCTTCAAGGTCCTTTCCGACAAGGGTCTCGCGGCCGGCGTCCGGCGCATCGAGGCCGTCACGTCGCTGAACGCGGTCGAGCGGCTTCAGAAAGACGAAGAGATTCTGGCGAATATGGCGCACACGGCGAATGTTCCTCCCGACGAGCTTCCGGCGAAGCTGCGGGAGGCGCTGGATTCTCTTAGAAAGAAAGAGAAGGAGATCGCGGCCTTGAAGCGCGACCTTGCTCTCGCGGGAGCGGGCCCCTCCGACTCTTTACCTTCTAAGAAATCCCCTTCGGTCTCTTCGGACACGTCCGGAAGTGATGTCGACGGGATCGTGGAGATCGCGGGCGTCAAGGTGCTTGCGCGGCGCGTTCCCTCCCTCCCGACGAACGAGCTTCGCAACCTCGCCGACACGTTTCGCAGCAAGCTGAAGTCCGGCGTGGTGCTCCTCGGAACCGAGCTTGAGGGCAAGGTGACGCTGCTCGCGGCCGTCACGTCCGACCTCGTGTCGCGGGTGTCGGCGCACGAGCTCGCGCAGGTGATGGCGCCGGCGGTGGGGGGCAAAGGCGGCGGCAAGCCGGACCTTGCGCAGGCCGGCGGCAAGGACGCGGCGCAGATCGAGCCGGCTCTCGCGCTGGGCGTCGCAAAGGTGCGGGAGAAGCTCTCCGCCTGAGGGGCTGTATCGGGCTGGTCTATAATCTTCGGGTAATGCCGTCTCGCGGGATTGGTTTGGTCCGGGTGTCGGTGGCCGCTTTGGTTGCCGCCTCCGGCGCGCTCCACGCGGACGTCCATCTCGTGCGGCAGGCGAACGGCTCGGCGCTGATCTTCAACGACAGCGTCGGCAGCGGCTGGCGCGTGAATGGGGGCGTGCCATCGGACGGCTATCTCGTCTCGCGCCGAAACGCACCGACCCCTTACGACACCGCGATCGAGAGCGAGGCCCGGGCGGCCGGCGTCGACCCGGCTCTCGTCAAGAGCGTCATGCTCGTCGAGTCCAACTACAACCCGCGCGCGGTGTCCCGAAAGGGCGCCCGTGGCCTCATGCAGCTCATGCCGGAGACGGCCCGCCGCTTCGGAGTCTCGGACCGTCACGATGCGGGCCAGAGCATCCGGGCCGGCGTCCATTATCTGGCCGCCCTGCTCGAGCAATTCAAGGGCGATGTTTCGCTTGCGCTTGCCGGATACAACGCCGGCGAAGGCGCCGTGGCGCGGCACTCGGGCGTTCCTCCCTATCGCGAGACGCGGGAATACATCCGGCGCGTCCTCGTGGCGCGGCACGGTGAGGGCGTCGCGTCTCCCTCGATCGTAGGCGGATTCCGCGGGACGGCGACCGGCTCCGTCGTGCGCACGGCCTCGGTGCGCGTCTCGAGCCAAAACGGAACCCCCGTGCTCTCGAACACGGCCGTGGATCTTGCTGAGCGACAGGCGCCGGCACTCGGGCGCGTGCGCTGAGGCGGGCGGAGGCGGGATGACGTCGACGCGGGGATCCGAGACGACGAGGGCTTTTCGGCCCGCCCCTTTCTTCGATCACGGGCTCTTCCTTCTCCATCTGAACCGCGGAAAGGAGGAGATGGGGCGCGGGTATCACGAGACCGCGCGGCGCGAGTTCGAGGAAGCGCGGCGGCTCCGTCCGCGCGACCCGGAGGTTCTCCTCGACCTCTCGATCACGTTCTTTCATCTCGGGCATTTCGACGAGGCCGAGACGATGACGCGCGATCTCCTCGCCGAGCACGCCGAGTCGGTGCCGTTGTTGTTCAACCTCGGCCTCATCCTCTTCAAGTCGGGCCGGGACCGGGAGGCGCGCGAGCCGCTCGAGAAGGTGCTCGGATTCGCGCCGGCCCATCGCAAGGCTCATCTCACGCTCGGGCTTCTCGCACAGCGGCGTGGGGCGTGGGACGAGGCACAGCGGCACTTCCGCATTGCGGGCGCCGAATTGAAAGATGGCTCCGAGGGGGACGACTCGGTGGCCCGGACGGCGCGCGCGGCGGCCGCCGAGGTGCGCATGGCCACGGCTACGGTCACCGCCACCCGGCCGACCGCGAACGACACACGGCCGAGTCCCGTAGTCGTCGTAAAGCCCGAGCCACTGGACTCGCTTACGGCGAGCGGGAAGCTCAAGTTCTCCTCGGGTGCGAGACCGCGGCCGTCCGCGGCCGTTCTCGCCGGAATGGACGCCGCGGTCGCCGCCGTGGCCCGGCCCCTCGGGCCTTTCTCTCCCAAGCCGGGCGGGTTTCTCTCGGTGGCCTGCGGCGCGGGTGTGCGCGTGAGGCGCGGCATCGTCGTGGGACGATCCGGGGCGCCCGTCTTCGACGGCTCTCCCTCTCAGGCGCCCGACGGGCTCGACCGGATCCTCATCGGAGCGTCGGGGGACGGCGTCCTCCTCCTCGCGGACGCCGGCCGTGTGCCGTGGCTCAAGGCGCTCGCAGGCGAGGCTCTCTCCGTGCATCCCGAGCGCCTCCTCGCCTTCGAGAGCGCCCTCACGTGCCGCGCGGACGTGACGCCGGACGCGGGCGACCGGACGGCGCCGCCGTTCCTGAAGCTGGCGGGCAGCGGAGCCGTGGCCCTCGCCGTCTCGTCCGAACCCGCCCGCTTCGACGTCGAACGCGGGCAGCCTCTCGCGATCGCCGCGCGCGCGGTCGTCGCATATGGGGGCGAGGTCGTGGCGGAGCTCCTCGAAGTGTCGGATCCGCTCTCCGGCCTCGGAGCGGGCGTGTTGATGCGCTTTACGGGCGCCGGGTTCGTTCTGGCGGACGCGCGCTGAGCCGCTGGCGGCTTAGCGCGCGCCTTTCCCGAGCTCGACTTTCCGGAGCTCCCTCTCCGTCTCGTCTAGAAGAGCGCGGATCATTCCCGGGTCCTCATGCTCGGCGTAGATCCGGATGATGGGCTCGGTGCCCGAGAGGCGGTGCAGGAGCCAGCCGTGAGATCCGAAGATCAGCTTCACGCCGTCCCGGTCGTCGATGCCGGTCACGCGCTGGCCGCATCGCGAGGCCGGTGGACGGGACTTCAGGCCGTCGAGGAACGCGCGGAGCACGGGCATCGGGAGTTGAAGGTCGCGCCGGCCGTAGTGGAGGACGCCGTAGGCGGCGTCCTGCCGGGCGACGATGGCCTCGAGCGTGCCGCCCGAGTGCGCGATGGCCTCGAGGACGAGAAGGGCCGAGAGGATGCCGTCGCGCTCGGGCAGGTGAAACGCGACGCCGAGGCCCCCGGACTCCTCGCCGCCGATCGCGACCTCGCCGGAGATCATCTTCTCCGCGATGTACTTGAAGCCGATCGGCGTGACGTGGAGCCTGACACCGAGGCCCGCGGCGACGCGGTCGAGGAGTAACGACGTCGAGAACGTCTTCGCGATGCCTCCCCGGATCCGGCCGCGACGCGTGAGGCTTTCGGCGAGGAGGGCGAGCACGCGGTGGGGCGTGACGAAGCGGCCGGATGCGTCCAGCACGCCGAGCCGGTCCCCGTCGCCGTCGCTCGCGAGCACGACGTCGAAACGCCCGCCGGAGAGGGCCTCCCGCGCGGCGGCGAGATTCTCGGGAATAGGCTCGGGATGGACGCCTCCGAAGAGAGGATCGCGGGTCGCGCGCATGGAGACGACGGTCGTGGGATGTCCGGTCCCAACGATCTCCTCGAGGAGCGTCCCTGCGGCTCCGTGAATCGCGTCGAAGAGCACGCGGATCCCCGCCTTGCGGATCGCGTCGAGGTCGACGAGGGCCGAGAGCGCGTCGCGGTACGGGGTGGCGAGGTCCAGCGTTTCGACCGAGCCGCCGGCACGCTCGAGCAGCGGTTGCCCCGCCGCGCGGGCGATGGCGTCGTAGGTCGCGGGCATCGCGCTGCCGCCGAACGATGACTTCACCTTGACGCCGTTCCAGAGCGCCGGATTGTGCGAGGCGGTGATGGCGAGCCCGGCTCTCAGCCCCCGCGTCGCCACGTGCCACGACGCGCACGGCGTCGGGACAGGCCGGTCGGAGAGGAGCACCCGGAATCCGCACGTGGCGAGGAAGGCCGCGCTGTCGGCCGCGAGCTCGGGAGACAGGAAGCGCGTGTCGAAGACCAGAGGGAGCGTCCAGGGGTCGCCCGGCTCGGTGTTCTCGTCGTCGGTCGTCCAGACGCCCGCCGCCGTCACGACGTTTCGGACGCTGTCGAAGGTGAGCTCTCGGGCGATGCGGCCTCGCCAGCCGTCGGTTCCGAAGACAATGGGAGGCGCCAGCATGAGACCCCTGATTCTCGGGGAGAGCGCGGTGCCTGTCCAGCGCGGGCCGTGCTTCGACGCTGCCGCGCGCGGGTCTAGAATCCCGTCCTAAGTGTTCGTCAACGTCCCCAACGCGCTCACGCTGTTCCGCATTTTTCTCGTTCCGTTTCTCGTCGTCCTTCTCCTGACGAAGCTCCCGGCCCGCGAATACATCGCGCTCGCCATCTTCCTCCTGGCCGCCCTGACCGACTGGCTGGACGGCTACTGGGCACGGCGCTTCAAGAAGGTCACGACGATGGGAACGCTCCTGGACCCCATCGCGGACAAGCTCCTCGTCTCGGCGGCGCTCATCTCGCTCGTCGACCTTCAGGAGGCGGATGCCTGGGCCGTGTGCATCATCATCGGGCGGGAGTTCGCGGTGTCGGGTCTGCGCTCGATCGCCTCGAGCCGCGGCATCACCATCGCCGCCTCGAAGCTCGGCAAGTGGAAGATGGCGACGCAGATCGTCGGGATCTCGCTCATGATCCTCGGCGGGAAGCTCGATGACATCGGGCTCTGGCGCAAGACGGGACGCGCGGCTCTTTACGTGATGACGGCGATGGCGCTCATCTCGGGAATCGACTATTTCCGCAGGTTCCTGAAACCTCTGCTCGCGCGCGAGTACGAGGAGAAGGCACTCCAGCGCTCTGGAGCGTCCGCGAAGACTCAGCCCGCGGAGCCGGAGGCGCGCCTTCGAAAGACCGCCTTGTAGATCGGCCGGCCCGTCTTCAGGAACTTCAGCTCATAGCTCGTTCCCGTCGACCAGTCACCCGCCTCATCCGGAGTGAGCTTCTCGAGGAGAGGCTCGTTCGAGAGAACGTCGTCGATCACCCCGAAATACTCCTCGTGGTCCGAGGCGACGCGGAGGAGAGACGCTGGGGCGAGGGCCCGCGCGGCGGCTTCGGCCCAGGCGGGGTCCACGAGGCGGCGCTTGTGGTGTCGCTTCTTCGGCCAGGGATCCGGGAAGTAGACATGCAGGCCCGCGAGGCAGCCGAGAGGAAGGCGCCTCTCTACGAACGCCTTTCCGTCGATCCGTTCGATGCGGAGGTTGAGAAGGCCCGCGCGCTCGGCTTTGAGGCGCACGATCTGGGCGTACTCGGGTTCGATCTCGAGACCGAACCAGTTCCGGTCCCGGTGCGCGGCCGCGGCGGCGAGGAGAAAACGGCCCTTGCCGACGCCGATCTCCATCTCGACCGGGGCGACGCGCTCGAACACCGCGGAGAAATCGACGGCGCCCGCGTCCTCCGTCTCGCCCGGCAGGAAGATTTTCGGCGGAGGAATCCGCCCCAGATTGCGGGGACCTTCGCCACGGGGCGGGCGTTGCGGCGGCTCGACTCCCGCGCGGCGCAGCGCCCGCCGGACGGACGGCCTAGACAAGGATCGCCCTCGGGATCGCGACGACGTGTGCGCGCCTGCCCTCGTTCAGGAAAACGATCCTGGGCAATGCGTCCCTCAGAACCTCGAGACGACCGACCGGGTGAACGTGTCCGTGGTCGCGGTTCCGCCGACGTCGCGTGTCCGGGCCGTCCCTTCCTCGAGAGCCGCGAAGAGGGCTTTCTCGACGCGCGCCGCGCACGCCTCGTCCTCGAGGTGGCGGAGCATCATCACGGCCGAGAGGAGGAGCGCGGTGGGGTTCGCGATCCCCTTGCCGGCGATGTCGGGCGCCGATCCGTGCACCGACTCGAAGACGGCGCACGTCTCGCCCAGATTCGCGCCGGGCGTCACGCCGAGGCCGCCCACGAGGCCGGAGGCGAGGTCGCTGACGATGTCGCCGTAGAGGTTATCGAGGAGAAGAATGTCGAACTGCGCCGGGTTCATGACGAGCTTCATGCAGGCGGCGTCCACGATGACGTCGTTCACTTCTATGTCCGGGTAGCCGGCCGCGATGTTTCGGCAGGAGTCGAGGAAGAGCCCGTCCGAGAGCTTCATGATGTTCGCCTTGTGCACGATCGTCACCTTCCGGCGCCCGTGCGCGCGGGCGAACTCGAACGCGAAGCGCGCGATGCGGCTGGACGCCTTCTCGGTGATGATCTTGATGGACTCCACGACTCCCGGCACGACGACGTGCTCGATGCCCGAGTAGAGGCTCTCGGTGTTCTCGCGCACGACGATGAGGTCGAGGTCGCCGTAGCGCGCAGGGACGCCGGGCACGTTCTTCACGGGCCGAAGGTTCGCGTAAAGGTCGAGCGTCTGGCGGAGCGTGACGTTCACGCTCTTGAAGCCCTTGCCGATCGGGGTCCCGATGGGGCCCTTCAGGCAGACCCTGGTGCGCTGGATGGAGGCGAGCGTCGCCGGAGGGAGCGGCATCCCGGCGAGCTTGATGCTCTCCTCCCCGGCGTCATGGCGCTCCCAGGCGAGGTTGGCACCGGCCGCTTCGAGGATGGACGTCACGGACGCGGTGATTTCGGGACCGATACCGTCGCCGGGGAGAAGGGTCACGGTGCGGGGGGATGGGGTCACGTTCTTCAGGCCTTTCGTGTGTCGGCCGGCGCCGCGGAATGGGCCGGGACGCGGAGGATGCGGATGCGTTCGATCGCGCGAGGCGACGCGCGTTCCACGAGAAACTCGACATCGCCTTCCCGGGTCTTGGCTCCGGCTCGCGGGATGCGCCCGAACTTGCGGAGTAGAAAACCGGCGACGGTCTCGTCGTCCGGATCGTCGAACGAGGCTCCGAGGTCCCGCTCGAGCGAGGCCAGAGGATACGCTCCTTCCACGAGCAGCGACGTCCCGTCGCGCTCGGGCCGTTTGGCGGGCTCGTCGTGTTCGTCGAAAATGTCGCCGACGATCTGCTCGATGAGATCTTCCAGCGTCACGAGGCCGGCCACGGCGCCGCTCTCGTCGACGACGACGGCCATGTGAGAGCGCCGGCGCCGCATCTCGCGGAAGAGATCCTCGGAGCGCTTGAGCTCGGGGACGAAGATCGCCGGGCGAAGGTAGCGGACCAGATCGAACGTCTTTTCCTCCGAGTCCGAGACGTCGAACAGGTCCTTGACGTGCAGGATCCCGATGATGTCGTCGGAGTTCTGGCGGTACACGGGATAGCGGCTGTACCGGTGCTCGCGGCACGCGGCCTCGACCTCCGCGAAGGTCGCGGCGACGGGCAGGAGGACGATCCGCGCGCGGGGCACCATCGCTTCCTTGACCGGCGTCTGCCCGAAGGCGAGGACGGCGTGCAGAAGCTCGCTCTCCTCGCGCTTGATGCCGCCCTGTTCGCGCGAGAGGTCGATGACGCTCTTGACGTCGTCCCCCGTGACGTCCGCCGGCGCATCGGCCCCGAACGGACCCAGGATCCATCGCGCGACGGCCGAGAGGAGGCGCGTCACGGGCGCGAGCAGGCGCACGAAGAGCTCAATCGGGCCGACGAAGAGGAGTGCCACCTGCTCGGGGCGCCGCGCCGCGATCGTCTTGGGGGTCACCTCCGCGACGACGAGAAGAAGCACGGACGTCAGGATCGTCGCGACGAGGACGCCCCACTTCTCGCCGAAGGCTGCGATGGCGAGGCCGGCACCGAGCGAGCCCGCGGCCGCGTTCGAGAGCGTGTTCCCGACGAGAAGCGTTCCGATCGTGCGCGGCAGATCGTCCCGCAGTCGCTCGAGCCGCTTGGCTTTCCTCTCGCCTGAATTCCGGAGCCGGAAAACGGCCGCCTCGGAGAGGGACGTGATCGCCGTCTCGGCCGAAGAGAAAAACGCGGACGCCGCCGCGCAGAGGAAGTAGAGGACGATGAGAATCGGAAAGGTCATCGGGTTGGGAGTATCCGCGCCTCGCGGCGCAGCGCGGCGGCCGCGTTCCGGGCGAGCCCCCGGGGCGTGGCGCGCCAGACGGCGGAACCGAAGAAACGCCCGCGAAAGGCTTCTTCCGAGAGCGCGAGGATCTCGCCGGGGTCGACGGAGGCAGCCGGGCCGGAGGGTCCCGTGCCCCGTGCCTTGTTGAAGGGACAGACGTCCTGGCAGTCGTCGCAGCCGAAAAGGCGACCGCTGAGGGCGGCCTCCTCTGCCGCCGTGAAAGGCGTCCGCTTCTCGATCGTGAGATAGGAAAGGCATTTCCGCGCGTCGAGAACGCGCGGTGCGACGAAGACCCGCGTCGGGCAGGCGTCGAGGCACGCCGTGCACGAACCGCAACGGTAGGCCCCCGGGTCGGCCGGCGCCGCGGTCGGGGCGAGCACGACGTCGGTCAGGATCTCGCCGAGGACGACGTGCGAGCCGAGACCCGGAACGATCAGAAGTCCGTTCTTCCCGATGAACCCGAGGCCGGCGCGGGCGGCGAGCTCACGTTCGAGAAGCGGCGCCGTGTCGACGCACACGCGCCAATTCGAGCCCCGGGGCGCGAGGGGCCTGAGGTCTTCGATGACCGCCTTCAGGTGCCGGCGGACGACGAGGTGATAGTCCTCTCCGCGGGCGTACTGCGCCACGTTTCCGGGGCCGCGGCCGGGGATCGCACGGGCGACGGCGAGCACCGATCGCGTGAACGGAAGGATCGCGTCGAAACGCATGCGGGCCGCGGCATCACGCTCGAGATACGCCATTTCCCCGTGGAACCCCTGCTCGAGCCACGCGCGGTAGCGCTCGAAGGAGACCGGGCGGGACGCCGCGAGGACTCCGGCGGCCACGAACCCACGCGCACGCGCCGCCTCGACCGCAGCCCGGGAAAGGCCGGCGGGATCGTCCGGGAGCGGGGGAGGAGGCCGGCGCGGAACGCGCGAGGCGGCAGGCCGCATGACACTCCAGTCTAGCAACCCATTTCGTATCATCCTCACGCCCGATGCCTCCACGCGCGCACACCCATCCATACGCACTCGCCTTCTTCCTGCTTCTCGTGCTGGGGACGGGCGCTCTTTGTTTCGTCATCCTCCGGCCTTTCCTGAAGGGGATCGCCTGGGGCGCGATCCTCGCGGTCGCCCTCTGGCCGCTTTGGCGGCGCCTGAAGGCGCGCGTCCCCCGGCGCACGACGCTCGCTGCAGCCGCCTTCTCGGTCTCGGCGGGACTCGTCGTCCTCCTGCCGGCCGTCCTCCTCGGAAAGGCGATTGTGAATCAGGCGTCGGCGGCGGTGACGAGCATCGAAGGAAAACTCCGCGCCCGGGAGCTGCGGTCGCTCGGGGATGTGCTGGCGGTGCCGGGTGTTGGGAGAGCGATCGCGTGGGTCCAGGAGCGAACCGGGCTCTCGGCCGACGAGCTCCAGGCGAAAGGCGCCGACTTCGCGACGCGCGCGTCGGCGGCGCTCGCGGCCCAGGGCGGTAACGTCGCGCTCTCATTTCTCGACGCGATCCTGACGTTCGTCCTCACCTTGTTCCTGCTCTTCTTCCTGCTCGTCGACGGCGAGAGCATGACCGAGGCCATCAGCGACCTCATCCCGATCGACGACGCTGGCCGCCGCAAGATCATCCAGTCGCTCGGCGGGATGATGGAATCCATCTTCAAGGGGTCCCTCGTGTGCGCGGTGATCCAAGGCGCGTGCGGCGGGTTCTCCTGGCTCGTCGCGGGCCTCCCGTCGGCGATTCTCGCGGGCGTCGCGATGGGGATCCTCTCCCTGCTTCCCATCGGCGGCACGGCGATCGTCTGGCTGCCGGGGCTCGTCGCGCTCTTCGTCCAGGGGCGGACCGGGATGGCGATCTTCTTTTTCCTCTGGAACGTGCTCGTGACGTCCACTCTGGCCGACAATGTGCTGAAGCCGCTCCTCATCGGCAGCAAGGACACGGAGCTGTCGACTCTGATGGTGTTTCTGGGGGTTTTCGGCGGCATCCCGGCCTTCGGGCTCCTGGGCGTCTTCATCGGCCCGATGGCGCTCGCCATGGGGGTGATGCTCGTCCGCGTGCTGCGCGCGCTCGCGCGTGAGGCGCGGGTCAGCGGATCAGCTTGACGATCAGCAGCTGAAGGACGGCTCCCGTGGCTCCAAGCACGAGCGCGAGAATCACTCAGGGGATCAAGTGGTCGTAGCGGGCCGCCGCGGTCCTGATTTTCTGCATGAGACTCCTCATCTTCGATCCCGCTTAATATAGGCGACGGATGAGCGGCAAGCCTGAGGACGCGGCGAAACGCGACGTCGCGGCCCTCGCCGCCGAGCTCGCAGGTCAAATTGCGTCGCTTTCGGCGTTCGCGGGCTCGGGTCTCGCATCACAGGGATTCGCGGGAGCGCGCCCCGGTTCCACGGCCGGGGCTCCCGCGTTCACGGGTCCGCGGACGATGCTGGAAAACGCCGCGCGCTTCGTGTCGCCCGTGCTCCCCGCCGGGGCCGCGCTGCGCCCCGTCAAGGCCGCCCTCCTGCGCGTGCTCCGGATCGTCACGCGGGACCAGACCACTTTCAATTCCGCGCTCCTCGAGGCCTTGCGCGGGGCGCTGCTCGAGACGGAGGCGAGCCTCAACGGCTTCGCCTCGGTGTCCGCGGAGGCGAGGGAGGCCGCGCGGCACGCGGAGGCCGCGACGGTCGCGGCGCGGGAGCGCCTGGAGCGGGTGGTCACCGACCTCTCGGATCTCTCGGTGAGGGTTGGAAGGGAAGCCGCGGCCCGCGAGAGCGCGGGCCGGGACCTCGGCGCGAGCCAGCGCCGGCTGGATGCCGTCGAAAAGGACCGCGATGCGCGCTTCGAGGCGCTGGCCCGCGAACGAGAACAGGAAGCCGCGGGGCGGAAATCCCTCGTCGACCGGCTCGACGCCACGGCGGAAAATCTGCGCAACCTCAAACTCGAATGGTCTTCCCTTCGAAGCAATTTACAGAACCTTTCTGAAGGACGGGCGCCGGTCGGAGCGGCCGTGCGGACCGAACCCTCCTCCGGCGTCCGGCCCGACGACCCCTTGCGCGCGGGCCTCTATGTCGACTTCGAGGAGCACTTCCGCGGCAGTGAGGCCGACATCCGCGCGCGTCAGGCGAAGGACGCGGCGCGGTTCCGGGGCGCGACGCGGCCCGTGGCCGACCTCGGCTGCGGCCGGGGGGAATTTCTCGAAGCGCTGAAGGCGGAAGGCGTGACGGGAATCGGCTGCGACGCGAATCCCGTCATGGCGGCGCGCGCGGCCGAGAAGGGTCTCGCGGTCGACGCCGCGGACCTTTTCTCGTGGCTCGGCGCGCGCCCGGACGAATCGCTCTCGGGCATCACGGCGTTCCAGGTCGTCGAGCACCTCGCTCCGGTCTTGCTCTTCGACCTCGTGGAACTGTCCGTCCGGAAGCTCGCTCGGGGAGGCCGTGTCCTCTTCGAAACCGTGAACCCGGAGTCCGTCTACGCGATGCGATGGTTCTGGATGGACCTCACCCACGTGCGGCCCGTGCCGGCGCCCTCGCTCGCGCAGCTTCTCCGGGCGTCGGGCCTCAAGGACGTCGCGGTGGACTTCCGCTCGCCCGTGCCGGACGCGGAAGCCCTGCCCGCGGGCCTTGCGGAGGACCCCCGCTTCGCGCCGCTCGCGCGCCTGCTTTTCGCGCCGCAGGACTACGCCGTCACGGGCGTGAAATAAGGGGAAGCGGGAGACCGATGGCGCGCGTCCTCGTCTGCACCGCGCAGGTGCCGTTCGCCTCGGGCGGCGCCGAGCGTCACGCCGAGGGTCTCGTGCGCGAGATCGTCGCGTTCGGACACGAGGCCGAGCTCGTGCGCCTCCCGTTCAAGTGGTACCCGCGCGCGGAAATCCTGACCTCGGCGCTCGCGTGGAGGCTCCTGGACCTCTCGGAGGCCGACGGGAAACGTGTCGATCTCGTGATTCCGATGAAGTTCCCGTCCTACCTCGTGAGGCACGAGAACAAGGTCGTGTGGCTGATCCACCAGTTCCGTCAGGCTTACGACCGGTTCGGAACGGCAGAGAGCGACTTCACCGCTTCTCCCGAGGACACGCGCTGGCGCGAGCTCATCGCCGAGTCGGATCGCACGGGCCTCACGGAAGCGCGGAAGATCTTCACGAACGCGCGGAATACCGCGGACCGCCTGGCGCGGTTCAACCGGATCGAGGCCGAGGCGCTCTACCATCCGCCGCCGCTCGCGGGCCGTTATCGCACGGAGGCGCCGCAGGGCTTCGCGCTCGCCGCGGGCCGCCTCGACGCGTGGAAGCGGATGGACCTCGCGATCGGCGCCGCGGCGGCGGGGAAGTTCCGGCTCGTGATCGCGGGCGACGGCGCCGACCGGGCGAGACTCGAAGCGTTGGCAAGAAAGAGCGGCGCCGACGTGCGTTTTGCGGGCCGCGTGTCCGACGACGAGCTTCTCGGCCTCTACGCAACGTGCGGCGCGGTGATCTTCCCGCCCGCCGACGAGGATTACGGCTACATCGCGCTCGAAGCGTTTCTGTCGAAGAAGCCCGTGGTGACGTGTACGGATTCGGGTGGGCCGCTGGAGTTCGTCATCGACGGGGAGAACGGCCGCGTCGTCGCGCCGGACGCGGCCGCACTCGCCGAGGCGACGGGTGCGCTTCTTGCCGACCCGGAGAGGTCGAGGGAATTCGGAGAAAGAGGCTTTGAAAGGGTCAGAGAGATACGCTGGGAGAATGCCGTGCGGGCCCTGCTCGAGGCGGGCGGCATCCGGTGACGGCCCAGGGCCCGAAGCGGCCGCTCTCGATCGGCTTCATCGGTCCCCTTCCGCCCACGCGGTCAGGCATTGCGGACTACGACGCGGAGATTCTCTCTTCCCTTTCAAAGAATCTTTCTTTCTCTTTTCTTTCCTATGAACCATTAGCTGCCTCCGAAGCCCTGAACGCCCGGCACGACGTCCTCCTCTTCCAGATCGGAAACGACCCGCTGCACGCGCCGTCCGTCGAGGCGCTCTTCGACACCCGGAGGCAAACGCCCGCCGTCGTCGTACTTCACGACTTCGTGCTCCACCATCTTTTTGCCGCGGCGTATCTCGACCGGGGGCGCGAGGACGACTACGCGAAGGAGCTCGAGCGCTCGCACGGCGCCCGGGGACGCGCCTTCGCGGAGCGCAGCCGCCGCGGCGCGCGCAATCCGCTGTGGGACCTCGACCCGTGGGCGTTTCCGATGTCGGCGGGCGTGATCCGTGCGGCGAACGCGGTCGTCGCCCACTCGGCGCTCGTGAAGGGCGCGGTTCTCGACGAGAGCCCGGAGACGCGCGCCGTCCTCCTCCCGCATCACGTCGTCCCGGCCCCGCGCACGGAGCGCGCCGCTGCGCGCCGCGCGCTCGGCTTGCCGCCCGATCGTCCGGTCGCCGTTACGCTCGGCGTCGTGACGCCGGCCAAGCGTGTCGGCCAGATTCTCGAGGCCCTCGCCGCGCTTCCTCCCGCCAGGCGTCCATTCCTCTTCGTGGGCGGCGCCGTGGCCGACGACGACCCGCTCCACCTCTTCGTGGAGGCGCACGGCCTCGCGGGCGACGTCGCGTTCGGCGGCTACCTGAGCGATGCCGATTTCTGGCGCGCCGCTTCCGCCGCGGACTTCGGCGTGAACCTTCGCCATCCGACCATGGGGGAGACGTCGGGCGCCGTCTGCCGTCTCGCGGGCAGCGGTCTTCCTCTGATCGTCTCGGACACGGGATGGTTCCGGGAGTTGCCCGACTCGTTTGCCGCGAAGGTTCCCGTGGGCGGAGACGAAGTCGCCCGGCTGGCCGAAGAAATGGCCCGGCTCGCCTTCGAGCCGGACGTCGCGAGGCTCCGCGCGCGCGCGGCTTCGGAGTGGGGAGAGGAGCGGCGTCCCGACCGGGTCGCGCTCTCCTATCGGGACATGCTGGAGAGCGTCGCGGGAGAACGTGTGAGGCAGCCGGGAAGACGCGCGGCGGCGGCCCGGCCCTCGTCGCGGCTCTCGGTTGGGTTCATCGGTCCCTTCCCTCCGGTGCGTTCCGGGATCGCCGATTACGACGCGGAGCTGTTTCCAGCTCTGGCGGCCCTCGTGGACGCGAGGGCCTGGCAGCCCGAAAAGGCCCGCGAGGCCCTGACGGCGGGTCACGACGTCCTGCTCTTCGAGATCGGGAACGATCCCCTTCACGTGCCCTCCCTCGAAGCCCTCTTCGATCCCGGCCGGCGCACTCCGGCCGTCGTGGTCCTCCATGAATTCGTGCTTCATCACCTCTTCGCGGCGGGCTATCTCACGCGCGGGCGCGAGGAGGATTACGAGCGGGAGCTCGAGCGGGCGCATGGCGCGCGCGGGAAGGCATTCGCGGCTTCCCGGCGGCGCGCCCCGCTCGTCCCCGTCTGGGACCTCGACCCGTGGGCGTTTCCGATGTCAGCCGGGGTGATTCGCGCCGCGGAGGCGGTCATCGCGCACTCCGCGCTCGTGACGGGCGCGGTCCTGGACGCGTGTCCGGGCACCCGCGTCGTAACGATCCCGCAGCACGTCGCGCTCACGCCCCGCTCGTCGCCCGCCCAAGCGCGCGCGGCCCTGGGCCTGCCCCTCCACCGGCCCGTTGCCATCACGCTCGGCATCGTCGGGCCGGCGAAGCGCATCGGGAGAATTCTCGAGGCCCTCGCGGCTCTGCCGCCCGGGCGCCGGCCCTTCCTTTTCGTGGGCGGCGCCGTCGCCGAGGACGATCCCCTCCGGAGCTTCGTGAAGGAGAACGGCCTCGCGGCGGACGTGAAGTTCGGAGGCTATCTCTCCGAGGAGGAGATCTTCCAGGCGGCGTCCGCGGCGACGTTCGCCGTGAACCTCCGATTCCCGACGCTCGGCGAGACGTCGCATGCCGTCTGCCGGCTCGCGGGCTACGGACTTCCGCTCATCGTCTCGGACACGGGCTGGTTCCGCGAGCTGCCGGATGCGTTCACGGACAAGATTCCCATCGGAGGTGACGAGGTCGCGCTTCTCGCGCGGGCGATGGAGCGCCGTTCGTTCGAGGAAGACCTCGCGCTCGACCGCGGGGCCGCGGCGGCCGCCTGGGCCGTCCCCCTCCGGCCGGAACGCATCGCGGAAGCCATCCGGGACGTGCTGGAGGAGGCCGCGGCAGGCTGGTCACGGCCCCGCGGCGTCTCCGGGCGCGTCTCGGAAGCGCTCACGCGCCTCGGCGTCGCTTGGCCGGGCCCTCACGGCGCGACGAGCCGCGTGCCCGACGGCATCCTCGTCGCGGAGGTTGCGGCCCGCGCGGCAGGCGTCTTGCCGAAGTACGGCGAGTCACCCTGGAACGGGAAGAGCAAGTCGATCTTGATTCCCGCCTGATCACCTTCGAAGCGACGCGCCGCCCGAGAAACGCCTCGGGGCCTCCCGCGACAGAAAGCCCCGGCGCTGAAGCGCACCCCCGAGGTCGTCCGGGTTCGCCACGACGAAACCGTCGATGCCGAGGTTCCGGGCCGCCGCGATGAGCTCCGGCCGGTCGTCGGCGTACAGCGCGTCTGCTGCCCGGGCGCCGGCGCGCGCGAGGGCAGCCCGAAAGTGCGCGGCCTCCGGCTTCGCGGCTCCAATCTCGAACGAGAGAGCCCGCAGGGGGACGAGGCCGGGAAGCTCCGGTAGGACGGCGAGAACGCCTTCCCAGTGAAGGGAATTCGTGTTCGAGATGAGGACCGGCGTGACGTCTTGCGCGAGGTGGCTGAGAGCGGCAAGGGCGGCAGGGACCGGCGTAAAGATGTCGCGCCACGCCGGGATCCAGATGGCGTCGGGGAGGCGACGCAGGCCGGCGCCGCGCTCGACGGCGCGAAAAAAGGCGTCGGCCGTCAGGCGCCCGAGATCGAGCTCCGCCTCGAGCGGCCCGAAGAGGTGCGGGCGCAGGGCTTCCGCGGGGAGGCCGGTCGCCGTCGCGAGCCGGCGGAGGGTGACTCCGTGGTCGAAACGGACGAGGACGTTTCCGAGGTCGACGAGGAGCGTGCGCAGAAGTCCCGCCTCTTCAGGGGACGCTCAGCCGCCAGGGGCCGCCGGCCGGCGGAGACGCCGAGGCGGCCGGCCCGCGGAGAAGGCAGGTCCCGAAGAGGATCGCCGCGAGAAGTGACGAGGGCTTCATCGATTCCTCCGTTCCCCTCGATTGTCGCAAGGAGGAGGGCGGAAAAGAAAAACGCCCCGGCTCGCCGGGGCGTTTCGAGACGGTTCGAAGGAACCGCTTACCTCGTGGCGGGGACGGAGGTTGTCGTGGTTCCGGACGTCGTGGTGGTCGTGGAGGCCGTGGTCGCCGTGGCGGCGCTGGGGAAGGTGCTCGTCGTGCTCGTGGTCGTCGTCTTGGTGGTTTCCTCGACGACCTTAGGGGCCTCCACCCTGACTTCGGGCTTCTTCTCCTCGGGCTTGTTGCAGGCCACGAGGGAGGTGGCGATGGCGATGAGGGCGAGGGCGGACGTGAACTTCTTCATTTCGGGGTACTCCTTGCTGTTTGATCGATCAGGTCGTTGGCGGCCTGTCTGAGAGGGAAAACTTCGGGACTCGAGGGACGTCTTTCGGGAACACAATGACCATATAGACGGACGGGACCGCCTCGAGCTTCCCCAAGAGCATACCGGGATTCGGCCTTCTGTCAAGCCCATGAATGAGTTGGCCCCGCGCGGCAGCTCCGGCCGGCCTGATAGACTCCGCAGCCCGGGCGATGTTCGAATCCCTCTCAAATCGACTCCAGCGCGTCTTCAAGGAGCTTCGCGGCGAGGGTCACCTCACCGAGTTCCACGTGGATGAGGCGCTCAAGGAGATCCGGACGGCGCTCCTTGAAGCCGACGTCAACCTCCAGGTTGTCAAGGACTTCACGGCCCGCGTGAGGGAGAGGGCCGTCGGTCAGGAGGTCCTGACCTCGTTTTCGCCGACGCAGCAGGTCATCAAGATCGTCCGGGACGAGCTCACGCGCGTCCTCGGGGGCGAACAGGCCCCGCTCTCCCTCAAGAGGCGTCCGTCCGTGATCCTGCTCGTGGGTCTTCAGGGCTCGGGCAAGACGACGACGGCCGCGAAGCTGGCTCTCTATCTGAAGACCTCGTTTCGCAAGCAGGTGCTCCTCGTGCCCGCGGACGTCCACCGGCCCGCCGCGACGGAGCAGCTTCGCACGCTCGCGAAGGAGAACGGCCTCATGGCGTTCGACCCGAAAGGCGAGCCGGACGCCGTCAAGCGCACGAAGTCTGCGGTGAAGGACGCGAAACTCCTCGGCTACGACGTCGCGATCGTCGACACGGCGGGGCGCCTTCACATCGACGACGTGCTGATGGACGAGGTGGCCCGGATCCGCGAGGCGTCCGAGCCCGACGAGATCCTCTTCGTGGCCGACGCGATGACCGGCCAGGACGCCGTGCGCTCGGCGGAGGCCTTTGCCGCGAAGCTGCCGCTCACGGGCGTCATCCTCACGAAGACGGACGGCGACGCCAGGGGAGGCGCCGCGCTTTCGATCGCGACGGTCTTGGGCAAGCCGCTGAAGTTCGTGGGTACGGGTGAAAGGGTGAGTGAGCTGGACCTTTTCCATCCCGATCGCGCGGCCTCGCGCCTTCTGGGTCTTGGCGACGTCCTCACGCTCATCGAGAAGGTCTCGGCCGAGACCGACGAGGCCGCCGCCCTCCGCGCCGCCGAGAAGCTGCGCAAGAACACGTTCACGCTGACCGACCTCCGCGAGCAGATGGCGCAGCTCAAGAAGATGGGCCCGCTGGGCGGCCTCCTCGGTCACCTGCCGAAGGTGGGCCCCCTGAAGAACCTCGCGAACCTCGAGATTCCGGAGAACGCGACGAAGAGCCTCGAGGCGATGATCGATTCGATGACGCCGTCGGAGCGCGAGGATCCGAAGATCCTCGACGGAAGTCGCAAGAAGCGCATCGCAAGGGGCTCGGGCACGTCCGTGCCCGAGGTCAACCAGCTCCTCAAGCAATATCTGTCGATGAAGAAGATGATGAAGGGGGCCGCGCGGATGCGCGGCTGACCTCGTCTCCCAGGAAAACGGAAGGAATCGCCATGCTCAAGATCCGTCTGCGCCGCGTCGGCGGCACCAACGCTCCTGCCTATCGCATCGTCGTCTCCGACGGGCGCCGCACTCCCACCGCGAAGATCGTCGAGGAGCTCGGTCACTTCGACCCCACGAAGAACCCGCCGATCGTCGACTTCGACCGGGACAAGGCGAAGGCCTGGATCGCGAAGGGCGCGACCGCGTCCGAGACGGTCAAGCGCCTGATCGCCCAGAAGGCCTGAGCGTCCCCGAAAGAGGCGGGACGACTCCGATGGCGCCCGCGCCTGACGACCGGATCGTCATCGGCCGCGTCGTGAGGCCTCACGGCCTTCTCGGGGAGGTCTCCGTCGAAATCCTCACGGACTTTCCCGAGCGCTTCAAAGAAGGACTCGCCGTCCGGCTGTCCGGGCCCGGCGGCGAAACGCGTGACGCCCGGATCGCGAGCGTGCGTCCGCACGGCGGCCGGGCCCTCGTGAAGTTCGAGGGGATCGCGGATCCCGAAGGCGCGGAATCGCTTCGCAACTTCGATCTGTCCGTCGCCCGGGATGAGGTCGCGGCCCGCCCGGAAGGCTTCGTCTTCCATTGGGAAGTCGAGGGCTGCGAAGCCCTCGATCGCGCGGGCCGTCCGCTCGGCGTCGTGACCGAGCTCGCCGATGTCGGCGGCCGCTTCCTGCTCGTCGTCGCGACGCCAGGCGGAGCCCGGGACGTGCCCTTCGCGCGGCCGATCGTCGTGTCGGTCGACGTTGCCAAGAAGCGCATCGTTCTCGACCCGCCGCCGGGCCTCCTGGACTAGGCTGGGCGCCTTGCGTTTCGACGTCGTCACGCTGTTCCCCGGCTATTTCGCCTCGCCGCTCGGGGAGTCTCTTGTCGGGCGCGCGGTCGAGTCGGGAATACTCGAGGTGCATCTCGTCGACCTGCGGGATTTCTCGGACGATCCGCACCGCAAGGTGGACGACGAGCCGTACGGGGGAGGGCCCGGCATGGTGCTGACCGCGCCGCCGGTCTTCGCCGCCGTCGAGGCTCTGCGCAAAGAGCCCGGCGCGTCGCCGCCTCACGTCGCCTTCCTGTCGCCCCAGGGCCGCCGCTTCGACGCGCCGCTCGCGAAGGAGCTCGCCGCGCGCCCGCGCGTGGCGCTCGTCTGCGGCCGCTACGAAGGGATCGACGAAAGGACGCGCACGGCGGGTCTCTTCGACGCGGAGATCTCGCTCGGCGACTTCGTCCTGTCCGGCGGCGAGGTCGCGGCGCTCGCGATACTGGAGGCCGTCTCCCGGTATCTGCCCGGCGTGGTCCAGGCTGCCGCAAGCGTGGAGGCGGACAGCTTCGAGGACGGGCTTCTCGACTACCCGCATTTCAGCCGCCCGCGCTCGTTCCGCGGCCACGAGGTCCCCGAGGTTCTGTTCTCGGGCCACCACGGGGAGATCCGGCGCTGGCGGAGGGAGCAGCAGCTTCGCGCCACACTCGAGAGGCGCCCGGACCTGCTCGAAAGAGCCCCGCTCGACGAAGAGGAAAGGGCACTCCTGGAGAGACTTGCGGGGGAGCGACGTTCCCCTTAGAATCGCCGCTTACGGGTGAACGGTCTTCGGGGTGCTAGTTGTCGTGTCCCCGTCTGATTCCTCCCGTCACCACGATTTTGGAGGTTCCGCGATGACGGACAAGCTGTTGATGGCCGAGAAGGCCGCCCTGAGACTCGACGTTCCCCCGTTCTCGCCCGGAGACACGGTCAAGGTTCACGTGAAGGTCAAGGAAGGCGAGAAGGAACGCATCCAGGTGTTCCAGGGCCTCGTGATCGCCCGCAAAGGCGGTGGCGCGCGCGAGACGTTCACCGTTCGCAAGATCTCGCAGGGTGTCGGCGTGGAACGCACCTTCCCGGTGCACTCGCCCGTGCTCGAAAGGATCGAGGTCGAGAGGCACGGTCAGGTGCGGCGCGCGAAGTTGTACTACCTGCGGGATCGTCGCGGCAAGGCCGCCCGCATCGCGGAGAGGCGCGACAACTGACCTCGGGAGCGCCGCGCCGGGGCACCGCTTCGATGAAAGGAAGCCCAGGCGGAAGGAAGCGAGGCACGATGGGATCTGGCGGGAGTCGGAACGCATGCAACCTCGCGGCGGAGCGGGATCGGGTGGCAGGCCTCTTCGCCATCGAGGATGAGGCGCGTGCCGAAGGCCACGCGTTAATCGCCGGCGTGGACGAGGTCGGCAGGGGCTGTGTCGCCGGTCCCGTGTATGCGGGCGTGGTCGTGTTCGAAGGCCCGTCGACGCTGCCGGGGCTCGACGACTCGAAGGCCCTTCTTCCAGAAGTGCGCGAGGCCCTCGCGATCCGGATCCGGGGAGCGGCCCGGGGCGCCGCGGTCGGAGCAGCGACGGCGGCCGAGATCGACGCGATCGGAATCGTCGCCGCCACGTTCCTCGCGATGCGGCGCGCCCTCGATCTCGTGCGCACCTCGTCGTGTATGCCGTCGCTCGTCCTCGTCGATGCGTTCCGCATTCCGGGGCTCGACGTTCCGCAGCGGGCTTATATCCGCGGCGACCGGCGCGTGGCGGCCATCGCGGCGGCCTCCATCGTCGCGAAGGTGGCCCGTGATGCACGCATGGACGAGCTCGAGCGACGATTCCCCGTCTACGGATTCGGCTCGCACCGCGGGTATGCGACGCCCGAGCACCTCTCCGCGCTCCGGCGCCATGGTCCCTGCCCGGAACACCGGCTGACATTCGATCGCGTCGTCGTGCGTCGCGGCGCGGCGAAGGCGGCGTGACGGAGTCATGGCGAGTAAACGCGACGCGCTCGTAGCTTCGGCCGAGAAGTCCCTCGCGAAGGGAAAGGTCGATTCCGCTCTCAAGGACTACCAGAAGGTCCTCGTGGAGACGCCGGGCGACGTCAACATCCTGAACAAGGCAGGCGACCTCCTCACGCGCCTGAACCGGAACGAGGAAGCGATCCCGTATTTCACCAAGATCGCCGAGCACTTCGCGCGTGACGGATTCTTCCTGCGCGGGATCGCGATCTACAAGAAGATCAACCGGCTGGATCCGTCGCGCCTCGACGTGTACGAACGGCTTGCCGAGCTCTACGCCAAGCAAGGCCTCACCACCGAAGCGAAGAGCCAGTACCAGGTTCTCGCGGATTACCACGCGAAGAACAACAACGTCGTCGGCGCGGTCGGGATCTACCAGAAGATGGTCCAGACGGATCCTTCGAACATCCAGCTGCACGTGAAGCTGGCGGATCTCTACACGCAGGCCCGGCGCAAGGTCGACGCCCTGAAGGAATACGCCGTCGTCGCGGCTCTCCTGCGCGACCGCGGCGCCATCGACGAATCGATCCAGGTTTACGAGAAGGCGCTCCAGATGGCGCCGGACAACGCCGAGATCTTGCGGTCGTTCGTCCCGATCCTCCTGACGGCCGGCCGCGCGAAGGACGCGCGGACGGCCGTGCGCCGCGCGCTCGAAACCACGCCACGCTCGGTCCCGCTGTTCCTCTTGTCGGCCGAGGCCGCGCTTGCCGACGGCGACACGGCGGACGCCCAGGAATGGCTCTCCAAGGCCCAGTCGATCGAGCCCTCCGGAGCCGACGTGCTCGCGCTCGCGCTGAAGGTTCAGCAGGCCGGGGGCACGACGACGCTGTCGTTCGAGTCCGCCGCGGTCCTCGCGGACCAGGCGATGCGGCGGGGCGAGGCGAAGAAGGCTCTCGCAATCCTCTCGCCGCTCGCGGAGGCGAATCCGGGCCGGGAAGACGTGCTTCAGCGCGTCATCCAGGTCGCGGAGGCGGCTGGCGACGCGCCTACGGTGACCCGCTGGCGGTCGGCGCTCGTCGATCTCCACAAGGCTCAGGGCCGCGTCGGGGATGCCGCGACCGGCCTGCGCGTCCTCCTGCAGCTCGTGCCCGACTCCGCGGAGTTCCGGACGCGACTTTCCCAACTGGAGGTGCCGGCTGCCCGGGTCGACGCGGATCGAACCGGGTCGCGGGGCGCTCCGACGCTTCCGGTGGTTCCGTCGCTCGAGACGAGCGGGAAGCGGCCGCGACCCTCCGTCGAGACGACCGGACAGAGGCGGCTTCCCGTCGAGCCCGTGGCGCCGATTCCGCCGCCTCCGTCCTTCGCTCCTTCACCTCAGCCTTCACTCTCGGCCGCGGCCGCCGCGGAAGGGGAGTTCATTCTCGACCTCGAGGATGACCAGCTCGTCCACGACCCGGGCTCGACGGGACCGGTTCCGAACGCCGTCCGCCGCCTCTCGCAGTCCGGGATGGCGTCGTTCGCGTCTCCGCCGCCCGCCGCGGTCGTGCCGCCTCGGGTGCCCCTTCCCCTCGTGAGTCATCTCGAGAGCGCGGCCGAGGCGGAGCCGGCTCCGTTGCCGCTGTCCCTCGAGGAGCCCGGCTTCAACTGGTCCGATGCGCCTCGGCCCGCGCCCCGCGAGACCGACCTCGAAGTCTCGGCAGGGCTGCCTGACGAGGTTTTCCGGCCGCCGTCCGGATTCGCTCCGCTTCCGGACGAGGGCGACGGGGTCGAATTCCCCGGCGAGCCTCTTCCGCCCCTCGAGCCGGCGCCACCGCCTGCACCGGAGGCCGAAGTGCTTGCCGAGGCCCTCGCCCCGGACGCGGTCGAGTCCGCGCTCGCTGAGGCCGATGTCTTCCGCAAGTACGGCCTCTATGACAAGGCCGTCGACCACCTTCGGGGAATCCTGAAGCGCGCACCGGACACCCTTGCGCTGCGCGAGAAGCTCTTCGAGCTCGCCCTCGAGGGCGGGAGAAAGAAAGTCGCGCTCGCCGAGGCGGAACGGCTGAAGACTCTTTACCGGGCCGCCGGGCGAGACGACCGCGTCTCGGCGATCGACGCCCTCCTCGTCGAACGCACGAGCGCTGAGATGGGAGAGGGGACGGACCCTTCGCAGCGACGTCCCGCGACTCTCCGGCAGACACTTCCGCGGCCGATCCCGGCCGCCCCGGATCCGGGAGCATCGGCGGCGGGAGCGTCGGCGAAGCCCGCGAAGCAGGCCGAAACGCCAGAGACGGAACCGCCGGCAGACGAACTCCTCGAGATCGACTTCTGTCTCGAGCAGGGCATGGTCGTGGACGCTTCCGAGAGACTCCAGGCGCTCGAACGCAAGTTCGCCGGACACCCCCAACTCGTGAGCCGGCGCACTCGACTCGACGGCGGGGGAGGCGAGGATTCGCGCCCCGCCCTCCGCGACATCCTCTCGGAGGATTTCGAGTCGGTCCTGGATGCCGAGCTGGGGCGCGCGCTCACCGACGAGATGGCGCGTGGAGCCGAGAGTGCGCCTCCTGAGGCGCCGCCCTCTCCGCCGTCGCCGCCGCTGGACGAGTCGGCGCTCTTCTCGGACGAACAGGAGTTCTTCAACTTCGCGGGCGAGCTGCAGACGGAGATGAAGCAGGAGTCCGGCGCTCCGGACGCTCCCGAGGTCGGTGGAGGAGACGTCCCGCTCGAAGAGATCTTCCGGGAGTTCAAGAGAGGCGTCGAGCAGCAGCTTTCGCCCGAGGACTACGAGACGCACTACAACCTCGGCATCGCGTACAAGGAAATGTCTCTCACGGACGAGGCGATCAGCGAGTTCCAGCGCGCCGCGAAAAGCCCTCAGTACGCGGTGGAATGCTGCTCGATGCTCGGTTTGTGCTTCCTCGAGAAGGGCCTCCCGCAGCTCGCGATCAAGTGGTACCGCAAGGGTCTCGAGGCCCCGAACATCCGCGAGGACGACCGCATGGGCCTGCAGTACGACCTCGCGAACATCTACGCCGACACGGGCGATCGCGAGAACGCCTACCGGACGTTCCTCGAGATCTATGGATCGAACGCCTCGTTCCGGGACGTCGGCGAACGGCTGAAGGAGCTCGCGCCAGCTTGAGACGCGGCGGGCTCTCCTGAGATCTGCCGTGTCCGGCGCCGCCGCTCCGCTCCTTTCCGTCCGCGCCCTCACGATCGCGGTGCCGGGCCCCTCCGGAGAGGAAGTCTCGGCGGTCGACGGCGTTTCGTTCGACGTCGACGCGGGAGAGATCGTCGCGCTCGTGGGCGAGTCCGGGTGCGGCAAGACGCTGACGTCGCTCGCGCTCGTCGACCTCCTGCCTCCGCCGGTGCACATGGCCTCGGGGGACGTGTTCTTCGAGGGCCGGGACGTCCAGGCGCTTTCGGCCCGCGAAAAAGAACGCCTCCGCGGCGGCGGCATCGGGCTCGTCTTCCAGGAGCCCGCCTCCGCGCTCGACCCGGTACGGACGATCGGCAGCGAGCTCGCGGCGGTCGTCGCGCGGCACCGCGGGTTCGCGCGCGCGGCCGCCGAGTCCGAGGCCGAGCGCTGGCTAAAGCGCGTGGCGCTACCCGATCCCGCGCGCCAGATGCGGGCGTATCCGTACCAGCTCTCGGGCGGAATGCGGCAGCGTGCGCTCCTCGCGCTGGCCCTCGCGGGCGGCCCGCGGCTCCTCGTCGCCGACGAGCCGACGGCCGCCCTGGACGTCACGGTCCAGGCGCAGATCCTGGACCTCCTCCTCGCGCTCCGGCAGGAGTTCGCGCTCGCCATTCTCCTCGTCACGCACGATCTAGCCGTCGTCGCGGAAGCCGCCGACCGGGTGCTCGTGATGTATGCCGGCGAGATCGTCGAGAGTGCGCCCGCCCCGGAGCTC
>Ga0209385_1000043_pt1 | contig 42252 bp, 37 predicted proteins | sample NGEPerB_FD_184506 | JGI IMG/M metagenome (GOLD analysis project Ga0209385, IMG submission 184506) | Arctic peat soil microbial communities from the Barrow Environmental Observatory site, Barrow, Alaska, USA - NGEE PermafrostAB12-B... | ecosystem: Environmental > Terrestrial > Soil > Wetlands >... | reverse complement strand
CGGATCCAGCACCGAGACGTTCGGGAAGCAGCGGACCTTGGGCTCGTCGCCGATGGCATCGCTGCCCGGCGCCACGAGTACCGCCTCCACGGCGGCCTCACGGGCGAGGCTCCAGACCAGGACATGTTCGCGGCCGCCCCCCCCGAGTACGAGCAGGCGGGCCGGGCCGCGGGTGGCCGCGTTGTCGTAAAGCGACACCTGGGTGTCGCTCAGCGTCGCCTTGGGGGTCATCGGCCGGCCGGCGTCTTCGGCCGCTGCGGCCGCGCCTTGCGCTCGATCGTCTGGTGGCGCTCCGGCCCAACCGATACGAAACAGATCGGGGCGCCGGAAAGACGCTCGACCGCATCGACGTAACGCCGTGCGTTCTCCGGCAGGTCGGCCATCGAACGGCAATCGTGGATGCGCTCGGTCCAGCCGGGGAATCGCTCGTAGACGGGCGTCGCCCGCGCCAGGATGTCCGCGTCGGACGGCCACCAGTCGACGCGCTTCCCGTCAACCTCGTAGGCCATGCAGATCAAGACTTCGTCCAGGCCGGAGAGGATGTCGATCTTGTTCAGCATGATCGAGCTGACGCTGTTGACGGCGACCGCATAGCGCAACGGCACGGCGTCGAACCAGCCGACCCGCCGGCGGCGCCCGGTGGTGGTCCCGAACTCGCGACCGCGGTCGATGATCCCCTCGCCGATGTCGTCCTCCAACTCCGTCGGGAAAGGACCGGCGCCGACGCGCGTGGCGTAGGCCTTCATGACGCCCAGTACTTCGTCCACCTGGAGGGGCCCGATGCCGCCGCCCGTGCAGGCACCGCCGGCAATCGGGTTGGAGGAGGTAACGAACGGATAGCTGCCGTGGTCGAGGTCGAGCAGCGTTCCCTGCGCGCCTTCGAAGAGCAGGTGCTCGCCGCGGGCCAGCATCTGCTGCACAAGCTGGGTCGTGTCGGCTAGGTGCGGCTTGAGCCGGCGGCCCCATTCGGTCGCCAGCGTCACCAGTTCGTCGAGATCGAAGCCGTCAACGCGATGCTGGCGCTGCAGGGTGGCGTTCTTCTCGGGCAGGATGCGGGCGAGCTTGCCGCGCAGGGCCGGACCGTCGAGCAGGTCCTCCATCCGGATGCCGATGCGCCAGGCCCGGTCCGCGTAGGCTGGACCGATGCCGCGCCGCGTGGTCCCGACGGCCGCCTTCGCCAGGCGTGCCTCCATCGCGCCGTCGAGGGCGACGTGGTAGGGCATGATCACGTGGGCGTGCTTGCTGACGCGGACGCGATCCACCTCTATGCCGCGGCTCGCGAGCATGTCCAGCTCGGCGATGAGCGTGGCCGGGTTGACCACGACTCCGTTGCCGATGATCGGTGCGATGTGCGGGTAGAGCACGCCGGACGGGACGAGGTGAAGTTTGAAGACCTCCTCGCCCAGCATGACGGTGTGGCCGGCGTTGTCGCCGCCCTGGTAGCGGACGACGGCCGTCACATGCTCGGCCAGAGCATCGGTCGTCTTGCCCTTGCCTTCGTCGCCCCACTGCAGGCCGACGATCACGGTGGCGGGCATCTAGTTCTCCCCTCGTGGTTGTGACGGGCCGGCACTATCGAACGAGGCCCGAAAATCTAAAAGGCCCTCGGCCGATGGGCCGGGGACCTGGGTAGACTGCCCCTCCGTCGGAGCCGCGGCTCTTGAGGGTGCGAAGGTTGTGGTTCGTCTCACGGGGCGAACTCCACGCCTTCCTGAGGCAAACGAGCACTCCTTGGCGATGGTGTCACTGGAACCCGAGACGCGAGGCCGCGGGCATTCCGGAGTATAGCAGGCGCGCCGGCCGGTCCGAGAGCCGGCCGATCAGCTGGACCGCCAGGTCGTCCTAGCCCGCGGCTGGCCGCGCCGCCAACGCCGCTGCGACAGCCTCCGGACCGCGTGCCCGCCAGTCCGTGCCGATGGCCACAGTGGCCGTCGCACCGACCCGGCACGCGCCGGCGGCGAGCATGGAGAGCAACGCGTCCAGGGTCCGGACGCCTCCCGCTGCCTTGACGCCGACGTTGTTGCCCACGACGCGCCGCATCAGGGCGATCTCGCCCGCGTCGGCACCGCGTGGCGAATAGCCGGTCGCGTTCTTGACGAACGCGCCGCGCGCCTCGACGACGACACGGCAGCCGGCCTCGACCTGCTCCGGCGTCAGGTACGCCGTCTCGAGGATCACCTTCACGGGCGTCGGCGCCACCGCGTAGCACAGGCTCGCCAGCTCATCGCGAACGTAGCCAAGGTCACCGGCCCTCAGGGCGCCGATGTTGACGACTACATCGAGCTCGACGGCGCCCGACTCCACTGCTACCAGCGCCTCGCGCTCCTTGATCTGGGACGTGTGGGCGCCATGGGGGAAGCCGATCACCGTCGTCGGGCCGACTTCGGTCCCGCGGAGGCGCTTGACCACCAACTCGAGATCGGCCGGCCGGCAACAGATCGTCGCCGTCTGCCATTCGATCGCGGCGCCGATTGCGGCTTCGACTTCGGCCCGAGTCAACTCCGGGCGCAGGATCGAGTGGTCGATGCAGCCCATCAGCGTCCGCTCGTCGAGAGCGGCCAGATCGATCGGCCCCCGATTGGCCAGTCGTGGCTTCACCCGCTTCACCGTCCTTCCCGCGCTATACACCTTGGGCTGCGATCGCTGGGGCACGGCTTCCGCCGGCTTCGATCGCAATCACGCTCGTGTGACTGCTCCCCGCCTTGCAATCATTTGGAACCCTCCCGGATGCGGCCGGCCCGCGCCGAACGGCGAAGCCATAGCCAGCATACCGCTTGAGTCTCTGGCTGAGGAATCGGGGGCCCTTGACGATTGCACGCCGGTGGACCTCTTCGAGGCCCAAGCCTCTTTCCAGATGACTGTCCACCACTCCCGCCCATGCGAAGGACGCCGAATACTAACTCCAGGGCGCTAGGCTCAAGAGTCCCACATCCTTTACGTCGATCAGCGCTTGTCGAACTCAGCCCGCGCCGGAGGCGGACGCAGACGGGATATCCGACCGGAGCGGTGAGGGCGGCAAGACCGGCTGGATACTCGCAGACGGCTTCGGACTCACTGCGGGGGGCTTGGTGCCCATGTTCGGCTGCAGAGAAGGCCCGCCAGTGAAGTCCGGTTCAACCGGATCGATCGGCTGTGAAGGCAGGTTCATTACATTGATGGGCTCGTTGATCATGGGGCCCGTCTGGTGGTTCTGGCCCGCGTCATGCGAATTGATCGCCACCAAGGCCGCAATTGCCATTGCTACGAAGAAAGCTGCTATGACGATCGGCGGGACTAATCGTCTCGGGCTCTCCATCGTCGACCCTCCCTCTGAGTTCGGTCCGGCCGCGAGTGTGTCCCTGTTTCCGAGGGCGACCGGGTATCACTGAGTATTCGCAATCGCATAAGCCTTGGATGAGCCGCGGTTTATCGGGCGCGACTAGGGTTCCGATTACCCGCCGCAATACAGAGCGCCGCGATTGAACGGCGCAGTAGAGGAGACAGGGACCGTGAACAAGGTCCTTCTAACCGGCCGGTTGACTCGCGATCCGGAACTCCGGGCGCTGGCCAGCGGATCGAACGTCACCACGTTCGCAGTGGCCACGAATGAGTACCGCGGCAACGGCAAGGAGCGCGCCGAGTACCACAACGTCGTGGTCTGGGACCGCCTGGCCCAAGTCTGCGGCCAATACCTTGGCAAGGGCCAGCAGGTGGCCATCGAAGGCCGGCTGCAGACCCGCCAGTGGGAAGACGACCGGGGACAGCGCCATTGGAAGACTGAGGTCGTGGCCACGTCCGTGGAGATGCTCTCGGGTCGCCGAAAGCGCGACTACGAGGCCGAAACGCTGGCCGGGCAGGCCGCCGGCGATGCTGCGACTACCGCTGATGGCACCGCGGAACTTTCGGACGAGGAGTCGGACGAGTCCGCCGAAGACGCCTCAACCGAAGACGATCAGGTGCTGGTCCTGGCGTAGATCCCATCCTCCGGGGCGTCGTGCATCCCCCCATGTGCGGCGCCCCGGCCACTCATCAGGAGTCCGTCGGCGCACGCGGTCCTCAGTCCGGGCGGTATAGCTCGCGCCGGCCCAGGCCCGTGGTGGAGGCAACCTGACGGACCGCATCGGAGCGCTTCGCGCCACCGGCCACGAGGCGAACGACCTGGGCTCGTGCATCGGCCATAGACGCGGGCCCCTGATCCCGCAGATGCTTGGCTACGGCGTCGGCCGACGTGATCGACTCGAGGACGAGGACGAACTCGCCGCGCAGGGTCAGTTCGCCGGCCTTGGCGAGCCGCACCAATTCCGCCAGCGGGCCGCGGACCACTTCCTCGTGGATCTTGGTGAGTTCGCGGCAGACGGCCGCACGCCGTTCCCCGCCGGCCGCGGCGGCCAGGTCGGCCAGGGTATCCGGCACTCGAGACGGGGCCTCGTAGATGACGCAAGCACGCTCGTCGGCCGCGATTCTGGCCAGGCGCTCGCGACGCTCGCGTCCTCGGCGGGGCAGGAAGCCCTCGAAACTCCAGCGCGCCACGGCGAGCCCACTCACCACGAGCGCGGCCAGCACGGCGGATGCCCCAGGAATCGGCACAACCACTCCCCCGTCGGCCGCCCACGCGGCGGCCAGCTCACCGCCCGGATCGCTCACGAGCGGCGTGCCGGCATCGGTGACGAGGGCCAGATCCCAACCGGCTCGCAGATGCTCGAGCAACTCTTCCTGGCGCCGTGGTCCGCTTCTGGCGTGGTAGCTGATCAGGCGGGTCGTGATCTCGTATCGGGCGAAGAGTCGCCGCGTCAGGCGCGTGTCCTCGGCCGCGACAAGGGGCACGGTCTTGAGCACCTCGATGGCGCGGAACGTGGCGTCGCCGAGATTGCCGATGGGCGTGGCCACGACATAGAGTCGGCCCAGGGCGCTCGCGGCGCCGATCGGGGCCGCCTCTTCGTTCACGGTCGCCGAGCCGAGCCGGGACGGCGACGCGGATAGAGATAGTCAACGCCGGTGGTGCGAGGACCGAGCTTGGCCACCGGCGGAACCTGCCGCTTGAACTCCGAGACGGCGACGAGACGCTTGACCCGAGCCACGGCAGCCTCGACGAAGCCCATGGCTACGAGTTCTTCGTCCGTCCGGCGCTTGTCGATCATCCAGAAGAGCATCCGGTCCAGTTCGGGGTATGTGAATCCGCCTTCGAGCTCGTCGGTCTGACCGGGCCACAGATCGGCCGATGGCGCCTTGCGGATGATCTCGTCGGGCACGCCCATTGCCGCAGCGACCTGCCGAACCTGGCTCTTGTACAGGTCTCCGATCGGGTTGAAGGCGCAGGCCGAATCGCCGAAGATCGTGGAATAGCCGATCAACGATTCGGTCTTGTTTCCGGTCCCGGTCACCAGCCCGCCCCACGACACGGACAGGTCGTAGAGCACGCCCATCCTCACCCGGGCCATCAGGTTGCCGCGTCTCAGCGGCGTCGCGTCGCGGACAGCCTCGCCGCCGGCGCCCAGGTCGCCGTCGCGTCCAAAGTAGCCGTCCACCATCGGGCTGATGTCGACCGGTTCGCTGGCGCAGCCGAGTTGATCGACCACCAGGCGAGCATGCTCGATCGACTCCGGCGATGACGTCCGATACGGCATCAGGACGCAGAGAAGGTTCTCCGGCCCGACCGCCTCGGCCACCAGAAAGGCCACCAGAGCGGAGTCGATTCCGCCGGAGAGTCCCAACAGACCGCGGCTGAAACCGGCCTGCTGCAACTGGTTTCGGATGAAGCCGACCATGACCCGCCGGGCAACATCCGCATCGATGGCAAGCTCAGAGGGCAATTCGAAGAGTTGGTTCTCTCGCTCGCCGGCCTGGCCCGCGACTGGTCGCGTCGGCTCCGGCATCAGTGCGTCTCGGACTCGTCGGCCGGCTTGGGTTCCGTTTCGCTGGCCTCGTCGATCGATATCCCGGTCCGCTCGGCCAGGATTCGCCGCAACTCCCGCAGGTGCAGCTCCGGCCGCTCGTCTCGCAGGAGCGGCAGCCCGATTCGTTCGCGGCGCACCTCACCCAGCTCGATGTCCACAAAATGAAGGCCCTCGTCAAAAAGCGGCGCCGTGAAGATGGCATCGCCGCTAGGCGCGATGACCTCCGATCCGCCCCAGAAGCTGATCGTCTCGTCCACACCCACGCGGTTGCAGAAGATCACGAACGACGTGGTCAGCTGGGCGTATGTCCGCATCAGGTTGCGCCAGGACGCTGCCGTGCCAAGGCCAACCTCGTGAAGCGCCGCCAGGTCCCGGCCGGGCGAGGAAGAGACGTTGATCAGGATCTGGGCACCGTCCAGGGCCAGCGTCTCGGGCACGGCCAGGTGCCAGAAATCCTCACAGACAGCCAGGCCGAGACGCACGCCCAACCGCGAGTCGACGGCTCGCAGCCGGTCGCCCGCCGCGAAGAAGCGCCGCTCGTCAAAGAGGCCGTAAGTGGGCAGGAAGAGCTTGCGGTGGACAAACCGGACTTCCCCGTCCTCCATGAGGGCGGCGCTGATGAAGAGCCGGTGGTCGCTCGATTCCTCCACGAACGAAACCACGGCCGACATTCCGGCCGTCTCGGCGGCGAGGCCCAGCAACCGCGGATCGTCGGCTCGCATCGCCACCTCGGCCGCCAGATCCTGGAGCTGGTAGCCGGTCAGGCCGAGCTCGGGAAAGACGACCAGGCCCGCCCCGCCCGACCTGGCGGCCGCCAGGATCTCACGGTGTCGGGCGATGTTGTCGGACAGCGCGCCGAGGCTCGGCGCCATCTGGGCCAGGGCGATGCGCAGCGGCTTCATGCCAGCAGTCTAGCCTCGGGTCGAGAGGGACGAAGGCGCGGCGCGACCGCCTGCCGGGTGAACACCTACTTGTCGAGCCAGACGGAGCTCAGGACCTCGACCCTGTTGCCCGCCCCGACGAAACCCTTGACGTACTTCTGGGCGCCGGCGGGTTAGCGCGATAGGGGCCCGTGTAGATGAGGCGGTTGACCCATGCAGTGGGCGGGTCGCTACTCGACGGCGAGAAGAAGGTGGGCTCGCCGTTGATGGCGAACCGGAAGTCCGCCGACGCGCCGGGGCCGGCGTCGCGGACGGCGTGGCAGAGACGCCCGGGCCGGGCGCTGGTTTCCCGCACGCGCTCGCGACCACCCCGACCGCAGCGAGCAGGCCCACCGCCCGGCGCGTCTGCAGGCTCACGGAGCGGCAGCGCGCGTGGACGCGGCCGCCGGGACGAGGGATTCAACGAGATCGACCGACCCTGACTTGAGGGCGAAGGCGCGTGGAGTCGGGTCGGCCATCGGCCGGAAGACGATCTAGTTGCGCCGAACTCACTTGACCGCTGGCGGGTTGGGGCCGACGAACCGGAACGCCGGGCTGAGTCTCCAGCGTCGCTCGCGCTGTCCCCACGCCGGCAGGCAGGGTCGCGACCGGGAAGTGGCAGGCGACGTGATGACCGGGTGCCAGCTCGATGAGCGGCGGCACCTCGACGCTGCAGCGCTCCTGGGCCTGGAAGCAGCGAGTGCGGAACACGCAGCCGCTGGGCGGGTTGATCGGGCTCGGCAGGTCACCTTCGAGCATGATCCGGGACCGCCCCTTCTGCAACTTAGGGTCCGGGATCGGCACGGCCGATAGCAGCGAGTGGGTGTACGGGTGGAGCGGCGCGGCGTAGATCGTCTCTCGAGGCGCCATCTCCATCAGGTGGCCCAGGTACATGACCGCGACGCGGTGCGAGATCTGGCGGACCACCGCGAGATCATGGGCGACGAACAGATAGGAGAGACCGAACTCCTGCTGCAGGTCGCGCAGGAGGTTGATGATCTGGGCCTGGATAGACACGTCGAGGGCGGAGACCGGCTCGTCGCACACGATCAGCTTGGGCCGCAGCGCGACCGCCCGGGCGATCCCGATCCGCTGGCGCTGCCCGCCGGAGAACTCATTCGGGTACCGGTTGTAATGCTCCGGGTTCAGGCCCACCCGCTCCATGAGCGCCTGGACCGCGGCCCTGACACCGCCGGGTGGTTGGATCCCCTGGATACGGTACGGCGCGCCGATGATCCCCCCGACGGTATGGCGCGGGTTGAGGGCGTTGTACGGATCCTGGAAGATCATCTGGGCCTTGCGGCGCATCGGCATCAGTGCCTTCGGGGAGAGTTGGGTGATCTCCTGGCCGTCGATGACGATCTGGCCGCTGGTGGGGCGGACCAGCATCAGGACCGACCTCGCAACCGTCGTCTTGCCGGACCCACTCTCGCCGACAAGTCCCAACGTCTCCCCGGACCCGACCCAGAAACTGACGCCGTCAACGGCCTTCACCTGGCCGATGACGCGCCGGATCAGCCCATGGGACCGGACGGGAAAATAGGTCCGGAGATCGCTGACGCGAAGGATCTCGCCCGTCTCGGTCGTCATCACGAGCCCCCGGCCAGGACGTTCAGCACACCCTGCGAGATCTGCCGGCGCTCCTCCGCCGGCAGATGGCAGCGCACGAGGTGCCCGGCCGCCGTAGCCAGCAGGTCGGGCCGGACGCTCAAGCAGGCGCCCCCCGCGACCCGGTCCGAGTACGTGCAGCGGGGCTGGAACACGCAGCCGAGCGGCAGGTGAATGGGCGACGGCGGGTTGCCCGGGATCGGCTCGAGCCGCGCGGACAGCTCGCGGTCTACGCGCGGGATCGAGGACAGCAGCCCAAGCGTGTAGGGCATCTCCGGCTGGGCGTAGAGCACGCCAGTTGGGGCGACCTCGACGATCCGCCCTCCGTACATCACGGCAACGTCGTCGGCCACGTCGGCCACGATGCCCAGATCGTGGGTGATCATGATCACCGTGATCCCGAACTCGCCCTGGAGGCTCGTGATCAGCTCCAGGATCTGCGCCTGGACCGTGACGTCGAGCGCCGTTGTCGGCTCGTCCGCGATCAGCAGCTCGGGGGCGTTGATGAGGGCCATCGCGATCATCACGCGCTGGCGCATGCCGCCCGAGAGCTGGTGCGGGTAGTCGTCAATCCGCCGTTCGGCCGCGGGGATCCCCACTCGGCGCAGCATCTCGAGCGCAATGGCGCGTGCGGCCTTGGCCCCGATCGACCGGTGGGCCTTGATCGCCTCCGTGATCTGGTCGCCGACCCGGTAGAACGGGTGGAGGCTGGACATCGGGTCCTGGAAGATCATTGCGACCTGCGCGCCGCGCAGGGCCTGCAGATCGTCGGCGGGCAGCCCGATGAGCTCCTGCCCGTCCAGCCAGATCTCGCCCGTCACCGTGGCGATCTTGCGATCGATGAGGCCCATGATCGCCTGCGCGGTGACACTCTTCCCGGAACCGGACTCGCCCACGATGGCGAGCGTCCGACCGCGCTCGATCGACAGCGAGACGCCTTCGACGGCCTGCACCAGGCCGTCCTCCGTCGGGAACGCGACCCCGAGGTCCTTGATCTCCAGGAACGGCTGTTCGGCAGACCTGCCGGGCGTCGTCACGCCAGCCTCACGCGTGGGTCGATCGCCGCGTACAACAGGTCGACCACCAGGTTCGCCACAATGACGATCGTCGACGTGACGAGCGTGATCCCAGTGATCAGGGGCAGGTCGGCCTCGACGACCGAGCTCACCGCGAGCGCGCCGAGCCCCGGCAGGCTGAAGATGCTCTCGGTGATGATCGCCCCGCCCAGGAGGGCGGCGAGGTCCAGCCCGGCGGCCGTCACGAGGGGCGTCATGCCCGCCCGGAGGGCGTGCTTGACGACGACCGTCCTCTCAGGGAGGCCCTTGGCCCGCGCGGTCCGCACGTAGTCCTCGTTTAACGTCTCGAGCACCTGGTTGCGGGTCAGGCGCATGTAGAACGCCGTGTTCAGGACCGCGAGGACGATCCAGGGGAGGATCATCGTCTGCAGGAACTGGAACGGGTTTTCGAACGGCGAAACGTACGAGGGGAACGGCAGCCAGCTTAGCTTGAGGATCACGAAGAAGATCAGGACGAGGCCGATGAAGAACGACGGCAGCGAGTAGCCGACCAGCGAGATGCCCATGACGAGCCGGTCTGGCCAGCGACCGTGGTGGAGCGCGGCAAAGATGCCCAGCGAGATCCCGGTTGTAATCCACAGGATGAACGCCCCGATTGCGAGCCAGAAGGTCGTCGGGGCGGCCGCCGCGATCAGCGTCAGCACCTGCTCGTGGCGGGTGAACGAGTAACCGAGGCACGGGGCGTTGCATACGATGGGCTGCGGGGAGTCGGGGGAGTACGTGCGCCCGACGAAAAGCCCTGACACGAACTCCTCGTACTGGGTCAGGATCGGCTGGTCGTAGCCCAGGCGATGCCGGTTGGCCTCGATGATCTGGGGACTGCACGCCTTGCCGCAGGTAAGCCGGGCCGGGTCGCCCGGCAGGAGCGTGAACAGGGCGAAGACCGCGGCGGTCAGGACGAACAGGAGGGCGACCATCAGGATCACTCGGCGAACGACGTATGCGGCCACGGAGCTTGCCCTTCCTTGGTCCGGATAGTTGCGCCCCCGGCGAGAGGCGGTGCCGCTCGCCGGGGGCGGTGGGTTGAGGTTCTAGCTACGACCAGGCGTAGCGGTTACGGCTTGACGAGCATGTCTCCGTACGGGTTGGAGCCGTAGGGCCCCCAGCGGTACAAGCCCCCGGTGGGACCGGTCCCGGTCGCGAGCTTGCTGCCCATCATCCCCTGCGCCAGCGGGAAGAAGGTCGGGATGACCCACACGTTCTTCATGGTCTCGACGTTGAGCGCCTGCCACAAGGTTGACTGCTTGGCACGGTCGGTCTCGACCTGGGCCGCCTTGACCTCGGTGTTGAAGGCGGCGTCGTCGACCTGGGACAGGTCCCAGCCACCCTCCTGCGTGAACAGCGGCGGGATGACGGTCGAGGCGTTCGGCCAGTCGGGGCCCCAGCCACCCATCCCGAACTCACCCGCCTTCGTGGGGTCGAAGACGGTGCTGTAGTAGGTGCCGCTCGGGAGCGGCGCGAGCTTCACAGTGAACCCGGCCAGCTGCAGCGAGGCCTGGACGATCGCTGCCGCCTTGCCATTGACCGGGGTGTCGGGGTAGTTGTAGGTGAGCGTCGGGGCGGCCACACCCGACTTGGTGATCAGCGTCTTTGCGTACGCCGGGTCACCCGTGTCCGGGATCGCCTGGCCGAGCAAGGTCGTCCACATGCCCGTCGGGGCGTAGTCCGCGCCGATGTTCGGCTTGATGCTGCCGTCGGCGTAGTCACCGTAGAAGTCGCCGCCGGCGTTCTTGCGCAGCGCGCTACGGTCCAGGGCGACCGCCATGGCCTGGCGGATCTGGAGGTTCGGAACCTTTACGACGTTGATCCAGAGATACCGATCGTAGATGTCGTAGCTGCTGTTGGCGCGGCCCGCGAACTGCGGGTTGACTGCCGTGGGACTCGTGAACACGGTGGCCAGGTTCTCGGGTTGCATGCCGCCGTACTGCAGCGCGAACTGGTCGTTGCCCGTGCTCTGGATCAGCCGCTGGTCGATGACCTTGGCGTCGATGCCGAAGTCGACCTCCCACTGATCGGGATAGGGATGGTGGTAGGAGTCACTCGCCTGGCTCCACTTGGGGTTCCGGACGAGGATCATCTTGCCGCCCTTGCCGGTCGCGTAGCTCTGAACCATGTACGGGCCGGAGGCCACTGGCGGCTTCGCGACGCCATAAGACTCGCCGGTGTCGGCGGCCTTGGGAACCGGGGAGAACCCGAGCGTCACGGTGTAGTTGAAGTCCGCGACCGCCTGCTTCAGGTGGAACGTGATCGTCTTCCCGTCCGTGGAGCAGGTTACCGCCTTGTCGTAGGCAGCCGTGTCGTTGGGGATCGCCGTCTTCAGCGTCTGATCGGAGAAGAGGCCCAGGGTGCTGCTGTACGGGCCACCGTACGCAGACGAGGATGACTTCTTGGCCGCGCCGGCCGCGTCCTTGATGTAGCCGTCAACCGACGGGATGTCAAGGTACGCGATCGCGTAGGTGGGACCCTGGTTGATGATGGAGGTCGCGAACGTCCGCGACACGCCGTACTTGATGTCCGCGCACGTGATCGACGAGCCGTCCTGGAAGGTGACGCCATCGCGGAGCGTGAAGGCCCAGGTCTTGGCGCCGTCCGTGGGCGTGCCGAGGTCGGTCGCCAGGTCCGGCGTCAGCTTCGATGCCGTCGGGTTGTCCGGCGAGTACGTGTACGCCTCAAGTGACCGGTAGATCGTGGCCGAGAAGAACGCGAGGTCCTCTCCGGTGTAGGCACGCTGCGGGTCGACCTGGTCGAACTGGTCGGCCTGGGTCAGGAGATAGACTGTGCCGCCGGACTTCGGGCCCGCGGTGGCGGTCGAGCCGCCGCAGGCGCTCAGCGCCAGCGCGGCAACGGCGCCGAGCGCCAACACGCGCGACCACCCCTTGTCCATTCCGTTCATTCCTGGTTCCTCCAACTCCGCCGGATAACCCGGCTTCAGCAAATAGTACACGTAGTACATGCGCGAGCAGGAGAACCCGTTCCCGACCTACTGGTGTGTCGGCCAACGGATCAATGGCCCCCCTTTGGATCCAGGGCATCGCGGAGCGAGTCGCCGAACAGGTTGAACGACACGACCAGGATGACTAGCACCGTGCCCGGGATGAACAGGTACGTCGGGACCACGTTGAAGTACGTCACCGAATCAGCGAGCATCTTGCCGAACGTCTTGTCGGGTTCGCCCACGCTGACACCTAGGAACGAGAGGGCCGCCTCAAACCCAATGTAGCTCGGCAACGTCAGCGTCGCATAGACCAGGATGGGCGCCCACAAGTTGGGCAGGATCTCGGTGAACAGAATCCGCCGCCGGCCGGCCCCCATCGACACCGCGGCTTCCACGAACTCGCGCTCGCGGAGACTCAGGACCTGGCCTCGCACGATGCGGGCGAGATACGGCCAGCCAAAGACGCTCATCACGAGGATCAGGTAGAGCACCCGGGACACGTTGCCCTCCGGCACCCCCAGATCCGTCAACCGCTGGATGAGGACCGGGGACAGCGCGAGCACGATCAGCAGGAACGGGAACGCGAGGATCAGGTCCATCAGACGGCCGAGCAGGGTGTCCGTTATGCCCCCGGCGTAGCCGGCGATGATGCCGATCAGCACCCCAATGGTCACGGTTATCAGCGTCGCGGTCGTCGCGATGATGAGCGAGATCCGGAGGCCGAACAGGAGCTGAGCGAGGATGTCGCGGCCGGTCCCCCACTCCACACCCAGAGGATGAGCCAGGGTGATCCCGCCGAAGTCGGCGACCGGCTTTCCGCCCAGGTCGCTGATCGCGTTGGGGTCGAAGGTGTAGGGCGAGATGCCGAACATGCCGGCGATCACGGGGCCAAAGATCCCGACCAGGTAAAACGCGATCAGGATGATGAGGCATACCATCGCGACCCGGTCCCGCCGGAGACGCGCCCAGATGATCTGACGAAGGCTTCGGCCAACCATGGGCGCGACTATATCAGGTCAACTCGGGCTCGAACCCGCGACAGGCTCGAACCCGCGACAGGCTCGAACCCGCGACAGGCTCGAACCCGCGGAATCACCTTGCTCTCGAAGATGATCTCGGGCGTCTCGATCTCCTCACGCGCGATCTCAAGCAGCGCATCGGCGAACGCGTCGAGCGTCTCGAGCCGGTCCGTCTCGGTCGGCTCGATCAGCATCGCCTTGTCCGCGAACAGCAGACCGCCATTCGGACGTCAGCCTACCGACTCCCGGCGGTGAATGAGGCGGCTTCACCCGACCCACCAATCGCCAATGTTCCACTCCGCACCGGAGGACGTGGGGTTGCCCGTGACGTTGTGGACCTTGGAGCTCACGAGCCAGATGTCCTTGCGGAAGTAGAGCGGCAATTCGTACGTGTTCCGGTCCGACCCATAGATGCCCTGGATCGACGCCATGGCCGCGCGAACCTTGGCGAAGTCCACGCTCGTTCTTACCGTGTCGTACGCGGCGTCAAGGGCGGGCAAGCTGATCCGAGACACATTTCCACCGCCGTGCGGTGCCACTTCTGGAACGCGACTCGAGTGGTAGGCGTCATAGCCACCCAGCGGATCGAGGGACGAAGTGCGCGAGAACTCGGCCACGTCGAAGTTGCCGTGGGGCAGGTTACAGAGGGTGTCGACCTTCGTTTTGTCCCACAGCCCGAAAACGTCCGAGGGCGGCTTGGTGTAGACGTTGACCTTGATGCCGACCTGCTGGAGCTGAGAGGCTACCAGCTTGAGCGTATCCAGGCGCACCTGACGGTTGTTCGTGGAGCAATAGGTAAGTTCGAGCGTCTTGCCGCCCTTGGTCAGGTAACCATCCGTGCCCTTGGTCCACCCAGCGTTGGCGAGAAGCGTAGACGCCGTGACCGGGTCAGCAGTAGTGGGGCCGGGTAGGGCCTCGTAGTACCAAGCAAGCGGGGAGACGAAGTTGTTTGTAACCGAAACGCTGCCGGCGAGTGGCACGGCCGCGATGGCCTGACGGTCCGTCGCAAGCTTCACGGCATTGATGATGGTCGTGGCGTCAGGACCGTACGTGACTGCGAGTCGCGCGTTGTTGAACGCTTGGAACTCGTAGGTTGAGGAATCTGCGATCTTCACCTGAGCCTGGTCGACCGACGAAAGGGCCGAGCTGTCTGACTCGCTCAGGTGCTGACCGACATCGAACTCACCAGCCTTGTAGCCGGCGATCATAGTGTCGGCTGCGCTGTAGTACTTCCAAACCACGGAGGAGAGCCACGGCGCATGACCGCCGATGGTCGCCCAGTTGGGGTTCGGCTTGAGAGTGATCTGACCAGCGGTCTTGAGGCTCGGAATGTAGGGTCCGCTGTAGACGCCGCTGGCCAGGTCGCCAAGTGGATACAACTTGGTCGGCGCGTCCTTGACCGGGACCGTCGAGAGATAGTGGGCCGGCAGCAGCGGGGAGACCAGGTTGAGGTAGCCCTCGTACACAACGCTGAAGTGCATCACGCAGTCGGCGCCGACGCCGCCGTCAACGCCGCTGACATCTTGCCAACCGATCGTGCCGGCAGCTAAGCCGGCGTTGTCTTTGTTCATGATCCATTGCCAGGTTGCCTTGAGGTCGTCGCAGTTGATCGGCGAGCCGTCGGACCATTTCATGCCGGCTTTGAGGTTCCAAGTCACGTCCATACCTGAGCCAACGAGCTTGACGCCGCCGTTGTCCAGAGTCGGGACCTTGGAGGCCAGGTCGGGCACGTACTTCAGGTCGGGCGTAATATTGAGAAGGCCATCGAACATGCTCGCAGAGACTTCGTTGTCGGGCAGCTTCAGCGCGAAGTAAGGATTGACCATATCCGGAACGTCCCACTCGGCCAGGACTACGCTGCCGCCTGTGGTGGTAGACGGCGTGACCTCGGATGTTGATCCGGTCAACTGGACTGGCCCCACCGTGGGAGACGGACGGGGGGTCACGATCGATGCCCCGGTCCCCCCAGACAACGCCGGCGTTTCCGTCGACGACCCGCAAGCGCCTGTCGCCAGCAAAGCCACCGCGAACACCCCAGCCAGGCGTCTACGCATCTAGTCGGCCCTTCCCTGACGCCCAACAATTGTCCGAGGCTGGGGCCTGCGGCATTTCGCCCTCCGTCAAGAATTGCCGCGGGTGGACGTCACTCACAATTGAGCTGGGCGTTGTCGGGCTGCTACTGAGCTTTACTATGCCGACGCGCGATCAGGGTGTCAAACATGCCCTGCCTATCTACTCGCCCCGGATCGCGGCATCGGGTTGTCCGCCGCGAGATCCGTCAGCGCCGCTAAGACGGCCGCGAGCCCAATGGTCTCTGCACACCGCCGGTGGAGGTGTTTTGGCAGTCCTAGTGCCCACTAATGGCGGAATCTGGCCATCTATTCAGGGCAAGGCATCTGGACACCGGCCATCGCCCGCCATCGCAGGTTAGGCTGTCGAGCCGCCGTCGTCTCGTCCAGCCGCCGAACAGGCGAGTCGTGCGGAGCCGAATGAAGCAGCTCCGGGTCGCTGTGGGCTTCTTCAACGACGCGCTCAAGAGCCGCCACAAATGCGTCGAGCGTCTCGAGTGACTCGGTCTCCGTCGGTTCGATGAGAAGCGCTTCCTCAACGGTCAACGGGAAGTAGATCGTCGGCGGGTGGAAGCCGTAGTCGATCAGGCGCTTGGCTACATCGAGAGTGCGGACGCCGGTCTGTGCCTTGAGGGTCGCCGCCGAGGCCACGAACTCGTGCATGCAGGGCCGGTCGAACGGCACATCCAACACGTTCCTGAGGCGCGCCTCGAGGTAGTTGGCCGCCAATACCGCGTCGTCGCTGACCTCGCACAGCCCAGAGCTACCGTGAGCGCGAATGTATGCATACGCTCGAACTAGCACGCCCGTGTTGCCGACGAAAGCTCGCACCCGGCCGATGCTCGTAGCGCGCTCGCCCTCCACCTCGAGACGGAAGCGGCCGTCGGGTTCGCGCAGGACACGCGGCGAGGGCAGGAATTGCAGCAGCTTCTCCCCCACTCCGACCGGGCCCGCCCCCGGGCCGCCGCCGCCGTGGGGCGTGGAGAACGTCTTGTGGACGTTGATGTGCATGGCGTCGAAACCGGCCTCGCCGGGCTTGAAGCGGCCCATGATTGCGTTGAGGTTCGCCCCGTCCATGTAGGCCAGGGCCCCGGCTTCGTGGACGGCGCTGAGCAGCTCGCCCAGACGCGCCTCGAAGAGACCCAGCGTGGACGGATTTGTGATCATCACGGCAGCCGTCCTGGGCCCGAGCGCGGCCCTGAATGCCTCTACGTCGACGCCGCCATCGGCAGCGGACCGGATCGAGATGGTCTTGAAGCCCGCCATTGACGCGGTTGCAGGATTGGTGCCGTGGGCAGAGTCCGGGACCAGCACCTCGGTCCGCTCTACGTCGCCCCGGCTGCGGTGGTAGGCCCTGATCATGAGAATGCCGGTCAACTCGCCCTGTGCGCCGGCCGCCGGCTGGAGCGTGACCGCCTTCATGCCACCGATCTCCGCAAGCGCCTGCTCTAGCTCCCAAAGTAGTCGCAGCGTCCCTTGGGCCAGATCGTCCGGAGCGAGTGGATGGAGCGTCGCGAAGCCGGGCAGGCGGGCCGCCCACTCGTTGATCTTGGGGTTGTACTTCATGGTGCATGACCCGAGTGGGTAGAACCCTGAGTCAACGGAGTAGTTGAGGCGGCTCAGGTTCACGAAATGGCGGGTCAGCTCCGGCTCCGAGACCTCGGGTAGTCGCGGCCCTTCCGCACGCAGCATGGAAGCGGGGATTCGGGCCAGCGCGTCCTTTGGCGGGTGCGGCACCTTGCCACCGCCGCGGCCGGGACGCGACCGCTCGAAGAGGGTTGGCCCAAGGCGATCCGAAACCTGGCCGGCCAGATTGGCGGCCTTTGCCGCATCGGCGGCCGGTGCCGCGGGACGCCCTTCGATCGATGTCATCGCGCGCCTCCCCCGAGTTCGGCGGCCAGGGCCGTCGCAAAGGCGGCGATGTCCTCGGCCGTGGTCGTCTCCGTGGCGCAGACGAGGAGCGCATCGGCGAGCGACGCGTCGTCCGGAACGGCCCGGGCGAGCGGCAGGCCGGCCAGAACACCGCGGCCGAGAAGGCGGCGATGGACCTCGGTGGCGCCCAGAACTCGGACGGCGAACTCGTTGAGATACGGCCCGGGATGCAGACGCGGGGCTCCGGCGGCGGCGAGGGCCACCTCCAACTCCGCGGCACGGGCGGCGCCGAGCGCGGCAACGTCACGCAGGCCGTGCGGCCCAATCGCCGCGAGATAGATGGTGGCCGCCAGAGCACACAGCGCCTGATTGGTGCAGATGTTGCTCGAGGCCTTCTCGCGGCGGATGTCCTGCTCGCGAGCCCGCAGCGTCATGACGAAGGCTCTCCGCCCATCCACGTCCGTGGTCATGCCCACCAGCCGGCCGGGAATCTGCCTCACCAGCGCATCGCGGCAGGCCAGGATGCCAAGGTATGGGCCGCCGTATGAGAGCGGCAGGCCGAGCGGCTGACCTTCGCCGGCTGCGATGTCCGCCCCGTACTCGCCCGGGGCCGCGAGAACGGCCAGCGAAACCGGCTCCACGACCGCCACGAATAGCGCGCCGGCGGCATGCGCGAGGCGGCCGATCTCGACCATGGGCTCCAGCAATCCGAAGAAGCTTGGGTTCGCCACGACGACACCGGCGACGGGTCGGTCCACGTCCCCGAGCATCCGCTCCAGGCCGGCCAGGTCCGTCGTGCCGGCAGCCGGTCCATCGGCCACGAGCGGGATCTCATCCGCTACCAGCGACGCCCCACCGAAGTAGGTGCAGAGTGTCTGGCGGTAGTGGGGATGGACGCCGCGACTGACCAGCACACGTTCCCGGCGCGTCGCCCGGCAAGCCATGAGGGCCCCCTCCGCAGTGGCAGTCGCTCCGTCGTAGTGCGACGCCGAGACCACATCGAGGCCGGTCAGCTCCGCCAGGAGCGACTCATACTCGTAGATCGTCTGGAGCGTGCCCTGGCTGATCTCCGGCTGATACGGCGTGTAGGCGGTGTAGAACTCGCCACGCAGCAGCAGCTGATCAACAACCGCCGGCACGAAATGGCTGTATGCCCCGGCACCCAGGAAACTCACGAGATCGACTCGGTTGGTCCCCGCAAGCTCGAGCAAATGGGCACTCAATTCCGATTCGGACTCGGGCGGCGGCAGGCGCAGGCCAGACGCCCGCAAAGGCGGAGGAATATCGGCGAAGAGGTCGTCGACGGAGCCGACGCCAATCACCTCGAGCATGCGGGCTCGATCTTCGGGCGTGTGCGGGCCGTACGCCATCCTCAACTCCTACCAGGATCGAACGGCTCGGCCCGCGATTCGAGCCATCGTCGAGTCACGGTCAACTCTCGCTGGTCAGCGCCTTATAGGCCGCCGCGTCGAGGAGGCCGTCGAGCGCGGTCCGGTTGGTGAGCCGGATCCTGAGCATCCAGCCCTGGCCGTACGGATCGCTGTTCAGAAGCTCCGGCTTGGTCGCCAGTTCGGCATTGATCTCGACGACGTCACCGCCTACGGGCGCGAAGAGGTCGCTGACTGCCTTGACCGACTCGATCACTCCGACAGCCACGAACTGGGCCACGGACCGCCCAACCTCTGGAAGATCCACGAAGACGACGTCACCGAGCTGCCCGGCAGCGAAGTCGGTGATACCCACGGTAGCCAGGTCGCCCTCCATGCGAACCCACTCGTGTTCCTTCGTATAGCGCAGATCCTGGGGCACCATGAACTTGGGTTCCTCCTATGCCCGGGCATCCGCGATCTGAGCCGGCCTTCGGTAGAAAGGCATAGGCACGACCTCGGCCGGAACTCGCTGATCGCGAATACTGACGTCCACAATGGTACCGGGCTCAGCCTCTGAAGGCGTCAGGTATGCCATTGCGATGGGATACCCGAGAGTCGGCGACTGGGTGCCGCTGGTGACAACACCGATTCGGCGATCGCCCGCGAAGACATCGTAGCCATGGCGCGCGATGCCACGACCCCGAACCGCGAGCCCCACGAGGAGCTTGCGGGGGCCCTCAGCGCTGGCCTTCTCGAGGGCTGCCCGCCCGACGAAGTCACCGTCTTTGGCGAGTTTCACGACGCGCCCCAGCCCCGCCTCGAAGGGAGTTGTGTCGGGGCCCAACTCGTTGCCGTAGAGCGGCATGCCTGCCTCGAGGCGGAGAGTGTCGCGAGCGCCCAGGCCGACCGGCACCGCCCCCAATGGTTCACCGGCCTCCAGGAGCGCATCCCAAACGCCTCCGGCCGCCGCCACCTCGACAATGACCTCGAAGCCGTCCTCGCCGGTGTAGCCGGTTCGGGCTACGAGCGCCGGTACTCCGGCCACATTCCCCTGCGTGATGCCGTAATAGGGCAGATCCTCTAGAGCCGCGTCCGTCAACGGAGTCAGGATGGCCGCGGCCAGTGGCCCCTGGATGGCGACCAGGGCGGTCGCCAGCGAGCGATCGTCCAGGACTACGCGGCGTCCAGCGAGCCGCTCTGCCAGAGCGTCACTGACCGCGCTCGCATTCGATGCGTTGGCCACCACCATGAACCGTTCCTCGCCCAGGCGGTAGACGATCAAATCATCCAGGATGCCGCCTTCCGGGAAGCAGATCATCGAATACTGGGCCCGGCCAACCTTCAGGCCGGCAGGCTCAGTAGTCAGGGCATAGCCGAGAGCGGCCGCCGCCTCGGACCCCTCCACGAAGAGCTCGCCCATGTGGGACAGATCAAACAGCCCGGCCCTCGATCGGACGGCGCGGTGCTCCTCGAGGATGCCGGCGTACTGGAGGGGCATGAGCCAGCCGCCGAACTCCACGATCCGGGCGCCGAGGGCCTGATGCCGACCGGCCAGTGGTGTCGGCCGCGACCCGTCATGAACCTGGGCCATCGGGCCAACCTCCGCTCGTGGTGGTGTGGGCGCCGACCGAACGGGCCGCCATACCCGCCCGGGTAGCGACTAGTGGGACGCGCCGGTCAAGCTGCCCTCTGCGGGAAGATGGGTCGCCGCCAACTCGACTAGGGAGCGCTCGGTTTCGAACGAGAGTAGCGCGCGGGCCTCACCGAAAGAGACCCAACGGACCTCTTCGAACTCGCGGTCGTGCTCTCCCAGGTCGCCACCGGTGGGCTCCATCATGAAGTAGTGGACGGTCTTGTAAATCCGCTCACGGCGCTGGACAAATGTGTATTCGATCGAGTCGAGGGGCGCCAGGATGCGAACAGTCAGGCCGGTTTCCTCGCACACTTCGCGCAGGGCCGTTTCTTCGAGGCTCTCCCCCGGAATCGGCGTTCCCTTGGGGAGAGTCCAGGTCTGACTATCCCGCTCACGCTTGCGGCGACCGACGACAAACTGCGGAATCGAGTCCACGTAGCGGACGACGATACCGCCCGCAGAAGTCGCGGTGGCGCTGGTCAGCCTCGCCACGATGCCGGTGCCAGACTCGACCGGCGGGCGGCTTGAGGCCGTCCGACGCCGGTCCAGTGGATCTTCACGGGAGCGCGAACGAGGCCACATAGGGGTGCGCTGCGGTGCGGGGTGGCGGGGCGCCAGCCGTCCACCTGCAGGCCGCCGTGGGACGGGCGCAGTATCGTCTGGCGAGTCGATGCCCGCTGGAAAGTGAGGCTGGAGTGGAGGCCCAGACGGCGTTCCCACTCCCTGGTTGCGGGGCGGATGAGGCGGGCCGAGGACCACGCCACGTGCTTCGCCGCGATACTTTGCTTCATGGTCCAATCGTACCTGGTCAGCGGTCCTTTGCAAGGACGCGCCTGACACGTGCGACCTGGTTTGGTGACAGCGCGCCCCGATCCTGCGCGATTCTGAGTTGGCGCCGGGCCATGGCCAGGTACAACTCCACCACGTCTGGGGCGTTGACCTCCAGAGTCGCGATGTGAGCGGCCACCGTGCCGACGTCGCCGCGGGTGATGGGGCCGGTGAGCGAGGCGGCAACTCCGACGCCTCGCGCATTGGCGAGGGTCTGCTCCATGAGGCGCCCGTAGACGGCGAGCGAGTCGCGCTCATCCATGCCCGCGACTGCGCCCAGAGCCACTATGGCATCGAGAAGGGCGATGAGACCGCCACTGGCAAGGACGGCCGCCGCGTGATAGGCGGCCTTTGTGCCAGGCAGCAGCCGGACGGTGGTGCCGCCGATCGCCTCGGCCAGATCCGCCAGAAGCTCCACCAACCGATCGTCACCCTCGACGGCGATCGTCGTCCCGGCTATGCCGGCGACGGACCGCTCCACGTCCGAGGTGAACGATACAAGCGGGTGGAAGGCGCCGACATCACCGCCCTCAATGGCGGCTTCAGCCAGCACCCCGGCACCAACGGCCCCGCTCGTGTGAACGATGGCCTGACCGCTGCGCAGCCGGATCTGGCCTGCGACGTCGGCTATGGCGTCGTCCGGCACGGCAACGATGATCAGATCGGCCACATCGGCGATGGCCGCAGGCTCGATGAAGGCCCGCGCTCCCGGCACCAGGACGCAGAACCGGTCGCGCTGGCCGGCGTCGCGGCTGGCAACCGCCACGACCGGCCAGCCGGCGCGGCTGATGGCCACACCCAGGGCTGTCCCCACGGCTCCGGCCCCGACTATCCCCACTCCCGGCCGCGCGACCGCCCGAGCCGTGCGGCGCTCGGCTTCGTCGTTGAGCGAAGCCCCTCTCGTACCACGGCCCGCATCGTCGCGCCCGGTATTCACGCGGCTGACCTCCCTGCCCGCAAACGGCGCTATTCTTCGAACGGAAACACCTTGGGGCGGCAACGCGCCGGCCCGAGTCTATAGCGTTCCTGGCGGCAGAGGCGCACCCCCGCCGGGGTCCTGCTCTCTTTCGCTCAGCCGGCCGATGCCGTGGGCCAGCGTTAGCTGGCACGTTGTCGCCAAAGCCAGGCTTGCCTGGCTCGCGCTGCTCGCTTGCGCACCTTCAGGTGCGCGCGCTGCGGTGCTCGGTGACGCCTAGGCCTAAAGCTAGGCTTGCCTGGCTCGTCGTCGGACCGAAAGAGAGGTACGAAGGAGTGGCCGTGTCTACCAGCGATCCCTTCGGCGCCAGGGCCCCTCTTGGCCCCGGACTGCCGGCCTTCTACCGTCTCTCTGCCCTCGCGGCCGCCGGAGTCGCGCCCGGCCTCGACTTGAGCCACCTGCCGGTGACGGTCAAGATCCTGCTCGAGAACGTGCTGCGGCATGCCGGCGGCGGCATCGTTCGGGAGTCCGATGTGGTTGCGCTTGCCGCGTGGCAACCTGGCATCGCGGCCACGACCGAGGCCGAGATCCCGTTCCTGCCGGCCCGCGTCATCATGCAGGACTTCACCGGCGTCCCGGCCGTCGTGGATCTCGCGGCGATGCGCGATGCGATGGCCGAGCTGGGCGGCGACCCGTCCCGCGTGAACCCGCTCGTCCCAGCCGACCTGGTCATCGACCACTCCGTCCAGGTCGATCGCTACGGCACGCAGGAGTCTCTGGCGTTCAACGTAGCCCGCGAGTTCGAGCGCAACGGCGAGCGCTACCAGCTTCTCCGATGGGCCCAGACCGCCTTCAACGACCTGCGCGTCGTCCCTCCCGGCACCGGCATCGTCCACCAGGTCAACCTCGAGTACCTGGCCAGCGTCATCGCCCACGGCACCGACACGGACGGCGCAGCGGTCGTCTTCCCCGACACTCTGGTTGGGACCGACTCCCACACGACGATGATCAACGGCCTGGGTGTCCTCGGCTACGGCGTCGGCGGCATCGAGGCCGAGGCGGTGTTGCTCGGCCAGCCCCTTTACCAGCCGATGCCCAAGGTCGTAGGCGTGCGGCTCTCGGGCGGGCTGCCGGAGGGTGCAACGGCGACGGATCTGGTCCTGGTCGTCACTCAGATGCTCCGTTCCTACGGCGTGGTCGGGTCGTTCGTAGAGTTCACCGGCGACGGTCTGGCCGGCCTGACCCTGGCGGACCGAGCCACGATCTCCAACATGTCGCCGGAATTTGGGGCCACGGCGACGCTCTTCCCGATCGACGACGAAACGCTCACCTACCTGCGGCTGACGGGACGCGCCGAGGGTCAGATTGCGCTCGTCGAGCGCTACGCCCGGGAACAGGGCCTGTGGCGCCGCCCCGGCCTGACGCCCGAATTCGATGCGCTCCTGACACTGGACCTCGCCTCGGTTGAACCCTCTCTGGCGGGACCCCGAAGACCGCAGGACCGTGTGGCCTTACGTGACCTCAAGTCCGGTTTTCGGGCGGCCTTCCCTAAAGGACTTGATGTCCAGACCCCGGCGTCGAGCCAGACAAGCCTGGCCCTGGCCGAGGGGCGCTATCCGACCGTGCGAGTCGAGGCGGCCGGTCGTTCGACCGAAGTCTCGACCGGTTCGGTAGCCATTGCGGCCATCACGAGCTGCACGAACACGTCCAACCCCACGGTCATGGTCGCCGCCGGCCTGCTTGCGCGGAACGCCGTCGCGCGCGGCCTGACCGTGCCGCCGACCGTCAAGACGAGCCTCGCACCAGGCTCGCGAGCCGTCACCGAGTACCTGCGCGGTGCCGGCCTGCTCGAACCGCTGGAGGAGCTTGGTTTCGCCGTGGCCGGCTACGGCTGCACCACCTGCATCGGCAACAGCGGGCCGCTCGACGCGCCCGTGGCCAAGGCGATCGAGGAGAACGACCTGGTCGTGGCGGCCGTCCTGTCGGGCAATCGCAATTTCGAGGGTCGAATTCACCCACTCGTGCGGGCCAGCTACCTGGCCTCGCCGCCGCTCGTCGTCGCCTTCGCGCTGGCCGGGACCGTCGATGTGGACCTGACCACGCAGCCGCTGGGCACAGATCGAGACGGCGAACCGGTTTATCTGCGCAATATCTGGCCGTCCTCGGAGGAAGTCCGCACGACAGTCGGCTCGGCCGTGAGCGGTGACCTCTTCCGCGCCGCGTACGCCTCCGTCTTCGAAGGCGGGCCGGAGTGGAAGTCGTTGGACATCCCAACGGGCGATCGATACCGCTGGGACGGCGCGTCCACTTACGTCGCCCTTCCGCCCTTCTTCGTGGGCCTGCGGGCGGAACCGGATGCTGTTGCCGGCATCGCCGGAGCGCGCGTACTGGCCCTCCTCGGCGACTCCGTGACTACGGATCACATCTCCCCGGCGGGGTCGATCGCGGCCTCGTCGCCCGCGGGACAGTGGCTCCAGGCTCATGGCGTGGCCCCAACCGAGTTCAACTCGTACGGTGCGCGGCGCGGTCACCACGAAGTCATGATGCGCGGCACCTTCGCCAACATTCGCCTCCGCAACGCGCTCGCCGAGAAGGAGGGGCCGTTCACGGTCCACCTGCCGAGCGGCGAGGCCACAACCATTTTTGACGCGTCGGTGCGCTACGCGGCGGAGGGCGTGCCGCTCATCGTCATCGCCGGCAAGGAGTACGGCTCAGGCTCGTCGCGCGACTGGGCGGCCAAGGGGCCGCGACTGCTAGGTGTCCGGGCGGTCATCGCCGAGAGCTTCGAGCGGATCCACCGCTCGAACCTGGTCGGTATGGGCATCCTGCCACTGCAGTTCCTCCCCGGTGAGAGCGCAGCGAGCCTCGGCCTGACGGGCCGCGAGTCGTACACGATCGAGTTGCCGGAAGGCGGACCGGCTCCACGGGCGAAGGTCGGCGCGGTAGCGCGCGGCGACGACGGGAACGAGCGTCGGTTCGAGGTGGTTGTCCGCCTGGACGGTGAGATCGAGTTCGGCTACTACCAGCAGGGTGGTATCCTGCCGGCCGTCCTCCGACGACTCGCGCGCGAGACGGCCGTCACCTGAGGCTCACAGCCGGCTGCGCGGGAAGCTCCGGTTCGTGGTCGACATTCCGAACCTACCAGACATCACCGTCGAGCGCGACTTTGCCGGTGCCTGGACAAGCCGGAGACCAGTACCGCTTTGGCCAGGCCGGGCGCGGAGGCGCCGCCGGGCGCCCAGGCGCCGACGAGCGCAGTCCGACCGCCCCGCTCTATTGACTCCAGTCTGTCGGCTCGCGATCCCAGCGGTGCGCTCGGAGTTGTGCGATCAGGTCGGTCGGCAGAGGCCCGGCCGCGCTGGCGGCGACGTTGGCCTCGACATTGTCCATCTTGCGCATGCCCGGTATTACCGTGCTCACGTCCGGGTTCGACAGGACGAACCGCAGGGCCATCTCGGCCATCGTCGAGCCCTCGGGGACGAGTGGCCGGATCGCATCAACGCGGGCGATGGTGGCGGCCAGGTTCTCCGGCACGAAGTATGTAGCGCGCCAATCGCCCTCGAGCCAGGTCGTGTCGAGGGTGAGGTTGCCGATGAGACTGCCCTCGTCGAAGGGAACGCGGGCGATGACGGCCACGTTGTTCTCGCGGCAGGCCGCGAACAGCTCATCTTCGGGTGCCTGGTCGAAGATGTTGTAGACGACCTGCACGGAATCGACAAATCCGGCCCGAACCGCCTTGATGCCATTCCAGGGCTCCCAGCGGTTGAGGCTGATCCCGAAGGCCCTGATCGCGCCTTCGCGCTTCAACTCCGCCACGGTCCGCTGCAGCTCGCCGCTATCGAGCCAGTCGTCCTGCCAGACGTGCAGCTGAAGCAGGTCGATCGTGTCAACGCCGAGGTTCGAGCAGCTGATGTCCAAGTACTCGCGCACGTATGTGCGAGGAAAGACCTGGCCTACAGGCACTCCCTTGCGACTCGGCCACTGGCGGTTCTTGGGCGGGACCTTGGTCGCGTTGTATATGCGCATGCCGCTGTGGCGGGCCATGAGTCTGGCCAGGAGTTGCTCGCTGCGGCCGTCGCCATATGCCTGGGCCGTGTCGTAGAAGTTGACGCCCTTGGATGCTGCCAGTTCCAGGGAGGCAATCGACTCCTTGTCGTCGGAGCCCGACCAGCCGCCCATGCCCCACATGCCGTAGCCGACTTCCCCGACCCGCCAGCCCAATCGCCCGAAGGTCCGAAACCGCATCTGTCGCCTCCCCGCACGACGCCACCCCGGCGCGATGAGTTGAACTTACGCTTGGCGCATCGTACCGCCCCGAACCACCTCCCATTCGGTGGGCCGGGGATCTCGCATAAGAGAACGACGGCTGAATGGGTCTACTTCATCCACGCGCCGCGGGAGGACTCCGCGGCGACGATGACGGAGGAAGAGGACCGCGTTTGGGCGGAGCATTTCGAACGACTGAAGCGGCTGCTGGCCAAGGGCACCCTCATCCTCGCGGGGCCGACGCTCGGCCGGATCAACACCGGCCTGGCGATCATCGAAGCCCCGAACGAGGCCACGGCGCGGCGGATCATGGAAGAGGACCCGACGATCGCACGCGGCCTCGCCACAGGCGAACTGCGCGGCTTCAAGGTGGCATTGCTCCGGGGCCGAGATTAGGGGTCCCGGCCTGGCCTACTACTTCGCGAGCAGTTCCTCCATCGCCGGCACGCGGATCCCGGCCGCATTCAGGGCCTCCAGGGCCGCGTCCGGATTCTCGAAGCGGAAGACGATCGCCGCCTTGTCGCCTCGCGAGGCCGCGCCGAAGTCGTACATATATTCGACGCCCAGGCCGGCATCTTCGATGGCGGCGAGGACACGCGCTAATCCGCCCGGCTGGTTGGCGACCTCGACCGGCACGACTTCGGTCATGCGCACGACCATGCCGGCTTCCTCGAGGACGCTCTTGGCACGTGCGGGGTCGCGGACGATAAACCGCAGGATGCCGAAGTTGGATGTGTCCGCCAGGGACATCGTCAGAAGGTCGATGCCCGCGGCGGCCAGCGTCTCGCAAGGTTCGCGGAGCTGCCCGGGACGGTTCTCGAGGAAGAGTGAAAGTTGCTGGAGCTTCATAAGTTGCCTCCATCGGCGGCGCGCATTCGTGGCTCAGCCGCGATCTGCTCAGACATTGCGGAGATCCGTTACCCGTTTGGCCTTACCCTCGCTTCGAGCCAGCGAGCGCGGGCCCACCAGCGTGACCTTCACCCGGATGCCGAGGACGTTCTCGATCGAAGCTCCCAGCTGCTGCCGCAGAGCCTCGAGCTTCCGAATCTCGTCGGAGAAGACCTCGGGCGTGACTTCGACTTGGACCTCCATCTGGTCCAAACCCACCTCGCGTGTGAGGATGATCTGATAGTGCGGCAGCGTCCCTTCGACGCGGAGCAACGCCGTCTCTACCTGGGACGGGAAGACGTTCACGCCGCGGATGATGAACATGTCGTCTGAGCGGCGGCCGATCCGGCGGATCCGGCGGAGCGTCCTGCCGCAGGCGCACTGCTCCGGCACCAGGGTCGTCACGTCGCGGGTCCGATAGCGGATGAGGGGCATCGCCTGCTTGGACAGAGTCGTCAAGACGAGCTCTCCCTCGGCGCCATCGGGCAGGACCTCGCCCGTCTCGGAGTCGATGATCTCCGGGTAGAAGTGGTCCTCGAAGACGTGCAGGCCGCGCTGCTCGACGCATTCGACGGCGACGCCGGGCCCGATGATTTCCGATAGGCCGTAGATGTCGTGGGCCCGGATGCCGCTCTCGTCCTGGATCCGCTCGCGCATCGAGTCGGTCCAGGGCTCGGCCCCGAAGACGCCCACTCGTAGTCTGGAGAAATCGGTCTGCGTTTCCTTGGCCGACTCGAGCAGGTGTAGGAAGTAGGACGGCGTGCAGCAGATCGCCGTCACCCCGAAGTCCGCCATGACCATCAGCTGGCGCTCCGTGTTGCCGCCGCTGATAGGAATGACCGTGGCGCCAAGCGCCTCGCCTCCGTAATGCGCGCCCAGGCCGCCGGTGAAGAGACCGTAGCCGTAGGCGTTCTGGATGACGTCGCCGCGATGCATCCCGCAGGCTACGAAGCTGCGAACCATGACCTCAGACCACACGTCCAGATCGGCCTGCGTGTAGGCGACGACGATCGGTTTGCCGGTTGTACCCGAAGAGGCGTGGAGACGGACTATGTCTTCCATCGGGCAGGCGAAGAGTCCGAATGGATACGTGTCGCGGAGGTCGGTCTTGACGGTGAAGGGCAGCTTGGCGATGTCAGCCAGCGAGGCGATCGAGGCGGGCGTCAGGCCACGTTCGTCCATCCGGCCGCGAAAGAGGGCCTGACGGTCGTACGCCAGCGAGACGACCGACTGAAGGCGCTGCAGCTGGATTCCCGCGAGTTGTTCGCGCGGCAGGTAGTCCGGCGCGCTGATCGGGTGGAATCCGCCTGGCGGATCATTCCAGGTGCTCACTGCGACCTCCTCTGGCGGACTCGGGCTCACGGCGCGGCAGGCCAGTGACAGATAGACCGCCGCCAGATGGATTGTGCCCTGACCGCGAGTCCCTTGTGATCGATTTCGGAAAGCCGCCGAAAGACGACCCCAAGAGGGCCAGTACGACTTGGCGGGCGGCTTTAGCTGGAAACGGAGCGCTCCGCGGCCATTCTCCGGCCCAGTTCGAAGGCCCGCTCGTTGACCTCCTGCAGCCTCCCCGGCAGTGCCGCCTCGACGGCCGCCCGCATTGCCTCGGCGGGTAGATCCAGGTAGAAACTGAGCGCTCCCAACAGTGCAACGTTGAGACTGCGCTTGTTGGGCAGGTCAGCCTCCGGGATGAGGTCGGGGGCGAGCAGAGTACCGCCGGGGCGCAACACGCCGCGAGCCACGGCCACCTCGGACGCCGCGAGCACCACAAGGAAGTCAGCCTCGCCTCGCGGAACCATCGGCGACAGAACCTTCGTCCCGAAGCGCACATCTGAAGTGACGGAGCCGCCACGCTGGCTCATGCCGTGGATCTCGGCCTTCTTGACGTCCAGGCCGGCTCGAAGGGCGGCATCGGCCAGGATGTCGGAGGCCTTAATGACGCCCTGTCCGCCCAGACCGGCCAGAACGACGTTCACGACCTCGGTCATGGCTCCTCCACGGCGCTGCAAGCTTGGGCTCGCATGGCGCGGATTTCGTCGGCTTGACGTTCCCACTTGCGAATGTCGGGGGCAGCCAGGATGCACGGTCGGCGGGCGACGATGACCGACAACTCGGGCGCAGCCAGGCGTTCGAGCAGAATCCGCTCGAACCGCTCCGGCTCGGCGTAGGCGTCGATGACGCTCACGCTGGAGATGCCGATCGCCGTAGCGATGCCTTCGATCGAGAGCTTGTTTGTTGGGGCGTGATCGAGGCTACGGCCCGTCCCGGGGTGCTCCTGCTGGCCGGTCATCGCCGTCGTGCCGTTATCCAGCACGATCACCACGTGGCCGGTCAAGGGCGGGTTGTAGGCCATCTCGACGAGGCCGCTGATGCCGGAGTGGACGAACGTGGAGTCGCCGATGATCGAGACCACGCGCCGCGCCTCCTCGTCCGGCAGGACGTGTCGCAGGCCCAAACCGACGCCGATCGATGCGCCCATGGCCACGCATGTGTCCATTGCCTGGTAGGGCGGCAACACGCCGAGGGTGTAGCAACCGATGTCGCCGGCGACGATGCAGTCGAGCTTCTTGAGCGTGGCGTAGACCGTGTGGTACGGGCAGGCTGGGCACAGTTCGGGCGGTTTGCCCTGGGCCGGCGGCGGCTCGGGCGTGAGGTCACCAGCCAGGATGCGGCGTACCCGCGGCACATCCAGCTCCCCGAAGCGGTACATCTCCGCCTTCGACTCAACGGCGATGCCGGCGGCGCGCAGAGAATCGGCGATGACGGGATCGCCCTCCTCGATGACCACGGCACGATCCACACCCGCCACGAAGGTCCGAGCCTTCTCGATGGGCAGCGGATTGACGAGCCCGATCTTGAGGATGCGAGCGCCCGGGGCGGCTTCCGCGGCGTGCATATACGAGACACCGCTGACGATGATGCCGAGAGCGCCCTCACCGGGTTGGCCGGGCCGGCCGGGCAGGCCGGGCTCCACGCGGTTGAGGGCGCAGTCCTCGCTCCAAGCGGCGATCTCGGCCAGTTTGGCTCGCAAGCGGCGGTGGGCCGGGCGCGCGTGGGCCGGGATCATGACCCGGCCGGCGATGTCGTGCTCGAAATGCGGCCTGGGCAGAGCCGCCCACTCCCCCACGTCGCGCGGCACGACGACCGACTTGGAGTGGCAGACGCGTGTGGTCATTCGGAAGATGACCGGCAGCTGCCAGCGCTCGGAAATCTCGATGGCCGTGAAGAAGAAGTCGTAGGCCTCTTGCGAGTCCGCCGGTTCGATCGCGGGCAGTCCTGCGGCAACCGCATAGCGCCGGTTGTCCTGCTCGTTCTGCGAAGAGGACATACCCGGGTCGTCGGCGCTGACCACGATCAGGGCGCCGCTGACGCCCGTATAGGCCGCGGTAAAGAGCGGATCGGCGGCCACGTTCAAGCCGACATGCTTCATCGTGACGAGAACGCGGGCGTTCGCGAAAGCCGCGCCCAGACCCACCTCGAGGGCCACCTTCTCGTTGGGGGTCCACTGCGCCCTGCCGCCCAACTCCGAGAACGTCTCGAGAATCTCCGTCGACGGCGTGCCCGGATAGCCGGTGCCCAGCGCCACGCCCGCATGGAGAGCCGCGAGGGCAACCGCCTGGTCGCCCGAAAGTAGCTGCCGATTCATCCGCCTGCTCTCGCTGGGATGGGAAAGTGGTGGGCGATACTGGACTCGAACCAGTGACCTCACGGATGTGAACCGTGCGCTCTAACCAACTGAGCTAATCGCCCACGTGCACGTCTGGGTCTGACGGACGCCGATTATAGCGACAGGGAGGCAGACGGAGACGGCCAAGCCACCCCGGCGAGTCTAGACCTTGATGCCGGGCCAGAGGAGGGCTACCCGCTGGGGTGTAACCCCGTCGACCATAATCAACTTGTGGCGTCCCGTAGAGCCCGCAACGAGGCGAACCGAGCCACGCGAGACGTCCAGCTCGTCGGCCAGGAGCCGCACGAGAGCCGTGTTCGCGGCCCCACCGACAGCCGGAGCCGATACACGAGCCTGAAGCACGCCCTCCTCAGATACGCCGTCTACCCGATCCGCGCCGCCGCGCGGCATCAACCGCACCGCGAATCGGACCGAAGGTAGCTCGTGGTCGCGCGGGTTGCGGTCTCTTGCCATACGTCCCGATTATCCACTCTCAGCCCTTGGCTCCGATGGGCACTGCGCGTGGGCGCCTACCGACCCACCGCGCCCTCAGGACGCACGCCGAAGAGCGCCCGACCGACACGCACGACCGTTGCGCCCTCCTCGACCGCGACCGGGTAGTCGCCGCTCATGCCCATCGAAAGCCCGGTACCGAACCCTCCGACCCGACCGCATAGTCGTTCCGACAGCTCGCGCAACCGTGCGAAGGTGGGTCGAGCCTCCTCCGCAGGACCGACCAGGCGACCGATCGTCATGAGCCCCAGCAAACGCAGACTGCCGAGATCGGCCAGCGTTCGAAGCTCCGCTTCGAGTGCCTCGGGCAGAAAGCCTGATTTCGATTCGTCGCGATCCACGTTGACCTGGAGGTAGACGCCCAATCGGCCCGCGGCGCCGACGCCGCCGCCCGCTCGAACCCCCTCGCCAGCCAAACGATCCAGGCGGCGCGCCAGATCAACCGAATCGACCGACTCGATGACGTCGAATAACTCGACTGCACGGCGAGCCTTGTTGGACTGGAGTGGCCCGATGAGATGCCAGCTGGCCCCAGGCAGGAGTGGCGCCTTGGCTTGCGCCTCCTGGACCCTGTTCTCGCCGAGCAGCGTCAGCCCGGCCGCAACCGCGGCCTCAAGCCGTTGAGCAGCCACTGTCTTGGAGACGGCAACGAGAGAGACCTCGCCCGGGTCACGACCGGAGCGTCGGCAAGCGTCGGCTATGGCCTCGAGCACTCGCGATCGAACAGCCCGGAATTCGGCAACGGCGTCAGCGTCTGGCGATCGAGCCAAAACTCGGGACTAGCCCTTGTCCTCCTGCGGAGGCCTCCTCAGGAAGCTCGGGATCTCCAGGTCCGCGTCGTCATACTGCGGCCGCGGATTCAGGCGGTCCGGGCTGGGCCGATGGATTGGAGAGCTCTGCACCGGCACCGGCACGGGCTTGCGGTCGGGCGCGCCCATCGGGTCGTACGTGCCCCCAAAACGGCCCGACGATCCAGCCGCATCGGTGGCATACAGGAAGTCGTCGCCGTAGGCGCCGACGGCGACCGGCGTCTGCGAGGTGGATTCGCGGTGTGGAGCTTCTCGCTTGCGGCTCGCATCGAAGCCCGTGGCAATCACGGTGATCGTGACCTCGTCAGCAAGTCGCTCATCGAAACTGGTCCCGAAGATGATGTTGGCCTCCGGGTCCGCCACCGAGCGAATCTCTTCCGCCGCCTCAGTGACCTCAAAGAGGCTGAGGTTGGAGGAACCGGCGATATTGAAGAGAATGCCTTGTGCCCCGTTGATGTTGATCTCCAGGAGCGGGCTTGCGATGGCCTGACGTGTCGCGTCGATCGCGCGGCTGTCGCCACTCGCCCGGCCGATTCCCATCAGCGCCGATCCGGCGTCCCTCATGACTGCCCGCACGTCGGCGAAGTCCAGATTGATGAGGCCGGGCACGGTGATGATGTCGCTGATGCCTTGGACGCCCTGGCGCAAGACGTCGTCCACAAACCGGAAGGCCTCCACCATGGAGGTGTTCTTTTGGACCACATCGCGCAGACGGTCGTTGGGGATCGTGATCAGGGTATCGACCTTGGCCCTTAGTTCCTCCGCGGCTCGCTCCGCGACGAGCTTGCGGCGCGAGCCCTCGAAGGAGAATGGCTTGGTGACAACGCCGATGGTGAGCGCGCCCAGCTCCTTGGCGATCTCGGCCACGATCGGAGCCGCGCCGGAGCCTGTGCCGCCGCCCAGTCCGGCCGTGATGAAGACCATGTCCGAATCGCGCAGGGCATCCGCGATCTTCTCCGCGTCCTCTTCGGCTGACCTCTGGCCGATGGAGGCATCGCCGCCCGCGCCAAGGCCACGGGTGATCTTGTCTCCGATGCGGATCTTGTGAGGAGCGTCCGACTGGAGGAGGGCCTGCGCGTCCGTGTTGCAGGCGATGAACTCCACCCCCATCATCTCCGCCCGAATCATGCGGTTGACGGCGTTGCTACCGCCGCCCCCAACGCCGATAACGCGGATCAGCGCAAAGTTCTCGGAATCGGACCGTAGCGGCATTTCCTATCCTCCGGTAGCTCCCCGGCTGATGCTTGTCGTTTCGGTCCGGCCTCCCCCGAGATTGGTAGAGAGATAACGCACTAAGGGGCTGGCGCGGATGTGCGCAGTATACGCCTGATCCGGCTTCGTTGGGTCGCGATGCGCGCACCGAAACCGTGCTCCCACGAAGGAGCTACGAACAACCGTTCATATTTTCGAGGCGGATTGGCCGTAATGGAGCACCAGGCCGGTGCGGAGTGTTGAAGACCTGTTCATCCGGCCAGAAAACTGAGCCTCACGGTCCGCGTCGCGTTGTCCGTGTTGGGGTCCAAAAGGGCGATCGACTGCCACGTGCCGAGGGTCAGCCGGCCGCCGACAACCGGCACGGTCAGCGAGGGCGGGGCGACCATGGCCACCAGATGATCCGCACCGTGACCTGCGAAGCCGTGGCGATGGGCCCACCTATCGTCGCGCGGCAGAAACCCGTCCAGAACCGCCATGAGATCGACGTCCGACCCAGACCCCAGCTCCATGACCACGACACCAGCCGTGGCATGGGGCACAAAGACCACGAGCAGGCCGTCGCCCTCGCCGGCCGCGAATTGCGCGCAGGCATCGGTCAGATCCACCAGGCCGCGGCGGTGCCCGGTCCGGATCGTCAGCTCGGCGGTCTTCATGACGTCAGTATCGCTCGCGAGTAGGCCACGACCGAAGCAGGATCGCTCACGGACTGAGCAAGTCGCGAAGGGCTCGCAGCTGCGACTGATAGTCATCCTCGTCGATCAACGGCCACTCGCGCTCTTCCATCATGAAGCGCGGGGGTCGGCCCGGATTGGGGTCACCCCAATACCGCGGGACGATGTGCGCGTGGAGGTGAGGCATACCGTTGCCGAGAAGAAGGAGGTTGAGCTTCAACGGCTGGTAGTAGGTCTCGACCGCTCGACAGACCGTGATCAGCTCTTGCGTGAACGACAACAACTCGTCTGGGTGAAGATCGGTCAGTTCTGAGACGTGTCGACCTCGCCAGGACAGCAGCGTATAACCTCGGGCGGCCGAGCTGCGACTCAGATAGGCGTCGCTCGTTGAACCGGCGAGGATCCGTTCCCCATCGGGGATCCGATCCGGACGACCGTCAGCGCACGCCGGACAGCCGACGCCCCGGCGTCGCTCTTCCCAATCTGCCGGCCAGGTCGTCACGCGGGGAGCCCCGACGTCCTGCTACGGAAACAGATTGCGGAGGGCGTCACGGACGCGCGCCGGCAAGCCGCCGGCCGGGGCCGACGGGAAACGTTCCGTCTCGCCGTTCTCGAGGTTCTTGGCGCCCCAGTACAGCAGGCCAATGGCCGTGCTGTAGGCCGGGTTCATGATGTTGTCGGTGAGCCCGCCCACGCCCGTAGGGCCGGCCACTCGGACGGGCATGTTCAGCACCTCTCGGCCGAGCGCCGCCGCGCCCGTCAACTGAGCTGCGCCGCCGGTGAGTACGACGCCCGCCGGGAGTAGCCCTTCGCCGGCACCTCGAATCTCGGCTCCCAGCATCTCGAAGATCTCGCGCATCCGGGCTTCGATTATCTGGCAGACCTCGAGCCGGCTGAGGGTACGGCCGTCCGGCTCGCCCAGCATAGAGACGCTGATGAACTCGTCGGGAGCGACGGACGAGAGGTCGCAGGTGCCGTTCTGGATCTTGAGGTCCTCAGCTACCTGCAGGCTGGTCTTGAGACCGATGGCAAGGTCGTTGGTTACGTTGTTGCCGCCAACCGGAAGGACGGCCGTCTTGAAGGGCGAACCGTCGAGGAAGAGGGCCAGGTCGATTGTGCCAGCCCCGATGTCGGCCACAGCCACGCCCAGGTCGCGCTCGGTTTCCGAGAGCACCGCCTCAGCCGAGGCCAGAGAGCCGGCGACGAGCTCGTCGATCTTGACGTTGGAGGCCTGGACGCACTTGGCCAGGTTCCGGACGGCCGTAGCGGCGGCGGTCACGATGTGGGTCTCGATCTCGAGGCGGATGGCACTCATGCCAAGCGGATCCTTCACGCCCTCCTGACCGTCGACGATGAAGCCGCGTGGCAGGACGTGGAGGACTTCGCGGTTCGATGGAATGGAGACGGCCCGGGCCACTTCCAGGGCGCGGCCGATGTCCTCGCGAGTGACCTCGCGCTGATGGCCGCTAACGGCCACGGCGCCGCGTGAGTTCTGGCTCTCGACGTGCTGTCCGCCGACGCCCACAAACGCCCGGTCGATCTGGTAGCCCGAGAGCCGCTCCGCGTGGTCCACCGCGCCGGTGATCGAGCGGACGGTCTGGTCGATGTTGACCACGACTGCCTTCTTCAGGCCGTTGGCAGGCACAGAGCCCTTGCCAACGATGGTCAGACTGCCGTCACGCGCCACCTCTCCGATGAGCGCGCAGATCTTGCTCGTGCCGACATCGATTCCGACGAGAACTGCTTCGCGTTCCACTCGCTCCCGTCCTCGGTGCTGGCCTCGATCGCGAGGCGTTGTCTGCGTGGACCGGCCGACGGCGCCGGTGACGAATTCGGTTTCCTAGTGAAGGCTAACCGACCCGAGGGAGACGCATCAACCCAACCGCGCAATACGTGTCTTCAGCGCGGCACATACGTGACCACATGGTTCAAGCTGACATCGGAAACGAGGAAGACCCAGGCCACTTTCGCCTCGCCCGCGTAGCCAAAGACGGAGCGCAAGTCGCGGACCTGGGTGGGGATAACCGCGACCTTGCGCACGTTGGGGGCATAGAAGCCGAATTGGGCCACCCAGCCTGTCGGAACAGAGCTGAGGGTGAAGCCGTGGTCATCATCAAGGACCACGGCCAGGGCTGAGGTGGTGCTGCCCACATTGGTGGGCGTCAAACCCGCCAGACGGAAGCCCGCGTCAAGGTTGACCGGGTCTATGACGCCACCCAGGCTCAGGCGAGCGTCCATCGCGCGGCGGTCGTAGACGACGGGAAGCGCAAGAGCTAGCGGCCCTGAGGTGGCTTCCAGATCCACCGTCGGTGCGGGCGCCAGGGACGGCACGATCGAGGGGTTCGGCGCTGGAGTCGGAGAGCCGGCCAGTGAGGCCTTCGCAGATGGCGACGCGGATGCCTTCACTCCCGGTTTGGTGGGTGTCGCCTTCGGATTGGGGGTCGGCGTCTTCACCGGCGCCGGAGTGTTCGTCGGCTTGAGCGTAGGGCTCGCCGTCGCGGCTTCGCCCGCGGTGGGACTCCCGGACTCGCCCGATACTCCGCTCGAGGCGGTGTCCTCCGGCGTTGCGGTTGCGCCTGTGTCCGGCGACGGAGTCGGCAGAGGTCCTGCGCTCGAGACGATGGGGTTGCCTGCGGCGTCAACCTGACCGAACAGGAGCCCCTCCTCGTCCACCACGAAATGCGCGTCGCCGATTACCCAAACCAGCTTGGGCTGGCGCTCCACGATGTCGACGATCACGGTCGAGGGCAGACGGACCTGCACGCTGGCCGACTTCACCGCTGGCAGCCGGACTAGCTCGGCCGCCGCCTTGTCCGTCTCCAATCGGAAAAGATTGGGCGTCCCATCCATGCCGACGATCTTGCGGACTATCGACTCGCTCGTGAACCTGGTGCCTCGAAGCTCCAGGACACGGCCCGAGAAGGAGGGCAAGAAGCCGATGCCGACGATGCCGATCAGGCAGGTGGCCATTACCAGCGCGGCCGCGATCTGAACGGACCGGAGGGGCCGCGACTCGCGCCGAATCTGGGTCCGCCGAACGTGTGTTCCCTGGCGGCGGCTTGGGCCCCGGCTAATCACAACTACCTCAGCGCGGCAGATCGGCTGCCGTCAGCCGCTGGCGGATGCGACCGGCGTGGCGCTGCACGGCCAGGTCCACGATCTTGAGGCAGACGGCACCAAAGCCGCCTAGGCCGGTGGCCGCAAGCTGCGGAAAGAGGCTAATGGGCGTGAAACCCGGAATGGTGTTGATCTCGTTGAGGTAAAGCTCCTCGCCGTCAAGCAGGAAGTCGACTCGGGCAAAGCCCTCGCAGCCGACGGCGCGATACGCCTCAAGGGCCATGTCGCGGACCTGCCGGCCAAGGCCCTCGTCCACCTGGGCGCGGATCGCTACCTCAGACACGCCGTCGCTGTACTTGGCCACATAGTCGTAGAACTCGCGGCCGGGGAATACCTCAGCCGGTCCAAATGCCTCCAGGGCGTGCGGGTCGTTGCCCAGGACCGCCACTTCCAGCTCGCGCGGGTGGTCTAGGTAGCGTTCCACTACGACGAGCGTGTCGTATCTGAAGGCCTCGTCCAGGGCGCGGCCTCGCTCCGCCGCAGAATGGGCGATCGTCATCCCAACGGAGGAGCCCATTCGCGCCGGCTTCACCATCAGGCGCTGCTCGTTGACACGCTCAGAAAAGGCGTTGAGGTCGTCAAGGACGGCCCCGCGATCATGAGCCCAGCGGCCGGCGGCTACCTCCTCCCACTCGACGACCTTGATGCCCAAACCTCGGACGAGGCGCTTGTACAGCGCCTTATCCATTCCCACGGCCGAAGCTGCCACTCCCGCCCCGGCGTAGGGTAGGTCGTATGCCTCGAGCAGGGCCTGGACGGTGCCGTCTTCACCGAAGGGGCCATGAAGAGCCGGAAAGACGACCGGCACCGGGTCGCGAGCGGCCAACTCCTCGAGGACTCGGGCCGGCGTTCGCGGCCCGGACGCGCCGCTGGCCCGAGGATCGTCGAACGAGCCGGGACGAGGGCGCCCGAGCGAGGCCGCTGCGGGGACCGACCACCAACCGTCGGCGAGGTCAATGTAGATCCGCTCGACCGGGAGTCCGGCTTCTGTCAGTGCGTCGGCGATCGCCCAGCCCGAGACGACGGACACGTCATGCTCGGCCGAAGGACCTCCGAACAGCACGACCACATTCTGGCCGTCCGGTCCGGCACCGTCGCTTATCTCCATACCGGCAACCTGCGTCGCGTGGGACGCTCGGCTCTGCCCGTCCGTCATGCCACCTCCGGCTGCGGTTCCGACCAATCTCCAATGAATTGGACTTCATATGCGAGTTCTGTGCCGAACCGCTCGGCAACCTCCACACGCGCCCGTTCGGCCAGGCGGCGAACGTCCGCGGCCGTGGCGCCGCCTGCGTTCACGATGAAGTTGGCGTGCTTCTCGCTTATCTGAGCGCCGCCGATGCGCGTTCCCTTGAGCCCGCAGGCGTCGATCAAGCGGCCCGCCGAGTCGCCCGGTGGGTTCCGGAAGAGACTGCCGGCGCTCGGCTGAGACAGGGGCTGGTGCTCCCGGCGCCAGCGACGTATCTCCTCGAGCCTGGCCTTGATCGCCGCCGGATCGGCTGGCAAGAGGCGGAATGTGGCGCTCAATATCACTTCGGCGGACGTGGCCAGTCCGCTCCCCTGCCCCGTCGGATGCTTCAAGCGGCTGTCCCGGTACGCCAGGCCGAGCGCCGCGACAGGCTCCACGACCTCCGTCCCGTCCGGGCGCAGCACCGTTGCCGACTCGAGGACGGCGGCCACATCAGAGCCGTGAGCCCCGGCATTGGCCCAGACCGCGCCGCCCACCGTGCCCGGAATCGCCAACCCGAACTCCAGGCCGGAGAGTCCGGCGTGCTGCGCCAGCGTCGCTGCCCGCGCCAGCGGCAAGCCGGCCTCGGCTATCAGGCGCTCACCAACGAAACGAGCCCCCTCGGCCCGATTCAGGATGACCAGGCCGCGCAGGCCCGCATCGGCGATCACCACGTTGCTGCCGCGGCCAAGCACCACCCAAGGGACTCGGTGGTGGTTCGCGAACCGAACGAGTGCGGTGAGAGCGGCGACGTCCGTGGCCACGGCCACCAGATCGGCCGGCCCGCCGACCCGCATCGTGGTGTGGACGGCGACCCGCTCGCCGACGCGCGGATGGATGCCCGTGGCCCGCTCCAGCTCCACGGCCAGGGCCACGGCTGCGGCGGCCGGCGCCGGACCGTACCCGGCCGCCCTCGCGACTGAGCCGCTCACACCGCCGCTCCCCGAGACATGGCCTCCAGCCGGGCCGGTGCTGGCAGAGGCCGCCTTTCCGCGGCAGCCATTACCAGTTCCGCAACTGCATCCGCAGCACCCGGTCGAGCGAGCGGGCGGGCGGCAGCTGCCATCCCATCGTGAATCTTGCCGTCGTCGAGGATGGCTGCGGCCGCCAGCAAGGCCGCAGCGTCGAAATCCGCGTCTTCAACGAGTCGCGCGGCGCCGGACCGGACCATCTCCTCGGCATTGCGCCGCTGATGCCCGGCTGCGTGCGGGTACGGCACCACGACCATCGGCAGCCCGAAGGCGGCAACCTCGGCCAGCGTGGAGGAACCAGCTCGACCAACCACCAGGTCCGCAGCCGCGAGCGCCAGCGTCATTCCCTCGTCCAGGAAACGCTCGGGGCGGTAACGGCCGCGCAACTCCTCCGGCAGGGCGTGTCGTCCGGCAACGGCCTCCTCGTACCCGGCATCGCCGGTCACGTGAATCACCCGAACCCGCTCCACGAGCCGCGGCAGGGCTTCCGCCACCGCCGCATTGAAGCGCCGGACGGCCTGGGAGCCACCGAAGATCAGTAGGAGCTTCTCGCCGTCCTCGACCCCGAGGACCTTCCGGGCATCGGTCCGGTTCACGCTGCGGGGGTCTCGGATCGGCGTGCCCGTGACGTAGCAGGGCCGCTTCCGTCCACCCAGGGCCACGCAGGTCGATTCGAACGTGACGGCGAGACTGCCGGCCAGGCGAGCCGTGGCGCGCACGCTTCGACCGGGCACTACATTGCCGTCCCACATCACCACCGGGATTCTGAGGACGGAGGCCGCGAGCAGCACGGGCACGGCGACGTAGCCACCAGTCGTGAAGATCGCGGCCGGACGCCGAAACACCAGCAGCGCCAATGCCTGCGGCACCGATAGCGAGAGCCGGACCGGGTCGAGGACCGCATGGATGTCGAAATCGACGGATCTCAGGGAGCGCACGAGCAGCCGCCGGAACGGTATCCCCGTTCCGGGGAGTACCTGAGTCTCGAGTCCCCGATGGCCTCCAATCCAACTCAGGGCAAGCCCATCGGACCTAGCCTGAAGCGATCGGGCCACGGCGAGAGCCGGGTATATATGTCCCCCCGTACCCCCGCCCACTATCAGAAGACGCACTAATCCAACCTCGTTCAACCGTCTCACGAGAGACGGAGAGCAGGACCCCGACGGCGGCCAGGCTGACGGTCAGGGACGAGCCGCCGGCCGAGACGAACGGTAGCGTGATGCCGGTAACCGGGATCACGGCCACCACAACGCCGATGTTTATCAACGCCTGGAAGCATATCCAAGCCGTTATGCCCGTGGCCATGAGCCCGCCGAACGTGTCGGGGGCCCGAATGGCCGTTCTTATGCCAGCGTACGCGAAAGCGACGAAGAGGCCGATGACAACCGCGCCGCCGACGAGCCCCATCTCCTGGGCGATGACCGAGAAGATGAAGTCGTTGACGTCTTGCGGGACGAAGATCCGGTCGTTGCCGAGACCAGTTCCAAAGAGACCGCCGGCGCTCAGCGCCTCCAGCCCCTTGACGGTTTGGTAACCGGCGTCCTGAGAGACGGCCCACGGATCGAGCAGGGTCTGGATGCGCTGCAGCGGGTAACTCCCTATCGCCACGATCAGTGCGCCGCCGCCGATGCCGGCCAACCCGGCCAGTATCAGGTGGAAGGGGTTCGCTCCGGCCACGAAGTACAGCGAGAACGCGATCAGAACTATGACGCTGGTCGTCCCCAGGTCCGGCTCGCGGACGACCAGGACCAGAAATGGGATGACGATGATGGCGAAGGGGACGGACCCCTTCCAGAAGCTACGGATGCCCTTCCCGCGCGTGGTAAGCCAGTGCGAGAGGTAGACCACCAGAGCCAGCTTGGCCACCTCGGCCGGGTGGACGTCAGGGACCAATGGCCCCAGGTGAAGCCAGCGAGTCGATCCGTTGACGGAAACGCTCCACGGGCCCGGCACCAGGACCACGACCAGCAGGGCAAGCGCCAGAACAGCCAGCGGCACGCTCGCCACGCGGAGGTAGCGGTAGTCGATCCTCATCAGGATCAGCATCGCCACCAGCCCGAGCATGCCCGCCACGACCTGCGGTGCCACAAGCTGGAATGTGTTCTGGTGCAACGCATATTGCGGGATGGCAGAGGCCGAATAGACCATCAGAATGCCGATGGCCGAGAGGGCCAGAACCGCCACGATGATGATGTAGTCCGGCTCGTGCGCCTCACGCTTCATGGCGCTTGGATTGGCCAGAATGCTGGTCTGGCTCCTGCTGGCCTCGCTCGGCCGACTCGGACCGCTGCTCCTACGGACCCGCTCACGGCCCAGCGGCTGGTCTTCATCGTCCCAGCGGTCGCGGCCGCTCATGTGTCGGTCCCCGGCGCTCGGCGCCTTTCGGCCAGGGCGGATACGGCGGCCCTGAAGGCGCGTCCGCGCGCCGCGTAGTCCACGAACATGTCGAAGCTGGCCGCGGCCGGGCTCATCAGCACGGTCGCGAGCCGATCAGGATCGGAGGCGCCGACCCGAGCCAGTAATTCGCGGGCTATCTCGTCGCCGCGGAGGACGGCCTCTTGCAGCGTGCCCGCCATCTCCACTCGGGCCAGCCCGTTGCCGCGGAAAATCTCGGCCAGGGCAGGGCCGGACTCGCCGATCAACACGGCCGCATCTGCCCGCTCCGCGGCAACGGGACCAAGACCGGACATATCGACGCCTTTGTCGCGGCCGCCCGCGATCAGGATCAGCGGCTTGGGGAAGGAGCGCAGAGCCGCGATGACGGCGTCCGGCTGCGTCCCCTGGGAAT
>Ga0209385_1000042_pt1 | contig 43047 bp, 30 predicted proteins | sample NGEPerB_FD_184506 | JGI IMG/M metagenome (GOLD analysis project Ga0209385, IMG submission 184506) | Arctic peat soil microbial communities from the Barrow Environmental Observatory site, Barrow, Alaska, USA - NGEE PermafrostAB12-B... | ecosystem: Environmental > Terrestrial > Soil > Wetlands >... | reverse complement strand
GCCACCACCCTGACCGCCGTGTCGCCGGCCGTGCCGGCGCGAGCGCGGTGGCCGAACCGAATTGGGGGGTGCGGCGTTTCAAACGCCCTTATCTAATAACCCCACCCGCATCTCTTGGGAGAGAGGAGCCCCGCGCCAAAACGAGCGAGAACCCCCGCGCCACCGGATTGCGCCCGCCACCCGTCCACGCGTGCCATGACGAGTCAGCGGTCTCGCCAAGGACGATCCGGTCCTTCACGCGAACAATGCATCTAACGGATGTCACCAGCTCACTCGGTAAGTCGGCCGGACCAAGGTACGCGCTGACTCGGAGTGGCAGAGGGCCATTGCTCCAGACCGCAGAAACCTGTGCCACGGGTCACTTCGTTGAGCAGCCGAACGACCGTAGGATGCCGAACTCCAAACCCAGGTCTCACCGATTGGGCCACAGGGGAAGTCTCGTGCAGAGACAGAATCACCGCCAGCAGCGGCGACGTTGTTTTCCTGACAACGAAGGGAGGTAACGAGACTTTGTTCGAACTCCTTCTGGCCTGCCGATCTGGGGAGATGCAGCGCGATGGTTGGAACCGTAGGCAAAAGTGACGGTGCCGTGGCTCAAGACACGGGTCCTGCGGAAGCGATGGAGCCGTGTCCGAACCTCTCCTTAAGCGCGGCTAACTCCCTCATCCCGTGATGGTCGCGATCAGGGCACGTCCCATCGTTCGCAAGTACGGTATCCAGTATGTCAAGATTGCCTACAGGGACCGTCACGCTCCTGTTCACTGACATCGAGGGATCCACCCGCCTGTGGGAGCAGCACCCCGACGAGATGACCGTAGCGCTCGCGCGTCACGACGCGTTGCTGCGCTCGGCGATCGAGTCCGCCGGGGGCTACGTCTTCAAGACCGTCGGCGATGCGTTCTGCGCGGCCTTCGCGGCTGCCAGGGATGCTGTCGTGGCAGCAGGCTCTGCCCAGAGCTCCCTGCACGCCGAGACCTGGCCCGAGAACGCGCGCCTGCGGGTCCGGATGGCCCTGCACACCGGGGAGTGTGAGGAGCGCGACGGCGACTACTTCGGACCAGCGGTGAACCGCGTGGCCCGCCTCGAGGCCACCGCGCACGGGGGCCAGGTACTTGCGTCTCACTCGACTGCGGATCTCGTCGATGGACGGCTCCCTCCGGGCGTGCAGCTCGTCAATCTGGGTTCGCATGAGCTCAAGGATCTCCAACGCCCCGAAGAGGTGTTCCAGCTGGTCATCGACGGCGTCCCCGCGTCGTTCCCACCGCTGCGCACCCGCATTGAGGACGAGATCCTAACTGAACCGGGCAACCCCACGAACCTGACCCGGCCGGTGTCGAGCTTCGTCGGGCGCGACGACGAGATGGCCCGGGTCAAGAAGCTGCTCGGTGCGACCCGGCTCGTGACGCTTGCGGGGTCAGGAGGCGTTGGCAAGACTCGGCTCGCAACCGAAGTCGGACGGTCGCTGCTCGCAGAGGTTCCCGACGGCGTGTGGCTGGTGGAGCTGGCGTCGCTCGTCGACCCCCAGATGGTCGCGACGGGGGTGCTGGGCGACCTTGGGATCGCGATGCAACTGGGCAGAGAGCCGCTCGACAGCCTCGTCGAGGTGCTGGCAGACCAGGAACGCCTCGTGATCCTCGACAACTGCGAGCACGTGCTCGACGGCGCCGCGGCACTTGCCGACGCAGTGCTACGACGGTGCCCCAACGTCAGGATGCTCGCGACGAGCCGCGAGCCGCTGCGCATCGACGGCGAGGTCATCTACCGGGTCCCCTCGTTGTCACTGCCGCCCGAGAACGCAGAGGACCGCAGCGACCTCGCTGGCTCGGGCGCGGTAGCCCTGTTCGTCGAGCGCGCCTCGGCGCAGGTCGCGAGCTTCGAGGTCACCGACGAGGACGCCGTGCTCGTGGCCTCGATCTGCCGGCGGCTCGACGGGATGCCGCTCGCCTTGGAGCTGGCCACGGCCCGGCTACGCTCGATGTCGCTCGCCAAGCTGCACGACCGCCTCGAGCACCGCTTCGGCCTGCTCACCGGGGGGAGCCGAGTGGCACTGCCGCGCCAGCAGACCCTCGGCGCGCTCGTCAACTGGTCCTTCGAGCTGCTGAGCGAATTCGAGCGCGCCGTGTTCCGCCGATCATCGGTGTTCGTCGACGGCTTCGACCTCGAGGCTGCCGAGCGCGTGTGTGCGCTTGACGACGTCGCCGAATGGGAGGTCGCCGACCACCTGGGGTCGCTCGTCGACAAGAGCATGGTGGTCGCCGAGCCATACGGCGACGACCTTCGCTACCGCCTGCAGGAGACCCTCCACGAGTACGGTGCGGAGCGGCTTGCCGAGTCCCCGTCAAACGAGGGGGACACGAGCGAGGCCGACCGGGCCGCCGGCGCGCACTGCGACTACTACCTCGGGCTCGCCGAGCAGGCCGCGCCCCACCTCGAGGGACGCTCGATGCTCGTGTGGTTCCGACGGCTCGACGCCGAGAACCTCAACCTGCGAGCCGCCATCGAGCACGCGCTCGACGCGCACGAAGGTGCCGAGCGCGTGCTGCGCCAGTTCTGGGCTGCGCAGCGATACTGGCGGGACGCCCCCCAGCCCGCGCAGAACCTCGCGCTGCTCGAGCGGGCACTCGATCGTGTCGGGCCCGATATCGGTGCCGACGGCCGAACACGAGCCCTGTACTGCAAGGGCCTCTTCCTGTCCCACATCAATGGGAGACAGCAGCTCGAGGCGGTCGGTGCCGCCCTCGACGAGTCCCGCGAGTCGCGCGACCGGGCGCTCGAGGCCGATGCGCTCGCGTATTATTCGAGGATCCTTGTCAACCATGGGAGAGTAGAGGAGGCCGTGGCCATCGGTGCTGAGGCTCTCGCGCTCGCACGGCACATCGACGACCCGGTGCTGCTCGGAACGGTTCTCGCGCAGTACGAGACGACGCAAATCTTGGGAGGAGACCCCGGCGCCGAGGCCAGCTTCCTCGAGGGCCTCGCGCTCGTCGAGCGAACGGGCGATGACTACACGGCTTCGCGCCTGCATGACAACTACGCAGTGGTCCTGCTCGAGCGGGGCGACGCGGCTTTGGCGCGTCGCCACATTGAGCAGAGCTTGCAGCTCGTGGGCACGGAGCTGAACGCCCGGACCGCCATCTCCTACGGGAACCTGGGGTTGGTGCTGCTCCTTGAGGGCGACCCGCATCGAGCCGAGTCGCTCACCTTGGACGTGCTGCGGTCGTGTCGCCTCGCCGGTGTCCTCGCGCAGTTCGTCTACTTGGTCTTGACGCTCGCCTGCTGCGCGAGCCAGCTCGGCGCGCCGGAGCGCGCCGCTGTACTGCATGGCGGAGCCGATTCGCTGATAGCGGGGCTCGGCGAGGTCTGGGAGCCGCTCGAAGCTCGTGTCAGGGCCCAAGACTTGGTGACACTGCGGACACGCCTGGGGGACAAGTTCGAGTCGCTCTACGCCGGGGGTGTTGCGATGACAGCTGATGAGATTGCGAAGGTGGCACTGTCGCCGCGCTGACCCCGCGAAGGGTATTTGCCGTCTGACGACAACCTCGACGCTTAGTCCGGAGGACTTTCGCTGCTGGTAGATCGGTTTACGAAGCAAGACCGTGATGCGTTGGGCAAGACCGTGATGCGTTGGGGATTTCACCACACAAAGTGGGGCCATTAGATAAGGGCCCACAAAACGACGCTGTTGTAATTCTTACAACTCAGTGGGCCGTACAGTGTCCGAGTTCACTAGATAGTGGACACGATGTGTCAAAACATAATGGACACTTCCTTTGGGGTGTGGGCATGGTTTTGGCGCAGATGGTGGTCGATTCGGTCGTTTTGGAGGGTCGGTCCATTCGGGCGACCGCCCAGCGTTACGGCGTGTCCAAGTCCTGGGTGCACGAACTCGTGCGCCGCTTCCGGGTGGGCAACCTATTCCCAGCAATAATCCGTGGTCACTCGTTCCAACTTTCAAACCCGATCTTGACCAGGTGCAATGTTGCGATATTCACAACACCCGTGGGTGCGAGAGGACTCGAACCTCGAATTTCGTGTTGAGTCCTTAGGTGTGGTATTTCGAGAGAACTTATCTACTGACTCCCAAAGGTGCTCACCTTGCTTCACGCCGGATTCGAACTTCAGCCCTAGATGCTGGTTTTCTTCACGTCGTCTGGATGTCAACAGATTTGTCAACACTTCTTCTGCTCAGTGGACACAAACCTACGCAAGCCTTGCTCACTCGACTACGGCGAGAGTGCCAACTCACTAGCCTGAACGCAAATTTCGCTCATCATACGCAAGCCGTTCAACTGACTCTTAATCAACAGGTTCCGGGTTCAAGTCCCGGCCGGCGCACCATTTGACTTGTTCTGTCTCGGCTGACCTGTATCAGATCGGTGACGAGAAACCTGTGACTTTGTAACGGGTGGCGCTTGACGTACCCACGAACACCGAGACTCCCGCACCAGTCGTCGGCGGCTAAGGCCGACGCACCTAATGCTCTCAATCATTCAGCCCGAAGAGCCAGAGCCGCCGGCGTGCGGGCTGCGAAACGACCGGGTAGTACCGCAACGAGGTTGGCGAACAATACGGCACCGACGCCAACCATGAGCACAGAAAGTGCCGGAACAGTGGGGTCCGGAACGGCGTAGATACTCCGGGCGAAAAGTGTCCACAGTTGACGTCCGATGGCGATGCCGAGAGGTAGGCCGACCACGACACCGATCAGGGCCGTCGTCGTTGCTTGCCACGCGACGGCCGAGGCCAGTTGTCGATGAGTGAAACCCAAGGTCTTCAGTAACGCGAGGTCGCGCCGCCGTCGTCGCACCGACGAGGCCAGCGTGAGTCCGAGTGCCAGCACGGCCCCCAGCGCGAGTCCCGCGGCGAGGAAGATCGGCGTCGAGCCGATACTGCGATAGTTGACGATCTGCACCGGTCGTAACACACCCAGCACCTCGACACTGTTTCCCGCCGCGTTTTTGTCAGCGCCAAAGACCCGGTTGGCGGCGTTCGCGATGCGCTGCATATCCTCACGTCCCGCGATTAGGCTCACCCCCGCTCGCATTCGCACGAAAACCAGGTTCGGGCCGTTGAGATTGGGGTCCGCGCTGTTTCCAGAGAACGGGATGTTGGAGAAATTTGTGGGTAGCAGTGCACCGGTGCCCATCGACGTGTGCTCAGCCACGAAACTCGCGTAGCCAACGGCGGGCAGCGTCGCAGTGCCCACGATGACCAGGGGTGTCGGGGCAAGATAGTAGGGCGCGTTTTTTTTCGTGCCAAGACTCACTGTGACGGTATCGCCGATACGTTTGTGCAACTGGTTCAGTGTTGCTGCGCCGAGAACGATCTGACCGGACGTCTCGAGGCCGTGTCCAGACAGGATGGGTGGCGAGACCTTGGCGTGTGGGCTTTGGAGCAGAATAGGTAATTCCTGGCCGTCGATTTCAAGGTCGGTATAATCTGCGCCACTCCACGCCGCAACGCGGGGGTCGTGGTTGAGAAGCGACAGGGCCTTCGGAGGTACGTCGTTGGACGGATTGAGGAGATAGCTCCAATTCCACCCATACAGTGGCGGTCGCGAAATGAGCGTGCTGAACCCGCTCGCGAAGGTGAGTGTGGCGACCACCATGGCAACGGCAATCACCGTGCCGGTGATTATTGAGCGTACCGGTACGGCGGATCGACCTCGGCCCGACTCGAGGGCGAAGTGCAGCCCTACGACGCCGGATACCGATATGCCCGCGCGCTGCAGACCAAGTGTGGTTTTAGACCGGCGTGACGGCGACTCTCCAGAACGAAGCGCCCTCCTGGACGCACCCCTCGCGGTCAACGCGGTGGCAATGACCCCGAGACCAACGACCAGCACGGCGACACCAGTACCGATCACTGTCCAGTCAACGCTGAAACCGGCGTCCGGGTAAACGGGTCGCACCGGGCCCAGCGGACCGAGCGGTGAGAGCGTCACCGCAACGAGCGCCGCGACGATGATTCCAATACCCACGGCAAGCAGCACACCGACGAGGCCATCGGCGACCATAATCAGCGGGCTGGCTCCGAGAGCCCTCAACACGTCTCGATCCTCGACACCGCGACGGTGCAGACGCGATATCGCCTGGGCCGCAAGGATCAAACAGGCCAGTGCCGCAATGACTCCAAAAGTACCCAACGCGACCGAATCAGGTTTGAGCGTGAGTTCCACTTGGGACGTCACCGTCGACGTGACGTGGAACTCGTAGATCTGGCCCTTTGGCACCAGACCAACGAGTTCGTGCTGTACCTTGGCGATACCTCGATCGCCGTGGCGCAGTTGCACTCCGTAGAGGATGGGCGAGAAACGGCTGATTGGATTGACTAACCGCCGCGTGAGCGCCTCGTTTGCGAAAATGACGCCGTAGGTCTGATCGACGTCGTCTTGGACCAACTGGGTATTCCACGCGGCGATCCCAACGACTTTCTCGTGCACCAAGATGAGCGGTTTTACCTTGGGAGTGCCGAAATCAGGCAGATTCATCTGCGCCGCGCTATAGAGACCCATGGGAATGACTTGACCCACGTGCACGCCCAGGATGTGAGCGGCGCCCGCGTTCATGACAATCTCGTTGGCTCGGCGAGGATTCGCCGCGCGACCTCGCAATATCGCGAGCCGGTCTTGGTGGACGGTCATGCCATCCACACTGCTCACAATGTTGATATTGGCGAAAGCGCTCGGTCGCGCCGCACCGTTGGCGCCGACTTCGATCAACGGGAGGGTCCCGGCGGATACTACGCGTTTGACGTCGGGCAGGTGTTCGATTGCGGACTTGAGCGATGAGTTCCCTGGCGCGTTGGCTTGAGCCTGAAACACGGCCATGGTGAGGTTCGACGGGTTGGTGCTGGCGAGGAACATTGGAAAGGACGACTGCGAACGTCGACCCGCAGCCACCGAAGCCATCGCGACCCCACCGATGAGTCCGATGAGCAGCACGATGCTCAGATAACCGGAGAGTTGGAGTGCGAACGTCGCCCGGTACCGGTACAACGCGACGCGAAGTGCCTGAGTCATGTCAACGGCGCCCTCCGAGCCTGTGTGTCGCGGCAAATATGTGCGCAAGCCTCGTCGCTGGCGAATGGAAACGCCAACTAGGTGACCGCCAATTGGACCTCGTACTAGCACCCCTCCTTCCACTTCTTAAAGAATTACTCGCGACAATGTGGTGCTGGCGGCCGTGGCACTCCCATGGCTTGCAGCACGTCCATCTTCCTTGAAACCAGTTTTTTGGGGACCACACAGAGTTGTCGCCCGGCTAGCTCGCCTTCAGGCAAACAACGAGTTCCTCCGCCTTCTTCAACGCTGCGTCGCCCTGCACTTCAATGAGCCTTTAATCCGGCACTAACTTTTGCCAAGGTCGGCAACCTTGTTCTCATTAATCTCACTGATCCGTGAATGCGAATTGCTCGATGTCGATATGTCAACAGAATTGTCAACACTTCTCCGGCTCAGTGGGCCCATTCATTCGTAAATTATGCTCACTGACCGGTTCTAGAAATGCCAGCTCACTAGCCTGAACGCAAAATTCGCTCATCATACGTAAGCAGATCAACTGACTCTTAATCAACAGGTTCCGGGTTCAAGTCCCGGCCGGCGCACCAAAGAAGTCCTGACGGATTGGACGATAGAAGTCTCAAAGGAATAAGCCGAAATGCAGAATGGCACCGATAGACGAATAGAAGTTGGAAAGACCGACGAACACTTGGTCACAATTATTATCAGGGACCGGCGATTGCCCGATCGCGATTCAGTTGCAGCTGACGAGTCATTCGTCATTGGTGCCCTCCAAAGGATCGAATCACGCTGGCTCGATTCGCCGGGCGTCGTTGTCGAGTCCGACGTCGACGTGAGCACTGAGTCACCCTGGCTGTTCACCGTGATGGTTCGCCAACTCGACGTCGCGATGGCACTGACGCCTTGAGGAGCCGAAGACGAGCTAGGGCGAGGCCGAGTGAGCGGAGCTTTTCGGCGCCACGCTCGCCACCGCGTTCAGTTCGACGGCTGATCGGGCCACCGCTCTTGGAGAGTTCGTTTCGACGATGAGCGCGCGGCGGTAGGTACCGGGCGTGCGAGAGGAAAACGAGATTGTCACTTTGAACGATTCTCCGGGAAGAATCAACGTCCCCACCCTGGGCAGACCAGCATCGGTGAAGGGCGCGAGGCTCGATGAGTACGCGGTGATCTTCGCGGCGACCGAGCCGAAGTTGGTGTACGTGATCGTCGATACCGCGGACCGGCGCTGTCCTATGAGGTAGCCGGGCAAAGTGAGCCCGAGCGTCGAGGCGGTCACCCACGGGGTCGCCGCCCGGCCGACGCCGTTGAAGGCGAAATCGACCTCGCCTCGCGAGGTCACCATCCGCAGGATGTCGCTGCGTAGCCCCGAGATGCCGGTGGGTCGGAAGGTCGCGCGTATCGTGAGCGTCTTTCCGGCCCGAACCGACAGTTCACCGTGAACAAACGCGGGCGACGTCGCCGCAACCTTGAACTGCGAGGTCCGCGTACATAGGCCGCACCCACCGGCACCGGCGGTAATGGTGAACGCACGCTTGGCCACGAACGGAAGGGTCACCGTCGAGGTCTTGCCGATGATTGTTGGTCCGAAGGTCGCCGCGCGGCCAGTGACGAAAGTCGGCGCGTGGAGACCGAAGGCCAATAGTCGGCCGTCCATGGTGGGGACAAACAGCCGGTTATCACCGATCCCAGGAGGGGCGAACTTCACGGCGTCGTGGACGGGCCATTGGTTGATCAACTTCAACTGTCCGGGAATGGCGCTCGTGCCGGCGCTCGGCACTGCGTCGTAGGCCTGGAGCTCAGCCTCGTTACCCCCGCCGTTTTGGAGTTGGACGATCCAGACCACGGCCGAGCCCGCGGTGGTGCCGTTCGAGGTCACGATCGGCGACGAAGTGCCGAAGCCGACCGGCTGGGGGCCCTTGGCGACGAGCGGGAGTTGGAACGCCGGGGAAGCGCTTGAGGGTTTCGTGACTTGGAAGACGTTGAAGTCGCCCTGGGTGGAGTTACCCAGTGACATGGTCCCGCCGTCGGAGGTTGGGATATAGATATAGCCACCGTTGCCGGGCCACACCCCGGGCGTCGCCCACGCGCCGCCGTCGGGCCCTTGCTCGGCGAGCGCACCCGCGTCGCCGGCGGAGACTCCGCCGAGGTTCTGCGCATCAAGGAGGTAGACGTAGCCTTCTTTGCCAGTTTGGACGAGGAGGTGTGGGTCAGCCGCCGTGCCGAACTGGTTCGGCAGGAGCACCGGGGCACCGGAGCCGAAGTCCAGGTCGTCCACGTCGAGCGTGGCCGCGTCGTAAGGCGTGAAGAAATCAGTGGTCTGGAGCGACCCGCCCTTCTGCGCCACCAGGCGGAAGTCGGACTCACCCAGGGTCCCAGTCGTCGGAGGAGACTTTCCGGAGATCGTCCCGGACGGCGACGTGCCCAAAGTGCTGTTGCCCGAAGCTCCGATGAGTTGGCCCGGTGCGTCCGAGGCGAAGCCACCACCCGCCTGCCAGATACCGGCGCCGGCGGTGCTGTCGGAGTTGACAGAGGTCCATAACGCTGTGAGGTGACCGGTCTCGGAGATGCCGGCGACGTAGCCCTGGAAGGGGTTCGTGTCGCAGTGACTACTGAAGCCGAAGTAGATCGTTCCGTCGCTGAGGGTCAGTGCGACTCTCTGGAGTTCGTCGTAGGCGTTGAAGACGGCGCTGGGGTTGTTCTGGGCCGTTCCCCCAACCGCGACCGGGAAGTTGGGCTCCTCTTTACCGTTCACGGAGTTCAGGGCGTGCATGAAGTAACTGAGGGTGCCGTTGGCGAGTTGCTCCATTGCCACCACGTAAATTACTCCGGTCGTCGCGTCAACAACGGGGGTCGACGTAATGCCGATGTACGGCTCTAGGTCGCTGCACGACCATGGGGAAAGTGTGGTGACGGTTGGTTTGACATCGTTGAACGGCTGGGCGCCGACGTTGGAACCGACCTGGACCGCCCACTGGCGAGCCCCGGTTACCTGGTTGATGCCGTAGACCCAGTTCTCTTCGGTCGCGACAATCGCGTTCGAGCCATCCATCACTGGCTGGGCGAGGACCTGGCCGGTTACCGGCACGCTAAACAGAGCGCCGAATCCATTTCTCGTGATGTTCGCCGGAGTTAGCAGCGAGGCCTCTGGGTACCAGCCGTCTCGAGACAGGCCGCCGCGATTGGTGCCCTCGTCGGCACTCAGCGCTGAGGTGTGAGGCGCTTGCCCGTGATGTCGCACTGTCGGGGAGACCACAATCGCCGCCGTTGTCGGTAGTGCTGAGGCGCCAAGGGCGACAGCGCAACTGACGACCAGTGTGACCCCAGCGATCCGCGTCCTGCGCAAAGCGCCACGCCTCCATCCACTCGACGACCGCAACATTCAAATTTATGTCTACTACAGGCGACGAAACCTTCGCAGGGGAACAGTAGGCGGGCTATTTACTGTTTCCTTCGGATGCACGCAGTGACGAGTTGTACCTAGCGATGAACTTGCTCGAAGTTGAAGGGTCAGTACCTGAAGGGACGTGAAATCGCCAGACTGCGTTCTTCGCGCTGACGATTACTTCGCGGTGTACTCCGCCACCCAGTCGACCTGCATGGCGATGGGAACGGTGGGGCACTCCTTGCCAAATGCGCACAAGATGCGCTGCTCGAAGTCGAGAGTCATTGGCCGTCTCGGAATTTCCAATGGCGTAGAAATTTCCCCCCACACTCGTCCATCGACGACGTAAGTAACAGACGTCGGGGTGAATCGGTCTGGGTTTAGTGGAGACCTTTTCGCTTGGATTTCTCAGGCCACCTTGGTCTGACTTTTGACACGATAGTTCTCCTCGACCTCACTCGGCGTCAGGTAGCCGAGTTCGCCGTGCAGTCGCTCCTCGTGGAACCAGGGCGCCCACCCACACGTGGCGATCTCGAGGTCGTCGAGTCCCTCCCAGTGCCCGCCGTTGTTCGCCAGGACCGCCGGGGTGCGGTGCAGCTCGGTCTTGTAGATGCCCATCACCGATTCGGCCACCGCATTGTCAAACGAATCACCAACGGCGCCGATCGACGGCGCCAGAGCTCAAGGAACGTTGCGGCCGTGACATCTTCCGCGTCGTGCACGTTCCCGCTGGACCGTCCGATGCGACCGGGGAGTACGCCGAACCGCTTCGCCGAAATCGACGTGCGAAGAGGCTGGCGCGAGCGCCGATATCTTGCCGCCGTGCGCCAAGCGATCAAGGCACAACGGGACAGCGGAAGACTCCGCTGATACACGTGGAGTGCACGCCGATTCTCAGGGCATTCGACCAGTCCGAATTAGCGACAGTTAACCAGGACCTGAGTACCTGGCCCAGTGGTGCTCGGTGGGGATAGGTGATAGGGACGTGTGAAACGTCCGCGCCGGGGCCCAAGTACGAATCGCCCACGGCGCAACGCCCCCCTTGGGACTCTGTCGGAGACTGCGTCCCATTGGTTTAACGATGACTGCCCGATGTCAGTGGCGCCGATCAAGATTCTCTACGTTAGAGTCGACCGCAGAAGGAGTCCAAGACTTCGAGAGTGAGCGGACAATGGACCAGAAAAGAACTAGATCTCGGAAGCCGTGGTGGGCGAATCTGGCGTGCGTGCTCACGGCGCTGGTGGTAGCGGCGAGCTTGACTCTCGTTGTCGGCGCAGCAGGAGCGTCGAGTCATCCCAACTACCCGCTTGGCAAAGCGAAGTCGTGCAAGGCACACTATGTCAAGCGGACCGAACGGCACTTGGTTAATGGGAAAGAGATCCGCTACGTCGCGTGCGTGTACGTTGCGCCTTCGACCACAACGACCGTCACCTCGGTCAGTCCGTCCTCGGGTTCGACGGCCGGGGGCACCTCGGTCACCGTGACGGGCACGAATCTCACGGCAGCTACGGCGGTTAACTTCGGGGTCACCCGGGCCACGAACCTGGTGATCAATAGCGCGACGTCGATTACCGTCACGTCGCCGGCGGAGCCGGCCTGGACGAGCGACGTCACGGTCACCACCTCGGCGGGGACGTCGACGAAGACGACTGGCGATCACTACACGTTCAGCGCCGCCCCGCCCACCGCGCCTGGCGTTCCGCACGTGATGGAAATCATGATGGAAAATGAGGCCTACGGCGACCTCATCGGCAACGCGGCGGCCCCTAATATCAACCAGCTGACCCAGACCTACGCACTGGCCACGCAGTCCTACGCCATCGGACATCCCTCGCTGCCCAACTACCTCGAGATGATCGCTGGATCGAACTACGGCGTCAGCGACGACGGCACGCCAACGTCGGAGAACATTGCCAGCACTGCGCCGACGTTGGCCAATCAGTTTGAAACCGCCGGCATCTCCTGGCGCGCCTACTTCGAGAGCATGCCCTCAGCCGGCTACACGGGCGGTGACGCCGGCGGGGTCGACCCCTACGGCGGCGAGTACTACCTGCACCACCACAATCCCTTCGTGTACTTCCCCGCCACTACGTCGCTCGCGGACTTCGACCAAAACGTCGTCCCGCTGAGCAGTGCGAGCAGTGTCCAGAGCGACCTCAATACGTCCCGCGCCCCGGACTTCGTCTGGGTCACCCCGAACGCCGTGGACGACATGCACGATGGTCCGATGATGGCCGATACCAGTTCGGTGCCCACGGTGGGCGACGCCTGGCTCGCGAACTTCATCGCGCACGTCCAATCAACGTCGTGGTACGGCGCCGGAGGGCAGATCATCGTACAGTGGGACGAGGGCCTTGATTCAAATACGTCCGGTGTCGGCACCGCGGGAGAGGGCGGGGGCGGGCACATCCTCATCCTGGTCATTTCGGCGAATCTGGCCGCCTCTCCAATTCAGTACTCCACCCCATTTAACACGGCGGGAATCCTGCACAGCGTCGAGGCGACCTACGGGCTGTCCTTTCTCGCCGATGCGGGCAACGCGAACAACGGCACGATCAACGCGTTGATGGGCCTCGCCCCGGCCCCGACGGTCGCTTCGCTCAGCCCGTCCTCGGGTTCGATCGCGGGGGAACGTCGGTCACCGTGACCGGCAGCGGCTTTAGTGGGGCAACCGCCGTCAACTTCGGTTCGTTCGCCGCGACGTCGTTCAGCGTGACCTCAGCCACCACCCTGACCGCCGTGTCGCCGGCCGTGCCGGCGCGAGCGCGGTTGCCGAACCGAATTGGGGGGTGCGGCGTTTCAAACGCCCTTATCTAATAACCCCACCCGCATCTCTTGGGATAGGTGATAGGGACACCTGAAACGTCCGAAATCAGATACCTGTGTGACCCAATTGAAACTGATCCACTTCTTCCGTAAGAGTCCTATCAATTTGGCAGGACTCTTACGGAGAGCAGCTGCGAGCAGTTAAATACCATGCCTATGGGGACTTTTGGCAATTTGCAGAATCATTAAGTCCGGGCATTGAAGACATGCGCTACTTGTAATTACCAAATCTCCATGCCAAAGTCACTAAGTTCCTTTTTTATTTGATCGTTCGAGAACCTGGCGCAGAATCACCAGCGCGGCGCGATCTCTCTCGCGTGCAGCTGCTTCCTTGGAGCCTATGACATTGACGAGGGCGACCTTGAATCTCGACGGCCACTTTGTACCCATCCATCACCACGAGGAGCCACGATGTTAGACATAGCAACGTGACGGATCACGACAAAGACTCAGGTTCCGGCACACCAAACGGTGTTGAGCGAAGAAGTGGCGATCGGCGAGGTCGTGGCGACCGCCGCAAGAAGGACGTAGGGCCGCAGGGCGACACTGAGCGACGAAGAAGCGAACGCCGAAAGGACGAACGACGGAAGAATTAGGGACCGGTCCTCTCTTATTGCCGGAGTGCTCCGAGAGGATCTAGGACTTAAAACTGACAGTGAAGATTCGAATTCGCATCCAATCAAGTGCGACATCGGTTATTCGCTCTTCGGATGTGCGCGGGGGTTTCGGCTCGTTTTGCCGTTCGGGCCCCTCTCTCGCCACAGACGTCACATGGGAGAGAAGCCCACGGTGCGCACCCCATAGTCAGTCACCTGACCTTGACCCCAAAAACTGGACCACGCATGTGAGACCTATGGCCGGACCCCGTTTCCTAAGCCACTAACTCTGCGAGTCGTTGCTGGTTCCTGAACTTCCAGGTCTCGACGAACCTGGCCGGCGTTTGCCGACGAAGCGCGGGGCTGCTGAACGTGACCCGGAGTCAGAGTCGAAGCACGATGATCGCCTATGTGAGGGACTATCCACTTTCCGACGTCGAACCTATACCGGAGGATTGTCGCTGGACGGCGCTTCCGTTTCATCTGCGCCCGAAGCCATTGTTCTTTGAGGAGTTGACGAAAAGTGAGCGGCTGGTCGGGCCTCCATTCGCCGTTCTGCACTTTCGACAACACGTTAGTGAGGTGTGCCTGCGCCAGTGACCACCTGGAGACACCCGAGCGGAGAGATGGTTTCTTCGTCAACCCTTAGCGCGGAATCCACGCAGGTACGCGGCGCGTGATGCGCGCGAATCACACCTCGTGAGTTGCAGGGGCATGAGCAGGTACTGTCCGATTCGTCCCACGACGTAACGCCAACCCCGTTCATACCGACCCAGCAGCCATCGCGAATTACGGGCGTGGTAGTACGACTCATTCTCATTGAACTTTCTCCCCGGCTTCTCGTGAGCGACGAGAGGCTCATCGAGCAAGTAGCAGAATTTGGACTCCTCGCGCGCAACTCTGGTCGCGAGCTCCACTTCGTCGTAGTACATAAAGAGCGTTTCATCGAAGCCGCCCACGCGAAGAAAGATCGCCAGGTCGACGAGGGCGCAACACCCCGAGAAATAGTCGGTGCGCACCGCCCCGCGTGACGTCGCGGGCCACGGGCGCCCGATCCCGGGATGACGGGCCGTCCAGAACGGGCGCATTATTCGACCGCCCCGATACCACACGAGGGAAGTATCGGGCCAAAAGACGATGCCGGGGCTCGCGAAGGCGCAGTCCGGGCGGATCGAGAAAACCTGGGCGAGGCGCGCTATGAGATCGCCCGCCAGCAACTCAACGTCAAGATTCACCAACAAAAGATGGGAGTGGGCGCTCTGATCAACAGCCCGCGCCGCGAGATTAACGCCGCCACAAAATCCGAGATTGCTGAGCGGCTCGAGGACGGTGGCCCGCGAACCAAAATGACGCAGTGAACGCTCGGGCTCATTGGCGACGAGATAGACCGGGAGCGGCTTGCACTCAAGAGACTCCAGTTGGTCGAGCATCCGGGCAATGGTTGCGTCGGATTGGCCGTACACCACGAGCGCCACCGCGACCGAGAACGGCGCTGACGACGTCACTTGAGCACTCGAGTCCACAACCCGGTGGGACTGCTCGAGTCGAGGAGCACGACCTCGAGCGCCGAGTCCTTCGATTTAGTGGGCACGCGAAGAAGGATACTGGAAGCGTTCGTACTCTTTTGCGCCACGTAGCCACTGTGAGAGAACCAGTTCGTCGCCACCAGCCGCGCGAGGTCGTTTGAAATCAACCCGGTCTGACTGGGGAACACGTTGCCCGCAAATACCAGGACGCCACCCTGGCCCCTAGGGATGAACGCTTCACTCGTGAGGCCGTGGTTGGTGCGTCCTAGGACGGCGCCACCGTTGGCAATCACCGCCCGGCTAAAGATCTGGACGTTGTCGCTCACGTAAGAAGTGCCCAGGGCCGCACTCCAGCCGCTCTGTCTCGTCGCCGGCGTCTGCCACAAGTCAATCGAACCAACGACTCCCGCAGGAAGCAGGATGCCGTTGTGAACGATGACCACGTGGGGCGACAGCACCGACTTTCCATCCACCCGCGTCGAAATCACCACGCCCTTACCCACCGAGTAGCGGCCGGGAACGCCGCCGGCGAATGCGAGCAGCCCACCACCCTCGAGCCACGGCACCAAAATACCCGATCCGCCGGGCCCCCAGACCGTGTTGGGGAGTGTTCCCGACACGTCAACAATCAATGTTCCCTTGGGCGTAGATCCATTTGCGATTGCCGCCGCCAGCTGTTGAGCATCCACCATGGTTAAACGCACCCCGGGCGCGACCACATTGAGTTCAGCGGCAAGGTTCTGATACGTCCCCACTACTGAGGCGTCGACCGCACCTACGTCGGGTCGAACCTGCGAGCGGTAGAAGAGAATTTGGTGAACACCCGCGGCCGATGAAACGGGAAAGGCCACGACCCTAAGTCTGGTTCGAGATTCATTCATCACTTTTATCTGAGAGGAAGCGGCCGAAACGTTCACTCGAGCGGCCGAGAACGTTGGGGCGACGGTCAACCGTGGTCCCAGGAGCGAGACCGCCTCGACCAGCAGGATCGCGATAGTGACCCACAGCAGGTACACGCCACTGCGCCGATAAGGCGCGCTCGCTCGGGTGGGCCTGGCCTCAAGCGGTGCGCGTCCTTTGAAGAACGTAACGGCCAGGCCGGCCATGGCGCAAAGTGCGACGACGCAGACTGCGAGGTGGATCTGACCCCTGATGCTCTGGGGCAGCCAGCCCGGCCCGGACACTCTACCGAGATAACCCAACTGCGAATTAATTGACGCCGGCGATGGCCACCCTAAGTATCTGGCGCTCGGGGCTAAGAACGTTCCCCAACCAAAGGTGCCGATCAGATAACCAATACCCGCGACTGCCATGAGCCCGAGTGATATTCGAAAGTAAAGTTGATCCTGCAACAGCCCCACCGCACCGACCGCCACCACGGGAAGCACCCACAGCAGATACTGAGGATTGGTGACGGGATTGAGTACCAGCACCGCGAGCATCGCGATCATGCTCCCCATAACGAGCGCCGAGATTCGCCGACCTTGACTACACCAGTATCCGATACCGAGTGATACCAACGTCTCGACCACGAGAATCAAACGATTGATATCGACCAGATGAACATTCGCCCAACTGAGCACGCCCGACAGTGCCGGCAGATAGAGCAGACCGGCGAGACCCAGCCCACCGATGCCACTGCCGGTCACGCTCTCTCTGGTAAAGACGTCCTGTACAAAATTGTGACCGAGCACGGGTCCAATAAGAATGACGCCACCAATGAATGCGCCCGACACGAACCGGACCAGAGATTTGTACCTATCTTTTGCTGACGTTCCGACGATATAACCAACGAAGGGCAGGAAGAGAAAGGCTGGCACGAGTTTCACCGCGACGCCAAAAGCGAGGGCTGCTCCGGCCAGCGCCCACGTCTCTTCCGCCGCGGCCAAGAGGGCCAACGCAATGGCGAGCGAGGCTATTGAGTCGATCTGTCCGTGGACGGCGCTCACCACGATGACCAGCGGATTGAAGAACCACCACAGGAACGCACTTCGCGCTTGGCGCGTGCTGGCGCCGAGTTTGAACGAGAGACGCCATATGCACCACCCCGTGCCCAGGTCCGCCGCGATCATGGGAAGTTTAAAGAGCAGGGTGCCGATCGGTGTAGTGACGACCGAACCCAGTGCCACGTAGAGCGGCGACGTCACGTGGGTCGTGATACTACCCAGGAGTCCCGCTGAGGCCCCAAACAGATGGACAACGCTACCCACCAAAAGTGCCCAATAGCCGTAGAGGGGAGGATAGGAAAAACCGGGAAACTGATAGAGGCCAACTCCCTGGGTCGCGTGGGCGGCGGCCTGCCACCAAACGGCGACGTCGCCCGGTAGGGAAGTAAAGGGCGCGACGATGAAGCGAATGAGCAGTCCCACGATGATGGGGGTGCGCAAGTCGGCAAAACGTTCAGCCCCACGACCGTGGTCGGCCTCTACCTCACTCGAGATCTCGAGAGCGAGCGGTCCGACTCTAGGCGAAACGACGTCTCGAGCGACGCCAACTCTGCGACCTTTGACATGGCGGCCATGACTGGGGAGCTGAACGCGACGCCACACTGGTGGTTTCGAAGTAGTCCTCGGCGTCTTCATGAACAGACGGTAGCTAAGAGTCCACTCGGGCTGATCGAGTCGGCTCCCAGGTCATCTTCGTCTCGCCGCGATAAAAACTCCAACGGGCGCGACTTCTGGCCGCGACTTCAAAGGCTAAGAGCACGACGATGTAGATAAATTTCCTAGGCCATTGGACCATGTACGTTACGAGCGGCCCGATTATCGTTCGTAACCGCAGCGTCGAAGCGTCGTAGTGCAACTTGCGGTGAGTTACCAGGTGCATCGTGTGATTGCGGCTCCTGGTCCTAAAGTACTCGCCTATCTTGGCCGCCCCGAAATTGTGAACGATCGCCTTGGGAGCGTACGAAAGCGTGCCCCCACTTCCAATGACCGCAGCCTCGAGCATCACTTCATCACAGCCCGATACCGTGGGGATGTGATCGACGAACTTCTTGCGAACCATGACCAATTCGCCCAGCTTCGGCTTGGTGAGGGCCAACTCATGATGAATCTCCCATAGCTCTTCGTGAAGACGCAACGCCAGGGTACGTCTTCGAAGAATGGTTCTTGGCACCACCCGGGGGCCCGTCATTCCGACCTCGGGATTGTTGATCAGGGGTGCAGCCAGATTGTCAAAGCACTCTACTTCGGCCAAAACGTCGGCCGACGATACGACGCAGATACCGTTGCGTGACGCCTTGAGGAAATGAATGACGCTGTATATCTTCCCGGTGCGCTCGGCCTCTATTATCACCCGGATCCTCGAATCCTTGAGGGCCATCGACCTGGCAATATCTTCCGTCGCGTCAATCGAGCCCGAGATAATCACAATGATCTCGTCGACGTAGACGAGATTCTGTTGCTGGTTGATGACGTCCTCGAGCGCCGACTGGATGAATACTTCCTCGTTGTAAGCCATGATGCCGACGCTCACCGGTACGCGGGATCCCGCCTTTGACTCCGGTGAATAAGATGGATCGTCCGTCATCCTCGAGCAGCTCGTCTCTTTGGAGAAGAGAACTTTTCCAGCATCGAAGTCGTCACAATGAAAGCTCCTGCGAACGCCAATGAAATCAGAGGTCCAACGGTCACGCCTGCAACATTATGCAGACTCACGGCGGTCACCACCTGGGCCACCGCACCAATGACCAAGGCGAGTAGGTATCGCACGATTCCCTTGCCGTCGGTCAGTTTGACCCAAATCCAATACCCCACCAACGCCCATCCCGGCACCGCTAGAGCCATGACGGTGAGCGGGTCTCGCAAATCACTAGCTCGTTCGCCAAATAGGTGCGTCGCCGCAAGTGGCCCCAATATCCAGCAGGAAAACGCAGCGACGACCGCGAGGATGAGGCAGAGCAGTGCTGCTCGATTGAGGACGCTCTTATGTTCGCCCGCGGCCGCGCGCGGAATCATCGCGCTCGTTACGGGCGCCACGAGCAGAAGGGCACCGGCGGCCAAGAATGCGGCGAGCGCCACGTGCCCCGCTTGACTCACCGACAGATGGGCTCGAGCCATCCACGTGGGAATAACGAAGGGAAGCAGCAATCCAAGACCAATGGCGCTCCTGCCCATCCAGTGATTTTTCGTAATTGGAGTTTGCGCGAGTATTGATAGGGGCCGGCGCGGACCCCGCACAATCGCAATCACGGCCATGGCTATTCCTCCGACGACGGTGACCGCGATGGAAATCAACATCGCGGCGTCGATTGGCTCGTGGTGGACGAAGGGCACAAAGGCAACGAGACGCACTACCGGCTCGAGAATTGATATGAGGCCCAATGCCCACAAGCGTCCGTAGCCCAGCAGCATCGCCGATGGAAATGCCGCAGCGAAGGTGCACACAAAAAGGGCAGTCGCCAACAGAACCGGCACGCTGGAACCCATGTGGAGAAATCCCGCGATGACGGGAGCAAGTATGAGCAGCGGTGACCCGAATATCAATACCAAGAAAACCTGGCGCAGCGCGACAGTCAGCGAACCGGATCTGACGATGTGAATGGTGGCCACGTACTCGACGCCGATTGCGGCAGTCGCCGCAACTGAACCAACGGTAAGCAGCGGCGCCGCAGCGGAATATCTGACTTGGCCCACGAAACGCAGAAACACCAGCGTGAACGATGCATTCACCGCCGAACCTAGTCCGCAGGCAACTACCAAGAACAGACTCGACTTCATTGACGCAAACTTCACGTAAAAGCGAGACTTCTCGCCCATAAACCTAGGTGGTTCTTCGACTTTGAGATTATCTACGATTACCACTAGTTCATACTAATCCCGCACTTTCTCTCTAGGGGTGCGGAGCAATGTTGGCCGTCGTCCATTGAACAATCGCCAGTGCAACCAACTTGATCCGAAGGCACACTTCGTTGACCACTCTCTCCAAGATCACCAGATCAATGAAAAATGTTCGGCGGATGAGTTAGAGTACGTCGAGTGAGTCTCTTGTATGCCTTTCACGAGCCGTGTCGCGGAAAAGTTGTTACGGTCAGATGTCTGAAAACTTTCGACGCCAATCGGTAGAGAAGTGCCCCATTTGCGGCCTCGACGGGAAGAGTGAGACCAGAGTGCTCACCGATCTCTCGGGCGTAATGAACGGAACCTTCGTGAGCGTCCGATGCCCCTGTGGGGTGAACTGGCTGCGAGATCCGGTCTCGCACGAAGATATTGCGCTGGCCTACGGCAACAACTACTACAGCTTTCGGTGGCCGGAGTTGTCTCTCGTTCCCAGAGTCTTGGGAACCCTTCGCCAGCGGCTCTTGATTTCACGCTACCGAGCGCGTCCGTCTCGAATGGGTGGCTTGGTCGCCGACCTCTTGCCCTGCTACCCTCCACCGGGAGTGGCCGGGCGAGTGCTAGACGTTGGTTGCGGCAGTGGCGAACGAATGCGTCGCCTAGAAACAGCGGGCTGGGAGTGCATCGGCATCGACGCCAGCGAACCTGCGGTGACCTCGGGAGTCGAAAAGAGCTTGGATATTCGACGCGCGGAAGCAGCGGCCCTCCCCTTTCCCGATGATTCCTTCGACGCGGTACTGATGTCCCACTCAATTGAACACTGTCAAGATCCCCGTCGAGCGGTTCAAGAGGCGGCGCGGGTCCTAAAGCGTGGTGGTTCTTTGACCGTCACCACGCCCAACGGCGCGTCGCCCATCGCCCAGTTATTTGGCGCAATGTGGGTGAACTGGGACGCGCCCCGGCACTACCTCGTCTTCAGCCGCTCTTCCTTGAGGAACCTGCTCATCGATGAAGGCTTTGATGTCATTCGGGTGCGAGGTTCCAGCACTGGTTGGAGTTGGGCCCAGAGCGTCCATTACCTCGGCCGCTCTCGCAAATGGCGAAACACGGATCTCGTGGTAAACGTAGTGCGACTTCCCGCCATCGCCGCCGCACTCTTCATGAATTTCTCCCGCTACGCCGACGAAATGGAGATTGTCTCGCGCAAGGTCTGAGCGCCGCGATGTACTGAAGGCGCCAACTTCACGATCTCGTGACGGCGTTGACCAGTTAGTTCACCGCCCTAACGCAAACCCCCGTAATCGCCGTTGGTTGGCCTTAACCCCGAATAGTGGACCGCGTTTATGCGAGTGTGGCTGTGATCTACCTGAAGGTAGTCATGCCCTATCGATGCTCAGCCGAACTGCGAGTTCGAATCTGCCGACGAATGCTCGCCGGTGAAAATGTTGCGGCTTTGGCGAGCGAGTTGCATATCTCACGTGGAACGCTTCATCGCTGGTCGATCTGATCATCACGTTTCACAAACTCGAAAAACTTCCTCCTGAGTGAGGGATCTCCACTTTCCAAATGTCAACACATTTGTCAACACTTCTCCCGCTCAACGGGAGTAATCGTGCGCAAACGGTGCTCACCAACCCGAAGTACACATGTCAGCTGACCGGCCCAAACGCAAATCATGCTCATCCAGCACAAGTCGATCAACTGACTCTTAATCAACAGGTTCCGGGTTCAAGTCCCGGCCGGCGCACCAAGGAAGTCAAAGCACCAAAGTAGTCAAACTCTACGGACTCATGCATTGCAACTGTCGCGCCGACAGGGCAATCGGATGAAGATTTGGAAGAACATTGCTCAACGCGAATCCCGTCGCGATTCAGTCCGTCCTGGCTACCTATGTGATCATCAAAATCGTCTTAATCCCCTGATTCTTGTCAACTGGTAAAGGTGCCGTTGACCTCGAATCGTGTGACCGACTGAGCCCGAAATCCGCGGAACGTAAACCAATCGTTGTTCACATCTATTGACATGGACGACACGAACTTCAATGACGTTGGTGAGTGTGGACAGTGAGCAAGTTTGTGATTGGCATAGGCTCAAGCGAACTTCGTGTCTCGATACGCAACGCGATTGGCCCGGCCACCCCCGCTATCAATCAGAACACCTTCAATGGCCATTGACTAGATGTTCCGTTGCGAATCGGTCTTTTGCTCGTCAGGATTCTCAGGAACCCGACGTTCTATCCCCGGTGCCGCATCGTCGCCCTCATAGCCGCGCTCGCGGTATTCGTCTTGAGTCATTGGTCTACCCTGAAAACGGGTAATGACCTCTTGTTCGGGACGCCGCTGATTCTGCGTGACTTGGAAAGCGAGCGAACGTTGATCGGCATCGGTTAGCGGCGGTTGCACCAAACCCCTCGGCCACAATCGACGATCAAGGACAGTGTTGATTTCTGCCGCATAGAGCGTAATCTCCGCTCCAAGAAAGATCCAGGCGACCAGCCCAAGCACAAGGCCGAAGAGCCCATAAAGAGCGCTCGCTCCCTTTAGGTCATGTCCAACCACGTAACCGCCAACCGCCTGAAGGATGGTCCACGCCACTCCCCCAATGATCACGCCTGGGATCAGGGAGCGGGTGGCCACCTGCCGCGGAGTGAGCGTACGAAATGCGATGAAGTAGAGCGTCACATTAACGATGATGGCGAGTATCTCTCCTAAAGCACCGAGCCAAAAGTTGTGCTTTCCGAACGTGCCAAATCCAGCGAGCGCGGTAGTGAGGATCAGGCCGACTGACAGCACGACGAGGAAAATGCTCGCGCGAATCATTCGAGTGAAGTAATTGGGCCGTACCGCAGCCGGAATATTCCAGATCTGCTCCATAGAATAGAGCCCGGCTTGTGCAAGTCCCGTTGAGCCGTAGACCAGACCAACGATCCCAAATACGAGACCGAACACCGAACTCCGTTTGATGGCGTGAATGTTGTGACCGAGTTGTTGGCCAATAATGGGAAACTGTCCGAGGGCCGAATGTAGAACTCGCGCGCGTTCCGAAGGGTTGTTGGCGAGCACGATGCCCAAAATCGTCACCAGAAGGAGTAGGAGCGGAAACACAGTTATGAACATCGCGTAGGTAACTTGGACAGCGAGATTCCCGGCGTTGTCGTCGCCGTACTTCTTGATGACGCCGAGGACAAATGATGGAACCAGGTGACGCTGTTGAAAACCATCGATACGCCGCATCGTTTGTTCGACGAAATTCACGTCAACTCAATCTCCATGGTTGACGACAAAATTGTCAGAACAGGCCCGGATATCGGGAAGGGTGAATTACATAGACGGCGGCCATAACTGATCTAAAAACGCTAGCACCATTAACCCCCCAAACGGTTAGGGACCTGGTCGCCGTCATGCCCGGCATTTCCAAGCGAAGCGAGAGTTAGCTCACGCGACGGGTCAAAATCAAGCCATCGCATCGCCAGACTCGCCACGCGATCTCGTCGATTTGAACGGCGAACGTATGTTGCAAGAGGTCGGCATCTATCGATTTCACCATCCTCTCTAAACTGGGACTGCCTTCGATTTGGTCGACAGTTCATCCGAACGGTCGTGCCGACAGGGCAACGGTATAAAGATTCGAAGACTTGGAGGAATATTGGTCAACGCGAAACCCGTCGCGATTGTGACTGGCTCAATGCGATCGACACAACCGGTCCGAGCAGACCTCATTGTAGACCTCATATTTCTGCAACTCCACGAGACGAGAACGACAACACGCGACATAGATTCCTTCGAATCGTTGACCACGTCGACCAGAACGACAAGAGGCAACCATCGAATACTTCCTCTTAATCAACAGGTTCCGGGTTCAAGTCCCGGCCGGCGCACCAATTTCATCAGACCAGTAATGGTCTTCGTACTTCGTACTGCCGAATCAATTCTGTCTCGAGACCAACGGGAGCGAGAACTTTCATAGGGACCAAGAAGACTTGCACTTTGACACCAGATGTCGCGAGTTAACCCCCTACGCATGACGATTCGAATCCTTAGGACCGCATCATTTGATCTCCAGCTCACGAGCTCGCACGCCGCCCGAGAGCGGCGGTTCCACAATGTGATCGTTTTGTCGCGGACGCAACGACCGATTTCATTGGTCGGACATTGAGAATTGTCTGAGACCTCACGTTGCTGCCGATTTATCGTGTACCGCCGCCCGTAGAGTGAGCCTCAACCACGAGGGTTTTCGCGCTGGTTTGCCGTCGCTGAGATGGAAACCGGTTCGTGAAGATCACTCTCGAGAAGGCCCCCGTGCGAGCAGCTCTGTCGCACGAGTAAGCGCAGTCCCGCACCAGAAGTGACTGACAAGGAGGTTGCAGCAATCACTGAAGCACCCGTTCTTCGACCGCAGTTGAGTAGCGAGAGTTATCCTTCGCTCGACCCAACGGCCAACTGGACCGGCGAACGGCCCTCGATCGCACTGATTCTCGAGGGACTGTCCGCGAATGAAGTAATCGAAGGAGATCGTCAGATCGACGATGTCGTGAACAACTGGAGGTCCGATCATGGAACCAACTAACCCTCGTCCGAGGGTGCTTCGCACGCTGGGCCAGCGGCTGCTCCCACTACTTCTCGTGGCGTCGGGACTAGTTCTCGGGGTCGCGGGGCCGGCGAATGCCGCGGCGGCGAGCGGCACTGGGACCATGACGACCAAGACCACGAGCGTCACTTATGGCTCGACCGGCCACGTCATCACCTTCACGTACACCGCCGCGACCGGTGGCGTGTCGAGTGGCGGCGTCCACCTAACGGTCCCTCCGGGTTGGTCGGCCCCATCAACGACGGGTACGTCCGCCGGCTACACGACGGCGAGCACCGGTACGGTCTCGATCGACGGGCAGACCATCGTCGTGCTCGGTGTGACCCTGGCCGCCGGCGCCACCCTCACCATTAATTACGGCGCTAAGGCCGCCAAGGGGCCGGGCGCAACTGCAACCACCAGCGTCGGCGCCGCGACGTGGATCGCGACCGAGAAGTCAACCTCGAGCGGAACGGAGACCACTCTCGCCAAGTCGCCAGTCATCACGGTGACCCAGACCTTGGCCACGCCGGCCGCACCGTCGGTCTCCCTCGTTTCACCAAGTTCGATCGTCGTCAACTTCACGCCCAACGTCAACGCCAAAACGAGCACCGTCACCATTCGATTGGCGAAGGACGGCTCACTTGTGAAGGCCGTCACCGGTAACACCAGCGGCACTGAGACCATTACCGGTCTGACCCCGGGCGACGCATACTACGCGACAATCACCTCCGTGGGCAACGGCACGGACTACTTCACGTCCGCCGTGGGTGCTCACTCCGACGTCATCACGCCCGGCGTGCTCACGATCACGGCGCGAGCGACCAACGTGACCGTTGGTCACCCCGTTGACATCGTGACGGTGGTAACCGGGCTCACGGCGGCCGATCGGGCCACCGTCACCAAGGACACCTTCACCTACACCGGCGTCGCTCCGACGGTCTACGCAACGTCCACCATCGCACCGTCGGCCGTGGGCACGTACCTCGCACTGCCCGCGAACGCAACCGTGATCGTGACGCCCAGCGCCGATCAGGGCGTCTACGCAACCACGTACAACTACGTCGCGGGCCCACTCGTGATTTCGGCCCTCTCCAAGGTCCCCCTCCGCGCAACGAGGGTGGTCGGCGGCGCGTGGACCGGTCGAACCGTCAACGTGACCATCACGGGAACCGGCTTCTTCGGTCAACCGAGGATCATCAGCAGCATGGGTCGAGGCACCACGGCACGCGTGATTCACGACACGGGGAAACGATTGACCGTACGCGTGACCGTGCGATCAGGAACACCAAGGGGCATCCACGTCTTTCGCATCACGTTGGCTAACGGAAAATCCTGCAACGTGCACTACAGCCAGTTCTAGAACGCAGACACCCTCGGATCGAATGGCCCGGGGGTGTCTGCGGTGTAGAAGGATTCCGACTCTAGCGAATGGTGAAACCTCTGCGGAGCGTGTCTGCACCGTAAACAATGGTCGCCAACAGCGTGCCCGCTCCGGTGTTCGGTCCAATCTCCCAGGTCCACATGACACTCCCGTCGGCGTTCGCGCGCGCGGAACCCAAGCCCCTGGAACCCGAAACTACAAAGACCAATTTTGGGACCAACGGAGTGAAGAGATTCCGATCAGGGGCATTGATCACAATATGACCGGTAATGATGAGAGAGCGTTTGATTGTTGGCTGTTCATGATTCCTAGGCGAAGGTGTGAGTGGTCCGCATTAGCCTCTTAATCAACAGGTTCCGGGTTCAAGTCCCGGCCGGCGCACCAAAGTAGTCAGACTCTACGGGCTCATGCATCCCAACGGTATGAAGATTCGAAGATTTGGAAGAATATTGGTCAACGCGATACCCGTCGCGATTCAGTCTCCAGAATATCTTTAGGCTCCTACGACCGAGTCTGAACAACGCTTCAGGTGTTGTTGGTACATTCGCCCCGGAGCGCAAGTCATTGACGAATCCCACTGCATCGCTGAGCCATAGGCTGGAATGACTGAGAAGAGCGCGAAGAGCAACCTCGAACGAATCACGCGAGGAGACCAGCTCGATACAAAAGTACATTCCGAGAAGGTAAAGGTCAGAATTGACTCAGGTTTTGGGAATTCAAACGATTGTGGTTATGGGTGTCTCGGGATCAGGGAAGACCATGATCGGTCTTGCGTTGGCGCAGAGGACAGGCTCAGCGTTCTGCGACGCGGATGGCCTCCACACGACGAGTAACGTCGCCAAGATGTCAACTGGCCATCCACTGAGTGACGAGGATCGATTGCCATGGTTGGGCCTGGTGGGACGACGTATCAACGGCCTGGAATCAAACCATCAAAGAGTAGTCGTAGCGTGTTCTGCACTCAAGCGTAACTATCGCAGCATTCTGCGGGCATATAGTCCAAACGCATTTCTCGTATGCCTGGATAGTTCGCTGGCCGTCGTCCAAGCGAGAGTGGACGCGAGAAAGCACGAATTCATGTCGTCCTCTCTGCTCGCCTCGCAATATGCGATCTTCGAGCCGCTTGAGGACGACGAGCGTGGAATGCGAATTGGTGTCGATTTGGGTCCTCGTGACATTGTCGGCAAGATATTGGCTGAAGTGAGATGGCCCGACAATGAGTCCCACCTCGACGGAGAATTCATAGATGAGGATAACAAAGGCTGAGGTCCTCATAAGCAGCCATAACGAAAACTAGATAGCATCGTCGCCTTCGAGCCCTCATTGCACTAGGGAGTCAAGGAAGCTCCCGACTTAAGGGGCGAAGTGCCATCGTGACTACAGATCCTACGGATACAAGAATCACTCGATGTCAAGCGAGATCCTTAGGCAGCTTCAGGCATCACACGCGCCCGGGTTCCTCGGCGTTGGTACCGCTTCGAGGATTCTTTCCATTTTTATTCTCTCTTTCGAAGTTGCAAGGTGCAAGTCGTACGGTCCCATTCCGATCACGTTGGACCAGCAAGCCAATTCGACAGTTCCTCCGGGTTCCACTGTGACGGTAAGAGATGTTGTCGCCACAAAGAATGGCGGCCTAAGCCGAACCCTATGTTCACAGTGGCTGCGTCCTACGTCGCGATTGGGTTCGGACTCTTCTCCCAAGCGTGGGCTTCATACGTCGAAATTGCTCGGCGCTGAGATCAAGACGTCATACTTCAAGTTGCTGGACCTTCAGGTATCGGAGACGGTTTAGTTTGGTGGGCCGACGTCCACGATCTCCGACTGGCGGATTCACGCATGGAGTTAGTGACTCCGAGCCAGCGGGAATAGACGCTTTGGCACCTGCCAATGCTACGAGATCTCAGGAAGGCGGTGCGAAGAACTCCAACGCGATGTTGTCCGGATCCCGAAATGAAAGACCGGATCCGTAGCCAGCGTCAACGATTCCTCCGTGCTCGACACCCAACTGCCCCAACCAGTCCTGCCACCCTTCAAGTACAGTTCGATCGGCGCATGCAAATGCCACGTGATCCAAACCAACTCGACGCTCATTGAAGTTGGCACCGCTCACGGTATCTGGAAACTGGTGGAGACCGAAGAGAGTCTGTCCGCCTACCAGCCACACCACGTGGCGAAACGGACCGGTGTCTTCATCAAGAACTGGCTTAGCGTCGAACAAGCGCTCGTACCAGGGAACACTCTTACTCAGGTCGCTCACGGTTACAGCCACATGAGCAATGGTAGGAAACTCGGGCACAGAACACTCCTGTCAATAGTCGCCCGAGCATATGTCAACGATCGAAAGTGCGCACGTGATTGTTTTCACGATTGAGCAACTCTGCCAAGAGTCAGGGGCCCGACGTGACAAGTTTGGTGCCAGGCACTGGCGCTTGATCACCAGATCTGGTTTAGTGTCGGAGGACCGATGCGGCTGATCTGCTACCAAGCACTTGTGCCTAACCTTGTCGGCCTGGATGCTGTCTAAGGTCCGGCGCGCCCGTTTACAGACCGATCACTGGTGGTTGTCGCACTACGACACCAGCGTTTTCGGCGGTTCGGCGTCACCAACCGTCGAATGGCGATTTCAATGATGGGACGAGAAAATTATATAACAATCTGATGGCGAATCACCAATTGGGACATTGGCTCGGGCGGGTTGTCCGGAGAAACTTCCACTTCCGCGCTGCAAAGCCCTCTTGAGGTTTGTTGAGGTGCTTGTGGGTCGCGTTCGCTAACCGTTGCAACCCGAACCTGTCTTTGACGATTTCTAGACGGTTCCAGGGACGTCGATTGATCCGAACACTGAGATTGCGGGAGCTCCGGTCATTCCGATCGAAGCCATTACCTCCGCGACCTTGGGGTTCCCGTCGAAGAAAATCTGGAATTGCTCCGCGGTTTCCCATTCATCAATGACCACGAGTTCACCGTCTCCGGAAACGAATCGGTGGTGGAGGAGGCCAGCGTCTTTCGTGGACGCGGAAATCTCTTCTAGGAATTTGGCGTTGCCGTGAAGACCCTCGATGGCCTTGGCAACGTCCGAGACAGGAAAGTGGATAGTTACAACGACACTCATACCGGTGTCCCCCTTCAGTCAACCAACCGCCTCGCCTGAGGCGTCTTTGGCAGACTACAGCAGACCACAGTCAATTTCCCCGCCCGCTGTTGGTCACGGAGTCACAGACCATTACCCCAAGAGAGCAGCGGCTATGCCAAATTTGATCGTCACTTGGTGTCATCCGAGAAGACTCAATCAGCGTTGAAGTCGGATTACCCCAGGGTCTGCCTCCGACCACTGGCGACACGTTGAAGAAGTCGAATTGGTGTCGGAGGCCCGACGCGAACCGCAGCGATCCGGACTTGAAAATGGCCAGACAAATTGGACACTGCTAGTCCGAACAGACCTCATTGTAGACTTCATATTTTTCCAACACCACGAGACGACGACAACAGACGACGTCGTTTCCGTGAAAACGTAGACCACATCGAATATACCGACACGCCACAGCCACCCGAGGTTTCCGCTTAATCAACAGGTTCCGGGTTCAAGTCCCGGCCGGCGCACCAAAGTAGCCAAGTTCTATGGACTCATGCATCACAACGGCCCCGCCGACGGGGCAACGGTACGAAGATTCAAAGGCTTGGAAGAATATCGGTCAACGTAGAACCCGTCGCAATTCACTTTGGGTTTTCAACTTGGGATACATTAGAAATCCCATCGGTCAATAATCGCTTCGATTTCGAACAAGACTTGCGAGGTGCTCGCATATCACTTGAGAAGAACGTGAACCCCGGCACCTCTCAACTCATATCTCGTGCGATGACCGTGAGACGCTCGCCGGTTGTCGGCGTCCATTGTCTCTTGGTCGCTCTCGTTGCAAGCGTCCTCTCACTCACTACTACGGCAGCGTCGGCAACCAATTCCCTGCCAACGCTGGCAGCCTTTGGTGCCACTTACTTTGGGTCTCCGCCGTCCACAAACCCTGCCGTCGTCGGTGTCGCCGCCGGCTCAAACGGCACCGGCTACTACGTCCTTCGTTCCAATGGCGAAGTCGATGCCTACGGCGCAACCGGCAGCGCCCCGTCAGTTGCTGCCAGTCTCCCCGTCGGCACCACCGCGACGGGCATCGCGATCGACCCAGCGACCGGTGGTTACTGGGTCGTGTTTTCCAACGGCACGGTCAAGGGTCACAACGCTCCGTTCCACGGCCAACCCCACATCCCATCAAGCGGATGGGGGCAACATCCGGCCGCCGTCGCCATCGCGTCAACTCCCGACGGATCCGGCTACTACGTCCTTCGCGCCAACGGATCCGTTGGCGCTTACGGCGTGCCAACACATGGCTCGCTCGGCGGTCACCTCCATTACGGATTGACCGCGCCGGTGGTTGCCGTCGCGATAGCGGTTGATCCCGCGACGGACGGCTACTGGATCGCGACCTCAACCGGTGGTGTCGCGAATTTCGATGCCCCTAGCTACGGATCTCCGTTAGCCAGCGCTTACGGCAAGTACGGCGGCGTACCCGTAAGTGCTCTCGCCGCCGCGAGCGACGGTACCGGCTACGACGTCTTGCTGACGAACGGCGCGATCGACCGGTACAGCTCCCTATTGCACGGAGCACCCGCCGCGTCAACGTCGATGCCCGCCGGTGGATTCGCGAGTGCGCTCGCGATAGGCCCCGCCTCGAGTGGCTACTACGTGGCGTTCGACGTGACACCGCACGACGGCTACCTGAATCCACTGCGAGCCCTGACGTCACTCGTTCCCCAGGAAATCGACCAAGGTGTCGACTACTGCGCATCTGGGCCGATCTACGCGCTCGGCAACGCGGTGGTGGTGAATCTCTACGAGCCGGGTTGGCCGAGCGGTGTATTCATTACCTACCAGTTGACAACCGGTCCCGCGAAGGGTCGCTACGTCTTCGTCGCGGAGAACGTAACGCCTCAAGTGGTGATCGGAGAGCACGTCACGTCGGCAACGGTCGTCGGTGAGGCGCACGACGCGAAGACCTGCTTCGAGACCGGTTGGGCCGATCCTCCGTCATCGCCACATCGCGCCGCCGGTCACTTGGAGTACAACGGGAAAAACTCGACTGCGTACGGGCTGAATTTCAGTTTGCTGCTCCAGTCACTCGGCGCACGGCCAGGCCTTCCGCAGCACTTGGGTCCACCGGGCCCGTTACCACGTGGATGGCCCACGTGGTGAATCAAGACGGCGTGCCCGACACGCGCGGCAAGGTGCGGCCTTCGACCGAGTTTCACGAACGGGCAGATTAGAACGTGACGTTGAAACCGCGCACTGTATCTGAGCGTCGTAATTGGCTAACCGGTCCATCGCCTTGTTGCCCCTTCAAATGATCCGCGATCAGGAAGCTCGCCAAATTTCGATCGTCAACTAGCGACCTCGTAGCACGGCCGCCGCATTGTCACCGGCCAGTTCAGCTTTGACGCGCAGTGGTTCACCGTCGGCGTCCTCATTCGCACCTGCTTGAAAGTGCTCCAGGAACGCCTCGACTCCAAGCCGCCATCGGACATTGCGTTTAATGAGCGGGAGTCGGTCCAAGGACTCGAAATGCCAATCAATGTACGGAGAGTGACGTGCTCCACGAGGGGATGACGTCGCTCACCGGCGTACGCAGCACGTCGTGCAGCAACCCGCCATAGACGTCGCGGACGTCCGTCGACATCACCAGGTTCCCGTTGGCGTCGAGCGCGCTCAATGATGGTTGCTCTCCGTAGAGTCCGCCCTTCACCGAGTTGCCGATGACCAATACCGGATCGGCGGTACCGTGATCGGTGCCGAGGCTGGCGTTCGAATCCACCCGGCGGCCGAACTCCGAATAGATCATGACCGTTACGTCCTGTGCCCGACTCGAAGCACTGATGCTCGTCACGAAGTTGCCGACCGCGGAGGAGACTTCGGCCAGCAACGCGTTCTGGTATCCCGGCTCACCGGCGTGCGTGTCAAACGAACTCAAGTTCACCTCCCAGACCCGAGTGGGCACGTTGGCGTTGATCAGCGTCGAGACCAGGGTGAGTTGTTGATCCAGATACGAGCCGGACGGCGACGAATGAGACGGTGAGCGTACGCCTCTTCATCAACAGGTTCCGGGGTCAGCGAAGCGTGAACCGTATACAACCAACTGCGCCCAGAACCTACGTCCGTTGAGGGGCACCCCCAGAGTCACACCTCGCTTTCCGTGCGACGACACCGACCGACACGGTGACGTGCCACCATGACGAACCTCCGTACCCGAATCCGGTTCACCAGCCCGAAGACGGGCCATCCGGAAAGGACGTTCGTCCCTAGTTGTGAGAGTCAGTCCACGCGACGATGGTGGCAGGTCATGAAGACACCGTGCCGGGCAACGGCCGATGATGATCACGACCTGAAGGCGCGGCGTCGACAGAAGGAGTGGCAAATGGAACTGAGTGCAGTCCCGATCGAAATGCCCGATGGTCTCAACGTCATCGTAGGTCAGGCCCATTTCATAAAGACCGTCGAGGACCTCCACGAGGCATTGGCGTGCGCGAGTCCGCATCTACGCTTCGGACTCGCGTTTTGCGAGGCGTCAGGACCGTGCCTAATTCGGTGCTCGGGCAACGCCGAAGACCTCGTAACGCTCGCCGCCAGAAACGCCGAGGCGATCGGCGCCGGGCACTCGTTCATCGTGTTTCTGCGCGACGGCTACCCGGTGAACGTACTGAACGCACTTAAACAGGTCCCCGAGGTATGCACGGTGTACTGCGCCACCGCCAACCCGGTCGAAGTCCTCATCGCTCAAACCACTCTTGGCCGTGGCATCATCGGCGTCGTCGACGGGATGCCTCCCGCGGGCATCGAGACGTCCAACGACGAGGCCGATCGGCGAAGCCTGCTGCGTCAGATTGGTTACAAACTCTGACGGGCTCGAGAAGACAATGGAGCCGCGAAGATGACTTCAGGGCTCTGGACGGCTCGGCGAAGTGCTGCATCGAGCGCAGCCGCGACCTCCACTTGGGGAACCGTCGCGCCGACGACTCGAGTCGCCGAGGGGTAGACGCCGCCAATGGTCGCGTCGCAATAGCGAGAGCCCGTCTTCAACCTTTCAGAAGAAAACGGGCCCTCGCTGTCCTCGTTGTGGTGGTCAGTGCGTCGAAACGCGGAACAGGTCAGTCATCGGCGTTACGACACTGTCACCGGCGTCGGCCAGGTGGGGTAGATCGAACGCGTCCTCCATCGTGCGCAACAGCGAGTAGTGGTTATACGTGGTGTTGTCCACTACGTGGTGATGGATCTCGCTGTTCGTAATCACGATCGTCACGACGTGACCACCGCCCGGGTCGGCGCCGCAGCAACCGGTGCCCAAGAGGCCCGAATCAGAGAAGTCGTCCTCGTCCCACGTGACGACGATGGCGTTGTGACCGTGTCGCCAGACGTGCGACGACATGATCTGGTTCACCATGTTGCCCACGTACGTGTCGCCCGCCGCGATCAACCCAGCGGTGGTGGTGCAGCTTCCGGTGCCGTGCATGTCGTGACACTGATCCGGAACGACCAGGCTGTAGTTCGCCAGATGTCCAGTCGCGAGGTCAGTTGCCAGTTGCGTGTCGGGAACCATGTTGGCGAGTGCACCCTGGGTCCCAATGAAGTTGAGGAACGGGTTGTGCTTGGAGGCGTAGAGAGCGTTGCTACTGGACGGATACTTGTAGGTGTAGGGCCCGTTGGCGTTGGGACCGGTCACGACCAGTTGTCCGGGTACCGGCGCCGGCGGCAGACTCTGAAAGTAGCCGCGCCACGTCTTGCCAACGGCGGTGAGCTGATCGGCGATGCTCTGTGCGGCGACGGTGTGATTGACCGTGGTGCCTGTGCAGGTCGCGTCGGTCAACGCGAGCGCCGGCGTGCAGTAGAACTGGTTGTCGTCCTGCACCCCGAAATAACTTCCGGCGATGGACGCCATGTAGTTCGGCTCACTCGGGTGAGTGACGCCGTAGTAGTCCGACGCCAGACCGTAGGTGTTCGCGAGCGCGTTGATCTGTGGCGCGTTGGCATTGCCGATGATGGTGGCGTAGCTGGTGTTCTCCATCATAATTTCGACAACGTGCTGATAGTCGGGAATCGCGGAATGATGCTCGCTGGCTGAGCTCACGCTCGGTATGACCAGCCACGCCACACCAACGAGCGCCAGGACGCTCACCGCTACTCGATTGAGTTTCATAACGTCAGACTCCTCCCGTCCGGGAACGACTGATACTCACGAGGTCGATCCACGCGGAACGTTGCAGGACGCGGATCATGGTAACGATCACATCTGAACGGCCAGTGACGCAGCAGCGATACAGACGCGAATCTTTGCGCACTCGCGGTGACCGTCGTGCGACCACCATGCGAACGCGTCCGCTGACTGACTTCACGGGCATCGAAACGGCGACGGCGTCCGGTCAGGCGAAAAATCTCATTCACCACGCAAGACGTCAGCTGTCGAGGTGCGTGCGGCGCGGCGCCCCGGAAGTGCGGCCACGATGTTCGCCAGTACCAGCGCGCTGAGCGAAACGATGACGACGGTGAGAGCGGGCACGGTTGGCTCGGGCACAGCGTCGACCGAGTTCGCGAACAGGGTCCACAACCAGCGTCCAACGATGATCCCGAGAGGAACGCCCAATGCGACGCCCACGAACGCCACCGCCGACGCCTGCCAGGCAATCGTCGCCATCAACTGACGTCGAAGGAACCCGAGCGCCCGCAGTAAGGCCAAGTCGCGGCGGCGGCGATGCACTGACGCAGTGAGCGTGAGAGCGATCGCGATAACTGCTCCTCCCGCGAGAGCTAACGCCAACACCGCGGGCGTAGCGCCAATCGAACGGTAGTTCTCGATTTCCACTGGATACTGAACCGGCAACACTCCGACGCTGTCCCCCCCCCGCCCAAGCCGTTGGGAACAGCGTAGAGTTCGCGATTACCGACGTTGGCAATCTTTTCCAATGATGCTCGGGTACGTGAGAGCGAGACGCTGGGTCGAATTCGAATGAGCACCATTTTGGGACCGTTGAGAGTCGCGTACGGACTGTCGAGAAACTTTCGCATCGTCGCGCGACACGATCCGTTCGAACTCTGTTGAGTACGCGACCTCCATCAGCGGCCAAACGACCCCGACGACCATCTCGTAGCGCCGACGCACGCGGTGGCACATGAAACTCCTCGTCAAGGGGATTTTCTAGACGCCACTCAGAAGCAGACAGAAAATCTAATTGGTAGGAAATTGTCGGTTCTGCGGTGGAGAATTGAGGATGGCCTGAGACGATTTCTCCTATGTCGGAAGCCCTATATAACTCAAGCGATACAACTCGGAGGTTTTTCCTATGACGCCCCTGACCGAAGAGAGGCGTCACGGTGGTCGCGTCCACAATGAGGTCGACATCATCCAGCGACAGCTCCTCGCGGCGGCGAAGTTAAGCGACCTGTCAACCAAGGTCGACGTTCCCTCAACCGCCTCGAGGCGCCGCTCGCGTCGAGTGTGGACCGCCTACGGCGTGCTGAGCGCGCTGCTCGTCGTGTACCTCGTCGCCGTGCTGTCTCGCGACATGAACCAGCAGTGGGCCTGGCTCGACGGTTGGTCCGTCTGCGCCTTCGAGGTCGTGGCGTCGGGACTGTGCATCGCGCGCGGGATCGCGCGCCAGGCTGGTCGCGCCGCACCGCTCATTCTTGGATTCGGTCTCCTGTCCTGGGCGATCGGCGACTTCTTCTTGAACGTCGAATCCATTGGCGGCGCGACGCCCCCGACCCCGTCGGCGGCTGACCTGTTCTATCTGCTGTTCTACCCGCTCGCGTACATCGCCACGGTCCAACTGCTCCAAAAGGCCCTGGGGCGAAAGGCCCGCCCGAACTGGCTCGACGGCGTCGTCGCCGGTCTCGGCGCCGCGGCACTCTGCGCAGCCTTCGCCTTCGGCAGCATCCAGACGCTGACCGGCGACACTGCGTTGGCAACCGCGACCAACCTCGCCTACCCCATCGGCGACCTGCTGCTGCTCTCGCTCGTAATCGGCGGAACCGTGCTGCTCTCGGGCCGCGGGACGCGGCCGTGGTACTTCCTCGCCGGGGGTCTGACCGTCATTGTCTTTGGCGACACCTTCAACCTGGTCCAGACGTCCAAACTCGCGACCCAGTTCGGCTCCGATTTCAACGCCATCGCGTGGCCGACCGCGATTCTGCTCATCTCGATGTCGGTCTGGCTGCCGAACCGACACCTCGATCCCCTCCATCCCGAAAAGACCGCGGGATTCTCACTACCCGGAATCGCCGCCGCGTCGAGTCTGGTGATCCTGGTGGTCGGCACGCAGAATGGCGTCAGCAACGTGGCGATCGGTATGTCGATCGCGACCCTGTTGACGGTCGGCGTGCGACTCGCGATCTCGGCCCACCGGCTTCGCGTACTCACCGAAGAGCGCCACCGTCAGGCCCACACCGACGAACTAACGGGCCTCGGCAATCGCCGTCAGCTCACCCACGTTCTCGACACGTTCTTCGCGGACCAGGCGGGTGACCCGGACGCCATACGCGACCTCGCCTTCCTCTTCGTCGACCTCAACCACTTCAAGGAGATAAACGACTCGTTCGGTCACCCTGCGGGTGACGAACTGCTACGACAGATCGGCCCTCGCCTCGTCAAGGCCGTCGGAACGTCTGGATCGGTCGTTCGCCTCGGAGGCGACGAATTGGCGGTCGTCTTGATGGACGCCGACGCGCACGACGCCGAGGCGGTCGCCCAGCGTATCCAAGCCGAGATCAAAGTGCCGTTCGAGCTCCAAAAGATCAGCGCTTCGGTCGGTGCCAGCATCGGTATCGCGATGGTGCCCGCGGACGCCACGAATGGAACGAGCCTGCTCTGGTGCGCCGACGTGGCGATGTACCGAGCGAAGCTCTCCCAATTGGAGTACGTGTTCTTCGACGAGTCCCTCGACGGAGGTGTGGACCAGCCCAAACTGCTCGACGAGCTGCGTGAAGCGATCGACCACGGCAACTTCGTCCTCCACTATCAGCCACAACTGGACCTGCGCACCGGTGAGATACTGGCCGTCGAAGCCCTCATTCGCTGGCCGCACCCCACGCTGGGTCTCGTGCCGCCGCTCCAGTTCCTCCCCCTCGCCGAAGAGGCCGGCCTCATGCGCCCGCTGACCGCCTGGGTCCTCGACGAGGCCATCGGACAGTGCGCGCAGTGGCGAGTGGATGGCACGGAACTGGCGGTGTCGGTGAACATCTCGACGTCGAACCTCCTGGAGAACGGATTCGTCGAACTGGTCGAGGAGTTGCTCGCGCGCCACGAGTTGCCCGCGTACGACCTGGTGATCGAGATCACCGAGACCACGATCATCGACGACTTCGCCAAGTCCCAGCGGGTCATCCAACGCCTGCGTGACATGGGCATCGTGGTGTCCATCGACGACTTCGGCGCCGGGTTCACCTCACTCGCCTACCTGAGCAGTCTCGCCGTGGGCGAGTTGAAGCTCGACCGACTCTTCATCGAAAAACTGGCGAAAGAAGGTGGCGGCCGAGACCTCGAGCTCGTTCGCGCGACGATCAACCTCGGCCACGAGATGGGTCTGCGCGTCGTGGCCGAAGGTATCGAAGACCTCGAGACGCTTGACGTGCTGAGCGATCTCGGTTGCGACCTCGCCCAGGGCTACTACATCAGTCGACCCGCGCCGGCGGACAAACTGTCGTTCACGGCAATGGTCAGAACCCCCGAATTGGTGGCGGCGACCGTTGACTGAGGAGCTTTCTCTCTAGCCGAAGACCTTCTTGTACGTCACGATCGACGAAGCACCGGGCGCCTGCACGTTGACCGTTTCACCCCACTTGGAGAAGGTCGTCGTACCTCCACCGCTCGAACTCGCGATGGTCTCCGTTATCGGCAGTGACGTCTTGTCCGACGCGATGACGAGCACATTCTTGGTGAGCGGTGTCGTACCGCTGGCCTTCGTGGTCCAGCTGAGCTGAAAGTCCTTCTTGCTGTTGTGGGTACCCGCCTTCAGAGTGGTGCCCTTGCTCGCGGGGAGCATTCCGAGCAGCACCGGAGAGGTGAGGTTCTTCTGGAAGTTGGTGAAGGGCGTGGTACCCGCGGCCATCGAGATCCAATTGCTCCCGACCTTCTTTATCTGTGCGGCGGTCAGTCCCATGATGGTCGACAGACCCGACGCGGTTCCGCTCAGGTACGCGAAGCCCGGCGTGACCGTGATCGTGACCTTCTTGAGTCCCGACGAAACGGTCTCGACCCCGCTTGACTTGCCGATGTCAACTACGACCGTGCTGTTGACCGCTCCCGATCTCGAGGTGACGACGATGTGCACGCCGGACACTTTGGAGAGCGCCGTTGTGGTCGACTTGATCACGGATTTGGCGGTGGGACTCGTGGACGCGCCTGCTCCGAGCGGCAGGGCGGCGCTCAAGAGGGTGGTCACCAGGGCCAGTGAAGTCAAGTGAAAACGGTATCGCCGCAAATTTGTCATGGTGAAGAGCCTACGGTGGATTCAATTGATGCATGCGTCACCCCGTGTTTCACGGCGTTCCGCTGACGTTCGTATCGATACGACGACGGCCCCGCCAGAGGAGTGTTCGCGCCCTCAAGCGGCCTGTACTGTCGTGGGTCGTGTCCTACCAGTCGACGACCAACCACGCAGAAGCGCTCGCCTGGTCGAACGAGATCCTCGGCGTCGCGAGCGCCGCGGCCTTCTTCCTCGCCCCGTCGCGCTTCGTACGCTGCGAACGTACCGATGACTCGCTGTCGCTGAGCCTCTCTGACGGCGACGGTACGGGCGTCCTCTTCGGGCCCCGACCACCTCTTGATCCGCACTGGTCGCTATGTCTCGTCAGCGGCGCGACCTTCGGCGAGCGACTGGGAGATCTGGTCAAGTACGACGAATGGGACTTCTACACCCGAGCGAGCGAACCGTCGAGCGGCGGCTCGAGCGTCGAGGTCCTGCACGACGACGACACCGTCGCCCGGCTGCTTCGAACCCACGCACCCCACTCGGCCGTCTGGCCCGGCGACACGGAGATCATCGACTGGTTCGGTCGTCGCGACGCAACCGACCGACTCGTCTGCGTCGGCGCGCTCGTGCGCTGGGAGTCCGGCTGGCACGTCCTCAGTTCAGTCGCCACGGTTATCGACACGCGCGGGCAGGGTCACGCTCTCGCACTCGTTCGCGGTGTCGTGCACGCGGCGAGCGAGCGCGACGTTGCCTGGTTGGGTCTCGGCGTGGCGCACGACAACACCTCGGCCCAGCGCGTCTACGTCCGTACCGGGTTCACGTTGCGATCGAGTTTCACTAATTACCACCGGCCGTCGCTGGCGTAACGACACCGTCGGCGGCGCGGGTCAGAAGCACTCGGCCAGTTCGAAGAGGAGCCGTTGCAGCGTGTTGACGAAGTGGAGCAACTCCTCGTCACACGAGGCCAGCTTCTCATCGCTCAAGAGACCATTCGCGATCGCCGTCGAGCGAAGCGCCACCTGGAGCGTGCTGAGCCACGCCCACGCTTCGGCGTCGTTGAGGAACTCCTCATTGAGCGTCATCACCGCCAGTTCGGCGTTCGTGGAGATCTCGTTCTGACGGGACAGCGTCGCGAGCGGATCGTCCTGGTCGTTGCTGGGGTCGATGGGTGGATTGAGACCGGGGTACCACTCGTGCTCGGAATCGCGCTCGGCGGCGACCACGTGACCGAAGGCCTCGCGCACGACCGAACGACCCATATCGTTGAGGCGCACTTCCACGCGACCGTCACGACGGCGCACGAACAATCGATGTCGCCCGACCACTACTGCTCTTGCTCGATCGTGCACTGCAGTCCGGAGACCTGCAGCTTCACGCAGTAGGTCTCCGCGCGTTCACGCAGTCCCGACCAAACGATCGCCCGGCCCTCGTGGTGCACCGTCATCATGAGCTGCGTGGCTTTGTTGTTGGAATAGCCGAAGATCTTCTTGAAGATCACGACCACGACGGACATCGGCGTCACGGGGTCGTTCCACACGACCACGTTCCAGGGACGCTGGGTCTCGACCGCTTCTTCGGTCAGAACATCGGTATCGGTCGTCGTTCGACGCATTGGCTTGACGGCTCCCACGCAACCAGTGTCGCAGAGTGCCGGTCAAAAGAAAAGAAGAACAACGTAAAATGGCCGCGGACTCTGGGAAGAGGTTGTCATGAGCATTACCAACTGGGTCGCCGCGGTGCCCCTTCGACTACGCAAGCGAATCAATCGTGGCATCCGTGAAGCGGCGGGTCTGTCGCACGAACCGCCGCCAGCGTGCAACGATCCGGCCGAGGCGTACCTGCCGGTGAACGGCGTGGCGCGTCTCGTGCACGGAGACCTACCGCCGATGATGATCGGTGGGGTCGCCTCGTTGTTCTTCGAGATGCTCCATCCACACACCATGGCTGGCGTCGCCGACCATTCGCGCTACCAGCAAGACCCCCTGGGACGAGTGCTGCAAACCGCGAACTTCATCGGTGCGACGTCCTTCGGATCAAAGTCGAGCGCCTACGCCGCCATTGAACGGGTTCTCGCGATCCACGAAGGGGTGCGCGGCGTCGCTGACGACGGTGTTGCCTACTACGCGAACGACCCGCATCTGCTTCGCTGGGTGCACTGCGCGGGTTCGTCGATGTTCCTCACCTCCTATCAGCGCTACGGCCAACGGCGCCTGACGAGCGTTGACGCCGATCAGTACGTGCGAGAGGTCGCCGTGACCGCGCGCGACATGGGCGTCGTCGATCCGCCGACCACCGTCGAGGAGCTCAACCTTGCCCTCGAGTCCTTTCGTCCGGAATTACGGCTCAGCAGCGCCGGAATGGTCGCGCGCGACTTCGTCGCCAAGGGCGTCGTCGAGGGCGTCCACCAACGCGCCGCCTACCGGCTCATCGTCGACGCCGCCTACGCGCTGATGGAACCGTGGGCTCTCGAACTCCTGGGTGTCGCGTCCAAACCCGTCGTCAATCGACTCGTCGTTCGTCCGGCCGCGACGGTGCTCTCGTCGGCCGTGCGCCTCGCGGTGCCGCCCGCGAGGCCCGTCACGTTGACAGACTGAGCCCTCCGTCGACCACGATCACCTGGCCGGTGACGTAGGGCGTCGAAGCCAACGCGACGATGACGTCGGCGACGTCGTCGGGAGTGCCACTGCGCTTTAGCGGGGCGACGGTGGTCACAAAACCGCGCACCACGTCCCACTCGGCGGTCCAGGGTGTGTCCACTAGTCCCGGCGCGACCGCGTTCACCCGCACCTCGGGTCCCACGACCTTAGCGAGCAACGCCGTCATGTGGTTGAGCGCGGCCTTCGAGGCGGCGTAGGGAATCGACGAACCCGTCGGACGGATACCCGCCATCGAGCTCACGTTGACGATCGTGCCGTGGGTCTCGCGAAGTGCGTCCATGGCCGCGACCGAGAGCGACCAGGTGCCAAAGACGTTCACTTCGAAGATCTCTCGCCACACGTCGAGGCTCGCCGCCGCGAGGTCGCGGTGGGCAATGACCTTGGTCGTGCCCGCGTTGTTCACCAACACGTCGAGACGACCGCACCTCTCGAGGACCTCGCGAACGAGCCGTTCGCAATCGTCGGCATTGGAGATATCGGCGCGCACGTAGTGCGAGTCCGGAGTCGCGGCGCAGAGCCGGTCACCGGCTTCCACGCTCCTCACCGAGTTGAAAACGACGGTGTCGCCGAGCGCGGCGAATCGACGGGCGGTCGCTTCGCCGATACCGCTCGTCGACCCGGTGACCAGGACGACGCGCGCGCTCACGGTTCGCGTCGCCGCAGACGCCATGATCCGGCCCAGTGCTGACCGGGTTCGAGCACCACGATGTCCTTGCCGCTGCGCAGGGCGTCGGGTGGGCAGGTCATGGGCTCGACCGCGACGGCGGTGCGCCGTCGGCCCTTTTCGAGCTTGTCGCCGGTGTAGACCTGCACGTAGGGGAAGTTGCGATCCATACTCAGTTCGACCGCGGCGCCGGTGCTGTCGCGCACGCTCACGCTCGCGAGTCCCTGATCGTCTCGGACGAGTTCGGCGTAGGTCACGTCGAGTTCGTGCCCATTGACCGACTTGGCCCTGGTGAAGTCGAGCGGACCCCCCGCGATGGGCAGGATCTCGCCCGTCGGCAACTGGCGTTCGTTGGTGGCGACGTACGCCTTGGCGGGGACCTGCAGTTCGGTCCCCTCGATCGTCGGCGTCGTGACGGCGAGGTACGGATGGAATCCAAGTCCGAAGGGAATCGGCACTTCGTCGCGATTGGTGACCGTCGTGGTGACGGTGAGACCGAGCGAGCCGAGGTGGTAGGCGACCTCGATCTCACTGAGAAACGGGTAGTCCGGCGTCGGATGCAACAGCAGCGCCAGCACACAGCGGTTCTGGTTCACGGCCTCGATGCGAAAGGGACGCCACCGGACGACGCCGTGGATGGCCGTGGAGTGCTCGACGTTGTCGATCTGGGGCTTGGCCGTTCGATCCGAGAACGTCCAGGCGCCGTCACCGATTCGATTGGGCCACGGGTAGAGCAGCTGGCCGCGGGCGCCGGTCGGGACCTCTTCGCCGGCGAATCCCTCTACGACGGCGACCCCGCCCTTCACGAAGGTGCGCAGTGTGGCGCCGACCTCGGTGACGACCGCACGCTGGTCGCCGTGCGCGATGGCAATCTGTTCACCGGAGGGGAGCATCAGTGTTCTTTCCTTGTTTTCACTGCCTTGTAACCTACGACAGTTATCGTACGCTGTATGCGTATTCTGATTACGAACGACGACGGCATCGGTGCCCCGGGCATCGCGGTACTGGCCCGAAATGTGGCCCACTGGATAAGTGAATGCCCCGAAGGCGAGGTCCGCGAGGCTCTGATCGTCGCTCCCTCGAAGAATCACTCGGGTATGTCGTCGGCAGTCGGGGACGTGTTCGACCACCCGATGGTCTCCTATC
>Ga0209385_1000041_pt1 | contig 43166 bp, 49 predicted proteins | sample NGEPerB_FD_184506 | JGI IMG/M metagenome (GOLD analysis project Ga0209385, IMG submission 184506) | Arctic peat soil microbial communities from the Barrow Environmental Observatory site, Barrow, Alaska, USA - NGEE PermafrostAB12-B... | ecosystem: Environmental > Terrestrial > Soil > Wetlands >... | reverse complement strand
CGTGGCGGAGTAACAGGCGCATGTCGACCTGATAGCGCGTGCTGAGCAGGCTCCCGAGCACGGCGACCCCGAGCGCGCTGCCGATTTGCAACGCGGTGCTGTTGGTCGCCGAGCCGACTCCAGCAAGCTCTATCGGCACGGAACCCATGACCGACTCGGTACACGGGGCGATCGCGAGCCCCGTGCCGATGCCGAGCAGGAAGAAGGCCGGCAGCACGTTTGCGTATGTGGAATGGATCGTGACGGCCGAAAGCATGGCCAAGCCAAGTGTGATCAGGGCCATGCCGCAAAAGACCACGACCTTGGTCCCGACGACGCGCACCGCGAAGCTCGAAAGTGACGCCACCACGAGTAGCACGGCGGCGATCGGAGCGATGCGCAGCCCGGTCTGCAGGGCCGTGTAGCCGAGGCAGAACTGGAGGTATTGGGTGAGCAGGAAGAGCGCGCCCGACAGGGCGAACAGGACCAGACCAAGACCCGCCATGGCGACCGAGAATCGTCTTGAATCGAAGAACGAGAGCTCGAGGAGCGGATGTGTCGTGTGTCGCTCCCACATAACGAAGGTGAAGGTGATCACCACGGCGCCCGCGATCGCCGCGATGATCGTTGGGGAGGCCCAGCCCCAAACGGGAGCCTCGATGATCCCCCACAGCAACAGAGCGACGCCCACGAGCGAGCATCCTGCACCGACGATGTCGGGCCGTTTGGCGTTCGCATTGAGCGAGTTGGGCACGATCACGAGCGCGGCCACGCAAGCCGCAGCGGCGATGGGCACGTTGATCAAGAACACCGAGCCCCACCAGTAGTGGGTGAGTAGCCACCCACCCACAACCGGGCCGATCGCTAGCCCCAGTCCGCTCGTGCCCGACCACAGGCCAATGGCCCGAGCTCGGTCGACCGGCTCGGTGAAGACATTAGTCAGGATCGAGAGTGTCGAGGGCATGATCGCCGCGGCCCCGATGCCCATGAAGGCCCTCGCCGCGATCAACTGGTCGGGACTCCTCGAAAAGGCTGATGTGGCTGAGCCGACGGCGAAGATGGCCAGCCCGCCGATAAAGACCCACTTGCGTCCCAGGTGGTCGCCGAGGGAACCCGAGATCAGGAGCAGCCCCGCGAAGACCATCGTGTAGGAATCCACGACCCATTGGAGCTGGCTCGACGTCGCATGCAAGGTCCTCACGATCGTGGGCAGGGCTACGTTGAGGATCGTGCCGTCCAGATTTGTGATGAACAACGTCAGGCACAGTACGGCCAGCACGAGGAATCGCCGCGAGCCGGTTTCGACGCCGAGGGCCCCCGAGCCGTCGGCGCGTGCTTTCGGGAGTGCCGGCTCCGACGGGGCCTTGAAGATCACGTCTTTCCCGGCGAAGGCCAACCGGCACAAAGTCGACGTCCCATGGGCGAGAGAAGCTCAATGTCGTGCATGCGCTCCCTCGACACCGGTCAAACCGGCCACGGACGAAACTGTTGCGCCCAAGGTAACGGGCCAAAGGTATCTCGTGCCTAGGGTAGAAGGTCCCAAAATGGCGTGGTCAGCGGCGTTCTTGGGTTTGAAAGCTGTCCGCTAAAGTCCACGGATCGTTGTCGGAAGTACAACGGTTTTCGTCGGAATTGTGGGTTCCAGATTTATCGGGTTAGACCATCATCGACCGAGACTTGAATTTTGGTTTGCACCCTGAGGACAGCGAGCTTGAATCCAGCGCGATTCACGACGCGATTTTATGGGTGTTTCCACGTCTCAATGCCAACCCAATAGTCCGTGTCATTCATGTTTGGCGGTGTGGATGTTGTCCGAGTTGCTACGGCACCTTGGTCAAGGAGATTGTACCGTTTTGTGATGAATATTGTCTGCAAGCGGTGTGACTTGGATGCCCCCTGTTATCTTGTACGCCACACCCGACACAAGATCAACATTCTCAAGTGTGGCGTCGGACCAACCTGGATAATCTGACGCCAGACATGGCGAGAATCGCACTGATCCGAAGTCGGTGACAGGCTTTCTGCCACCTCCCGCCATCTCAGGGCGCTCCACAACACACTCAGCGGAGTTTCCCAGTGGCAGACCTCCTGGGTCGGTGAGCGTTTTGGTTGATTGGCCGATGAAGTAGTCCGTCACTTGTGTCGCCTCAAGCATGTACTCCGAGTACCTCGTTGGACTCAACTCGCTAATCACAATTTGCAGTTTGCCGCCTGGCTTCACCGCAAATCCACGCTGCACCTGTTCGAGGTTGCCTTTCTTCGGGTCATACCATTCAGTCCACGCGTCATATCCTGCTCGACCGTCAGTACAGGCAAGGTCCACGCATCGATGTCAGAAATACGACGGAGTTTCCCGGACTAACTCGTTGGTTGAGATTCACGTTGACGGACTTCTAGGGCTTCTGCTCGCGCCTTGATGCCAAGGAGCATCTTGCGCTCCATTATTAGGCTGCCTGGCTCCATCACAAAAGTGCTGAATCCCCTTCGAAGAGCCGTCGCATCCGGTGTGCCAATTCGATTCCTACTGATGAGCCTCGTCGTGCTCTCACCAGACGGATAGAGACAGAAGGCCCAGACCCAATTACCGTCCTCGGAGTGGAGCACCATTGCTCGCTCGGCGTCGAGGATCTCGACACGTAGGCGAGGACCATTGGGACCCAATTGTTCGACGTCTCCGACTTTGCGGTCTTGAAATTGTGGCAGGATCTCGTCGGCGCTGTGCATGCGTAATCCCAAGATATTTTCAATCCAGTCGTATGTGTACACGCCACCCTTGCCACTTCCCATCTGCATCAGCCACGGCCATATTGCCGAAGAGGGAGCGTTGATACTGATCGCGCGCGTCGTGAGAATATCTGGATTCGGTAGGAACTCGTCTCCGGGCATCGCTCGGTGAACTTCCTCGGGGGTAGCGCCCCAAGTGAGGCACGGCCTGCGGCCCACGCTTAGATAACTCGCCACAGCTCCGGCAAGAATGGTGACCGACGCCGCTTTGATGCCGCGTAACTTCATGGATTTCCTCTCAACCGGAAGTGATGAATACCTCCATTATCGACGTTCGAGTCCTGCGAGGTTAGGGCCGATAGTCCCTGCGTGACCACGCGAAGGAGAACCATCACCACGTGGTCCGGCCGGCACTGGTGGCGTCGCCCCACCACCATTGCTCTTACATTATGGACTTACGTCCCGTACTGTTCAATCGGGCTTGATGTCATGCCTATGCGCAATGAACTCCGGTGACAGACTAAAACCTGCTGGTGGCGTGCGGACGCTGCAAATTGTGCACAGTGCGATAGGGGTGTGTGAACTGGGATGCCTGGGGTACTTGTGGTTTTGCGTATTCACGGTTCGACGCGACAAATGGCTCAAGGTTGCGTCATGTGTTCTGATTGGAGAAGGAGTCGCGCTGGTTGTTGCTAAGGGATGCCCCCTCGGAATTGTTCAACGTCGGGCGGGGGATGACGATTCGATGTTCGAACTCCGGCTTGGGCCTCGCATTGCGTCATTGGCGATTCCAACGTTTACCGTTGGCACACTGATGGGCCTCGTGCTACTCAGGGCTCGCCCACTGATGGAGGGGACGATACACGCAAATTCTTGAAGTCCTCGTGGGATCCAGGATCAAAGGTGGCTTCTGCTCTTTGTAGATGCGCATTGGTTTTGGATTTCCCAAGTTAGACCTACTGGTCATCTTGCAGAAGATCGCTCAGGCCCTTGGAAAGGTTTGAAAGCTGTCCGCTACGGCCCACTGTACGGCCCACGGGTGTAGTGAATCTCACAACGTTTTACCTCGTCAAGGTCCGGTTTGAAAGCGGCAACGAAAGTCCAGGGATTCAACCTTCATTCGTTTCTCGCCACATCGGGACCGGTGATCCGATCGAGGAGTGGGAACGTCGAAGCGATGATTGCGAGCGACGCAGCGAGTCCACCCAGGACTGTTGACCAATATGCGATTCCCGGGATTCGAAACGCGATGCCGACCTGGGAGTGAAGGTAGAGAGCAGCCGACGCGAGGCCGACCATGATCGACACCGTGGCGACAAGGAGAAGTGGTAGCGCACTTTCCAGAGCGACAACACGATGCAGAAGAGCTTTGGGGACGCCAGTGAGTCTGAGCAGGCTGAACGGGCGCTTCCTCTCGCCCAACCCGGCGGCGATGCTTACGGCGAGACTGCAGGCGGCGATGATCAGACTCGCCACGATGATCACGTCGGTCATGTCCTGGATCATGGCGAGGAGGCGCGCGGTGGATGGATCGAGGGCATCGACTGCGACCCCTCCGCCCTGGACGCCAAAAGCCCGCTCGAGTGTGGTTCGTGCCCGTTCCAGCGAGCCCGCGGACCCGTCGGTGGCGACGACGACGGCGTCGACTGGAAGACGCGCGGTTGCCGCCACTGATAGGTGAGCCGACGGCCAGACTGTCGTCGACGCGTGCGAGTTGTGTCCGAGGACGTTCGAAAGAAAGTAGCCGATACTCGCCACTGTTTCTCCCGAAGCGCACTTGCCAATCGCGGGAGTCTTCGCCAGTTGGTCGCACGCGACGATTCCGAAGGAATTGCGAAGCGGAGTCCTGGTCGGGCCTTGGTGAACCACCGTCACACTGAGCACTCCGGGCGTCGTACGGATTTCGGCAAGCACCTTGCTTGAGATAGAAGGAACTTGGGCGGAGGCGGGGCAATTCGACGTCGAGAAGGTGCAGAACGGGTCAGCGAGAGTGTCCCTCGCGGCGCTTCCACCGCCGGTCGTGCCGAGGGCCGCAATTGAGCTGAGCGCTCCGATCACGGCGCTCGTGATGAAGAGGGCGATTACGAGCCCACTGATAAACCGGAATGCTGCCTTCGGATTGTCGAGAAGCCGGCGGCCAGCAATGAGTGTGGCGGGGCGATTGGCCCGTTTCACCATTAGTCGAGAACCCGCGGTCGTGAACCATGGTCCGGCGAGAACCAGTCCCACGATAAGGAGTACGAAGCCCACGAGTAGCTCAAGAAGCTGGCCTCCAACGGCACCCGGTTTACCGGCGGCGTCGAAGTACGCAAGTTCGGCGATCCCGAGGAGCAGTGGAATGATCCTTGCGATCCGTGGAGGGCGCGACGACGTTCGGCGGCTCACGCCCAGTGGCGATATCTGGACTTTGCGAAGCGCGAGGCGCGCGGACACGACGGCGGCGACCGGTACACCGATCAGGGTGAGCACGATGTCGATCCAGCGCAGCGAGAGGTCGCCTTGGGCGAAAGGTGCCCCGGTGAACGACACGTGATAGAGCAGCGGTCGAATGATGAAGAAGAGTACGAAGCCGGCCGCGACACCTGCGAAGGCCGCGACCGCTGCCTCGACGGCGGAGATCACCGAAATCTGGCGTGGCGTGGCGCCGACGAGACGCATAGCGGCAAAGCGCTGCTCGCGCCGCGCGGCCGACAGGCGACTCGCGGTCGCGATCAGGATAAGCACTGGCAGCAGAAGAGCGATGGCTCCACCAACGAGAATGAACTGCAGAACGGATCCGCTCCCCGTGGTGTTCTGGCAGGCGTAGCAACTGGATGGCGTACGTTGGATGGCTCCCACTTCAACCGCTCCGAGTTCCTTCGAGAGTTGGCGCGCGTTGTGGCCGACGACGATGATCAGCGAGTTCGGTGACGGTAGCGCCGCTGCACCGATGATCCCGATCTGGTGCCCCGGATATCGGTCGCGCAGTTCGTTGGCCGGCACGGACCTAAGGAGGGTCGTGAGGGCGGGCGAAGCGTAGTATTCGCCCGGTCCCGGCAGGTGGGCAAGCCCGGGCGGGACCGGAGCGCTCGGCCCGGTCGCGGCAACATCCACGTGGTCGATCGCTTGGTTTCCGAATTGGTCGGTGCTCGACAGCCACCACAGCCCGTTCGACGTCGAAGTCGATCGTGACGCCTGGGCCGCGGTGTCGAGCCACACACCACGTTCGGTCTGGGCGTGTAGCCCGTTGCCGCCGGCCAAGCAGGCCAGCAGCAGGCCGACGCCTAGGGCGACGGCTGATGCGGTAACGAGAACGCGTAACGCGGCTTCACGTCCACTTCCAATTGTCAAGCGAAGGCCAAGCCGTATCACCGCAAAGCACCCTCGGAAGTCGTGACCTCGCCGTCGCGCACGATAACCTCACGGTCGGCGTAGGCGGCGACGCGAGGTTCGTGGGTGACGAGGATCACTGTCGATCCCAACTCACGCGCAGCGCGGGTCAACAAGTCCATTACCAGTTCACCGCTTAGTGAGTCGAGGGATCCGGTCGGCTCGTCGGCGAAGAGCACGTCAGGATTTGCCACGAGGCCACGCGCTATTGCGACGCGCTGTGACTGGCCGCCCGACATCTCGCCGGTCCGGTGGCGCTCCAGACCTTCGAGATCGAGGCGTTCGAACCAGCTGCGCGCCACCCGGAGGGCCTCTTCACGGCGCTTACCACCCAGCAGCAGGGGCAACGCGACGTTCTCTTCGGCGGTCAACTCTGGCACGAGCTGACCAAACTGGAACACGAAGCCGAAGCGATCACGACGTAATCTGGAGCGCTCAGTTTCACGCATGGTGTCAATGCGCTGGCCGTCGAAATAAACCTTACCGAAATCTGGAGCAAGGATGCCCGCCAGGCAGTGGAGCAGCGTCGATTTGCCGGAGCCGCTCGGGCCCATCATGGCTAGGACCTCGCCCCTCTTTACCGAAACGCTCGCCCCACGGAGAGCTGGAGTTTCACCAAAGGAGAGCGTGAGGTCGCGTGCTTCGAGGATCACGTCTCCGACTTGGCTAGAGGAGATGCCGTTTAATTCGTTCATGACGTCACCTCCTTTGCTAGGGCTGCGAGTCGTGCTTCGGTGAGGTCGATCCAACGGAGGTCGGCCTCCAAGTGGAAGAGGCCGTGGTCGGCAAGTAGCGCGTCAACGAGTTTTCCTTGCTGCTTGAGCTCGGTGAGTGTGCGCATCCGAGCGAGGTGGGCGTTGCGCTGGACGTCGAGGTAGCGCTCGGCGGATCGTCCCAAAATGAGGGCCAGCACCACTTTCACGAAAAGCTCGGTTTGCAGGTGAGGTTCGGGTTCGATCGGCTCTCCAAGCCACGCATCGAATTGACTTCTCCCAAGGTCCGTCACGGTGTAACGCTTGCGGTCAGGGCCGTCACCGTGTTCGATTTCACCCGGCGACACTTTCCCGTCGCGGGCTAATCGCCCCAGAGTGCCGTAGACCTGACCAAAAGGAAGAGGCTTGTCCCGACCGAAGAGCGAGTCGTAATCGCGCTTGAGGTCGTAGCCGTAACTCGGTTCACGCTCGAGCAGACCAAGAAGGGTTAAGGAGACACTCATGGGGGCAGAATACTCTCGGGGTATACTCGCTGTCAATAGTGAGCCTGATCAACTGCCTGGATCTCAAGATTTGAAGCGAGGCGTAGTTAATTGGGACTGCTAAAGCGAAACGAAACCCAGGGCACTTCAGTTATCACGGCTCGATATTGGCAGGTGGTGTTCATTCGATCAGATCAGACAGCACTCCGGAAAGGTTTGAAAGCAGTCCGCTAAGGTCCACTGTCTCGTGAAGGAAGATACTGTACGGCCCACTATCTAATCAACCCGCACACTCTGTGGCCCACGCATGGTGGTTAGCGTTTACGCGATCTCAAAGCGCTCGGGTCGCGTCGTCCGTTCGATAATTCTTTGTGGCTTGCTCTTCAGTGTGAACTGATCTATGGATCTAAGGGGTGTGCCGCAATACGAACCACGTGGGTCCTTTCCGATCCTCGACCAGCGCATCGCTACGCTCGCGAAAGTTTCTTGCGTCTCGGACTGCACTCCAGGGACGAGTGTCTAAGAAGAATGACTGCACGTTGAGGGATATCTGGAAGGTCACGAAATGAAGATTCGTCTTGCTCGATTGAAATAGTTGGTTCAATTGTGATATGCCGGCCGCTTCAATGGACGCGTCAGGACTCGATCGCCGGATCTGACGATTCGTTTGACGTCAGTGTTCTGGCATTTTGAATGAACTGCATTTACTCGGATCTCAGTACCAAGGCCGTTGGGGTCCGTGCAGCAATCCGTCCGGGGAACGCCGAGACGATGTAGGCAAGCAAGAGAGCTCCGATGGCGATCAAAACCAGCGTCAATGTCGGAACGGAGGGCGACGGTATGGCGTTGATTTCTCGAGCAAACAGGTCCCAGAGTGTTCGCCCGAGGACAATACCTGTTGGTACACCTACTAATGTGCCAATGAGTACCGCGATGCTGGACTGCCATGCCACCGTGGCCGCCAACTGTCGTTGGGTGAATCCGAGTGCCTTCAATAGGGCCAAGTCACGTCGTCGACGACGGACCGAAGCGACCAGCATCAACCCGAGCGCGCTCACCGCACCGGCCGCTAGCGCCAAGCTAAGTAGTGTCGTGGTGGCGCCCGCAGATTTGTAGTTCACGATCTCCGCCGGTCGCTGTACGGTCAAGACGGACACCCCGAAGTTGGTCGGTAGACTCAACTCCCTGGCGATCTGGTTGACCTGTAGGCGTGCCGAGTTGGCGGCCACCTTGGGCCCGAAACGTACGAAGATGGCGTTTGGTCCCAGCGGAGAGGTGTCGGCCTGATTGCGCACCGCTGGTGGGATGAGTCGGTAGTCGACGATCGCCCCGGTTCCCATCTCCAAGTGGCCGGTCACGCCGCCGACTCCCACCGCAGGCATGGTGGCAGTGCCCACGATGCGCAGACGCGCCGGTGTCGTTGATCCGAAGTTGACCCTGACGGTGTCTCCGACGACCTTGTGGAGTTGCGCCAGCGTTGCGACGCCGAGGACGATCTGGCCGGACCCTTCGAGCCCGTGGCCCTTCAGCGTTGGTGGCGCGACCTGCGACCCTGGCGTGCCGCCGAGGGCGGGCACGATATACCCGTCGACTTGGAGGTTGGCGAAATAGTACCCCGACCATGCGCTGACCTGCCGGTCCTGATCAAGGAGGGCGGCCGCACGTTGTTGCGGAATGTCACCGATCCCGCCGCCGCCCTCGAGCCCGTAGGTCCAGTTCCACCCGTAGAGGGCCGGGTGCGAGATTAAGGCGTTGAAGCTGGAACCGAACACGACGGTGGCGATGACGACCACCATGGCGAGTGTCGCGCCAAGGGTGGCGGAACGGACCGGTGCGTTTTCAGCTCCCGATTCGAGGGCGAAGCGGACGCCGACGACCGCGGAGATGGGCAGTCCACCGGACGAGGCGCCGACCGCGAGCTTCGATTCGCGCCGCGATCTCCGTCGTCTGGCGACGTCGAGGCGATGGGGTGCTGCTCGCGTCGCCAGCAAAAGCCCCACCGCGAAGAGGACCACGACGATTCCCAGCGTCCCAAAGCCCAGCACGACCCAGTCGAATGAGACGCCGGGAAAAGGATAGATAGGGCGCACGGGACCCAGCGGTGCCAAGGGAGACAAGGCCACTGCCACGACACCAGCCACGAGCGCACCAATCACCACCGCACCCATGATCCCAAGGAGCCCGTCGCTGAGGATCATTGCGGGGCCGGCACCAATCGAACGCAAAGCGAGTTCCTCTTTGGTCTTCGAGCGTAACTGGCGTCCGATTATCTGTGCGGCGATCAGCAGTGCGGCCAGCAAAGCGATCACGCCGAAGGTACCGAGGGCAAGGGCTTCTGGTTTAAGGACTTGGTCGGCCTTAGCCTCGGCGATCGACGTGGCTAAGAAGTCATGGGGGAGGTTTGCTGGCAAAATGCGAGTGATCTCCGATTCGACGGTCGCCACTTTGCTGGTGCCGTGGCGGAGTTGGAGATTGGTAAACGTGAAATCGGCGCAGCATGCGGTCAAGCGACGGGTGAGCGCAGGGGTAAGGATCACGGTCGGCGCGCCATTTACGTCGATCTCGTCCTGTACCACGGCGTTGTTGAACACGACCGTTCCCTCAAGAGTGAGGTCACTACGTAGATATGGTCTCGTTGTCGAGTTTCCGAGCTCAGCCGGGTAGACCGCCCAGGGGACGGTTTGGCCCACCTTCAAGTCCAGGAGGCTCGCCGCTCCTTGGGTCATCATGATCTGGTTGGCGTTGTTTGGATCGGCCATTCGGCCACGCACGACGCTGACTCGGTCCTGGTTGAAGTAGAGACCATTGACGCTGCCGAGCACGTTGAGGTTGCTGCTGGCCTTATTGGCTGCCGGGGAAGGGCGCCCGTTCGCGCCGAGTGGCAGGGCAAAGACCAGTGCGTAGCTCTCGGCCCGCTTGACGTAGGGCAAATGGGCGATGGTGCGGATGAAGGAGCCGTCATATCCATTTGTCAATCCGATGGGAGGTTCGTAGAGCGCTGTTCCGACACTGAGGTCCGACGGATTGGTGCTGGCCAAGAATGTGGAGAAAGACGACTGGGTTCGTCGGGCGCCAGCGATCGTTCCCATGGCTAGGCCGCCCACCAGCCCGATGAACACGACGATGGTGACGTAGTCCGGCCATCGCCGACGAAAGGTGACGCGGAACCGGTACCGGGCCACAGTTAGCACGTGGTTGCTCCTCGAGAGGTACTCACCTTCGGCCGAGGCCTCACCGTCACCACACTTTCATCGATTTCTCCTCACATGTTCACCTAGGAAAGTGTTGTTCAATCTCGTACTGCGGCCAAGAGGGACAGCATCCGGACCAACTTCGTGCCAGCACGATATACCTCTCATGGCGCAGTCCCGGTTTAATTGACGATTTGACCTGTTTCAAGGTAGGTGCGATTCGTTCGATGAGTTCGGTGAGCAGCCTCAAAAAGTTTGAAGGCTGTCCGCTAAAGCCCACTACTGTACGGCCCACCACTCATGTCTTTTCGTTGGGGTTGGATTGTCTGCGATGGCCAACAAGAAAGCTCCACGGAACTGAAATTCTAGAGTTGAACGTTTTGTATTTCTGGTGCCGCGGAAGTTAGTACTAGTAGAAACGTCGTGGCGCCATAATTGAAGCACTGATAATTGCGTAACGCTTTCACGTAGCTCAGCCAGGGGGCGAGGTCACCAACATCAGAGTTGTACACTCTCACGAACATCTAACTTGCGCAAAGGATCTAGCGAGCACACAGTGGTACCACGCTGTCACCGCCTCGCGAAAGTGATAGGCCTTCATACTGTAAATCCTTCTTGCGCAGGCAATTGGATGAGAGGTGGTTGGCATGGGAGTTTCAACGATGCGGCGAATTTGTGTGACGGGAGCAAGTGGGAAGGCAGGACGTGCAGTGGTGCGCGATCTGCTCGAACACGGCTTCGACGTCGCGGCGACTGACATTGCATCCTCGAAAGAAGATATGGAGAACGGTGCTGTCCGTGCGGACCTCACTGATTACGGTCAAGCGATGCAAGTGCTGAAGGGCGTCGACGCGGTTGTTCACCTCGCCAACATTCCCGCGCCAGGGCTCTACACTCCATCGGTCACGTTCAACGCGAATATGACAATGAACTTCAACGTCTTTCACGCTGCGGCAAGTTGCGGTCTGAGCCGTGTGGTGTGGGCTTCAAGCGAGACGACACTTGGTCTGCCGTTCACCGAGACCAATGGACTGCCGCCTCGGTACGCACCAGTGGACGAGGATCATTACCCGGTGCCGACAACGACGTACGCGCTGTCGAAGGTCGCGAGCGAGACAATCGCGAGTCACATTGCGCGGTGGTCGGGGATTACGTTCGTTGCTCTTCGCTTTTCCAACATCATGGATCCAGAGGACTATCGAGCGTTCCCGTCGACGTGGGCCGATCCACACGAGCGCGAGTGGAACTTGTGGGGCTATGTGGACGGTCGGGACGTCGCGGCCGCTTGCCGCCAATCCCTTACGGCGCCTTCAGAGGCGCTCGCGGGTAGCCCGGGACTAATCATTGCGGCGGCGGACACGGTCATGAACCGCCCTTCGGCAGCGCTCCTTGGTGAGGTGTTCCCCGGAGTGCCACTTACTCGCGACATTGGGGAGTTTGAGACTTTGCTCGGGATCGACCGCGCTCGAGAGGTCATTGGCTACGAACCGCGTCACTCCTGGCGCGATCACATTCCAGAGTCCTGACTCGAGCAGAAAGAGTGGGCGGTTGTACGGTCCGTGGGACATGACCGAGGCCCTGACCAGCTCGGGCGTCGACCTGTTTGTCTCGAACGTGCTGAGTCGCCCGAAAGGAACGACGACCACACCGAAGAGTGGCGATCAATCGACCATCGTACGGATTTCCGTCACGCTCGGAGCGGGCCATCCGCCACAAATGACCGACGTGACGGTGATTGGAACCGGTTTTCTCTCGAAGGCAAACAAGGCTGCTTTCGTGCAGGGTCCGACCGGAGTAGCACTCGGCAGAAACGGCGACCTCTATGTTGCAGAGACCGTCCGAAACGGCATCAGTGACATTCCGGACGCGATGAGCAGGATGACGGCAGTGGCTGACGGCGCCAACACGTTGTCTTCAGGCGGCTGGCTAAACGGTCCGCTGGGTCTGACGATCGCCCCGAATGGTGACGTGCTGGCGATGAACGCCAATGATGGCAATGCCGTCGAAATCAACCCGAACGGTCACCAGATCGCGAAGAAGACCCTCGTTCCCAATGGTTCCGGAGACCTCTTCGGCGCGACGATCGCTCCAGGCGGCACGGAACTTCGCTTCGTCAATGACGCGGCCAACGCGAACGCACTTGATATTGCGAGCGTTCACTAGGTGTCCCAGAAACCCTGAGACATAGTGTCCCTGAAACTACGAGACCTCAGACTGTACGGCCCACGCGTTTTCAGAATTGCATTGCGGTCTTCGCGGGTAGGGCATTCAAAATGTTCGATTGCCAGGACAGATTCGCGCATGGAAAGTAACGTTGATCCGTTTCTTAAAGCGACATTGCCAATGTGTCCGATCGCAACGTAGATCACTTGACCGCGTTGGCAATGCGAGCGTCGTACTCGTCAGCGAGTGCGAGTAGCGCCTTAGCCCCGTCGCCGGCGAAGCATGAGCCGTGCATCACGGCCAGGTTGGCGGGGGCGAGTCCAGCGAGGTTCCGAATAGTAGGCCCAGTCCGCGGTGTCAGGCACGTGGCCCCAAAGACGTCTTCGGCCCGCGAGGCGGACTCGACGATGTCATCGCTCGTAATGGCGGGCGGGTCGCCGAGTTGGGTGAATAGATCGCCGCACAGGAGCGTCTTGGTGGTTTCTTCATACAACACCCGAGCGTCCCAGCCGTGGGGGACGTGGGGCGTATCGATGTGGCGTACGCGGTGCTCTCCCAACTCGATGACTTGACCGTCGGCGAGCGGCACTGGCGCACGGTCGGCCATGTCGTTGAGCGACACCAAGCACCCGAGAGCCCCGTGGGCCACCTCGGCGTGGGGGGCGGCTGTGAGCAACTCGTTCATGGCGCCGCACTCATCGGCCTCTAGGTGGCCGAAGGTGATCCAGCGAAGTCGCGCGAGTGGGGTGATCGTGGAGATGGCTGCGGCTACGAGGGGGAACATGGCTCGGGGCCCAGTGTGGAACAACAATGGTTCTTCGCCGTCGATCAGGTACTGGTTGAACGTGAAGCCAGTGGGTCCGATGCCGGGGACGAAGGTCGAAAGTCGATAGATGCGGTTGGCGACTTCGTTGACGCGTGTTTCCATTGTGTTCTCCTTGGTGGGTGATCGGAGTGTTCGATCAGAATGGGACGACGGTGGTGAGCAGGCCGGTAGCGGGTGCGCGGCCAGCGAGTGTGCGGCAGAATTCGACGGCGTCGATCGATATGTGTTCAGTGCCGGGGAGGTCGGGCTCGTGGGCGTAGATCCCACCGGCGGGACCAGTCAACTCGAGCACGAAGCGCTTGGCATGACGGCGCGCCCATTCAGCGACAACGTCGGCAACGATGCGACCATCGTGGTCGGCGCTAAGAACGAGTGGCTGGTTGAGGGCGTGGGACAAGTCGACACGGTGCATCCACAGGTCGCGTAGATATATGGTGTCGATGAGGTAGCCAAGTTTCCACGTCTCGAACACCGGCCCATCCACAGCGAGTCTCGCGTGCTTGCGAACGAGCGCTGGTGTGCGGTTGCGGCCACGGACGGTCTTTGGCGCAACGGCCGCGAGTCGCTCGACAATCTGGACTGGGCTGAGGTCCACACGCTCGCGCACCTGCACGGCCGACAGTGCGGCTTCGAGTGGTCCACCTTGTTGCTTGCGGAAGGCTCGAGCCCGACGCAATTGGTGGATGTTCTCACGCATGGACGCGCCCGACTCACATGCGCCGAGAACATGTTGGTACATTGCCCGGACGTCCCAGGCGGGACAGTCGGTCGCGGCCGACCACGCCAGATTATTGAGGGAACGGAGCGATACGAGTGTGTGTTCTAATTCGTCCGCTTGAAGGCGCATGGCCTCATGATGGGTCAACGGTTCGATAGTCGTGATTTCAATCGTCGTCACGTGGGGTTTCCTTTCGCTCGAGTCTGACGGGACGCTGGCTTGCGCGAGGCGCGGGTTGGCTGGCAGTAATTGAGGAACATGGCCACCGATTCGTCGATGAGACGGGTCCAGCGATCCCCTCCGGGATCATTGGAGACCTGCTGGTCGACCAGGCCGGTTATCAGTGCGGTCCACATATCGACATGGCGCGCGTCGGTGATCCCGTTGAGGGCGAGCCGCTCCCGAGCGCCCGCCAAGGCACGTACTGCAGGTGCGTAGGACTCGGGCGACGGTTCAAATCCCGGGATCGTGCGTTGGAACAGCAGCTGATAGTGCGCGGGAGAATTGGTGCAGAACTGGGAGAACCGTTTCACACTCGCCGCGAGCATTTCGCGAGGGTCATCGCAGTCGAACGGTTCGGCCATGGTTTCGGCGAACTCCGTTGCCGCCCGGCCGAACATTGCATCGTAGATAGCGTTCTTCGAGTCGAAATAGGCGTACACCGTTGGCGCAGTGATTCCCGCTCGACGGGCCAGATCCCGGAGCGACAAACCAGCCAGGCCCTCTTCGCTCACCAACGACCAGGCTGCATCAATGATCGCGTCGTGAGCCGAACGTCGGCGGGCTTCGCGCCAGTCGGGGGTCTCTGCTGTATTAGTCATTGTTCGTAATATTTGCACATCGTTAAAGATACTTCAAGCACTACTGGCGCCTTCTGAAGAAAAGTTCTTGTCTTCGCGTGTTACCGATAGCTCTGGGTGGATCATCGCACGAAACGGTTGGCGATTGCAACCGCGGGCGAGATACTTGTATCGCGGTGCTAAAGGGGGCTTCGGCGGCGAGAGCGAACCGGGCATATGACTCTCACCTACGCGTCAGTTGCCCTCCGTCGAGTGCCCACTGATAGTCGGGTTGGTCTGATATGAGAGATTGAGTTTCTGTCGAACGGATTGGTTCGAGGTTTGTCTGGTTAGGACCACACTGCACGGCCCACTATTCATTGTCACATTCGCAACATTGTGCTCGGTATGACAACAAGATTCGGCGTCCGCCTTTGAAATGGCCTTGGGTGCCTGCTCCGTGTCGAGTTCGAGGGCCTTGTTCCATCCCACACGAACGAGTCGTTGCTCCAAGTCGCGGCGTAGGTGTCGATCGAGCGCGATGGCGTCATATCCCGCCGGCTGTTGGGCGTACAAAGGATTGGAGGACGCCACCTGGGCCGACCGAGAGGGCTTCCAACACCGGCGAGTACAGTCTCTTATAACGAGCAGACCGAATTGGTCGGTCTGTTGTCCTGAGAATTGAGTATTCGTGGCACAAGGAACAGTGAAGTTTTTCAATGCAGAAAAAGGATTCGGCTTCATCTCGCGCGAGCAGGGTGATGACGTCTTCGTACATTTCTCCAACATCCAGGGTGACGGCTACAAGAGCCTCGAAGAGGGCCAGCGCGTCGAGTTTGACGCTGTACCCGGCAAAAAGGGTGAGGAAGCGCAGAACGTCCGCGTAATCTGAAATCAATTGGCACTCTCAGGAGCCGCGCGCGTACCGCGGGCGGATTGGGATTATCCGGCGGTGCTCAGCGAAAAGAGGTGCGAGATCGACGCTCGCCGGAACCGTCGCGCCCATCGTGAGTAGTGTTTCGCCGAGGTGAACCATAGTGTTCGCCGAGTGAGCGGGGCGCTTCGTTGCCGTTTGTCCGCAAATGCCAGTGTCGTTCCTCGAGCGATCGTGGGATCTATTGATTTCGCTACGAGCTCGGGGCAGGGCTCAGAGAGTCACGAGTTTCATCTCGCCGAAACTCGAAGCGACCCAAATCCTCGAGAAGCCAGGGACGTCACTGAAGACCCAATGTGCAACACGTCGTCTGGATCACCCAAGTTTGACCCTTTGGTGATCTCGCAGCACCTCGTTTAGATCCTTGGAAAGGTTTGAAAGCTGTCCGCTGAGGTCCACTCGTTGTAAGAAGCAGAACGATCCGGCGATCAGCGGCGGATTCTGACATCCGATCGTTGATCAAGACCTTTGGATTCGTTCGGACTTCGTGAGATTGCAACCGCCACGCGAACTTCCTGGGAAATCAGTCGACTGAACCAGGGGAAGGCCGTTGGACAGTGGGAGTTTGCAGAACCAATGGGTCTGGACTTCATCGCTTTGGAGGGTGATGCTGTCTCCGAGCGGACGACACCACTTTTGCCAATGGAGGAGCTTTGGGAGCATCGTCTGCCCGAAGATCCACTACTCCAAGATGTGGATGGCCTGCGCTTCGCCACTCCTGCGAACGGCCCGAATAAGTCCAGGGAAGATAAAGCGGTGGAATGGCAAGAAGGTGTACCAGTAGAGGTACCCGGGAAGACCGCGAGGGTCGAAGAACGCGGTCTGCTCGATCCGAGAACCTCCTTGGTCGGGGAGGATCTCGAACTGCAGCCACGCCGTTCCCGGGAGTTTCATTTCCGCTCGCAGTCGAAGGAGATGGGGACGATCCAGCGCCTCGACCCGCCAGAAGTCCAGGGGTTCGCCGACGCGCAGTTCGCGAGGGTGTCGCCGGCCGCGGCGCATGCCCACCCCACCAGACACCCGATCGATCAACCCCCGAATCTGCCACAGCGCGTTCCCGGCTGGCCATCCCGCGTCGCCGCCGAGCGCGCACGCAGCGTCGAAGACAGCTTCGGGCGCCGCCGAACTAAGGATCCGATGGCTGTCGGACAGCATGCCTTCGTGCACCGCCAGCTGGCGTTCCGGAGTCCCGTTGGCACTGAAACTCGCAAGGCTGGAAGCCCACGTGGTCTCGATCTCGTCGCTCGCCATCCGGTTGAGCGCCAGCTCCAAGGCGGCGCGGTAACTCATCGGTCGAACGCTGAACTCGCGCAGGGCGCGGTCCTCTCGAACCACCAAGTCGGTATGCATGCCGGCGACGAGTGGCTGCGCGATGGCGTACGGGATGGGCGTGACCAGATCGATGAACCTGCTGCTCCATTCGGGGTGGGGCACGGGGAAGACGAAGATCCGCCGACGGAGCCCGCGAACGCTGGCGTACTCCAGCATCATCTGTCGGTAGCTAAGGATGTCCGGGCCACCTATCTCGTAGACACCCTCGGCATCGGGGCGGTCGAGCGCTTCGAGGAGGTACTCGAGGACGTTGCGGATACCGATCGGCTGGCAGCGGAAGTCCACCCATTGGGGTGCGACCATGATCGGTAGGCGCTCGGTCAGGCATCGGATCATCTCGAAACTCACTGACCCCGAACCGACGATGATCGCGGCGCGGAACTCAACGATCGGCACGCCGCAGTTGGCCAGGATTCGGCCCACCTCGTGACGCGAAGTCAGGTGATCGCTCAGGGTCGCGGTCGGGTCTCCCAGGCCCCCGAGATACACGATCTTGGTGACGCCCGCACGCTGTGCCGTCGCCGAGAAGATCTGGGCAATCTGGCGGTCGCGTTCGCGGAAACTTTTGCCGCTCGCCATCGAATGCACCAGGTAGTAGGCGACGTCGATGCCCTCCAGCGCCTGACGCGATGCCTCTTCGTCGGCCAGGTCGCCTTGGATGAGCTCCACGCCGGCCCAGCGGCCCTCCAAGCGACCGACGTCGCGAGTCACGCAACGGATATGCGCGTTTCGATCGAGCAGCCTCTCTACCAGTCGGCCGCCGATGTACCCGGTCGCGCCCGTGACCAGAACGTGCGCCCTACCCTCGTCACCATCGGCGACGTCGTTCACCCGCGCCCTGCTCGAGACCCATAGCTACCGCCCACAACTGAAGTTGATACCTCACGCGATGGGTGCCACCAGTGCCGAAGGTCCTTGGTAATCCCGCGGCGAGTGAGTTCGCCTCGGAGAGTCTGACAGGTTGGTTCAATCTATTCTTTGAACCCGGCTAACAGTCTGGAACGGTCTGAAAGCAGTCCGCCAAGGTCCACCATTAGAACGACCCACGGATCGTTGTCAGAAATTCTACGCACGCCCCGGTTGGTGCCATTTCGGCTCGCCGTGTCGTACGGCGTATCCTTTGAATCTCACAAGATCGTGAATCTGCAGGGTTAGTATGCCGTGTGGCGTTCGTGGTAATTGTCATCGGGGGAGTGGCGTTCGGTGCCGGGGACCAGTATCTCGGTACGGTGACCGCCGCCAACGCGATGGGCTGGTGGACAATATCGGTGAGTCTGCTGTCTGCTCCTTGGCTGATCCTTCCTTTCTTGGTTGGCTCGACGCAAAGCCGACCGCGCCGAGCGGCGGTCGCTGGCATAGTCGTCACGCTGTCCGCTCTGGCGGGCTACTTCGCCATGACCTTGAGTCCGATGGAAGGTGTGCACTTCTCCTCTTTGGGGCTACGGGAACTATTGGGCACTAACCAACTGAACGAGATCGGCGGTCTCGTCAGCGGACCGTTGTTCGGGTGGCTCGGGTACCGGTGGCACGCTTGTCGGTCGTGGCTCGCGGCTGTATTCGTGACTGGCGCACTGTGTCTCGAGCCCCTTGCGGTGACGGTGGCACGTCGCAGTGGAGGTCGTAGCGGATCCGTGTGGGCGTCCGAGATTGTCGTTGGAGTGGCCGTAGGCACATGGTTTTTCATACGTGTACGGAAGCACGATGGAATGGCGCGCCGCACTTCTAATGGACTGGTCCGATGAACCAACTGATTCCATAGGCAACACAGACGAGCTCGTCGCCGACGGAGCTCCGGTGCACACCAGCTACAGCGAGGAGTCATTTCTTATCCGATCGTCGCCGACTACACGGATCATCATTTGGTCGCAGACATCGGGGGAGGTTGTTCGGTTGAGAGGTTCGGACGTTGATTTCCCCACAACCAATCATCCGATCGGTCTGATAAGGAGTTGGGAAGGGATTCAAAGCCGTCCGCGAAGGCCCACGGATCGTTGTGAGAGTTACAACATTGAGGGCACGGACGTATCCGTTCAAAGAAAGCAAACGGATCGCCAGCCCGGACGGGTCACGACGCACGTACGGCGAGAAACCATTGGCGGATTTCCAGATTTCTAGATCCTCGGCCCGCTCGGCCGCCGACTTCGCAGTTCGAAGTCGGGTGTCGTCGTCAGGCGTATGACAGGATCAGTGATTACGCGGGGTCTTAGCGACGACACTTCGAGGTGATGAGCATGATAGTCAGTACGGCGACGCCTGAGCGACGTCCGGGCGGTGACTGGGTGATGGGTGCGATCGAGACTCTTGTGTTCGACGTGCTCGGTACGGTGGTCGACGAGACCGCCTCGATTGCGCTTGAGGTTGCGGCCGCGATGGCGGATGCCGGGCTGGATTCGCGTAGGGGATCGCAACTCGCGCTCGAGTGGTCACGTCGGCTCGATCTCCTGATTGGCCAGGTGGTCGCCCGCGAGGAACCATGGAAGTCCAACGACGACTTGCGCGCCGTCGCGCTGGTCGACGCACTCCACGCGATGGAGATACACGGGTTTAGCCAGGCAAGGCTGGACGATTTGGCCTCAGTCGGCCACCGCCTAAAGCCCTGGCCCGACGCGGCCCAGGCATTGGACTACCTGAGAGATTCCTTCACGGTCGTGGCGCTTTCCAACGCGGATCTGGCGCAGCTGGTCGACATGTTCGGCGACGGACGTCTGGCGTGGCACGGCGTTTTGTCTGCCGAGTCGGTCAAGACGTACAAGCCCGACCCCGCCGTCTATCGGCATGCTCTGGACGCGCTCGGCCGCGAGGCGCGACGGACGTTGATGGTCGCCGCGCACCCTTGGGATTTGAGGGCCGCATCCGTCCAAGGGATGCGTACCGCGTTTGTCTCGCGACCCGGGGAGGGGGTCCTCGCGCCGTACGACCGGTTCGACTTGTATGCCGAGAGCCTCGCGGACCTGGCCGAGCAATTGGCCGCGGGCGGACCCCAGGGCAAGCTCATCTGAATCGCGCAGTTGTGGTCGCGTACGCTCGATTGTCCGCCCAGAGCGAGTGGCCAAGTGTCTCGAACAGTGCACGGCGGGTAGACGTGCTCGTCGTTGGCATTGACTAGGACATAACAAGATTGAGTCATTGCAAGGGGTCTGCTGTCGATTTCGCAGTCAACTTGACCTTTCACATGCGAGTGGAATCCTTGATCAGCTCGGCCAGCAGCTCAGAAAGGTTTGAAAGCCGTTCGTTAAGGTCCACGCTGAACGGTTCACGCTTGGCGGCTACTGGTCTTGGTTCAACGTAGGGCGCATCCACGTCACTACCCGCACCTAAATATCCGGGGGTGACCATTCACTAACCGTTTCCCGGTTATCTGAGACGCCCTGCAACTGTTGCTATTGCGCCGACTCCAACAAGGACTCCGTAAGTCTGTAGCCACGTCGACCAACCACCAGGCCGCGCGTGATAGATAAGTCCAGCGAAAGTCAGCGCGATGAAACAAGAGACAACCGCAGCAATGCCACCAGACGAGAAGATCCACGGCACTGTGGGCACGATGATCGCAATGGACGTCGCTACGCCCATAATCGTGGCCTGTCGGAGGTTGCGATTCGGATCGGAGAGGAACTGGCTCGCCGCCCTACCGAGCCCTTCGGCATTGAACAGGCCGATCACGGCGGCGACGACCCTTCGTCCGTGGGTCATCGTCGCAAATATCAACGCGATACTTGCGACGAGCCCGTCAGATGCGCCGAAGATAGTAGTTGTTAGAGTGACCGAATCCGTATCCTCGACAGACTTTCGCTTCATCACGTTGACTACGTATTCCCTTCAAATCTTCGATTTCTGGGGATACCATATTGGTTAGAGTTCGCGAACGATCCTGACGTTTCCCTCAATTCCCTTTCACAAATCCGCGTTTGCTTTTCGTGGTGAAAGCAGTCCCTGGCTGTGTTACTACTGCCCGGCCCGCGAGCTTTCCGTCTCTAGTTGACGCAATGACTCTCTTCCGTCGTCGGAGACAACGGAAGAGATATCTCCTTGTCAAAGATGGCTCGTTGTATCTACAGTGCCAACGATCAAATCATCCCTCAGGAGCATCTTCGGCTTGGTCATCGACCTGCTGGGGGTCGCCATTGACCTGAAGGACATGGCCTTCGGCGCCATGTCGATGATCGTCGGCCCCGTCATCGACCTTCTGGGGGTCGCCATTGACCTGAAGGACATGGCCTTCGGCGCCATGTCGATGATCGTCGTCGATCTGCTGGGGGTCGCCTTTCACGATCTGCGGCTTGTTCTTGAGTTCAGACTTCCTCGTCGTCGCGCGACCGGTCCACTTGCGCAAAAAACCCGTGAAATCAGACACCTGAAGTGCCCTCGAAAAGTGCATTATCCGCTGAGGAATTATTCCCGGGATTGCTCATCGCTCTCTTGTCAAGACTCATGTCACACCCTTCTGCTTTCAAGTCTGACTAACTGTCAACTCAGGAGGATGCGAGGTCTTGACGTCCCTGGCACGACAGTACCATCCTTCAACCATAAAATTCATTGGTAGTTGGACTAATAAATTGAGACAGCAGTCGTACGTCTATCGCGACTGGTTTGCTTGAGGGCGAATCATTTACGTGGCGAGGAAAATTCTCAGTCGTGCGCGCATCCTTTCAAAGGATGAATAGGGTACGCTAACCGCGGCGGCTCGGATTGATCTTCAAGGTTTTTATGACGGTCAAATTTGACAGTGATATTCTGTACTTGAGACGCCCAGACCTTGCCTCTTGCTTGACCGGTCCTCGCCGGTTTTGAAAGGGAAGGTTCTGAAGTGGGTTGTTCGATTCGCGAAACAAGGCGTGCCGCCCCGGTGCCGCCCCGCGAGGACTTTCACTCCTTACATTGTGACCACCGTATCGAAAGAACGCTCATTTTGCTTCTCAGCCAAAGTGATTCCGAGACTCCGATCGGCATTTCGACGGCTTGGAGAGTTCTCTTTCGCCGTCGTTTGCCGTTACTCAGTCCACCACGCCCTTTAGTCACTTGTAGGCGACTGTCCCGACCTGCAGTCTGCGGTCCAGTGACGGGCGGAAATGAAGACTCCGATCTGGCTATATTTTCTCCGTTCCCACTAGGTGCCGCCGTCGCACGCAAGTTCCGTTCCTGTCAGGTCGAAAGTTGGCGTTGTTCCTGGCACAACGGCGTGATGGAGCCCGATGCGGCGAACGGGGATTGGTGCCCGAGGCCCATTATTGGTTCCGAATTCGGATCTACGGCAATGTTGATGTGCACGTCGAACGTCCACTTCTTTGGTGGCGCGTTGAAGCATCCGAGCGAAACGCAGTCACAAAGCAGATATAGGAAAGTCGATTACGGGTCTTTGGCGTCCCCGAGTCGTGTTGGTCCCGATGCAAGGGTTGCGAAGAAGAGCGCGTTGCCACCGCAGAGGCTGGCGAATGCTGAAGTGACGCGGTCACTGTTGGGGGTAAAGACTCGGGCGATACTGACGCAACGGGCGGTTAGGACACGGCTGAGCCCGAAGCGGTTGACGGTTGTGAACATCGCAGCGTTTTTGTAAGTGCCGTAAATCAGACAACGTCGAAATTAGAGAAAAGGGAGAAGGAGGTCAGTGAAGGAAATTACGTTGCTAGTCGATTCTCGCAAAGTTGGAGAGTGTTTCTTCTGCAATGACAGGGGCGGAAGGCGGAGATAGGGATTGGCTTTGTTGAAGGGTAATAGATATCTGAGATTGAACGACATCGGTGAACTTTCCGGTGAGAGAGAGAAAGGGCAAGACCATGGAGGAATTTCTGACTGACGTTCAAACACTTCGAGAGCGCGCGCGGACGAACATGAAAAAGGGTCCAGTGACTGACGCGTATGGAGCGGACTTGGAGCGTGTCATCTTCGTGCTCAATCAAGCATTGGCCACCGAACTCGTATGTGTGCTGCGCTATAAGCGGCACTACTTCACTGCCGCGGGGCTGAACGCTCAGGCTGCTGCTGAGGAGTTTCTCGAGCACGCCGGCGAAGAGGCGGACCACGCTGACATGATCGCGGCACGGATTACACAATTGGGGGGTGATCCGGATTTCAGCCCCGAGTCGTTGACGGGTCGAAGCCAGACCGAATACGACTCGTCGAAAGAGTTGAAGAAGATGATTAAAGAGGACCTCGTGGCCGAACGCGTCGCGATTGCGTCTTACACTGAAATCATCACGTGGCTTGGCGACGGTGACCCAACGACGCGGCGGATGCTAGAAAAAATTCTCGCCGTGGAAGAGGAGCACGCTGAAGACATGCTCGACCTGCTAGACGGGCTGAAATAACCAACGATCGGCGATGGTCGCAGACAACATGTGTCCGATCGGGCGAGAAGCGTTCTCCGCCACTACTTGGCGTTTGGTGCGATACTGCCATCCAACGCTTCCCCGCGCCACGACAAGGAGGTATCGATGTCGCGCGTCAAAGTAATGCTCGACGAATTCTTGCGCACCGCTGGACCAACCGTGCCGCTTCCAGGTTCGGGCGAGACCTGGCGTCGATTTGAGGTCCTTTCATTGTGGGCGACTCGTGATCTATCGGTGGGTCGGTTAGCCGAAGGTCATGCCGATGCATTGGCGATTTTGGCTGAGGCGGGAATGGGCCCGTTCAACGAACTTGCTGCCTACGGCGTATGGGCGGCTCGTTCTCGAGAAGGTGGAACGTCGGCGAGGCGAGTTTCCGGGGGCTGGGAGTTATTCGGTCGCAAGGAATTTTGCTCGGGCAGCGGGTTGATCGACCGGGCCTTGGTGACAGCGGACACTGCTGAAGGTTATCGACTATTCGACGTCGCTCTCAATGAGCACGTGGTCTCGGTGGACTACGATTCATGGCCCGCGGTCGGTATGGCGGACTCCGTCAGCGAAACTCTCGACTTCGCGGGTCCCGTGGTTCCCGAGTCGTGCGTAGTCGGTGGTCCTGACTTCTATACCAATCGCCCGGGTTTCTGGTTTGGCGCCTCTGGAGTCGCCGCGTGTTGGTACGGAGGGGCCCTAGGTCTGGTCAACAGCTTGATGAATTCTTTGGCGGAATCCCCGAGCGAGCATGTTTTGGCCGGCGTGGGCAACGCGGTGGCTCAGATCGAGTCGATGCGCGAACTGCTGAAGAGCACTGCTGACGCGATCGACCGCGATCCCAAGGACGACGAAGGACGAGCACGCTACCGCGCCCTCGTGGTGCGTCAGATCGTTCACGACCTGGCTACGGAAGTCCTGGTGCGCGTCGGTGCCGCCGGCGGCGCGCGACCGCTCTGTCACGACCTCGATCAGTCTCGCCGGGCGGCAGACCTGTTTGTTTATCTCTCTCAACATCACGGGGGATCCGACGCCGTCGAACTTGGTCGACTCGTGAGAGAGGAGGGTTGGTGGCACTGATCGTCGACCAAGAACATCTCGGTCCGATCGAAACGCAGTGGGATGCCGCCGGACACCGTGAACAACTGGCATCCCTGGGACCGATTGAGGCGCGTCGCCTTGTGGTGGTCTCGCCGCATCCGGACGATGAAGTACTTGGCGCGGGAGGACTCATCCAAGTCGCTCTGTCGCAGCAAATACTCGTTGAGGTCGTCGCAGTAACTGACGGCGAGGCCTCGCTCCCGAGGTCGAAGGTAGCAACGACGCTCGATCTTGCTCGTGTGCGTAGTGGCGAAGCGCGCGAAGCGCTCCGTCGCTTGGGGTGTGACGAGCCGCTGGTCACCCGCCTGCATCTACCCGACGGCGACGTCTCAACTCGCCGAGACCAGCTCGACCGAGCGCTCGCCGACATCTTGTTGCCGGGCGACTGGTGCGTGGCGCCATGGCGACAAGATGGCCACCCGGATCACGAAGTGTGTGGCGAGTCCGCGTTCGCGGCGAGTCGTGTTGTTGGAGCGAGAATGTTGGAATATCTCGTGTGGGCGTGGCATTGGGCCGATCCCGACGGTTTGGATATCCCCTGGCAGCAGTGTCGACGGCTGGACCTAACTCGTCGTGAGCGCGCCCGCAAACGCTGGGCGACCGCTGCGTTTGAATCTCAAACGCATCCCCTCGGCCCTGACCTCGAGGTCGCCGCAGTTCTGCCCGCGCCACTGATGCGTCGATTCTGGCGATCTTACGAGGTGTACGTCAGCGAAACGGCGAGCACGCGATGACCTCGACCGACCGTCAATACTTTCGAAACATGTACGCCGCGAACGACGATCCGTGGAACTTCGAAACCAGTTCGTACGAGCGCCGCAAGTACGCGCTGACGTTGGACACGCTTAGCATGGAGCGCTACCACAATGCGTTCGAGCCTGGATGTTCCATCGGCGTACTGAGTGAACTTCTGGCGCCACGTTGTGAGCGCCTGCTCGTCACTGACATCATTCCGTCGGCGTTGAGGCAAGCGACCCACCGACTCGAAAAGTACGAGCACGTCGTGGTGGAGCGACGAGCGATCCCCGAGTCGTGGCCCGACGACACCTTCGACCTCGTCGTGCTGAGTGAAGTTGCTTACTATTTTGATGTCGAAAGTTTGCGCGAAATCCTCTCGTTGGTCGTTCGCTCAACCGAACGCGGGGCTCACGTCCTCGGAGTACATTGGCGTGGCAAGACGGATTATCCGCATACTGGCGATGGCGCGCACGAAGCCATCAACTCAAGCATCAACCTGCGACGAGTAGTGCACCACCTCGAGAAGGAGTTCGTCATTGATCTATGGGAGCGCGTCGGATGAGGTGTGAGCTCACGTCGGTTGCTCGAACGTTGGCGGTGGGCGTCGTCGTGCCGGTGCACAATGAACAAGAGTCGCTGGGATCTGCCTTCGCGGCGCTAACTCACGCATTCGAACGACTGAGTCGATGGAATCTATCCCTTCGAGCTGCAGTAGTTCTGGACGCGTGTAGTGACGTCAGTGAAGCGCTCTCGCGCGAGTGGCAGTGCACCCTCGCACGGAGTCAAAGTCCTCTCGAGGTCACCGTCGTCACTTGTGCCGCGAAAAACGTTGGGCACGCGCGAGCGCTTGGTTGTGCGGCACTGCTTGCTCAGTGGTCGCGAATTGATCCCTCAAGGATCTGGCTCGCCACGACAGACGCGGACTCTCGAGTGCCCAAGGATTGGCTCGCGACTCAAGTGATCCAACGCGAAGCTGGCGTGGACCACTGGTCGGGTCGAGTGTCAGTTGCTGATTGGTCCGAGCATCTAGATGAAACAAGGTTGCGCTGGCAAGACGAGTATGAGAGAGAGAATCAACCAATCCACGGGGCCAACTTGGGATTTAGTGCAGCTGCGTATCTCTTGGCGGGCGGTTTCGAACCATTGGAAACGGGAGAAGACCGCGCGCTGCACCATGCACTGATTGCTCATGGTGCATGCTCGTACTTCGACTCGGCCATTCCAGTCGTTACCAGCGCCCGTCGACGAGCGAGGGCGCCATTGGGATTCGCACACGCCCTCGACGTGATCAGTTCCACGCCACGCGCGCGCCACGAGTTGAGTCCAAGCACGACGTTTATCTGTTAGTTCCGCGGTCCGGGCTGGCTGAGCACACCTCGGAGGACTTCACCAAAGTTCTACGGAAGCCGAGGTGGCGATCTCTATGGTTGGAGGAGAGCGGTCGATCGACAAGGTGTTCACGGAGCCATTCTGACGCAAGCTCAAAAGCGATCACATCCAATTGCACACGCGGAGAATGGCGTTGCATGTCGCGCCGGCGTCGCCGGGTACTTGGGTTCGTTCAATGAAGAGTATCCCCATAGTTCACTGAGCGTTCACACGCCCGACGAGGTCTCCTATGAATTACGCTTCAATCAGCTGGTTGCCTGAGTCCACTAAAACCAATCTGCTCACTTCCAGTCGAGGCCGCCAGGTTTTCCACGTCTTGGAACCCCTTCCGCACGTCAACGCTTGCATCACATCTATCGAGACGGCTGATGATGGCCGTCACGCGGAGGGAGGATCAGCGCCGAAGGACGCGGCCAGTCTGGGCCGCACGCGTTTATCGGGTGAAATTGACGGGATAGGCCGGCGTCAACGCTAACCGGTAGTGGAGCCGTAGTTGGGCCACGACGTAGGTGGCGAGGACATTTAGACCCATGTACGAAAGGTGGATGCCGTCAGCCGTTCGAATCGGCTGCAACTGGCCATTGACTCGTGCGTTGAACCGGAAATTGCCTTTGGCGTCTGCCATGAATTTCCACGTTGACACGAAGGTTGCGTTGGTCATCTTCTGAGCCATGTCGGAAAAAATTGAATTAATGACTTGAATCTTTTGGCGATACCCGAACGGATTCATGATCGGCATACCGACCCACATCACGACGCAGTGCGCCGCAGCGGCTTCCTTGATCACGGTCGAAACGTTCGACGCGTACTTCGAGCGCCAGGCGCGGGTGTCGAACGGCGTGGCTTGACCGTTGACGACCATTGCCTGTTCATCATTGGCACCCAGGAAGACAATCAACAACTGTGGACGATACTGCGAGAGAAACTTCTTCAGATGTCCGGGCCAGTTGTAGAACCACGCGTTAGTGAGTCCCGCCGCGACGGTGGTCTTCACTACTAACGTGATTGAGGGATTCTTTTCCAGTTGCAGATGAAGTCCCTCTCCCAAATCGGTACCCAGTGAATCGCCGATTTCGAGAATTGTGCAGTGCCGAAACGGTGGCAACGTCGTCACCCCTTGACTCGCTCTCGTGGCGCCAGGAGAGCAAGCGGCTTTTGGCGCCGCACTCGCCGAGAGTCTCGTGGGGGAGCCCGTTGACCAGTGAGAGGCGCCGAACGCCGGGATCGGCGCCGCACCAACCGCAGTGCTCAAAATCACCGCCACGACCAGGTGAGTGAGTTGGTGACCGGCCCGATCTGGTCGTTTGCTTCGCACAGCCGTCATCACTTCGTCCACACTTTCGGGCGCTCGAGGAACCGAACCCCGATTCTAAGGCTCCCATTTCTCCTGCGCCGTTTCGGAAGAGTGCGCGAGTTTACCCGAATGACGGTTGAAAGAGTAAAGGATGGTCGTCGGACTGGGTCACGGGCCCTTCGGTTGAAGCGGCGCTATGCCGTAGGGTAGAAGATGCCCTTCTGAGCGGGCAAGTCGCCGCTCTCTCCCTGGTGATCGACGGTGAACTTTGGATGTGACCAGGATCGCGTCGTAGGCGCCAGTGGACACGCAGCTGAAGTGTCGCATTCGAAATGTGGTGAAATCCTGGGCTCCGATTCATTTCGCGGCTCCTGTCAAATGCCGGAGCGGTGGAAATCTGCCATTCCCTGGTCGAATGATGGATGCGGTTCTATAGTGTTGTTGAAGGTACCTGGACCTCGTTCCCTTTTGTTTTGACCGATGGTCAAGTCGACAGGAGAAAAGTGCCAAACGTGCTTACGATGGTAAAGGACCTTCACCTCAGTGAAGTCGCTCCAAGAAATCTCGAAGAAGGCGCGCTGCCCACTCTTGGTCGAAGTGTCAAACCTGATGGCGTTGAGAAGCGCCGGTTCCGGACACCAGGATTGGCGCCTCTCGTCTGTCTGATCGTGCGTGACACACGACGTACGTTGGCGCGTCACGTGGTCCTCACGAAAGGGACCGCTCTGAATGCGGAGCAACGTCCATCGACCAGACGTTTCACCTCCTTCCAACAGGGAGGACGTCGATGACTGAGGCGAGCGCGAAGGGGGGCAGTTCAATCGTACCGAGGGACGGCGAAGAAACCGAAAGACCACGTGGCTTTCTCAATCCGTCGTCTGGGGGTCCAACTCGATACCTGGACCGGCGTACTGCTCGAGGTCACGGTGTTATCGCGGTCGTTGTCGCAACGATCGCTTCATTCGTCATCTTGGCACTCGTCATGGCGGCTCTGGGTCTGCTCATTACTCACGTCCTGACGCACGGTCCTCTCGGCACGTGGGATCGTCACGTGATTCGTTGGCTCGACGTGCATCGCAATAGGACTCTGGACCGACTGAGCGGCGACGCGACGAACATCGCCGATACGTTCGAAATTGCCGGTGTCGCGGTGGTCGTTACAGTCGTGCTCCTCTTTCGACGGTGGGGACGACACGCGTTCTTGCTCGTGGCTGGCTTGGTCATCGAACTCTCCGTCTTCCTCGCGGCGAACTCGATCGTCAAACGACCGCGTCCGTCCGTGCACCATTTGGGCGGCACACCGTCGACCTACGGCTTTCCGTCGGGCCACACGGCGGCCACTGTCGTTCTCTACGGCGGTATCGCGGTACTCGTGATGGTCGCCACGAAACGACGTTTTCCCCGTATTGCCGCGTGGCTCGTCGCCGTCGCGTTGACGCTGGCCGTTGGCCTGTCACGGGTTTTCCGAGGCGAGCATTACCCGACGGACGTCATCGCCGGGTTTCTCCTCGGAATTGGCTCCTTAGTGGCGGGTGTCTTCATTATCCGCGCGGCTGGCCTCAATCACTCGAGACAATCCGTTGAAAGAAAGGATTCGATCGAAGCCGACAGGGCCAACCGCCTGGACCAGGCGCCCAAGTGACGACGGTCGCCGTCGTTGCTCATCGGAACAAGACGCTCGGCGGTGGCCTCGCGGAACTGCGCCAAGTACTAACCGAGAAGGGCGTGACTGATCCGATCTGGTACGAGGTGCCAAAGAGCAGCAAGGCCCCAAAACTGGCACGTCAAGCCGTTGCCGACGGTGCGGATTTGCTCTTCATCTGGGGTGGCGACGGGACGGTCCAACGATGCGTCGACGCCGTAGCCGGAGAAGAGGTGGACTTAGCGATCCTCCCGGCGGGCACCGCCAACCTGTTGGCCAATAATTTGGGGATACCGATCGATCTTCGCGGCGCGGTGGATGTGGGACTTGACGGCGACCGGCGCACGTTGGACGTCGGGGTGCTGAACGGTGAGCGGTTCGCCGTGATGGCGGGCGTCGGTTTTGACGCGATCATGATGCGCGACGCCGACGGCGAGTTGAAGGGCCACCTCGGTCGCATGGCGTACGTGTTGGCCGGCGTTCGCGCCACGCACATGACGTCGCGCAAAGTCCGCATCGAGGTTGACGACGAGCCGTGGTTCAAGGGAGAAGCGAGTTGCGTCCTTCTTGGCCAAATGGGCGACCTGGCGAGCGGTATTGTCGCCTTCCCGGACGCCCGACCCGATGACGGACTGCTCGAGATCGGTGTGGTCACGGCAAAGAACGCCTTGCAGTGGGCGCGCGTGCTTGGACGATTGGTGGCCGAGGATGCCAAGCACTCGCCACTTACGCAGATGGGCCAAGGGCGCAAAGTGGACATCAAATTCGATCGCCCGACGACATACGAACTCGACGGCGGAGCACGGACCGCCAAAAAGAGATTTCGAGCGACCGTCGAGCCCCGAGCAATTACGGTCCGTGTGCCGAAGGAGCAGAGCGAGCCGCGGCTGGAGTCGGAACCGGAGTTAGAACTGGAGCTCGGACAAGAACTGGAGTCACCGTGAGTAGCGCCACGCTCGTTCCCGAGACTCGGGGTCTGAGCGGTGATGACGCGTGGAAGGTTCTCAAGCGCACTGGTTGGGGTCGCCTCGCGAAGGACGCCTTTCAACGGCTACGGGTGGCCGACGGCTTTAGTCACGCGCGGTCACTTGCTTTCATGATGTCGCTCGTCGCGATCGAGGGTCTGATTGGCCTGGTCGGACTGGCGAGCGTTCTGCACAAGGGGGGCATCAGCGCCACCATCGACGCCACGCTGCGCCGTGCCGTTCCTGGTCCGGCCGGTCGAACACTCACGACCGCCGTGTCCCAGGCGCACCACGTCGCTGGGGAGCATCACTCGACCGCGCTGTTGTTTGGCATCATCGGCGGTGTGGTGGTGTCGACCACCGCAATGGGGCAACTCGAGCGTGGACTCAACCGCATTTACGGTGTCGAACAGGATCGCCCGACACTGCGAAAGTACGGTCTGGCGCTGTTGTTTGCGTTAAGTATCGGGACACTCTGCGCAGTGGCATTCGTGTGCCTCGCGTTCGGTCGGAACCTCTTTCACGCAACGAACAACGCCGCGCTCTCGTCTGCGTGGGCGATCGCCCGCTGGCCGCTCGGCGTGGGATTAACGGCCGTCGCGGTGACCGTGCTCTTTCGTTGGTCGCCGCGCCGGCGCCAGCCACACTTGTCGTGGCTGATCTTTGGATCTGGCGTGTCGGTGATCCTATGGGGGTCGGCGACAGCTCTCCTCGGTCTCTTCTTCTCATCGAGTTCTTCGTTCGGGGCGACGTACGGCCCCTTGGCGGGTGTGGTAGCGCTGCTTCTCTGGTGTTTGCTGTCGAGTGTGGCGATATTCTACGGCGCGGCCGTAGCGGCCCAACTCGAAGCGGTCCGTACCGGTGCGTCGGCGCCGCAGGACAAGCAAAAAGTCGCCGAATCGAACCCGGAGAGTGACCGAGGGAAGGTCACGGAGCCGTGACCAGCGAGAACTCGCAGCGACACGCGGTGGACCCCGACCAAACTGTCGCCAAAGAACGACTTGTCGCGCCACTGCGTCGCGTTTCATAGGAGACCTCCCGTATGTTCATTCTTTCTCTCACCCTGCTGGCGATCATCATCCCCGGTCTCGTCGCTGCGATGATCGCGTACCGATGGCCCCAGAGTGCCCCGACGGCACCAAAAATCGACGCCAAAACAGTCCAGAGCGAAGTTCGTCGACACCCTCGCTGGTCCGGGTTCGTGCTCTCGCGGCTCGATCCGAACTCTGCGACCGGTCTGATCTTGAGCGCCGCGGTCGTCCTATTCGTGTTCGGCGCTGCGCTCCTGGGGCTCGTGCTGTTCATGATTCACACCAATACCGGATTCGCCCGACTGGACCGTAGCGCCAGTCTGTTCGGAGCGCACCACGCGACTGCCCTCTCCACTCGAGTCTTGAAGGTGTATACCCAACTCGGCGGCGCCCTGGTGATCGTCCCGCTCGGCGTCGTTGTGGCGGCCGTCGAATCGATTCGCCAGCGATCCATTGCTGTCGTGATGTTTCTCATTCTTGTCGTCGGAGGACAGTTCCTTGTCGCCGATGTCATCAAATCATTCGTGGGTCGCGCCCGACCCCACTTCGATCAGCTAACGGGATTTTCCGGGACATCTTTCCCGTCTGGTCACGCGGTGGCGACCGCTGCGTGCTTCGCGGCGTTCGCTCTGGTCATCGGTCGACGACGGTCTCTAGGGGTGAGGGCACTGCTCACGGGTCTCGCTGTTGGTCTCGCCACCGGCATCGCGTGGACTCGGGTCATGCTCGGCGTGCACTGGCTCACCGACGTGCTTGGCGGGTTGGCGCTCGGTTGGGCATGGTTTGCCCTCAGCTCGGTTGCCTTCGGCGGCTATCAACTTCGCTTTGGCGCTCCAGTGAAGACTGCCGCGGAGATGGTTTCGTCTTGAAGTGATTGACACGAACGAACTTATTGCTGCGCGTTCGTCTCCGTGGGCCTCTTCAACTTGCGTCCAACTTCCGTGGAAGAAGAGATGAACGGCTGTCCGCCCATGCGCTGAGAAGATGCGTTGCGAATCGTTGCTCGAGCATCAATATGGCCGAAGCTCCAAAAAGCAGGTCCGGACCCAGTCCCGGCTCGGCACGAATCAATCCGGCGACCATGCGGTCGCGGGCAATTACGGCGTGCCGCTCGTCTGCTATCACGTGCACATCGTAAAAGCGCCGTCCCTCGGGACCAATCCCGAAGCGGGCGAGCGCGTTGCTGTATCGCCCCATGGGTTCGACCGACGTCATTTCGAATACCGCGAGGTGCCCAACGAGGGCCGCACGCCAGCGTTGGTGGAGCGCGAACATTGAAACTAAATTGACCGTGGCCAGTGTTGTTCCTGGCAAGACTTCTACGTATGAACCGCTGGAGGAGTCGAGGCCCAGCGCGTTCATAGTATTGCCAAAGAGAACGGAGTGCATCTCGGCGACGTCACCAGATCCATACTCTTCGTACTGAATCTCGACCATGGCGGCCTTGGCTTCGCCCGTCAGCCTCGGAATGCCGAACGTGTGAGGGTCAGCCTCCTTCAACTGATACGCGGACCGATGCACGCAAAACTCGCGGAGTTGGTCCAAGGTCCCCGATTCGAGGAGATACGTCGAGAGCGACGGACCGGACGGCGCTCGAATCAATTCTTCGAGCGCCGAAACCACGTCCAATGGGAATCGAGCACGAACGTCGACGACTTCGTCACGAAGTCGGTCCTGGAAAGCTTGTTCCAATTCGGCTCGAAACCGAAGCAGGTCGGGATCCCATTCCCAGCCCGCGTCCGTCACTGCCCGATAGTGAATTTCGTAACAGAGATAGAGGGCCAACGCAAAATCATCGTCGCTCAACGCATCAATTCCTGCAACAGGGGGAGTGGTCCCGAGGGTTCCAGGCTTTCGTTGGAGCGCCGAAATCACTGAAGCGCTGAGAGGACCACGCGCCCAAGGTAATGGCGACCAATCGCGCGCTACCACGTTTTCTGCTGCAGAACTTGTTGCGATACCCGTTGGTTCGTCGCCGTCGACAAGGATCAAGGGGAGTGTCTCGAAGCTTGTCGACGAGGAGTGTTCGCTACGCGTTTGGTGGCGCTCGGATCTACTTTTTGAAAGCATCCCTCACCTTTTCGCCGGTTTGCCGGAAATTCCCCTTCATCTGGTCGACCCTTCCGCCGGCAGCCTCGTCGACCCCGTCCTCAGTTACTTGGGTCACGTTCTCGGTTTTGTCTTTGTTGGTCACAGACTTTCGCTTTCCAAAATTTCGAATGGAACAAATTCGCTCTCAGGCATTTGCACTGCCCTGATCAATCGTTCTTGCACGAGCGAGCATTCGTTGCACACGTCATCGAATCGCCAATCGGCGGCACCAATTTCCTGCGAACGAATGCCTGAGCGCTGTCACGGGTCACCTTCCGGTATTTGTCTCGACATCGGTGATACGCACGTCGTCAAGTCTTCAGCGCCTTAAGAGAAAGACGATGAGAATGACGACGAGAATTATTACAACTGCCCCGCCTCCTATGTACATTGCGCATGCTCCCTTCTCAACTGATGCTACTTTGATCGACGCGCGGCTCGTCGTAGGGGATTGGTTGAAGCGAGAGGTACTGGCGCTATCGACAATGTCAGCACTGGTCGAACGTTGCTGATTGGCGTTTGGTGAATCGAACTCGATTTCTCCTGAGCGTCGACCATTTGACGGTCCGTCGAGTGTCTCGTCGATCGCACCGGACCTCGTAACACGCCCATCACGATCAACGAGACGACCAAACCGAATGCTCGGACAATCATGAGGATGAGACCGCGGTCGATTCGCGACAACACGTCCCTCGAAAGGTGGGGGACCAGTATTTGACTGCGCCGACTGCGGCCGCGATAGCACTCAGTATCGTTTCCGGAAGACTCATTTCACACCTTCTTCTGCCCCTGACTAAATGTCAGTCGCCGGAGGATGCATGGTCTAGACGTCCTGGAGCGAATCGTAATGCATCTCGCAAGTCAACGCACACTGGGCTGCGTACGCTCCTCTCGCGATATCGGCCGGTGCCGGGCCGTCATTGGTTTTCCGATTCGCATTCGGGCGATGCGCTTTGGCGGGTTGAGACCATTTCACGACCAACCCGGCGCACTCACCTAGAAGCAGGCCGTCAACGCCTATCTGATGTCGTCAGTCATTGGACGCGCCGTCCTCTCCTTGCAGGCGCGAGCGCAACCGACACTCTCAGCACCGAACTCGAGAGGGAGGCGACGTTTGAGTTTTCGGTTCATCAGGTGGTGGGCATGGTCCCGGCGCGGGGCTCGATGGCGGTTGGCGATGCGCTGGTCGCCCTTCGTCCTCAGGCTTTTGCAATCGGCGTGTCCCTTTCAGAACTTCCGGTCAGCGTCGTCGTTCGAGACGGCCACATTGTCGCCGTAGGCGGTACGTGGGTGAAGCGCACGCGGACCTGAATTATGAGGGCAGCAGTAGTATTATCGAGGTCAATCATCCGCGTGGTTGCTGCGAATTATTGGCTGGTAGTGGTTAGGAAGGGAACCCGATGGCACGTGAATCACTTTTGATCGCCACCATTGTTGAATTGGCTGACAACTTGGTCGACGACTTCGACGTCATTGACGTGCTCACCGTTTTGAGTCTTCGCTGTGTCGACGCTATTGACGTCGACGCGGTCGGTGTCATGCTCGCTTCACCAGGTGGAGAACTGCAGTTCATTGCCTCGTCGAGTGAATCGATGCGAATCCTCGAACTCTTCCAAATTCAAGTTGACGAAGGGCCGTGCGTCGACTGTTTCAAGGATGGTGCGGCCATCGTGAACTATGATCTCGCTGACTCCTCTGAGCGTTGGCCGCTCTTTGCTCCTCGCGCCATCGCGCACGGCTTTCACTCGGTGCATTCTCTTCCAATGCGGCTCCGAGGCAAAACCATCGGTGCACTCAATCTCTTCCGGTCCAAGGTCGGCCACCTGGACGAGGAGGACGTCGCGTTGGCCCAAGGCCTTGCCGATGTCGCCACCATCGCCATCCTCCAGCACCGGACGTCGCATGACGCCAAGACGCTGAACGATCAACTCAGCTACGCGCTCAACAGCCGAATCATCATCGAACAGGCGAAGGGAATGGTGAGTCAGGCGATGAACACTGACATGGACGACGCCTTCGGACGATTGCGTTCGCACGCGCGAAATCACAATCTGGGGCTCACTGAGGTTGCGAATTTGGTCGTTGCTCACGCAGTCGCGCCAGCGAAACTCGACGCCGCGCCAACTTCTCGCAAGAAGTAGCCGCGTCGCTGCGTGACGGTTGCCGTAGCGCTCGGCTCAACGCAACCGTCGTGACAGTTGGGATCGACCATCGGCTTCTAATCGGAGGTTTCTTGGAGCCAAATTCTGCGGCGTGGTCTTGGAAGCGATACGAGGGCAACGGTTCGAGCTAATTTCACGCAGTTGTAATACGTCCCTCGGCTGGACGATCTTGCGGCATGGTACTGTGATTTCAGGACGTCCGGACCCCGCTTCCTTGCCACCTTCCAGTTCGTGGGGTGGGCGAGTAGAAGGAGAATCATGGGTCTTCCAGGAATGGTCCTTAGTGCAATCTCCGTCGCCGCCGGTGCAATCATGTACTGGGCCGTGACGTATCAGGGGCACGGATTTCGCCTTTCCACCGTTGGCATCATCCTCATGGTTGTGGGAGCGGTTGGTTTCGTTGTTTCATCAATCGTCTTTGGCGTGTCGCGCGGATCTGTCGGTTCGAGCCGTCACTGGTTGGATCGTCAGGTCGTTGACCCTCAAGGTCGCACGAGCTCGGTGCACGAAGAGAGCAAGTAGGAATTTCAGGGTTGGAGTCGCGTCTTTGTGGCGCGTCGAGTAATTGCGCAAGTACAACAATTGAATTGAGGGAGGTCACACATGTACATCGGAGGCGGAGCAGTCGTTGTCATCTTGGTCGTCATTATCATCATTCTCTTTCTTCGGCGATGAGAATCGAGCGATCGACCCGACGCAGTGCCCGGAACGACCGCCCAGCAGATTCGGGTGCGTGCCACCGGCGTCGCACCACCAAACAAGAAAAGGGATGAGGTGAAAATGAGCAAAAAGTCAAAGAACGTAGGCCAAATCGCCAAGGGCAAGGTCAAGCAGGCAACGGGCGAGGCGCTCGGTGATGATGAGCTCGTCGCTGACGGTCGCGACGATCAAATGAAGGGCAACCTAAAGCAAGCCGCCGAAAAGGTCAAGGATGCGTTTAAAGACTAGGTCGCATCGTCTCGCTTCGACCCAGCAAGGCCGCCCGTCGACAGGGATGTCTCCCCCGATGGTCCCTGTCGACGGCGATGATCCCCCGCACCTGGCCCAGAACTCGGTGGATGACTTGATATGCGCGATGGCGAGACTGTTCACGCCTAGCGAACGTTCCGTTGGTGACCTCAAACCCGTCACGGTCGGAGGATTCGTCGTACTCGACCCAACATGGAGTCAATGTGAAACGGACTAACCGCCAAGCGTCGCTCGATGCTACGCGAATGAAATTGGTCGCCCGCGCAGATCAGATACTGGCCAGTTATCGAGACGAACACCCGGCCACGACGAGCGTGACGTTCGCGACGGATTCGACGTCGGAGTCAGAGGTCTTTTGGGGCGCCGATCCAGTCGATTGACGCAAAGTCCACGGACTTCACTACAGTTTGAAATTGCAACTAGTTGGTCGTCGTATGAAGCGTCACGGAGCCGCACTCCTTGCTGTTCCTTGGTCATCGCGTCAAGGGGCTCGAAGATTCAGGTCAAATTCTCGCTGTCAATCGAAGAATCTCGTAGTGCCTCGTGTTGCGCGACAGAGTCTTGTTCGAGATCAATCAATTCGTCATCCTCGGCCTTCTCGATTTTGACCAAGAGGTCGTCGGCTTGTGGTGATGACCGTATGAGTTCATCCAGTTTCAACTGGAGGGCGATTTGGTGACGACTCTGCGTGTGTTGAATAATGAACAACATCACCAGTGTGATGGTCGATGAAGTCGTCGCGAAGCCCACCTCCCAATTGCCCGGGAAGCCCTCGATGCCGAGAATCACGATGAAGACCAACATGACGGCTGCCACCAGTGCGGCCGTGCCGGCGCGTGATGTGATCTCACCGACCCAGTGCAAGACCCGACTGATGCGCTTTTGCGTGGGGGAGTTTTCCATGAAGCCTCATTTCAGAATCGTGGTCAACGTGTTCGCTGGTTGAGTGTTCGGTCTTGTCAATGCACTCACGATCAAGTAGTCGCCGAGAACGCGCATTATCGCGACTCGCGTTAGTGCGTTGCATCCCTGCGCGATGATTGAAATGTGGTGAACGCGTGCTTCAGGTGCCAGTCTAACGAAGAGAGGAGTTGGCAAGATCGAAGGACTCCAGTGAAGGTGTTGCGTGGGGAGCCATTCGTCAACTGCTGTGCGCGGCGTCGCCCAGCTAGCGAGATGCGACACGGCGTTCGCGGCGTTCACCATTTCATCAAAATGCAACACGATGGACGAAGGTGCTCCGAGGGCGGCGGTTGCTCGTTCGGCGTCAAGAAAGAGTCGCCGCAGTTCATGAACTGGCCCCGTTTGGATTATCTACGAACCGGCTGTTGCGCCGCTCGAGAGACCAAACGAAACTTGAGTCCAGAGCGTCCAATGATTCGACCACAGTGACGGTGGCGTCACGCTCTGCCTCAATTCGCAAGGCGCGAATCGCTCGAAGAATTCGTAGGTTGGCGCCGGGTAGTCCGCAACCCTCTAAAGGGTCGAACCTTGTGGCGAACGACTTCTCCACGGATCGCCCGACAGCGGTCTCGGATTTCGCCCACGCCAAACGAACTTCTCGGGAACTTCGCACTACCACGTTCGGATCTGAGTATTGGTGCTTGTCGAGTTTGACGACCTGTTCAACACAATGGCGCAGTGCCAGAAAGAGCGAGGACTGAGGCGCTCGCACTGCAGCGCGCGGCGAGGTGGGCCACGCCGGGGACGTCACGAACTCACGGCGCGGCGCCGAGCGCGCGGCGGCCCGCCCACCTGGTTACCCGGTAGTGCGGGCCGGTGTCGCCTGGTTGGCGCATTTTCACGAAGGTTGCTCGAAAGCCCGCTGGGACTGAGCGCTCAGAACTTCAGGCCGTGTAGTAGCGTCACTCCAAGGACGTCTAGACCCCGCATCCTTCTCGCCTGACATCTGGTCAGGTCATTAAGAAGAAGGCGCGAAATGGGTCGGCCAGCACTGGTTCTTAGCGCGATTTCGGTCCTGTCGGCGCGATCAAGTACGGGGCTGACTCCTAACGAGGCCACGGACTCCGTCTCTCCACTTTGGACCGATCCTGACGCGGGTCGTAGCGGGCGGCTTCGTTGTCTCGGCAATCGTCGTTTCCATGTCTCGCATTCTCGAGGGCACGCGACGCTCTGGACCGGCAAGTCAGGGACACGTCAGGTGGTTCGAGTTCGGTTAACAATGAGGTCAAGCAACGTGTCGCCTCGGGTGACGCCGTTGGCGGCGGTTACGAGGCGCCCGGACGGTTCGCCCGGACTGGCGACGGAGCTCCGGCGACGCACCCACGAGTCAAAAAGACCACGCTGCACTGATCACCGATCTCGGTACTAACGGTTCTTCAGTGACGAAGCCAAGGAGTTGGAGGAGAAGGAAATGAGAGGTTGGAGGCGACGAAACGGCAGCCAGTGGCGCGAGTCGATTGAACGACGTGTTCGAATCGCGGAGCCAAGGGTCCGACGCCGAGCTGGTGAGCAGAAGAACGGGCTGATGCTCCTCGGTGAGCGGGTGGCTGATGCGTATTCGAAGTAGGCGAAAGGCGCGTTCTGCGCGAAATTCGTCTCCGCCGCAGGCCGCAGGAGAGGGCGAGATTGCCATGATGGCGCCAGTCTCGTTGAGCATTGAGCAATTGAACGCGTCGGGTCCCGTGACGGGTCCCGGTCATCGCACCTCCGTGCCGATTGTGCGCAGCACCCCTCGGGAGATCTCACTCGGGGAGCTCAACGGAGTCGTCGGCCCTACGACCTCCACCTAGAGCCCTCACCGGCGTCAACCTTGCCGGCGCCGATCCCGAAGACGCGGTCTTCACTGGCGGCTATTTAGGACAGCACCATTTCCATTGACGGATCCGTCAATGGCCCCAACGGAGTCAAAGGTGTTCACGACCTGGAGCTGGTCGCCCTCCTTGGTCCGAGCGAATGAAACGGTGCCGAAGTCGCATCAACGGAAGGCGAATCGTACCAGCGACTGGAGGCTGAATCCTTCTACAGCCTTGTCACCCAACCCCCAAAATCAGAGTGCGTCAAGAGTACGCTCGTGCGGCCGCTCGGTTGCACTGAGCGGTGGCGCTAGGAGCGAACGTCCTCGAGGACGTTCGCGAACCTTCAGTTGGTCATCGGTCACTCGGTGACTGCCCACGGTCGAACCGAGGCTCCGAAGGGACCCCAGTGACCCCAGTGATCGCAGGGCTTGAGAGGCAGCGGAATCACGACCGACCCATCGAGGCAAACTGCTCGCACTTGTTGACGGTCTTAAGCACCCGTTGTTGAGAAGGTTCAGATGCATCGGACGGGGCTCGTGCAATTTCCTACCCGTTGCCCCTAACAATTGAACGCGAGACTCCGCAATCGGTTGCTTCTCGAGCCAAGAACTCTCGCTGCGTCACTTTGAAGAAATGCGCGGCGCTTCATCGGTTGGGTCCGGCCCCGGTTTCGATGGCTCAGACGAGGCCAGCAAATACCGAAGTGTTATGGATGGAATTGAGTGACGCGATCCGTGCGTGTCGACAACTGCCAATCCGCGTTCCTACGTAGGGAGTGACGTTGACGTGGTTGTTGCCGCTCACTCTCATGGTCGTAGTTCCACGTTCGGATTGGTTGGTCCGCACACTGGTATTCACGAGATCGAGCAGTTCAGTGACTGGTTTCGCTGTCGTGCGAATCACCGTGAAGGAGAGCGGGCCCCGAGCGCCCGGCACGGCTCCGTACAGTCCCTCCCACGTCATGACGCCGCCGGAAAACGAGCTTGGATCCGCGGCGAATACTTGGCCGGCACCGAGATAGACGGCGGGCTTCAGTGGAGCTCCCTTCGCCTCACCGGCGCAACTCAATTGAAAGAAGCTATGCGGTGAAAATACGAACGTCATCGACCCATAGTGAAGCGTTACTTGCGCGGTCGTGAGGTACGTGTGTGATCCGGACACGCTGAGCCTCGTTCCGACCAGCGGAGCCTGTCCGGCGTACGTCATGTACGGCATCAGGCTCGGGTTGGTCGGCGTAGACAAGCCTTGGGTGAAATTGAAGTCGATGAGATTGGCCGCGCTGGATGCGGCGACAGTTGCCGCGTATTGTGGGCAGCCGACAGCGGCACTCGCGCCCGTCGTCATGACCAAAGGTGAGAAGGCGCCCGTCGTCAAACAGAGCGCGAACGTTACAAGTTGGAATGCCCGCTTCACATTGCTCCCATCGGTGGCAATGTGCGGAAGATCCGTCTTGCTGCGGGCACGATAACACGCTGATGTCGCAAATGATTGGCATCGTAGCGATTTCCCAGCTACAAGACTTCACTAGGAGTGTTGAAGTGCGCCACCGGGTCAGCCGTTGAACTAGTTGTCAGTGTTGACGGGGCTCGTGGAGTTTGGCGCGATTCAGTCGATCAGTTCGGCCAACAGCCAATCAGCGGCGTCTTGGGAAATGTGTTCCGGATTGTTGACGGTTTAAGTCGAACACCTCTGAACGAGTGGCCGGCTCACAGTTTTTCAGCGAGTTTTGCGAGCGCGTCAAGTGACGACTTCGACACTTTCTTGGACTCCACGCTCGCTCCAAAGTAGGTCGTGCCACCAAGAACGCCGGTTATCCCCTGACCGGTGATTCCCGACTCGGTCAAGCTGAAGTAGAAGGCTGGGACGCCGAGGCCGGAGTAGGTGCTGAACTTGAACTTGGCGAGCGTGCTCGCCTTGGCGATTGACTGCTGCATCTCGGACGGCGTGAGCGGCTTTGAGAGTGTCTCGAACGAAAGCGTCACGGCCTTCAGGATTGTCGCCATGCTCGTCTGCGCCCCGTAGGTGCAGATCGTCTCCTTGCCGGAGATCTCGTAGTTCTCCTTCGTGGGCTTGATGCTCCGCGTAAAGGGAACGCCAGCCGGAACCTTGTAGCCGATGATCGACGAGACCGACGCTGCGCTCACCTTGCCGCAGATCGACGACGACAGCGCTTTCGAGTTGCCTTCGACGTTGTGACGTCCTTGGTTCGTGACCCCTGAGCGAGCAGCTGCCTGGGCGACCGCCGGGACGGCGACTACGACCAAGGCGCCAACGACGGCGAGGAGTAGGGCACGGCACGCGAGCGGCCGGTGGAGCAAACGGGTGGGACGGTTTGGAGCGGTGGTCGCCATCGTGGAGCCTCCCGTACGAGGTGGCTCTCGCCACTTGGGGTGAACGCTACATGGTCGGTTCCGGTCGAGCTGTCCGACTCTACTGAAATATCCTGGACAGTTGCACGGGAACGAATGACCTGCCCCTTTTTTCTTACCCAGTTCGACGGCAAACCCTTTCTCGGGATGGGTGCGGCAAGAACCCGCATTCGCAAAGTCGCTGTGTCAGAGATGCTCTCTAGAGCCAATCAGGAGGAATCGTGGCGGATCAATCACTCACGCACGTGGGATTCGGCGCGCCGGAATGAAAGGCGACACTCTGGCGCGATGACTGCGCGATTTGAAGGTCTCGTGAGTTTGCCAGGAAGTGATGTGTACGTGGGTCGGGCACTCCGTGAAAGAAAGTGACGAAATACCACGACATTTGACTTGACAGGACGTCGGGGCCTCGCTAAGTTGTGTAAGCGGTTACGAATGTAAGCGGTTACACAACATTCAGGCCGTCGGTAGTTGGGGAACTGGGGGTGGGGGCTTGCGTCACGGGACAATCGTCACGGCTGCTGTGTCCGCACTGGGGCGCTCGAGTGGCTGAGTCACAGCCGACGATCTACGACGTCGCCCAGGCGGCGGGCGTCTCGATCGCGACCGTGAGTCGGGCCATCAACTCGCTCGATTCGGTACGCCCGTCGACGCGATCGAAGGTCCTGCGGGCGATGAAGCAACTCAACTTCGTGCCCAACGCCAACGCCCAGGGCCTCTCCAAAGGCAAGTACTGGATCATCGGACTCGTCTTCGTCCACGCACCGGTCACCGGAGGCGTGCTCGAGGTCGAGGGGGCGAGCCTGCTCTACTCGGACCACGTCATCCGTGGGGCCGAGGCCCAAGCGGCGGCGAACGGCTACTCGCTGTTGCTGCGCGGCGCGGGCGAGAGCCGCCCGGCCGGCATGGCCTCTCTGCACAGCCTGACGGGTACGGTCGACGGCCTGATCCTCTTGGACCAGGTGCTCCCCGAGGCCGACGCCAGCGTCCTGGCCAAGCGAATCCCCGTGGTGCTCCTCGCGGGCAGCGGCACCGCCGAAGGGATCACGACGATCCGCGTCGACAACGACCGCTCGATGCGCGAGCTGGCCGACCACTTCATCGACGTCCACGCGATGACCCGCGGCGGGTTCATCGC